>JAEEGK010009488.1_pt1 | contig 22716 bp, 19 predicted proteins | sample 8958771 | NCBI WGS metagenome assembly JAEEGK01 (sample SAMN16246547, study PRJNA631951) | gut metagenome | biome: gut microbiome; feature: rumen; material: SC-attached | host: Bos | place: Iran: Karaj | collected 2018-10 | reverse complement strand
GATTGTACGACTTCATAGTTTGTTTTTCCCTTTAATGTGGTAGTTTTTGGGTTTAAAACATTCTATGAAGTTTTTTTATTTATTTTAAGTGTTGCACTTGCAATTACAATCTACCGACTACCCCTCGTGTCATTGTCGGGCTTGACCCGACAATCTATTAAAAATTTGTTTTCTTTTAGTAAAACATGTATTAAAATATAATAAATTAATTAAAAGGATATTTTAACAATGGTAAAAACAAAATGGCTGGCAGTTTTGATGGTTGGCGGAATATTGTCTTTTCTTGGTTCCTGTAAGGCTACTATAACACCAAGTGGTGAAACAGGAGAAAGCGGTGGAACTATAACATCTTATAAAGCGGGTGATACGGCTCTTGCAAATATAATAATCAACGAAATAACATATGACAAAACTGCAGAAGTTTATGTAACAGGTCCGAATGGAGCAACAATTACCGGTAAGACAAATACTGATAATTATGCAGGTGTATTTATTCAAGGACGCACTGTAACACTTAGCCCATTCATTATGAGCAAGTACGAAGTAACCCAGGAACTTTACAAGGCAGTAATGACAGGAAACTCTGATGGTGTTACTGCAGAACCATTTTATTGTAAAGCAGATAATGATGATTACAAAGTGCTCTTAACTGGAGAAGAACAGAAGTACCGTCCTGCAGAAGGAATGACCTGGTATGATGCAGTATATTTCTGCAATGCTTTGAGTGAAAAAACAGGACTTACAAATGCATATACAATTACAAATATAACTGTTAACAGCTACGGAAACATTACAAGTGCAGCAGTAGAACTTGTTGCAAATGCAAACGGTTACCGCTTACCAACAGAAGCAGAATGGGAGTTTGCAGCACGTGGAGGAGACCCGACAAAGCCTGCATGGGATTATACATTTAGCGGAGCCCCAATAGCAGAAAGGACAGGTTATCTTGATTTTAAAAATACAGGATTGGATGCTGTTGGCTGGTACTGGTATAACACAAAAAACACAACAACTAGTGAAGAAATACCATCAAGTGGAGAAGCCGGCTACGGAACACATCAGGTAGGTAAGAAAAATGCAAATGCCCTTGGTATTTTTGACATGAGCGGCAATGTATGTGAATGGTGTTATGATGTGTATGATTCAATATCAACAGGAAACGTTACAAATCCTTTTGGCCCTGCGTCGGGCTCTTTCCGCGTACTCCGTGGTGGCAGCTGGAGCGGCATCGCCAAAGTCTGCTCTTTTGCGCTCCGTAACGACTCTAACCCGAACAACTGCTACGACTACCTGGGCTTCCGCGTGGTTCGCTCCGCTCAGTAAAACCTTTTTTAAGGTATAATAAGGGTGTACCGAAATTCCCGTGGGAAAGAGATTGCCGTGTCAAGCACGGCAATGACATATTTTCTGTCATTGTCGTGCTTGATATATTGTTTGTCATTGTCGGGCGTGACCCGATAATCTTTATGAATGTTGCTCTGTATTTTTCTGCTTTAGAAGTCCCAATGCTATCGCCTGTGTTAATCATAAATGTTTTGTATTGCATATTAAAATGATAATTTTTTTCTGATTTATTGACATATGATAAAAAAAAGAATATATTATATCTAACATCTTTAATAAAATTATTAAAAATGGATTCGGTGCTCCCGAGTCCATTTTTTTATGGTAATTGTCATTATGGCAAATGACAAAATGAGTCATTCCCGCGCTTGACGCGGGAATCTGATAAAAGATTGTCGGGTCAAGCCCGACAATGACACACATTAAAAGGAAGTTATGGATTATACACCTTACAGCAAAATTAAGTATTATTCAGACTGTGCGCCGCTGGTAGAAGGGCTTGGCTATAAGCTTGTAGACCTTAAGATTGTACCGGCAAAAACTGTAACAAAGATTTCTGCAATCATTACAGGGACAGATCCTGCACAGAATATCGGCGTAAATGACTGCGCTAAAGTTCACAGAGTTCTGCTCACTAGACTTGAAGCGCTTCTTGGAACAGAAGAAACTACAATGGAACTTACAAGTCCTGGTATTGAGCACAACCTTAAAAACGCTGCAGAGTTTTCTGTTTTTACAGGCCGCGAAGTTCGTGTTTGGGACAAAACAGTAAATGACTGGGTTAGCGGTATAATCAAAACTGCAGACGATAAAAGCGTTGTTCTTGTTAAGGACGGCACAGAAAATAAAATAGCATTTGAAAATATAGCAAAAGCTAAATTTACATATAATAAATAAAAATGTGGCAGCCACAATGGCTATAACCACGAGGAGATTTTTATGTCAGAAATGGCAGAGGCAATTCGCCAGTTGATTCAGGAAAAAGGATATTCTGAGGATTCTGTAAAGCAGACAATAGAGAAGGCTCTTAAAGCTGCATATAAGAGAACTTACGGTACAGATGAAAATGCAATCGTAAAGTTTGAAGATGATATGTCTGATGTTTATATTTATTCACGCAAGGTTGTTGTAGACGGAGTTTATGACCCTGTTCGCGAATATGAACTTGAAGATGCTAAAAAACTCAGTGAAGATCTTGAAGAAGGTGACGAAATTGACCTTCTTGAAGATCCAAAATCTTTTGACCGTTCTGCTGTTTCTACAGGTAAGCAGACAGCTCACCAGGGTTTGAACGAAACTTTCAAAGACTCACTTTACAACGAATATAAAGACAAGATTGGTGAAATCATTATTGGTTACTATCAGCGTGAACGTAACGGTAACATTTATGTAGACCTTGGAAATGCAGGACGCCTTGAAGGTGTGCTTCCTGTAAAATATCAGTCTAAGCTTGAGTTCTACGAAAAGAATGACCGCATTAAGGCTCTTATCGTAGACATCAAAAAGACATCTACAGGACTTCAGCTTATTCTTTCAAGAAGCGATCCAAAGCTCGTAAGCTCAATCCTTGAAAAAGAAGTTCCAGAAATTGCAGACGGAACTGTAGAAATCGTAAAAATCGTTCGCGATGCCGGATACCGCACAAAGATTGCTGTTTCTACAAAGCGCGAAGAAGTAGATCCTGTTGGAGCTTGTGTTGGTCTTAAGGGTATTCGTATTCAGAATGTAATCCGCGAGCTTTTGAATGAAAAAATTGATGTACTTCGCTGGGATCCAGATCCTGTTGAGTTTATTAAAAATGCTTTGTCTCCAGCTCAGGTTGGACGTGTTCTTATTACAGATGCAGACAAACGACAGGCTCTTGCAATTGTAGAAGAATCTCAGTTCTCTTTGGCAATCGGACGCCAGGGACAGAACGTTAGACTTGCAAACCGCTTGTGCGACTGGAACATTGATGTTAAGACAATTGAACAGGCCGAAGAAATGGATCTTTCACAGTTCAGCACTGTTCAGAATGCACATGCATTGTTCAATGATGAAGTTGAAGAATCATACGATGAAATTACAACAGTTGCAGAACTCCCTGGAGTTGACGCAGAAGTTGCAGAGCTTCTTAAAGCAAACGGAATCGAAGAGATTCAGGACTTTGTTGAAGCTTATGATGATAATAGAATTAATATTGAAGGAGTTTCAAAAGAAGCTTTGGATACTATTAATGACCTTATTAATCAGAATGTTGAGTTTGTTGAAGAAGGCACAGAAGAAGCCGAAGCTCAGCAGAAATCCGATGAAGCTGCAGAAGAAGAAACAGCAGTTCAGGAAGAAACTGAATCTGAAGAAGAGGAAGAATACTTCTGTCCTGAATGTGGTGCAAAAATCACACTTGATACAAAAGTTTGCCCTAACTGCGGTATAGAATTGGAATTTGAAGAGGACGAGGAATAGAATAATATATGTCAGAAGAAACTGAAAAGAAACAAGAATTTGTAGTTCACAAAAAGAAAGACAGTGCTCCTGCCGAAAAGCCGGCTGCAACGCCTGAAAAAAAGAGAATTGTAGTTGTTAAAAAGAAGGCTTCTACTAGTAGTGGTGCAGCTCCTGCAAAAACAGGCGAAGCTACAAAGAAGATTGTAGTTAAGAAAACTGCAGCTTCTGGTACCGAAAAGAAAAGCGATGCAGGTGAAAAGCCAAAGACTACTTTTGAACTCAATCCTTCAAGACCAAATGTAAAGGCCGGAAATCTTTCGGACAAAGGTCGTAATGCAAACAAGAACCAGTTTAATAAAGGCGGACAGTTTGCAGGCGGTCAGAAGAATTTCAGCCGTGAAGGAAGTGGTTTTACCGGTGCACAGGCTAGACAAGGCTATCAGAACCGCGAAAGAGACGGTAACAAGGACGGTAGCTTTGGAAATCGTCATAATAATAAAGGTCAGGCTGGCGGACAGCGCTTTGGTGGTAACGGAGGTCAGAACTTCCGTGGACCAAGACCTGGAATGGGTGGCGGTGCTGCTCCTGCAATGCCAATTGATAATTCAAGAACACCTGGTAAAAAAGCTGCATTCAAAGGTAAGAAGCAGATTTATAACCGCAAAGACGAAGAGCAGTACGACGACAAGTTCTTTGAACAGAAAAAGAAGGTCGAAACTCCGGCCAGCGTAGTTCCAAAATCAATTGATATTATGGAATCTATTTCTGTTTCTGACCTTGCACGTAAAATGAATCTTAAGGCAAGTGAAGTAATCGGAAAGCTTATGGGCATGGGTATGATGGTAACAATCACCCAGTCAATCGATTCAGATACTGCAACTTTGCTTGCTGCAGAATATGGCTGTGAAGTTCATCTTGTAAGCCTTTATGATGAAACTGTTATTGAAAGCGAAAAAGATGATGGTGTTGAACTTAAGCCACGCGCTCCAATTGTAACTGTAATGGGACACGTAGACCATGGTAAAACAAAAACTCTGGATGCTATCCGTCACTCACATGTTGCAGAAGGCGAAGCTGGTGGTATTACACAGTCAATAGGTGCTTACTCAGTTACAACCGAAAAAGGAAAGATTACATTCCTTGATACACCGGGTCACGAAGCCTTTACAATGATGCGTGCCCGCGGTGCTCAGGTAACAGATATTGTTGTTCTTGTTGTTGCAGCAGATGATGGTGTAATGCCTCAGACATTGGAAGCTATTGCACATGCTAAAGATGCAAAGGTTCCTATTATTGTTGCAGTAAACAAGGTAGATAAACCGGAAGCAAATCCGGATCGTGTTAAGACTCAGCTTAGTGAACTTGGGCTTACTCCGGAAGAATGGGGTGGAGAAACACAGTATGTTCATATTTCTGCTTTGAAAAAAGAAGGTATTGATGATTTGCTTGATGCAATTCTTCTTCAGGCCGAAATGCTTGAGCTTAAAGTAAATGAAGAATGTCGTGCCGAAGGTAAGATTCTTGAATCACGCGTTGATCAGGGACGAGGTGTTGTTTCTTCTGTAATCATTCAGCGTGGTACTTTGCATCAGGGAGACCCTTTTGTTGCTGGTATTTATTCAGGACGCGTTCGTGCCATGTTTGATGACAGAGGCCGCCGCATTACAGAAGCTGGTCCTTCAAGTCCTGTAGAAGTTCTTGGTATGGAAGAAATGCCAAATGCAGGTGATCCTTTCCAGGTAACAGAAAGCGAAAAGGATGCACGTTCTATTTCTACAAAACGTCAGGAACTTAAGCGTGTAGAAGCTGCTAAGGCTGTTAAGAAGACAACTTTGGAATCTCTTTACAGCGATATTGCCGACAGCGAAGTCCGAGAACTTAAGGTTATCATTAAGGCAGACCTTCAGGGTTCTGCCGAAGCCCTTAAGTCTTCTTTGGAAAAACTTTCTACAAGAGAAATCCGTCTTTCTGTTATTCACTCAAGTGCGGGTGCAATCAACGAATCGGACGTTACTCTTGCCGCTGCAGACTCAAATGCAATTATTATCGGCTTCAACGTTCGTCCTACTCCAAAGGCAAAAACTCTTGCCGAACAGGAACAAGTTGAAATCCGTAAATACAATATCATCTATAAGTGTGTTGAAGAAATTCAGGCCGCTATGGAAGGTATGCTCCAGCCGGATACAAAAGAAGAAGTTATTGGACAGGTCGAAGTCCGCGACACCTTCAAGGTTCCAAAGATTGGTATTATTGCCGGTTGTATGGTCAGCGAAGGTCTTGTACGACGTACTTCAAGCGTTAACCTTATCCGTGATGGTATTGTTAAGTTTACAGGTAAGATTTCTTCCCTCAAGCGCTTTAAGGACGATGCCAAGGAAGTTAGCACAGGCTACGAATGTGGTATTGGTCTTGAAAACTGGCAGGATATTCAGGTTGGCGATAAGCTCGAAATCTTTGAAATTGTTGAAGTTGCAAAAAAGCTTGGTAAGACAATTGCCGAAGAAGAAGCCGAAGCTGCTAAACGCAATGTTACTGCTGCAGGTTCAGAAGGAGCAGAGTAGTGGGACAGTACAGACTCCAGCGGCTTGATGATCAGCTGCGTGACGAAATTGCCCAGCTCATAATGCGCGGGGATGTAAAAGATCCCCGTGTAAATACTTTTTTAAGTATAAACCGTGTAGAAGTTACAAAAGATTTAAGCTATGCAAAGGTTTATGTTTCTTCTTTTTTGCCGGACGGCGACCTGAAGAATGGTGTAAGCGGTCTTAATGCTGCTGCAGGATTCATACAGCGTGAAATTGCAAAAAAGCTCAGAATCCGTCAGTTCCCAAAGCTTACTTTTGTTGTAGATTCTGGTATGAAAGAAGGCTTTAAAATGGTTCAGAAATTGAACGAGCTTGAAAAAGAACGCAAAGAAAGCAATGGGGTCCCTGAGCCTGTCGAAGGGTCACAAAAATAAATAATGGATAAAATAGTCCTCCTGTCCAAACAGCCGGGAATCACATCTTTTACTTCTCTTTATAATGTAAAGAGAGCCTTCAATACAACTAAAGTCGGTCACACCGGAACCCTTGATAATTTTGCTCAAGGGCTTTTAGTTGTTTGTACAGGCCGTCTTACAAAGCTTGCCGGAAACATTATTGAATTTGATAAATCATATAAAGCAGTAATAAGATTCGGAACAGAAACTGACACTCTTGATTACGAAGGTGAAGTTGTAAAACAAGCAGACTTACCGGATGAAGAAACTGTAAGAAAAGTTGTAGAATCTTTTACCGGTGAGCAGGATCAAAAGCCGCCTGTTTACAGTGCCATTCATGTTGATGGTAAGCGTGCTAGTGAACTTGTTCGAAAAGGTGTAGAAGTAGAATTACCTTCAAGAAAGATTTGTGTTTACAGTTCAGAAATCCTTGAAATTGAAAAAGATGACAATGGCAAAGTTCGTACCTGCCTTATTGATTTTTCTGTTTCAAAAGGAACTTATATCCGTTGTCTTGCTCGTGATATTGGCCAGACCTGTGGTTCTGCCGCTCATTTAATAGGCCTTTACAGAACAAGAATTGGAAATTTTAATATAGAAGAGTCTGCAGGTTATTCACTTATGCCTGTGTTTGATATTAAAACCTGTGAACAGTTTGCAGAGCAGAAAAAACTCAAAACTCAGGCAGATGATAAACTTATTCAGGAACAAATCATTCAAACCTCAAAGGATTTTGATGAACAGACAGCAGCCTTATGCGGATTTAAAATTCTTCATTTAAAAGATTCACAGTCTGAACAGGATTTTAGATTTGGTCGCCCGCTTCATAAAACCTTCTTTACAGAAAAAGTTCAACTTGCTGCTGCCCAGGATATTTTTGCTGTTTTTACAAAAAGCAGTGTTTTTTGCGGACTTTTAGAATGCAAGGATTTTGAAAAGCAGCATTTGAAATATAAGATGGTAATTCAGGAGCAAAATTAAAGTAATCCTATTGACACAAATTTGCTAATTTGATATATTGTATACATCAATTGTAATTGATTCGGGCAGTTAGCTCAGCTGGTACGAGCGTCTGGTTTACACCCAGAATGTCGGGAGTTCGATCCTCTCACTGCCCATAACCTGGTCATTGTGCCAGGTTTTTTTATTTTAAACTAGAATATTCGCATTTTATCTATTATAATTAACAGGATGAAGAAAATTGTCTGGCTTGGGCCTTGTTTAGTTTTATTTGGTCTCATTTCTTGTTCTAATCCTCAGGTTATTCTTTTAACTTCGCAGGAAGAAACACTTCGTAATGAAGTCCAGATTAAAGCAGATAGTACTTTGTGGACAAATGAACTTGAACCGGAACGACTTTCATCAACTATTAATTCGAATATAAAAACTTCGGAAAAAGCTTTTAATTCACCTCAAATGTTCAGCACAATAAAAGAGCTTCAGCCGGCAGTTTATCCGGAAATAAAAGGATTAGAAAGTCTTGATTGTACAGCAATGAATACTTCGCTGCTTTCTACAATGGACAAATTCTGCCAGCAGCTTTGCAAAGGCACAGACAATCTTAAAGATTTCTTCTTTGAAGATTACATGTTCAATTATGTTTTCTTTAAGAATGACTTAAATCTTTTGTTTAAAGAGCCGCAGAAAGATGAAGATTTATTTGACAGATATCTTATCTGCCGGGCCTTTGAAAATGAAAATTTAACACAGGTTCCAGTACGTTTTTATAAACAAAAAGAACATATTGATTTATCTGTATATCTGACATATCATAATGGATATAAGATTACACAGATAGATATTGATTCACAGTTTAATGGGTGGGGGAACACAAATGGAGAATCAAAAAAAGAAACAACCGGACAATGACGAAAAACTTTCGGGAATTGAACGAGAGCTTGTACTTCAATACCTCATGGACGGAAATGTCCCGGTAACATTAACTCCTGTAAATGAAGAAAATGCCTCTAAAGAAGATGAAAAAATTCATTCACTGGCATCGCAGATTTTTCCGGTAGCATTAAAGCCTGAACATATAAAGGTTCAGAAAAACGGAAAGATTCATCTTGAAAATCCACCACAGTCTGTAATTGGTTTTGCAGGAAAAACAGTACGTGTAGAATTTTATTTTAATCGCGTAGGCTTGTATTTTTCTTCGCTTGTAGATAAAGATAAAAAGGGCTTGTATATTCTTGTCCCTGAAAGCCTTAACCGCATAAAGGATGTAGAAGAAAAAACAGATTACGATTTTTCTGCAGTGCTTTTCTTTGAATGCAATAACAAAAAAGATATTAATACTTCATGTATTCCGTGGGAACATGAGGATTTGTTCTCTCGTCCTGTATGGAAATCTATTCCGCTTGAAAATCAAAAGAAAGCAAAGGAATATCTTGAAAAATTTGTAGAAGCTGCTAAGGCTAAGAAGAATGCAGGAAACGGAATCCAGCTTATTCCTGTGTGCAACTATATTACTTATGAATCAGAGCAGAAGGTTCAGTCAATAGAAAACCGTGTTCAGCCGTTGAATATTCTTTATGTTGATCATGAACGAATTGTAGTTGGAAGTCAGAATCAAAATGATAACTACGAGGTTGGACATGAATATGGTCTTAAACTCTGCTTTTCTATAAAGAACAGTCCTATTCTTTCGCGCGATATTTTTGTTACCTGCGTTGTAAATAACGTTTACACAAATGATGACAAAAGCCGCAAGTGTATTGATTTTGTTTACACAACACTTCAGGAAGAGGATTTGCGTTACTTGTTTGAAAAGGCAACTAAGAGATTATTTGTGTGATATTCTTCTTTTATTACCAAGAATCACTGCAACAAAATTCAAATAAGGAATGTTATCGCAGAAAATCTTTATGATTACCATCATTGGTACTGCAAGAATCATACCTATAAAGCCCCAGATATAACCCCACAAGGCAAGACTTACAAGAATTGCAAATGGTGAAAGTCCAAGTCGTTCTCCTTCTACACGAGGCTCAAGAATCTGTCCCAGAATAAAGTTTACGGCAACCATAAACAGGAATATGAAAATCACTTTACCGTAATGAGGATAAAACTGAAGTAAAGCAAAAGTTGTTGTAAGAAGTGTAGAAATTATTGAACCAAAGGTTGGAATAAAATTCATTACAAAGGCAATGAAGGCCCATACAATAGGAAAGTCAAGGCCAATTATAAGGGCTGCCAGATAAACAAGTACACCGGTTGCCAGCGAAATAAAAAACTTGATTGAAAGAAAGCGTACTACATCTTCACCAATCTGCTGTGAAATATTTAGTATTGTCTTTTTGTTTTCGTCTTTTACCGCATTTGTGATTCTGCGCTTAAAGCCTTTAATTTCTATTAAAAGAAAAGAAAACATAATTAAGATAAGAAGCAGGCTTTTACTAAAACTCAAAACTCCTGAAGAAAGCCCAAGTGCAAAATCCTGAACATATTTTCTTACCTCAAGAATATTCCACATATTTGTAGCAAAGCTTTTTTCTTCATCAATTGCAAGATTAAACTGCTGGGCAATCATTTTGTAGATTGACATAAAGCGGGTTTCATACTTGCTGTATTCATTTGCAATTGTAGAAAAGCCCTTTACTAAAATGCCTGAAGCAAAAAAGAGGACTACAATAATTACAAAAACTGTGAGCAGAGAGCCTGCTATCCAGTTGATTTTTGCCTTCACTTCCAGGTTGCGTACAAGGGGGTAAAAGGCAAGTGCCATTAAAATTGCAATTGCAACCGGAATTAAAACCGATGCCAAAACCTTGCATAAGAATCCCATAAGGATAAAGGCAAAAAACAGGAGTACAAAAAAGATTGGTTTCTGATAATTAGTTTCGTTCATTCAATTTCCAGTGTGGTAGACCTAAAAAACGCAGTGCGTTTTTTTTAACGGTCTGCTATTTAACACCGGCCGCCAGCGGCCTTACACATTCTTTGGCAGTATCTTATCAAATCCACAGTAAGGTACAAGTACCGGTGGAATTGTTACAGAGCCGTCTGCATTCTGATAGTTTTCAAGAATTGCAAGCATGGCACGTCCTACGGCAATTGCTGTTCCGTTGAGGGTGTGAACATACTTGTTCTTTCCATCATCGTCCTTATACTTAATGTTCAGGCGGCGTGCCTGGTAGTCTGTACAGTTAGAAGTAGAAGTTACTTCACCATATTCACCACCGTTACGTCCAGGCATCCATGCTTCCAAGTCCCACTTGCGGTAAGCCGGAGCACCAAGGTCACCTGTACATGTATCTACAACATGGAATGGAAGTCCAAGTCCTTCAAAAATTTCTTCTTCAATCTGGCGGAGCTTTTCGTGAATCTGGTCTGACTGTTCTGGAGTAGAGTAAGCAAACATTTCTACCTTGTCAAACTGGTGTACACGGTACAAGCCCTTAGAGAACTGACCAGCTGCTCCAGCTTCGCGGCGGAAACAATGTGAAAGACCGCCATAAAAACGAGGAAGTGTAGCCTTGTCCAAGATTTCATCCTGATGGTAACCACCAAGAGTAATTTCTGCAGTTGCAACAAGACAAGTTCCTTCTTCTTCAATTGAGTAAACGTTACTTTCATTACCGCGTGGGTTGAAACCAATTCCCTTAAGAACTTCTTCCTTTGCAACATCCGGAGTAATGAACATTTCAAAGTTGTGTTTGCGGAGTGTGTTCAAGGCATACATAATAAGTGCCTGTTCAAGAAATACTGCTTCATTTTTAAGGTAGTAGAATTTAGGACCACTAACTTTTGTACCGCGGTCAAAATCAATAATATCAAGTGACTCACCAAGCTGAACATGATCTTTTGGTTCAAAATCAAACTTGCGTGGAGTTCCAACCTTTTTAACTTCAAGGTTTTCTGTATCGAGCTTTCCAATTGGAGCATCTGGGTGAACCATATTTGGAATCTGGCGTGCTGCTTCTTCAAGTGCAGCTTCTGTTTCCTTTGTTTCGGCTTCTACTGCAGAAATTTCATCCTTGATTGCCTTACCGGCTGCAATAAGCTCCTGGCGCTTATCGTTATCAAGCTTCTGCTTCATAGCCTGTGCGTTTTCATTACGCTTCTGCTGAAGCCCCTGAAGCTTTGTTACCAAGGCAGTTCGTTTATCAAAAAGTTCAACAACCTTGTCTGCATCTGCTGTCATATTGCGGTTGATGATATTCTGTTTTACAGCTTCAAGATTATCTTTAATAAATTTATAGTCAAGCATTTTTATTTGTCTCCTTAATTAGTTTGCAAGTGAAAAAGTAATTGTTACTGTTGAAGTTATTTCTACGTTACCTGCTTCAATTGGTGTTGTGTAGCTGTTTCCTACTGCTTTAAGCATTGCACTGTTTGTGCTTCTTGTATATGAAGAAGGATTATAACCTTCCTGAATATCAATAACATCTGCAACCTTACAGCCGCTTGCACCAGCAATAAGAGATGCAGCATCCTGTGCATTCTGAACTGCAAGTGTGCGAGCTTCTCTTAAAGCATTTGGATTTTCTGTAGCAGAGTATGAGAACGAAGTAAGACCGTTTGCACCATTGGCAACAGCGTTATCAATTACGTTACCTGCATTTGAAAGGTCGCGTATAAGAACCTGAACATAATTAGTAACAGTATATTTTCCAGGATAAGTGTTTGAGTTGTCCTGACTGATTCTGTAATCTACAGTAGTAATATCTGCGTCGCTAACTCCAGCTTCTTTGATTTTATCGATTACCTTTGTTGTGATTTCTGCATTCTTGTCACGTGCAAGGTTTACATTCCATTCATTTGTGCGAACAAGAAATCTTACAGTAAGCTGATCAGCCGGCTGAGTTACAACACCGGTTCCTGTAACAGTGATTGTTCTAAGTTTTTCCTCTGGTTTATTTACAGTACAGGACGATGCCAAAAGCAAAGCTCCTGCAGCAATTATTAAAATTGAAATTTTCTTTAACATTCTTTTCCTCCTCATTAATGAATGTTTATATAAAAGCGTTTAAGATATACAATTCGTTTGTTTGCCTGATCCCAGTATTTACTTGCCGGATAACTGTCGCACAAGGTCTGGTAAGTTTCTACTGCTTTTTTAATGTCCTTGTATTTTGAATCTGATTCAAGAACCTGTCCTAAAAGGAAAAGTGCTTCATCGCGGTTGTCTGTTGAAAATTCAAGATACTGTGTAAGGGCAAGATATGCGTCGTCATATTTTTTAGAAGAAACTCCTGAACGTGCTTTTTCAAGAATCGGAGTAAGGTCAGGTGTTTCTTCCTGTTCGTCTTCGTCTATTACAATTACTGTGTCTTCGGCTTCTACTTCAATTACTTCTTGTACAGGGGTTACAGCAGCTGGAGTTTCTGTTTCAACAGATTTTGCAGGAGTTGTAGAAGTTGTCTTTGGTTCTTCTGTTGCTTTTGGAGTAGCCTTTGCAGGAGTTTCCGGTTTCTTTGGAACTACCTGTGAATAGTCAGGTGCATTTACAACTGTAGAAGAACTTCCTTTTTTCTCAAGAACAGTTACTTCAATATAGTCATCAATATATTCGCCGGTAAGATTATCTATCTTGTAAAAATGATGAATCTGAGTTCCGGCTTCTTTTGCGAGTAAAGTATACTTTGTGTCTGTTGTTCCAAGTTTTCGTCCACGGCTTGCAAGATTATTGTATTCAGAAGTAGAACCCATATAAATCCAGCCGCTTCCAGGATATGTAATTACAAGTGTTTCACCTTTTTTAAGTGTAACGCTTCTTGAAGGAAGAATTTCCGGTTCCGGTTCTGTTTCTTCTTCTGTCTGGATTTCTATTGTTGGTTCAATATTTTCCTGGGCTTCCAAAGTTGTTTCGTCTGTCTGACCTTCGGCTTGAGACTCTGCAGGATTTTCTGGCAAAGGAGGCAATTCCTCTTCTTCTACAACAGGCTCTGTAATTTGATTTTCATTTTGCTCAGCTTCTTTTTGAGAAGCAGCAGCCTGTGCTTCAATTTCTTCAGGAGAAATATCAATTAATTCAGGATCTTCAATTTCATCAAGCGGAGGGTAGAGTTCGTCTATATTTTCTGAATCGCTTGAAGTTTCATCAGTGTCAATTTCACTTTCAGCAGAATCTTGTGCCTGTTCCTCTTCCTGTTCAGCTTCCTGAGTATTTTCTGAGTCTAAAACTTCTTCAGCCTGAACTTCTGGTTCTAAAGTTTCGTTAGCATTTGTGTTCTGTTTTGTAGAGCCGCAAGAATAAAACAAAAATGAAACAGCGGCTATTAAAACAAATAATCCTTTCTTCATCATGGCGCGGCTCCTGTAATTTCTAAAATTATATTGTCATTTGCTTTTTCAAGTGATTCAATATCATATTCAGAAGGCTTTTCAAACCATTCTTCTGCCTGTTCATCATTCCATTTTTCCTGAGTCTCTCGTGAAATATTATAATCTTTGTTAATTTCAGGACCATCTGGAATAAGGAGTGTTTCTGTAAGAACAACAGGCTTTTCCTGAACAGCAGCAGTCTTTTTCTTTTTTGGAATGCAAATAAGCAGAATTATAAGAAGCAGAACAAGCACTAAAAGTGAACCAATAAGAATTGCATTGCGTTTATTTTCAGTGCAATAATCGCGGATCAGCTCGTAAAGAGAAACAATCTTTTCTTTTAAGTTTTCAAAAAAACCTTTAAAATCCATAGATTATCCTTTAATACGGCGTGGAGGACGTGGAGGAATAACAACTCCTTCTTCTTCCGGAACATCTTCATCAACAAAGTCAGAGCTTGTGCGGTCAATTTCTGCACCAAGTTTAATATCCTGATCAAGACGAAGAGCAATAACTTTACTTACACCAGACTCTTCCATTGTAATACCAAGCATTGTGCTGGCACCCATTACAGTTTTCTTATTGTGAGTAATTACAATGTACTGACTTACATTTGCAAAACTTTCGAGTGTTGTTACAAAGCTTGAAACGTTCTTATCGTCAAGGGCTGCATCAATTTCGTCAAGCAGACAGAATGGACTTGGTCGTACCTGATATGTTGCAAAGAGAAGGGCAACTGCAGTCATTGTTTTTTCACCACCAGAAAGAAGGGCAATATTTTCAAGCTTCTTTCCAGGAGGCTGTGCGTAAATATCAATACCGGAACTAAGAATATTTGCAGGGTCTGCAAGCTTAAGCTCAGCGCGTCCACCATTAAAGAGTCGGCGGAACATGTTGTGGAAGTTTTTCTTAATCTGGTTATATGTTTCAATGAACATTTCGGCAGACTTAGATTTAATTTCTTCACTAACGCGAACAAGATTTTCAAGAGAGCGCTGAGTATCTTCATAGTTTGTTTTCTGCCTTTCGTAGCGTTCTTTTACTTCGTTGAATTCTTCTGGAGCCATTAAGTTTACAGAACCAAGAGCATTAAAGCTTTCGCGGGCCTTTGCAAGTTTTTCACGCAGATCCGAAGCTGGAGTTGTAATTTTATACATGCGCTCTTCGAATTCCATAAGGTCGTGTGAATACTTATCCTGGAAATTCTGTTTAACGTTTTTAATGTCGTTGTCAGAAGAGTTAAGAGAAAGGGTAAGGCTTTCAACCTTTTCCTGATATTTATTCTGTTCTTCGCGTTTTTTATTAAGGGTGTCGCTCTTACCCGAAACGCTTTTGTTACAAGTTTCAATCTCTTTATCAAGCGCATTCATTTCGGCAGCAAGCTTTGTACCACGCTGTTCAATTTCGGCAAGGTCTTCTTCAAGTCCCATTATCTGTTCTTTAATTTCATCAGCGCGTTTGTTTTCTGAATAAAGTTCGTCCTGTGTTTCGCCAAGAAGAGTTTTTTCAGAAGTAAGGTTGCGGTTCAAAATAGACATCTGATTTTGTTCCGCATTTATCTGTTCCTGCATCTGAACTTCATTCATACGAAGCTTATTGCAGGTGTCATTGTATTCACGGATTTTTTTATCAAGGTCAACATTCTGAGCATTAAGATCATTAATCTGTTCATTAAGCTTTTCAATACTTGCAATGTTCTGAGCAATTTTCTCATCAATGCCGCGCTTCTTTGTCATGATACCTTGTGGTGAAAGGAAATCTGTAATAAAAGCAGGAGAAGCATTTATATATTCCTTAAAAGCATCCTGTACAGCTTCAAACTGATTCTGTGCTTCTTCAAAAGCAAGTCCGGCTTCTTTTACAGTAGAAAGGCTTTCATCAGCTGAATGATTCTGTTTTGCAAAATCAAGGAAAATATTTTTACGGCCTTCAAGATAGATTTTTAATTTACCAAGAGAAGTGTCGAGCTTTTCTTTTGCAATGCGCATTGCTCCTTCGCTGAAGCCCGCATTCTTTAATTTTTCATCAAGCTCTTTTACAATGTCTTCAGTAATGGCAGCAAGCTCTTGTCTAAGTTCAGCGCGTTTTTCATCAAGTTCTTCAATCTGTTCTTTCAATTGACCTGCACGAACATCATTTTCTGTAATCTGAGAGCCTGCAGTTTTGATGTTGTTTTCAAATGAAACAATATTATCTTTAATGCCCTGAAGCTGCTTGTTCTTTTCATGAAGGTTTGCATTGTGGTCGTCAATTTCTTCCTGAAGATTATCAATGCGTTCCTGAATTGCAGAAATCTTTACTTCAAGTCCACTAACTTTTTCTTTGATTTCTGAAGCACGTGAGTTTGCCTGTTTAATAAGTTCAAGCTTTCCGTTCTTTTCCTGACCAATACTAAGAAGAAGACCCTGCTTTTCATAAACCTGATTCTGAAGGTCTTTTACCTTGTCCATGTTTTCAGAAATTGTATTATTTATTTCTTCAATTTCCTGGCGAACCTTGTCTCGTTTCTGCTGAACATTTTTAAGCTCTTCTTCGTGGCGTGCTTTTTCCTGAACAAAATTCTTAAGACGAAGGAGTGTAAGGTCAAGCTCTGTTAAATAAATTTCTTCTTTGAAGTGACGGTATTTATTTGTTTTTTCAGACTGAATCTTAAGCGAATCATACTGACGTTTAATTTCGTTAAGAGAAATTTCAATCTGCTGCATGTTAATGCGTGTTTTTTCAAGCTCTCGTTCTGCTTCGGCACATTCAGCTTTACTGCGGCTGATTCCGGCTGCTTCTTCAAAAAGGTAACGGCGGTCTTCCGGCTTGCTCGAAAGTACCTGGTCAATTTTTCCCTGTTCCATAACAGAGTAGGCGGCTTTACCAACACCTGTGTCCATAAAAAGACGTCTGATTTCTGTAGGACCTGCAGGGCGCTGATTTATAAAATATTCCTGGTCTCCTGAACGATAGAGACGGCGTGTAATTGCAATTTCAGAATCATCAAGCGGAAGAAGTCCGTTTTCATTTGAAAGGGTAAGAGTAACTTCTGCAGTGTTCAATGCCGGTCGTTTTTCCGTACCATTAAAGATAACGTCTTCCATTTTTTCGGCACGAAGATTTTTAGATCGGTTTTCGGCAAGTACCCACTTGATTGCATCTACTACGTTACTTTTTCCACAGCCGTTTGGGCCTAAGAGCGCAGTAATTCCTTCTGCAAAATCAATGTGAGTTTTATCTGCAAACGATTTAAAACCATGTATATCAAGACTTTTTAAAAACACTTAGTTTTCCGCCATTAAATTCGAAAATTATAAATATCTTATCTATTATAGTGAATTTTTGAGTATTTTACAATATTGGAGCAAGAACCTTTCCATTGCGAATCTGCTTAGGATACACTGTAAGTCCAAGCTTTTTTTCGAGAGAGGCATAGCGCTGAAGCTCAAATTCGTCGCCGATTACAACATTTATGCCTGTTTTTCCAGCTCTGGCTGTACGTCCTGCTCTGTGAATAAAAAAGTCATCGTCTTCCGGAAGATCCATCTGGATTATATGAGTTATATCAGGAATATCAAGACCTCTGGCCCCTAGGTCGCTTGTAATAAGAATCTTACATTTACCGCTTCTGAATCTGTCTATTGCCGATTTTCTTTCCTGTTTGTCGGCTTTTGCATAAAGGGCAGCGCAGTCTATATGCTTGTAAGTGAGTTTTTTATAAATGTTTTCTACCTGATCTGAGCGTGAAGTAAAAACAAGCGCTTTTCCAGGATTTTCTGCTGCAAGAAACTTACGAAGAAAATCAATTTTTTCACGAAGTTCTGCGTAAATGGCCCAGTGTTCTATTTTTTTAGAAAGGATAAACTCCTGCGGCATTTTAATAGTTTCTGCGTCTACAAAGAAAATACGTGCAGGTTTATTTATAGTTGCCGAACAACCGATTATCTGACATTCCTTTGGAAGACAATTCCTTAGGTTATCTGTATCTTCAAAGCTTTCTTTTTTAAGCAGTCTGTCGCATTCGTCAAAAACAGCGCAATATAAATCCTGAACTTTGATTTTTTTCAGGCGGATTAATTCTACAAGACGTGCAGCTGTTCCAATAATAATCTGAGGCTTTTCCTTGAGTGTTTCAAACTGTCTTTTAAGAGGAGCACCACCAATTATAAGTGCTGTTTTTCTGTCTGTGATTTTTTTTGCTGCTGCATTTATCTGGCTTGCAAGCTCAAAGGTAGGGGCACAGACAATTACACGGAGCTTTGTTGTATCTGAATCTGCTTCAATTTTATTTATAAGCGGCAAAAGATATGCATAAGTTTTTCCGGTTCCGGTTTCTGATTCAAAAAGAACGCTTTTGCCTTCTGAAATTACAGGAATTACTGCATTCTGAACTTTAGTAGGCGCTGTAATACCAAGAGCAGCCAGCTTTTGCAAAATATCATCAGTAAGTTTTTCGAAACAGTTTTGATTTTTTTCACTCATGAGCAAAATATAGCACACATTCAAAAAATCTGCTATAATTTTATATTATGAAAATAGGAATTGATTCCTTTGGATGTAACCACGGGCAGTCTGGAACGGGCGCCTATTTACTGAATATTGTAAAAAACATACCACAGGATTCTCCAACTGATTTTGAACTCTTTGGTCTTGAAATAGACCGCTACACATATACTGGTGATACGGAAATTCCATTCAGTTCAGTTACAATCGATGATAACATTAAGGCAATCCGCCGCTGGCACAAACGACGCCTTAAACAATTCTGTAAAAAAAATAAATACGACGCAGTGATTTTCCCATCTGCCATGCAGGTGCTTCCAAGAAAAATAAAAACAAAATCAATTCTGCTTATAAACAGTCCATACAGCATTATTGAAAACAGAAAGGAACGAAAGCTTCTTAAAAAGGCATTGCTCCGGGCATCGCTTATTATTGCTTCTTCGGAATATGTAAGGCAGGATCTTTTAGAATCCGGCTTTGGCGAAGTAAAAATTGTTCCTGTTCATTATGGAATTGATCACAAAGTATTTTTCCCTCTTACCGATTTTGATTCTGAATTTGTTGATATAAAACCTTTTGCAATTAAGCGCCCGTATTTTATTTACAGTTCAAGACTTTCAGACAGCAGTAAAAAGCATGTTGAACTTATTAAAGCGTTTGAGATTTTTAAGAAGAGAACTAATTATCCGCACAGACTCGTGCTTACAGGAAGCGACGGAGATTATTCAGAAGTAATTCACAAGGCAGCCTATGATTCTGAATATGCATCTGAAATTCTTATAACAGGACATTTTCCACAGGATAATCTTAAAAAATTATACTGCGGTTCAACAGCATGTATTTTCCCTGCAGTAAACGAAGGAGTAGGGCTTCCTGTAGTAGAAGCAATGGCCTGCGGAATACCTGTTCTTTGTTCAGATCAGGGTGCTCTTGTAGAAATGGCAGGCATGGCTCCATTATATTTCAATTCCGATGATGTAGAAGAAATTGCCGTAGACATGCAGAAAGTAGTAGAAGACAAAGAATTAGCCTCTCTGATGGTTCAGAAAGGCCTTGAAGTTTCCCGCAGAATTAACTGGGAGAATACAATAAAAGAAACATTGTTATCGATTGAAGAAATCTAGCATATTATGCCGATTCAGTTTTTTCTGGAATGCTTTTTATAATCTGTTTTATATCAAGCTTCTTTGATTGAGTAACAATGTCTTTTGTAACGACAAGCTGCTTTTTACCTTCAATATCCGGAATCTCGAACATAATATCTGTAAGCATTTTTTCAACAATTGTTCTAAGTCCGCGAGCCCCTGTCTTTTGTCTAATTGCTTCATTTGCAATTTCTTCAATAGCATCTTTTTCAAACTGAAGGTCTGCGTTATCAATTGCAAAAGAAGCCTGGAACTGCTTTGTAATTGCGTTCTTTGGTTCTGTAAGAATAGAAACAAGATCATCCTTTGTAAGCTCTTTGAGTGCAACAGTAATAGGCATACGACCAATAAGCTCTGGAATAAGACCGAACTTTACAAGGTCATCAGGTGTAGTCTGATTCAAAAGAGTCATTTTTTCTTCTTCGTTCATCATGCCTACATTTGAACCAAAACCCATTGAATGAGCTGCAATACGCTGTTCAATAATTTTATCAAGACCAACAAAAGCACCACCAAGAATAAACAGAATGTTTGTTGTATCTATCTGAAGCATTTCCTGATTAGGATGCTTTCTTCCGCCCTGTGGAGGAACGCTTGCAAGAGTACCTTCAATAATTTTCAAAAGTGCCTGCTGAACACCTTCACCGCTTACATCACGGGTGATAGAAGTGTTTTCACTCTTGCGTCCAATCTTATCAATTTCATCAATAAAGATAATTCCGCGCTGAGCAGCTTCAATGTTTCCGTCTGCTGCATTGATAAGTTTAAGAAGAACATTTTCAACGTCTTCACCAACATAACCGGCTTCTGTAAGGGTAGTGGCATCTGCAATTGCAAAAGGAACCTTGAGCTTTTGTGCGAGTGTTCTTGCAAGAAGAGTTTTACCGCTTCCTGTTGGACCAATTAAAAGAACATTTGATTTTTCAATCTGAACGCTGTCTGTTGTATCCTGAACTGTGTCCATACTGTACTTTGTTGCCATGCGCTTGTAGTGATTGTATACAGCAACAGACAAAACCTTTTTAGCTTCATCCTGACCAACAACATACTGGTCAAGATATTCCTTGAATTCTTTTGGAGTAGGAACTTCATTCATTTCAATTGGTGCAAGCTCGGCAGCCTGTAAATCAAGCTTATCCTGGCAGGCAGAAATACATCTGTCGCAGATAAAAGCGCCTGTTGGACTTGCAATTAATCTTCTGTCTCTGTCTGCTGGCTTACCGCAAAAAAAACAATAACAGGTTTGTGGATTAAAGCGTTTCATAAAAGTTCCTCTTTATATAAAGTAAATCTTAAAGTCTATTTTTTTCGTGAAGGCATTACGTGGTCAACAATTCCATATTCAAGGGCATCGTTTGCCGACATGTAAAAGTCGCGTTCAATGTCTGTAGAAATCTGTTCAACAGTTTTGCCTGTATCATTTGCAAGATATTCAATGCTTAATTTCTTAAGGCGGATAATTTCTTTTGCAAGAATAGAAATATCGCTTTCCTGACCTTCAACACCACCACGTGGCTGATGAATCATTACACGGCTTGAAGGAAGTGCATAGCGTTTACCCTTAGTACCACCTGCAAGAATAATAGCAGCCATACTTGCAGCCTGTCCCATACAGATAGTCTGAATATCGCATTTTACATATTTCATTGTATCGTAAATTGCAAGACCTGCAGTTACAGAACCACCAGGTGAATTAATGTAGATACTAATATCTTTGTCTGGATTTTCAGATTCCAAAAAGAGAATTTCTGCAACTACAATATCAGCAGAAGCATCGTTTATTTCTCCGTCTATAAAAATAATTCTATCTTTTAAAAGTCTAGAAAAAAGATCGTAACCTTTTTCTCCGTTTCCTGTTCTTTCCCAGACATTAGGGATATTGTAAGACATATTTTCCATAGTTTTAAAATTCCTTATAGATTAAATATAGTAAAAAAAAAGAAAAAAGGATATTCTTTTTTAGAAAAAAAATGGCTGTCTAAGAGGACAGCCACTTATGAAGTTTACGAACTTTTTATTAGCGTTGTGCAAAAAGCTCGGTAAATGTCATTTTATCACCTTTAGAAACTTTAACTTCTTTGTAAAGTTCATCGTAAAGCTTGTTAGATTTTGTTTCATCAATAAGATATTCTTTTGAACGTGGATCTTTGTAGTGTTCTTTTACTTCTTCTACAGTCATTCCGCCTTCTTCAGCAATTTTTGCATATTCAGCTTCAACTTCTTCTGGAGTTACTGAAATGTTTCTTTCGCGAATTAAAGTATCAACGATAATGCGTGATTTTAACATTTTTTCTGTATCGCCTGTCCATTCTTTTAACATTGTTTCTTTTGTCTGGCCAGAAGCTGTAATCATTTTTTCAAGCTGTTCTGTGCTTGTCTGGAACTGATTAGCCATCATTTCCCAGCGGTAATTTAATTCAGCATTGATTAATGATTCTGGTAATTCGAAATCGTTCTTTTCAACTAACTGCTCGAGTAAAGAGTTGTTTTTCATTTCTGAAACTCTTCTATTTTTTGCAGTTTCCATATTGCGGCGAATATCATCTTTCATGTCTGCCATTGTCTTGTATTTTTCGTTACAATCCTGGGCAAAATCGTCGTTTAATTCTGGAAGGTCACGAATCTTAATTGCAGTTACAGTTACGTTTAATTTAACTGTTTTTCCTGCTAAATCAGAATCTTCGTAATCTTTCTTATATTTCTTTGTGATTTCTTTAGTTTCATCTTTCTTCATGCCAAGAATGTCATCGTCAATCTTGTAGAGGTTTTCGCCTGTTCCTACTGTAAATACGTAGTCCTGGCGTTTTGTTGATTCAATTTCTTTTCCGTCTTCGCCAACTTCGCAGTAGTTGATTGTTACAATGTTATCTTTTTCTACTGTTCCGTCTTTTTTATCTGTTACAGTAGCATTTCTTTCCTGCATTGCTTTTACTTCTGCATCGATATCAGAATCTGCAATAGTTACCTGTGCTTCTTTTACTGTAATTCCAGAGAAGTTTTTTACTTCTACTTTTGGATAAACATCATAAGTAATAGTAAAAACTAAATCTTTGCTTGTATCAAATT
>JAEEGK010009487.1_pt1 | contig 22719 bp, 24 predicted proteins | sample 8958771 | NCBI WGS metagenome assembly JAEEGK01 (sample SAMN16246547, study PRJNA631951) | gut metagenome | biome: gut microbiome; feature: rumen; material: SC-attached | host: Bos | place: Iran: Karaj | collected 2018-10 | reverse complement strand
CGTCAGTCGGTTCAGGGAAGAGCGCCCTTGGACCCGAATGAGGAGTTCAGCATAGGGTTGGATTACTACACGGGATCCATTGTGCGTCAGTCATACGAGGAGGCCTTCGGTTGGTTCTCGAAGGCCGCGGAGCACGGCGATCCGAACGCGGAGTTCTTTTTGGGCAGGATGTATGCCCACGGTTACGGGGTGAAGCAGTCCTATCCAGACGCAATACGCCACCTCGAGCGCGCAGCGGAGATGGGTGTTCCCAAGGCGAAGTACGACCTCGGCCTCATGCATTATGCGGGGAGAGGGACGTAGCAGTCCACCGAGCGCACCGCACAGCTCTGGCTGTCGGCGGCGGAGGACGGATACAGCAAGGCGCAGTACGGCATCGGCCTCCTGTACGGATGCGGTGCCGGAGTTCCGCGCGACAGGGAGGCGGCGTTCGGATGGATGCAGAAGGCCGCACTCCAGGGTATGTCCGCGGCCGAATACAAGATCGGTCTGCTGCACGAGGAAGGCATCGGCACCGAGCAGTCCTATCCCAATGCGGACCGCTGGCTGAAGGTGGCCGCTGAGCACGGGGAGTCGTTGGCGCTCTTCGAGCTGGGGTGGATGAGGTACTTCGGACTGGGATGCGAGGCCTCCGAGGAGGAAGCGAAGAGGCTCATCGACCGTGCGCTGGAGAAAGGGGCGCTGGACATGATGGCGCGCGAGGCGATGCACTCCGATCCGTACATGCAGCTCCGTCTCGGATGGCTGTACGACATGGGTTGGGGCGTCGAGCAGTCCTGCTTCAGGGCATTGGCTTGGTATTCCGGTGCCAGGATGATGGGTCTCGGCGCAGCCGAGGAGTTCATCAGGAAGCTGACCGCCCGTCTGGAGGGCATGCACACCGAAGGCACGAAAGGACTCGAGATTGCGGACACCCCCTCCGACTGAATCTTCTTTAACAGTATGGAACGATCGTTGCCTGTTCCATCGGCGACGATTAGTTGGATGTATATGCCAACATATATTAACCCGATTCTGCATTCTTATGCGATGACAGTCAGCGGGGAGGGGAACGGGATTCCGAAGGATGCGAAGGAGCAGTTCCGCATCGGTCTCGATTATTATACTGGCACATTCGTTCGTCAATCGTTTACCGAGGCTTTGAGATGGTTCATCCTCGCTGCGAAGCAGAACGATCCCAACGCCCTCTGCCTTCTCGGCAAGATGTACCTGTACGGGCAGGGCGTAAGCAAGTCGTACCCCCTTGCCCGGATATACCTCGAGAGGGCGGCCGGGATGGATGTCCCGCAGGCCAAGTACGAGCTCGGACTGATATATCAGGCCGGGTTGGGCGTTGAACCCTGCCCCGAAAGGACCGCATCCCTCTGGTCAGAGGCCGCGGATGAAGGGTATTCCTTTGCCGAGCTGGGCATGTCATACCTGTACGAGACCGGTTTCGGCGTGTCCCGCAGCAACAGGAAGGCGTTTGAGTGGTCCCTCAAGGCAGCCCGTAAGGGTCTCCCGGCGGCCCAGACCAAGGTAGGGATCGCTTACGAGGAGGGGATCGGCGTCGAGAAATCCTACCGTGACGCGGAGCACTGGCTGAGGACCTCGGCGGAGAACGGCGATCCCCGTGCGCTCTTCGAGCTGGGATGGATGAGGTACTTCGGACTGGGATGTGACGAATCGCAGGCGGAGGGCAAGAGACTCATCGACAGGGCCCTTGACAGGGGAGCGTACGACATCATCAACCGTGAGGCCAAGATCTCCAACCCCTATTCCCAGCTCCGCCTCGGATGGCTGTACGACATGGGATGGGGCGTGGAGCAGTCATGCTTCAGGGCACTGGCTTGGTATTCGGGTGCCAGATTCATGGGCCTGAAGGGAGCCGAGCGTTTCATCGACAGCCTGTGCGTGAGGATGGAGGCCGAGGCGAACGCCGGTAATGTCGGCGATACCTCATCGGTTATATAGGCGCCATCCGATTGACGGCCATGTCAGATGCCGTCATCGTCGGTTCGGGACCTGCCGGCCTTTCCGCCGCGCTGTATCTCTCGTCGAACGGCATCGCGGTCACTGTCATCGAGCGCCTTTCCGACTCCCGGTACCCGGTCTACCATTCCGTATGCGGCATGGGGATCAGCGACAAGGCGTTCGGGAAGCTGGAGCTCATAGATCCGACGGATGTGCGTAACGACATCGTCCGCACCGAGCTGTCGTTCCCCGGAGGGGTCACCGTGGCACTTAGGACGCGGGGATACGTGCTGGACCGCGTGGCATTCCTCGCGCACCTCAGGGAGAGGTGCATAGGGAACGGGTGCGAGTTCGTCAATTCGAGGGTCATCTCCGCAGAGAGGACAGACGGCGGATTCAGGGTGCGCACCTCCTCGGGGGACCGCGAATGCAAATATCTCCTGGGATGCGACGGCGCCCACTCCGTCGTCCGCAGGGACATATTCGGTTCGAGGCCGCTGATGGTCGCGGCCGAGGAGTTCATCGTGGACGGCGAGCCCGACGGAGTGTTCAGGGTGACGCTCGGAGAGAGGTACAAGGGACTCTATGAATGGGCGTTCCCTTCGGGCGACCGCAGGAACATAGGGTCCGGGGCAGGACTCCTGCACCCCGAAAACGTGATCTCCAAAGGAGCGAGGAACATCCCGTTCGGGGGCGTGCCCAAGATATCCGATGGCAACGCGTTCATCTGCGGGGACGCGGCCGGCATGGCCAATCCGGTATCCGGAGGGGGGCTGATGGCTGCTATGGTCTCCGGGCAGAACGCCGCGAAGGAGATCGTCTCCGGAAGGAAAGGTTCATACCAGAGATGGTGGGACGGGAGCATACTGTCCTCGCCCAGGTTCATGGGCTTCAAGCGCACCCTCGACGGATGGACCGATGAAGACATGAGGAAAGCGTCCCGCCCGTTCCGCAATGGCAGGAACCCGTACGTATGGGGCGTAATCGCAGGTATATTACATCCGAAGTACATCCCGATGTACATAGGGTGCCTGAAGACTTTCAAGCACACATGGTGAGCAGATGAGCATCGCTGACGACATCGCAACACTCGACGAACTGGTCAAGGAAAAGCGTGCGGAGATGAACAACCACGCCAAGGCGCGCGACAAGTTCCACGACGACATGCACAAGTGCCAGATGCGCAGGAACAACTACCGCGACAACGCCCAGGCGCTGATGAGGAGGATATCGGAGCTCAAGGCCGAGAGGACCAGGTACAACGAGCTGACGCAGGAGGCGAAGGCCAACCGCGAGGCCGTCAAGGAGAGGATCGACGAGGCCCGCGCCAACGGGGTCCGCGACCTCGACGAGCTCAAGAGGGAGCGCGACAACTACCACCAGCAGGTGGTGGAGTACCACGGGAAATCCCAGGCGGCCCACGAGGAGATAGAGAAGCTCAGGGACCAGATCGACGCCTCGAAGAAGCTCGCCGACGAGGAGCACGAGCAGGCCATCAAGTTCAAGGAGGCCGCGGACATGGAGCATCAGGAGTTCGTCCGCTGCATGGAGGAGCTCAGGGAACTGCAGGACGAGCTCCCCGACACCCTCTGATTGAGAATGCAAACGTACGCGCGTGCACGTGCTTAAATCCGATGGATACCATATGGGGCCGTCAGGCGATCCCATGGCATTCGGTTTGTTCAAAGACGGAGAGGAACTGTTCGATTCCGCATTGGAAGAGATCAAGAGGAAGGAGTACGACAAGGCTCAGAAGACCCTCAACAAGGCGCTCGACAAGAACACCAAGAACGCTGACATCGCAAGGGTGTACATAGCGTTCATCAGCGTCGGAAACGACCTCAACAGCCCTGGTGCGTACGACGGTCTGAAGAACAGGCTGGAGAGCCTGAAGCAGGACAGCTTCCAGTTCGGTCTCGCCACATTCGACACCGAGATGCTGAAGAAGGAGTGCGCATGCATGTCCGCATGCATCTCCGCCCGCAACATGAGCGACAGCTCCGCCAAGGGGAACGCGCTCATGGAGGCGGCGCGCAACCTCATGGCCGCCATAGGGAACAACAACCTCCGCATCAACGAGTACTATACCGGCAACGCCATAACCGGTACGAGGATGGCCACCGGCCTGATGGCCGAGGCCAACGAGATCCTCGCCGACGACATATTCGAGAGCGACCCCCAGAAGGCCGCCGAGTACCAGCAGCAGGCCTACAACTTCAGGCGCCAGAACGGCGAGTCCGGGGAGGCCAACCTCAGGAAGATGCAGCAGTACTCCAAGGCATGCACGTGCTGGATCTGCGGAAGACAGGTCGTGGGGGAGGGGCTCCACTTCTTCCTGATGTCCGCCAACCCCAGCCCGCAGCAGGTCGAGAAGGACAAGGGGGAGATCCAGCACTCCATCAGCGAGTCCAGGGACCTTTACGTCTGCAGGGCATGCTACACCGCCATATCGAGGCGCGCCGATGCCATAGCGAACGGTTATTACGACAAGGCGCTGGACCAGATGAGGGCCGGCGATGCCGCCCTCCAGGCGCAGATCCTCGCCATGGATGCGAGGATAACCCGTCTGCAGACGCAGATAAGCTTCATGAGGAACTGAGATGGCCGACGGTACCGTATCGCTGAGATGCAAGCACTGCGGTGCCCCCTTGGACTCCGCGCAGCTGAAGTCCGATTCGCCGTACGTGACGTGCGAGTACTGCGGCACGTCGCAACAGAGGATAGACGCCGAGAAGTACATGGCCGACATGGTCAACGAGGTCAAGTCCTGGGTGCTGGCGTCCATGCCCAACGGGTACGTCATGGGCGACGGGGACTCCGTGGCCAAGCACGCAGTGTTCGTCAGGGACGTGGCCCCGAAGCTCCAGACCGAGATCTCGTCGCTGAGGTTCGGTCTGATGTCCGTGCTCGGTAACTGTCTGATGGCCCTGCCGTACGGTTACACATCGTCATTCGCCTCGCAGCACACGTCGGAGAGGGTGTACGCCTTCGCGGAGAAGGTCAAGTCCGTCTCCCAGCTGGCGGGAACCCAGGAGGACTACGACCTCATCGAGGAGGCCAACGCGGTCTCCCAGTCGTACGCGCTCATACTCAACAACATAAGGCTCATGGGGGAGACCAAGGACGGGAGGTGGCTGATCATGTCCCACAACTTCTCCATGGCCTCGGAGGTCATCGGCAAGCGCAGCGGATACACCCTCGCGTCCAAGAGGCTCTCCGGTCTCGCATCCATGTGCGAGGGATTCGAGAAGCTCCTGAACGGGGACCCGGTCTCCGCCTTCGGTATGATCCGCACCGGCCTCGAGGCGCTCGACGCCATCAAGGAGGCGGTGCTCAAGGACAGCGGCATGGCCATCATGTACGCTCCCATGGGACAGGAGATCAGCATCGCCAACACCATGCAGTCCATACTCTCGTTCGCCAACGCCATGGGCGGGGACGCGGTCAGGATGATGCAGATGATAAAGGCCGTGGTGTCCAACCCGCCGCAGCCCGGCGCGCCGTGGTCGTCCAACATCAAGGGCATGGGAAGGTACGACGAGGTCTTCAAGGAGATCTCGGAGGCCGTGGCGGCGCTGGGGTCCGGGAGCATACCCGTGGCCGCAGGTCCCGGCGACCTCCTCATACCGTTCTGGGAGGTGGACCTCCGCTACACCTTCATCACCGGAAAGCTCTGGGCGAAGAAGAGCGTCGAGGTGAAGGAGGACCTCCTCATCTGCGCCGATTTCCCCATAGACGGTCCGTCCATGAACGACCCGTCGAAGGCGATCACGGACATTTTCAGTCTCAAGCCGCCCACCACCATCAGGGAGAGCTGGAGCGGCAACCAGAAGAGCATATCCTCGTCCGAGGGCATCGGGGACATACAGGACTCGGTGGCCATGGGCGGCGCCGCGGGCAGGCGCATCATGATGCCCCTCTCTACCAAGAGGGAGGCGGAGAGGCTGTGCGTGGAATACATCTCGAGGAAGGCGTCCAACGACAAGGCTTTCAAGCTGAGCGAGCCCGCCGTCAAGAGATTGATTTACGTCCCGTTCACCGTATCGGGGAACGGGGCGGTGAACGAAGGTTTCGGCAACGCCATGCCGGACAGGATGAAGAGATTCGATTCGAAGTCAGAACTGATCATCGGGTGATAAGATGGTAGACTATATGGAGAAATCCAAGCAGGACAGGGGCATATTCGAGAGGATATCGCTCTACATTCCCGGTTACTCGGGATACAGGCAGAGGAACATGCGCAGGGACATCGACCGTCTGGTCAGGTCCCACGTCGCGCTCTCGATCAAGGAGGTGAAGACCGTCATGGCCGACCTCAAGAGGCAGGTCATGGACAACGGAGACCTCCAGTCGGTGAAGGCGATGGAGCGCATAACCGTCAAGATCGACACGTACATGAAGACCATCGAGTCTGCCGAATCCGGATACTCGGGCATGTGGGAGACCATCAAGACCAACGAGTCCGACCTGGATTCCATCGTCGAGTGGGACGAGAAGCTGGTCGTCGGTTCGGAGGAGCTGAAGGCCGCCCTGAAGGAGCTCAGGGACAGGGTCGACGAGGGCTCAGCGGACGTCAAGAAGGAGCTCAGGGAGATCGAGAGGTACGTCGACGACCTGAAGGACGGACTCAACGAGAGGAAGCTGGTCATCAAGGGACTGGCCGACAGGGCGGAGCAGGAGAACAGGGAGTCCCCCGCCCCCGCCGAGGAGGCGGAGGAGCCCGAGGCCGAGGAGCCGAAGAAGAGAGGTCTGTTCAGGAGGAAGTGATACCGTGGCATCGAACGTAATCACATGGGAAGCGCAGGGAGGGGAGGACATCCTCTGGGAGTACCCCGACGAGCGCATAAGGGTGGCGACCGTGCTGGTCGTGAACGAGTGGCAGTGGGCCGTCTTCATGCGCGACGGACAGATCCTCAGGGTCTTCGAGGCCGGCAAGTACGAGCTCACCACGGCCAACTTCCCCTTCATCACCAAGCTGATCGAGAAGGCGGGAGGATACAAGGACAGCATCTTCAGGGCGAAGGTCATCTTCGTGTCCAAGAAGCAGTTCCAGGGCAAATGGGGAGTCAGGGCGATGGTCAAGGTCGCTGAGGACTACCAGGCACCGGTCCCGCTCATGGGGAACGGGGACTACACCTACCGCATCGACACGCCCGAGGTGTTCATCACCCAGCTGGTCGCCGGTACCAAGAACTTCTCCACCGCCGGTGTCAAGCAGTTCATGATGAACTTCGTCTCCGAGCCGATCATCCAGCAGCTGTCCAAGCAGTATTATCTGGACGTGTTCGGGAACCTCGACAGGGCGTCCATGGTCACCAAGGTGGACCTGGAGGACGACTTCAAGAACAGGGGCCTGGAGCTCCTGGCGTTCAAGATCGGCAGCGTCGCCACCGAGGAGAAGTACCAGGAGGACATCTACAAGTTCCAGCAGTTCAGGGCCGCCGGAGGTACCCAGTGGAAGCAGTTCGGCGTCATGGAGCACATGGCCGACGCCATCGGGGAATCCCAGGGCGGGGCCGCCATGGGCGCGGGCATGATGCTGTTCCCGCAGATGTACCAGCAGATGAGCCAGCAGGGCGGGGCGTTCCAGCAGCAGCAACAGCCCAAGGTGCTCTGTCCCTTCTGCGGACAGCCCAACGACTATCCCTACAGGTTCTGCGGCAACTGCGGCAAACCGTCGCCGCAGGTCCAGCAGCAACAGCAGCCTCAGGCGCCGCCTGCACCCGCACCGGCACCCGCACCCGCACCCGCCGCCGGCGGTGCGCCCAAGTCCTTCAAGAGGTGCCCGTACTGCGGGGAGGACCTCTCGGGACTGCCCAAGACGCCCAAGTTCTGCCCCTACTGCGCGGAGCAGCTGATGTGAGGCACATCTCCCCGGATCCCGGGGAGCAAACCTCTTAATCTCCGTCTTTTCGGAATCACCCAGGGGACACATGGACGAAGACAGGGAACTCGGAACCGTGAGGGGATGGTCCAGAATCATCAGGTTCACCCTCCCTTCCATAGCGATGATGGTGTTCACGTCCACATACACCATCGTCGACGGCGCGTTCATATCCAATCTCATCAGCACCGACGCTCTGGCGGCGGTCAATCTCCTGATGCCGCTGTGGTCCATGATGACCGGGCTGGGGTTCATGCTCTCCACCGGAGGGAGCGCCTACGTGTCCAACCTCTTCGGTCAGGGGAGGTACGACGAAGGGAGGGCGTCCTTCACGCTGATAATGATCGGGGGGACGCTGCTGTGCGCCCTGCTGGCAATCATAGGCTTTCTGTTCGCCGAACCTCTAGTCAAACTGCTGGGTGCGGACGATGTCCTCCTGGACTACACAGAGGGATATCTCCTCGCCTTCCTCCCCTTCGCCGTGTTCTTCGTGATACAGTTCCTCTCCAGTCAGTTCCTGGTGGTCGCGGGCAGGCCAGGCATCGCCCTGGCGCTCGCGGTGACCGGCGGGTTCACCAACATTTCGCTAGATTACCTACTGATCGGGGTACTGGACATGGGCGTCACCGGTGCGGCAGTGGCGAGCGGGATGAGCTCGCTCATACCGTCCGCGGTCGGGATCGCGTTCTTCTGCAGCAAGCGTTCCACGGTCCATTTCGTCAGGCCCTGCAGGAGGATGTCAGTGATCGCCAAGACGTGCTCCAACGGCGTGTCGGAGATGGTGTCGGAACTGTCCAACGGCATCACCACGCTGTGCTACAACCTGGTGATGATGAGCTACATCGGCGCCGACGGCGTATCGGCGATAGCGATACTGTCCTATGTGCAGTTCCTCGCACTGTCGATAATAATCGGATACTCCAACGGTATAGCGCCGGTGATGTCCTTCGACCACGGGGCTGGCGACCGCGAGGGGAAGCGCAACGTGTTCATGACGTCGATGGTCTTCGTGTCACTGATATCGGTGGCGGTGTTCGCGCTGCTGGAGCTTTTCAGCAGGGGCATAGCGGGCATATTCGCATCGGCCTCCGATTCGGTCATGGACATAACGGCCGACGGAGCGGTGATCTTCTCCTTCGGATTCATATTCATGGGCGTGAACCTGTACGTCTCGTCGCTGTTCACGTCGCTGTCCAACGGTCTGATATCCGCGATAATATCGGCGCTGCGCTCGTTCGTGCTCCTGGCGCCGCTCATCGTCCTGCTGCCCATGGCGTTCGGCATCGACGCGGTGTGGTTCGCCGTGCCTATCGCGGAGCTTGCGACCTACGCCGTATCGTGGTTCCTGATACTAAGATACAATGGAAGGTACGGCTATATCGGTGCCGCGGAAAGCACGGTGTGAGATGTGCCAGACATTCATTCTATGGACAGAAGGCGCAGGTTCTCGCAGACCTCCGGGAACCTCCCGTACCTGCCGTCGAGGATCTGGTCTATCCTCAGGATCTTCAGCGCGCCCTTCCTCCCCTTGGCGAACGCGTAATCGCTGGAGTCCTTGTCTCCGTCCCACATGAATATGTTGGCGGAAACCATCGACGAGACATATTCCCCGCCGTTCCTCAGGATGAACCTGGCGAATGCCATCATGGCCTCCGGGTCCTCCTTCTCCATCTTCTTGGTGGCGGTGAACCTCTTGCCGGTGAGCGGACCCTCGATGGGGTTCTTGCCCTGACGCTTCTTGAGGTCGTCCAGCTGGTGCCTGAGCTCGATGCGGTAGTTGTCCCTGAGGACGTCCATGGAATCGAACAGGTGCTGGTCGCGGTAGTCGGTCAGCATCTCCTTCACGGTCTTCCCGTTCATGGATGCCGCCTCCTCCAGGACGTGGAAGCAGACGATGGCGTCGGAGAGCGAGACGTGTGAGTCGTGCTCGATGCCCAGGGCATCCGCCAGATAGGGGAGGTTGTACTTCCCGATGTTCGGCAGCGCGTCCTGGAGTATGCCGAGGGTGTCGTACACCCTGAAGTAGAACTGGTTGGTGAACCTGCCCCTGTTCATCTGCATCAGGAAACCGATGTCCGATTTGCAGCTGTGCGCTATGTACGCGGTGTCGGGGCGGGTGAGGATCTTCCTGATCTTCTGGTACTGTTCCTTCCAGACGGGGGCGTTGACGTACTTCTCGGGATCCGCCTGGCACTTCTCCTTCAAGCGTCCTTTGGCGGGTCTCGCCTTGATGTAAATCTCCTCCTCGGCGAGCTTGTTGCCGTCGAGGTCAAACTCCGCGTACCCGAAGGAGCACATCTCGCAGTGGTCGGCGTAGTTGACCGAGCATTCGGTATCGAACGAGATGATCCTTGAGAATGAACAGGGATCGGCGCCTCCGGTGTTCTCGAGGATGAACATCCTCACATCCTGGGCGGAACGTGACCTCACGGCCTTCTCGACGTTGACGGTGGTGCTGCCGAAATCCATGTTCGTGGTCTCGGCCCACGTTCTCATCGCCCTGCGGGGTCTTCCCTGTCCGTTCGGTCTCATGTGCCCACCATATCGGCATCTTATAAATATAGGTAATGCGGAACGCGGGTTTTGTTGCGCGATACACTATCAGAGGTATCTGCCGGTGGCGCTCTCCCCGCATGCCCTGACGTCGTCGGGGGTGCCCATGACGGTTATCCTTCCGCCCTCGTCCCCTCCTCCGGGTCCGAGGTCGATCACGTAATCCGCGCTGCGGATGACGTCGAGGTCGTGCTCTATGACTATCACCGTCGCACCCATGTCCACGAGATGCTGGAAGATCCCCATCAGCACCTGTACGTCCAGAGGGTGCAGGCCGATGGTGGGCTCGTCGAACACGAACACCGTGTCGTCCTGTCCCCTGCCCATCTCGCTGGCCAGCTTGAGGCGCTGCGCCTCTCCGCCGGAAAGTCCCGGGGTCGCCTCGCCGAGCGTCAGATATCCGAGACCGACGTCCTTCAGGACCTTCAGCCTGTTCCTGACGACGGGGAGGTCTCCGCAGGCCTCCGATGCGGTCTCCACGCTCATCTCCATCAGCTCGGGGAGGGACTGCTCCTCCCCCGTCTTGGACGTCCTGAGGATCCTGAACGCCTCCTTGGAATAGCGGGACCCGCCGCAGTCCGGACAGGGTATGTCCACGTCCGGGAGGAACTGAATGTCCAGGCTGACGGAGCCCGTCCCGTCGCAGGTGGGGCACCTGAGGGAACCGGTGTTGTATGACAGGTCCCCCGCCTTGATCCCCTTCTCCTTCGCGGACGGGGTCTTGGCGAATATCTTCCTCAGCTCGTCGTGCACGTTGGCGTAGGTGGCGACGGTGGAGCGTACGTTGATGCCTATCGGGGTGGCGTCTATGAGCTTGACATGGCGTATGCCCTCGGCGGAGATGCTTACGACGTGGTCCGGAAGCCTCTTCCCGGAGAGTTCCGCCTCGAGGGCAGGGATCAGGCTGTCGAGGACCATGGTGGTCTTCCCGCTTCCGGATACGCCGGTGACCACGGTGAACCTCCCCTTTGGTATCCTCACGTCCAGAGGTTTGACCGTATGTATCTGCGAGGTGCGCATCTCTATGCAGCCGAGGTCGAAGAGGCGCTCCTTCGGAGTCTTCTCTCTGAGTCCGGGGTTGCCTCCCTCAAGGAACTTTCCGATCCTCGAATTCCCGTCGGATATCAGGTCCCCCACGGTCCCCTGCGCTATCACACTGCCTCCGTCGGCACCCGCACCGGGTCCCAGCTCGACCATCCAATCCGAATGTGCCAGTATCTGTGTGTCGTGGTCCACGAGGACCACGGTGTTGCCGTCCCCAACGAGGTCGTCCATGACCCCGATGAGACCCTCGATGTTGGCCGGGTGCAATCCTATCGACGGTTCGTCGAGAACATACAGCACTCCGGTCGTGCGGTTGCGCACTGATCTTGCCAGCTGTGTGCGCTGCCTCTCTCCGGTGGATAGGGTGGAGGCCGCACGGTCCAGGGTAAGGTATCCAAGTCCGAGGTCAAGCAGTCTCTTTGCCGTGTCGTGGTAGGATTCGCATATGCTCTCCGCCATCGCCCTCATACCCTCCGGGAGGGATCCGGGAACGCCCTTCACCCATTCGGTCAGCTCGGTGAGGGTCATCTGGCATGCCTTGTCCAGCGATATCCCCCTCAGCAGCGGGGCGCGCGCCTCCTCTGACAGTCTGGTGCCGTTGCAGCAAGGACAGGTCCCGAACTTCAGGAACCTCTCCACCCTCTTCATGCCCTTCTCGTCCTTGACCTTCGAGAGGGCGTTCTCGACGGTGTACGATGCGCTGTAATACGTGAAATCCATCTCGCCGGCGTTGCCGGTCTTCTCGTTGTAGTAGAGGATGTGCCTCTTCTCGGCAGGGCCGTGAAGAACGATCTCCTTCTCCCTGTCCGTGAGGTCCCTGAACGGTACGTCGGTGCGTACGCCCATGTCCCTCGCGATGTCCTTCATCAGGCTCCACATGAGGGTCTGCCAAGGCGCAACCGCCCCCTCGTCTATGGTCTTGCCCTCGTCGGGGACGAGTGTGGACTCGTCCACCTCGTGCACGAGACCTGTCCCGTCGCAGTTCCTGCAGGCACCCCTGCTGTTGAAGGCCAGGTCCTCCGCTCCCGGCGTGACGACCTCCGCGCCGCACACGGGACATCTGATCTCGTTCATGGCGGCGGTGTCTATGCTCGGTTCGAGGTAATGGCCGTTGGGGCATCTGTGGTTGGCGAGTCTGGAGAACATAAGCCTCAGGCTGTTGAGGAGCTCTGTGGACGTGCCGAACGTGCTCCTTATGCCCGGCACACCGGGACGCTGATGCAATGCGAGCGCGGCGGGGACGTAACGCACGTCATCCACCTCGGAACGGGATGCCTGGGTCATACGCCTGCGGGTGTACGTGGACAGCGATTCCAGATAGCGTCTCGAGCCCTCGGCATAGAGCGTCCCCAATGCCAGGGAGGACTTCCCCGAACCGGATACCCCGGCAATCCCGACGATCCTGTTGAGCGGTATGTCCACATCTATGTTCTTCAGGTTGTGGATCCTCGCTCCGCGCACTTCGATATGGTCCGGCGTCTTCATTTCAAACGGTCTCGTCCATGCTGTGTAGGTATATGACTGCCTCGGTCATCCCAGGATCCACGCCATCCCCTTGGCGGTACGGAGCTCCGGGTCCATGAAGTGGTTGCCGGGATTGGATTCGAATACGGTCCCGATCCCCTTGGAGGCATACAGGCCGCACAGTTCCTCCGTGCGTTGGCCGACGGCGGCCATTACCGGATTCCTGGTCTTAGATTCCCTGTCCCCCAGCGAGAGGTAGATCCTGTCGGGCATGCGGACGGGATCGTTCTTTTCCGCGAACTCCGCGAATCCGGGATACCACAGCGAACCCGAGGCGGATACCGCACCGGAGAACAGATCCGTGCGGTACAGGGAGTAAATGGCGAACAGCCCTGCGAGGGAGTATCCCGCGATGAACCTCCTGGACGGGTGTACTGACATCATCCCCTCCGCCCGGGGAACGATGTCCCCCGTGAGTTCCTCAAGGAAGGCATCCGCCCCTCCGGCGAAGGCGTTCCTGCCGTCGTCGTACGGCCACGGGCTCATCTCGCGGTCCCAGTCGATATCCGATACCGCGGCGAGGGAGAAGTCCGCATCGGTCATCTGGAGCAGCGTATCCAGCACCCTCCTCCCCTCATCGCCGAAGGTGTTCAGTACGACCAGCGGGGAATCATCGCGTACGCCCCTCCTAAGCAGCACCCTCCTTCCGGATATGACCGTATCCGTCACGCCCTTCGCGGCATCGCTCATGCCCACCCTATGGACGAGGACGGTAAAAAAGGTAAATACGATTGAGTGATGGGGACTTCAGAGGCAATCCCATGGCAGGCAAGGAACACAAGCTCACGATCAACTTCAGCAGCACGAAAGGCTATCCGATGAGGGTCATGATCGACAGATCCGCCGCTAAGGTGATGAAGTCCGGGGAATCCTATTCCGTCAGCCTTGCGGACGGCGCCCACGAGGTCATGCTGTCCGTTTCCATAAGGAAGAAGCCCGTCATGCTCGACCTGCATTCCGATACCGTCATGGACGTCAGCGCTCCCGACGTCTATAGCGCGCTCACCGTCGATATCAGGAACTGAGTTTCTTATCGGCCATCAGCTTCCTGTACATTTCGGCCCCCAGGCACTCCTCGGCATGGGTGCATACCTCCATGCACTGCTGGATGTCGTTGTACACCGTGAATCCGCACCTGTCGCATTCCGCCTTCATATCAACGGAGAACATCTCGATCTCGTTACCGCATTCCGGACATCTCCTGATCTCCAGCTGGGGTGTGTTCCCGTGGCAGGAACCGGGGCATTTGAACTTCATGGGGTGCATGATGCGCTAAGGATATTTGGGATTGTGGCTAACATGCTACATGTAATGTCTGCCTTATAACGCGGCATCGGACGAATTTGTCAACATGTCCAAAACAAAGAGACAGGAAGGCAGCAGAGTACCAGACGACGAGTTCAAGTACATCGTGCATGACAGCAATATACTGGCAGGGATCCTGCGCACATACGTCAGCGAATTCGCTGGGATGGAGATCAGGGACATCAAGAAGTGTATGGACTTGAAAGGAGGGGGACGCGTGCTCGACAGGAACTCGGAACGTCCCACGGGTTCGGATCCGATACGCATGGATTCGGTATTCGAGGTGAAGGTGCCGGGTACCGGCGGAACGATGGAACTGATAGTCAATATCGAAGGCCAGAACGATTTGGGAAGCAAGAATTACATGGAGAATCGCATGGAATATTATCTGTCGCAGCTGATCTATGGTCAGAAGGGCACATACTTCAGCGGCCAGAACTACCAGGATATGCGGAAGGTTTACAGCATATGGTTCATGCTGGATCCCAAGAAGGACTATCGCAACACGGTCATAAGATACGGTCTGAAAGGAGAATACGCCGGCTACGATCCGGGGGTAGAACCGTACAATCTCAGACTGGCCAATCTCGTGATCGTCAACGTGGGCGCGTACAAAGAAGGTCTCGGAGACCAGGAGGCCTTCTCGGCCGCGCTGTTCTCATCCAAGATGGATTACGGTTCGAAATCTTCGCTGATGAAGCAAAGGTTTAAGGTCAGTTACACTGAATGTATTCACAGGAGGGTCGAGAAAATGGTCAGCATATACGAGGATTCGAAGCGCAGATACCTGAAAGAAGGATTCGAAGAGGGATTCGATGAGGGATTCGATGAGGGATTCGATGCCGGTGTCAAGAGCAACCACGACATATTGATATCTCGTATGGCCGACTTCGTCCTCTCGGTGGCCGAGAAACAATCCATGACGATAGAAGAAGCAATCGCCCTCGCTGACCTTCAGATGCAGCCTCAGATCAGAGCGGAGATCGAGAGGCGCAGAGGTCACACCGAACGATCCCTCTGACGCGGCCGTAAATCGGTGATTCTCTCCTTCATCCGTTTCGGATATATACTCTGATTCAGTACGCCGTCCATGGAATTCCGCGACGATATCGCCGAACTCATGTCGAAGTGCGTGGGCTGCGGCAAATGCCTGGAGATCTGCACATCGCACTCCCACGGGGGATGCAATCCCCTCGAGGTGATGGGAGGGAAGCTGGAGAGCGCCAAGGGCTGTATCGGATGCGGGATGTGCAACACGGTATGCGAATTCACCGTACCGAAGAGGGTCATGCTCTACGCTGTGTGCAGGGTGAACGGAATGTCCGTCACTCAGGCCTACAGGGAGACGGGATACAACCTCCCCCTGTCGGACATGGAGGATGTGCCAGCACCGCATTATATGAAGGGTGCGGATGCACAGCTGATGCCCGGATGCCTCGTCGTTTCCCAGGCGCCGTATCTCGAATACGCGACCGAGAGGGCGCTCTCATTCGTGGGTGCTCCGACGGAGAGGTTTGAGGGAGGATGCTGCACTTATGCCGTCCCGTTCAGGGGACTCACCGAGGAGGAGAGGGACGCGCTCAAGAGGAAGGCGGCCGAACCCCTGAAGGGAAGGAAGCTGTACGCCATATGCTCGGGATGCGCGGACGAGATGTGCCTGTCGGGGATCGATGCCGAGCACGTGATACACAGGCTGCATCAGGGCATCGACAGGATAAGGGGGCTGCCTGGGATCAAGCTCAGGGTGGCCATACAGACCGGATGCGGGCAGAGGGACCAGTTGTGGAAGTTCAGGGAAGTGGCGGAAGCGTGCGGATGCGAGGTCGTCGATGCCGAGCAGGGATGCTGCGGGAAACTGGTTCCGCGCATATCCGGGGAGCTGATGGCCGAGAGGCAGGAGTCCATGAGGGACGCCGACGTGATCGTCGTCGGATGCCCGTCATGCTTCGCAAGATACGACCAGTATCCCGAGGGGAAGCCTGTTCTCTATATCACGGAACTGATCCTGCTCGCTATGGGCGACCGTTCCACCGTCGGCTTCCACCGCCGCGCGGTGCAGTGATCAGTCACTGATCTTCTCGAATTCGGACTTGGGCATGCCGCATACGGTACACAGATAGGAATCGTCCAATTCTTCGAAGGGGACGAACTCCTTGGAATCGTCGTAGATGTGTCCGCATACCTTGCACTTGTAGACTGCCATGTATGTGAATCTGCCCGGAGGTAGTTAAAGGAATCCTTCTCCGGATGCCATCGATAACCCAGAACGCGGGGGGACGAACGCTCATGCCGGACGTGAGGAACCCGACAGAGAACTTCAGAGAATGATGAGGCGGACCGGACAGAAGAATAGGGATGGGATGCACTTTCAGTCCGATCCGTGCTCTGGATAGAAAGGAGATTTGTAAGTATTTAATCGTTTCTGAAAAAACACCCTCATTTTTTCCGAAAAACGATGAAAAATCGTTGAATTGTCATAAACAGACAATAATTATACAATCTTAGAACGGGCCGAACTCCGCCCTTCCCGAACGTATGTCGTAGAGCGCTCCGACGACCTCTACGTCGTGCCTCTCCCCGAGGTCCTCGGTGATCAGGCGGACGCTGTTCATGACGTTGCGGCGCGAGGCCTCCGTCGGATCCTTCTCGTCCCCGATCCCGGCGCGTATGTCGTCGATGATCTCTATGGAATGTCCCTCATGGAATCCTTTCAGAGCCTCGGCAATGGCGCCGCAGGAGGTGTGTCCCATGACCACGACCAATTTCACGCCCATGTGCCCCACGGCGTACTCCAAGCTGCCCAATGTACAACCGTCCACGACGTTCCCCGCGGACCTTATCACGAACAGCTCTCCGATCCCGGCGGAGAACACCACCTCGGGTATGACGCGCGAATCGGAGCACGTCACCACGGCGGCGTAGGGGTGCTGCCCGTTCTCGGCCGTACGGAGCCTTATCCCGCCTGAGACGTCCCCGGAGTACGCCTCCGCCTTCACGTAACGGTCGTTCCCCTCTCTCAGCCTGTCTAGGGCGCTCTCTGCATCCATGATTCCGTATCGTCCGACCGAACGATAACCTTAACGCCGGCAGCCTTCGGGAAGAAGTAAAAATAACCGGACGGGGATACGTGTCCGAATGTTCAGGATATACAAGACGGAGATGGCTCTGCTCGTCATAGGGGCCGTGGCGGCCCTCGCATCGTGGCCCATAGGGGACGTCCTCGGTTCTGTGGGGAAGACCCTCATAACCGCGGGCGCGATGGGAGCATTGGCAGTCTGTCTAGCATCCATCGTGCTCTTCCACGACAGCTACGAGGACCTCGCCATCCACATCGTCAGGTGCGAGGTGGCCTATTTCATAACATTCGCGATATTCGCCATAGTCGTGATGGCGCTGACCTTCGAATGAGGGTCATTCGCCGGATATGCCGTTGTTCTTTCCGCCGATGCGCTCGAGGCACTCCTCCGCCTCTATGCATCCGGACGTGGAGGCCTTCGTGTACCACTTGATGGCGTCATCTATGGATCTCTTGACGTGATAGCCGTTCTCGTACATCTGGCCGAGGCCCATGAACGCATAGGGGAATCCCTGCTTGGCGGATTCCGTGAAGAGTTCGAATGCCTTCTCGTAGGATTTGGCGACGCCCCTGCCTTCGAGATAGAACGTGGCGAGGTTGTTCTGGGCGTACATGTTACCCTGCTTCGCGGCCTTGTCGTACCACTCCGCCGCGCTGCGCAGGGACACCTCGGTGCCTATGCCCTCCGCGTAACATCTCCCGGTGTTGAACTGGGCGGTGTCGTAGCCCTTGTCCGCGGACCTTATGTAGCATTCGAATGCCTTGCGCGGATCCTTCTCCCCGTTCTTCCCGGTCTCGAAGATGTTGCCCATGTTGTTCAGGGCGATGGCATGCCCCTGCTCCGCTGCCGCGGAGTACCATCTGAATGCCTCGGCGGGATCCTCCATGGTCCCGAAGCCGTCCTCGTAGCACGTGCCAAGATTGACCTGCGCATCGGGGACGCCCTGCTCCGCGGCCCTGGTGTACCACATGAAGGCGGCATCGGCATCCTGGTCGGTGCACGTGCCCGTATGATACATCGACGCCACGTAGAACTGCGATTCCGCATGTCCTGCCATGGCGGCCTTGAGGAAGAGCTTGAACGCCTTCCTCCCTTCGGCCTCGCCTTCCGTGCCGAGTAGGGTGACGGCCTTGACGTACAGCCTGTCGGGGTTCCTTCCGAGGAGCATGGGGGGTAATGGGCGGAATCGGTTAATATGGTTGTGCCGAACTGAGGCCGACAGGTACATAACGCCGGTGATGGTAGCCACATACATGTCCGATCCCAGGTCCTGGAACCCATGGCACGGATGCAGGAAGTACAGCGAGGGCTGCGAGAACTGCTACGTGTTCTTCACCGACGGTCTGCGGGGCGTGGAGATACCCTCCACCACCGTCAGGAGGACGGGCGATTTCTACTACCCCATCAAGAGGGACAGGAACGGGAACTACAAAGTGCCAGCAGGTTCGGAATTGGACGTGAACCGCACCTCGGACAGCTTCATCGAGGAGGCCTCGGAATGGCTGGAGGAGGTATGGGACATGGTGCGCGAGAGGTCCGACGTCATCTTCAGTTTCCTCACCAAGAGGGTGGCCCGGATGGCCGGCAGCCTTCCCCCGGACTGGGGCGACGGGTACGATAACGTGTCGCTGAACATCACCTGCGAGAACCAGAGGGCGTTCGACGAGAGGTGGCCGATATTCAGGGACATACCGGCGAAGCACAAGGGCCTGAACCTGGCGCCGCTCATAGGTCCGATAGATCTTTCACCGGCGTTGGAATCGGGTCAGATCGAATACGTCCGCACCTGCGGGGAGTTCTTCGGAGGGGACAGGCCCTGCAGGCTGGAGTGGCTGGAATCCATCAGCGGGCAGTGTTCCGAACACGAGGTGAATCTGGCCATAGGTCCGGTGGGCGCGGTGTTCTACAGGAACGGCTTCCCTTACGTGCTCAGGACCACCGACGAGATGCTGGACTACGCGTACCGCACCCATCTGTCCAGATTCTTCAGGAGGGTCGATTACGACCTCTACGATCCGATCGACGGACATCTGCTGAACGGCAGCGAGATAAAGGAACCGATGTACAATGCCAACAGGTGCGTACGCTGCACGCAGATGGAGCTGTGCAGGGGATGCGTTGAATGCGGCAACTGCGGGAAGGTCGACCTTATCACCGGGGACGAGCTGACGGAGCTCCGCAACTCTTAGGCATGAGCGACATGATTATGTTCCCCGATGCCGGTAATCCCCGCATGACATACGTGGTCAAGAAGTACAAGGGAAGGGCCGAGCTCGAGGAAGGACTCAACAAGATGGAATCCGAGGGTTACGGAGTGGTGAGCATCAACCACCGCTTCGAGAGCGTCGAGTCGGTGGAGCTCTTCTTCGTTACCTACAAAAAATGAAAAAAAAAGGCCCATATGGGCCTTAAACCGTTTACTTCTTCCTGATGTAGAGCACCAGGAGGACGATTATTATCACACCGAGACCTGCCATGATCCCGTAGGTGATGAGGTTCTTCTTCTTGGAGCCGTCGTCGACGGAGCCCATGTAGTCGTCCGAGATGCTCTTCGCATCGCCGTAGGACTCGCTGATGCTTCCGACGCTCTGGAGGAACGCCTTCATCGTCTCATCCGTGTTCACGGTGGCACCCACATCGTCGGAATCGAAGAGAGCCATCGTCTCGGAGAGTCCGACATAGGTGTACTTGTTGGGGCTGAGGTTGTAATCGTGGACCGTCGGATTGAGCATGGTCTCGATACCGCCGAAGATATAGGCCAGCATGGTCATGTCAACGTATTCGTCGATAGAATCGGAGTCCCCTCCCACGGTGCATTTGATCTTCTGGTGCGCCAGGACCTTCGGGATATCGGACTGGTAAATCGCAGTATCGGCAGTGGCCTTGGAGGGATCGGTTCCGTTGAAGTCGTATTTGACGTTCTGATCCTGGTCGTTCTCAACCAGATAGCTGAACTTCATCTCCACGACGGCCGGCTGGTCGTTGAGGGTGTAGTTGTACTTGGCGGTGATGTCGTACTCCTGGATGGCATACCTCTTGTTCTGTTCCGCAGTGACCACGAAATTGCCCGCCTCGTTCTTCACGAAGTCCTCCGATTCCTTTTGGGATCCGCTCTGCTTGACGGTCGCGGTGACCTCGAAGAAGTCTCCGGTCTTCATCACGTTGTCCTTGTTGACGGCCTTGATGGCGACGGCGAACGGGTTGGAGTTGCTCACCATGTCTCTGTCGGCGGTGGCGGCCGCCTTGAAGGATATCGTGTAATTCATTTCCATTCCGACATACTGGACCATGCTGTCGCTCTTCACCGAGCTGGCTATCCCCTTCTCGAAGGACATGTCGCTGATCTTGATGTCGGTATAGCTGATGTTGCTGTGTCCGGAGAACGACTCGAAGACGTCGCTCGCCGCCTTCTGTTTGGCTGAAGCCGAGAACAGCGTGTTGACCTGATCCTCGGTGAGGCCGCTGGCCTTGGTGCTGAGTCCTGATTCTCCCGGGGTGACGTCATAGGCATGGCTGTCGTCACTCACCACGATCAGCGGGCAGGCGCACATCATCGCTACGATGGCGAGCGCCGCGAAGACTTTCGTGTAACCTTTCATTGTATCCCATTCCTTAGTTCGGGAGACCTCGGACAGCGTCCGCCTGTCATCCCACCGGATGAAGAATCGGAATAATGATTATAAAGGGGTTTGCGGGAGTTCGGCCGATTCTTGCCGAGAAATAATATTGAACGGGCCCCGGAGGGCCCTTTGATCAGTGTTTCTTCCTCACCTTGACGAGGATGACGATGAGGACGACCACCGCAACGATGAACAGCAGGAACACGATGCCTATGAAGTTCAATATCTTCAGCAGGCCCTCCATGTTGTTCATGTTGTCGTAGACGCCTTCTGCACCCGATTCGGCTCCGCTGTAGGTCTCTGTGATGGAACCGTTCCTGTCAAGGAACTGCTTCATCGCATCGTTGGATCTGAGGGAGTCGTCGATGTTGCTCCAGGTCCCGAAGAGATTGCTGTCCGCACCCGAATCGTAGAAGCCGTACGTCATGACGGAGATGTCATAGGGAGCCACAGTGGCATAGTCGAACGCATACATCCTGTATTCGGGGGAATTCTGGAAGTTCATGTCAACGATATCTGCCCCTCTTCTGTCACCGTCGTACTTGCACGTGAGCCAGTCGTGGCGGTAATAGGAGTCCGCGTCCTGGTCGATGATGCATCTGTCGGATTCGGTCACATCCGCGATCGCGACCCCTGCGAAATCGTATCTGTTGGTGAAATCCATCGAGACGACCTGACCATAGTCGACGTCGAAGCTGATCTCCTTGGGGCCGTCCCCTGCGGTGAAGCTGTACCTCACCTCTATATCGAGCGTATCCAGAGCGTAATTCTTGATCCTCTCCTTCGTGAGCACGAGGTCACCGGCGGAGTTACTCTCGTATGTGTACGTGCTCATGGTGCTATGCTCGTTCTTGATCTTCGCCGTGACGGTGAATTTCGCCCCGCTCTGTGTCTTGTTCGCCAGTCCGACCGCCTTCATGACACCGGAGAATGCTGAGTTGTCGAGGAACAGGTCGTTCCCGTCGCTGTTGCACGTGGCAACGAAGGTCATCTTGGACGACCCAGTATCGGCTATGACGTCTTCGTAATCCTTTCCGGAGACCTTATCTCCCCTGTAGGCCGAACTGGCATAGTCGGTCACATCGACCGAGGTTATGTCGTAGTATGCCGCACTGTCCAGGAAGATCCCCAGGATGTAGGATGCGGATCCGTTGTACAGCGAGGGCGGCAGGATCTTGTCCTGGTCCTCCTTCGACAGATCCTTGATGGAGTACCCTATCCCGTTCTCCCCCTCCTTCATCTCATATGCATCGCTGCCGTCGGTGAGCAATGCGGACGAGACCGAGATCAGGAAGACGGCCACCACCGCGGCGGATGTCAGCGTTCTATAGTTCATGCGATCACCATTGCAGGCCTGCGGTCCGCCGGTCGCGGGTCCGCAGCCTGACCTATGTCCGGAAACGTAGTGAAGGCATATAATTGGGACGGGAGGATAGGAAAAGATATGAACGACCTTGATAATCGTGCGGATATGCCCGCATTCGACGGAATCATGTTCGAAGGTCCGATGGATATCGCTGCTCTACCCCACTCGCCCGGGGTCTATCTCATCACCACTGAGGCCTCCGGAGGCGTGAAGATCCTCGGGTCGTACGGGGCAGAGGACATGTGCCAGTCGGCTGCATCCAATCCGAAGAGAGCGTGTTGGGAGAAGAACAGGAAGGACACGGACCCCGTTGCATTCTGCAGGGTGGTCGAGGATGCCGATTCCAGGGACCGCCTCTCCTTCTCCATAATGCACGGCCGTTTCTACGAGCTG
>JAEEGK010009485.1_pt1 | contig 22723 bp, 13 predicted proteins | sample 8958771 | NCBI WGS metagenome assembly JAEEGK01 (sample SAMN16246547, study PRJNA631951) | gut metagenome | biome: gut microbiome; feature: rumen; material: SC-attached | host: Bos | place: Iran: Karaj | collected 2018-10 | reverse complement strand
TCTTCCGCGCTTTCCTGCGGCCGTATTTCAAGCAGCAGGCCAGTGCATAGAGGTTGGCGGGTCCCGGCGTGTAACCTACCACAATAATCGCCAGGAGCAACGACGGCAAAAGGTATAAGGGCATTGTATGATTAGTTTTTCAACACTGCAAAAATAACAATTCTTGTTTTCATTTCCAAATGCTGTGAGCAAAAAATAACCTCCCGAACCTTCCTTTTGTCACTTTTAGCGGCTTTTGCTATCTTTCATTGTAAATAGTTGGCAAAAAAACACACACAAACCTGCCAATTTGCAGCCTTACCCTCAAAAAAATCCATTTATTTCACAATTTTTCCCCTGCTTTTTTTTATTGCATATTTTTTTTCCATATCTTTGCCTTTAGTATTTAGCTCAACCCTTATTCAATATATGACCAAAGTCATTACATACGGTACCTACGACCTCCTGCATCAGGGCCACATCAACCTCCTTCGCCGTGCCAAGGAACTTGGCGATTACCTCATCGTCGGTGTCACCAGCGACAGCTTCGACCGAGGTCGCGGCAAGCTCAACGTGCGCAACAATGTCCTCGAACGTGTCGAGGCTGTCAAGGCCACAGGCTATGCCGACGAAGTCATCATCGAGGACTATCTCGGCCAGAAGATCGACGACATCCAGAAGTACGATGTCGATATCTTTGCCATCGGTAGCGACTGGGTCGGCAAGTTCGACTACCTCAACGAATACTGCAAGGTCGTCTATCTGCCGCGTACCGAAGGCATCAGCAGCACCATGCTTCGCGCCAAAAGCCAGGACATCTTTCGCATCGGTGTCATCGGCAGCGGTCGCATCGCCCATCGTTTCGTGCCCGAAACCAAGGTGGTGAATGGGGCTGAGGTAGTGGCTGTCCTGAATCCCGACAAGGAACAGGCAGAGGCCTTCGCCAAGGTACACAGCATTGAAGGCTTCACCGACTTCGACGAGTTCATCTCCCACGTCGATGCCGTTTATATAGCCTCCCCGCATCTCACGCACTACGACTACGCCAAGCGCAGTCTTCTTGCCGGCAAGCATGTGTTGTGCGAAATCCCCTTCACGCTCAGCAAGGCCGAAACTCTCGAACTCTACCGCATCGCTGAGGAACGCGACCTCATCCTTATGGAAGCCAGCAAGACTGCCTATTGCCCCGCTTTCGGCCACGTTGTCACCCTGGTGAAGAGCGGCATCATCGGCGATGTTGTCGATGTGCAGGCATCATTGAGTAAGATGGTCGATCCGCCCACCCGTGAGCTGGATGCAGCACAGGCAGGCGGAGCCCTCACCGAACATGCCCCCTTGACCGTGATGGCCATCGTCAAGCTGCTCGGCCTCGAATGGCACGACGTCAATTTCCACAGCCGCATGGAGAATGGAGTCGACATCTACACCAAGGGCGTCATCAACTACCCCCATGCCACCGCCTCCTTCACCCTCGGCATTGGTGTCAAGACCGAAGGCAACCTCGTCATCAGTGGCACCAAAGGCTACATCTACGTGCCTGCCCCATGGTGGCTCACCAGTTTCTTCGAGGTACGTTACGAGGACCAGACCAAGAACAAGAAGTACTTCTACAGCTACGACGGCGAAGGCCTCCGCTACGAGATCCAGGAGTGGTTCTCGATGATTGTCAACCATCGCAAGAGCTGCTACAAGCTCCGTCGTCGCGAAAGCGTTGCCATCTCCGAAATCATCGAGAAGTACCGCAATCACGAAAACGTCACTGAGATCTGATTCCAGCGTCACCAAAAAGAAGTCCCTGTTTCAAACGACACTAACAACATTGGAATACCAATAATGAATGAAAGAATATGTGAATTGCATATTTTTTGGTAGCACAACTATTCGCGATTTTGGGATGATGGAATTGAAAGGCAAAGGGACAAAAGGGACGTGGTGCATTTTTATTGCTGAGCATTTGAGCTAGTAGTGGTCTTGAATAGCCAGAGGAGGAGGGCGTAGATGGTGACGAGGAAGGCGCGGAGGGTGAACCAGAGATGCATGATGGAGTGCTGGCGCATGAGGAGGAACCAGACGGGTGCAATCAAGGCTACAAGCAGCAGCCAAAGCCACTGGCGCTGCACTTTGAGTCCTTTCTGCAGGAAGATGTAGACGATAGAAAGAGCGAGGACGAGCAAGGGGATCTTCCAGCCAAGGGCGCGCTCTTCGCCAAAGATGATGAATTGCAGCATCTTTGTAATAGTGAGTTCTATGCCATAATATTGCTGAGAGGTGCGCACGCCAATCTGCTGGGCAGCATCGGCCAGCAGATTGAAGCCCGTCAGTCCATAACCGATGACCCACTTGCTTGACCAGAGCAGGGCATAACCTATTCCCCAGGCAATGGATGCCAGGATGACCTTGCGCACTTCCTGCTTACGTTGGGGCAAGAGGCAGACCAAGAGGGGCATACCGAGGGTGAGTTGCGGTGTGGTGAGGAAGTCGAAGAATGAGGTCACGGCTCCTATGACAAAGAAGGTGAGGACCAAGGAACGACTGCGGGCGGTAAGATCGGGATAGAGCATCACTGCCAGCATGCTCAGGAACATCAGATAGAAACAAGTGGAATACTGCAGAGAGAATGGAACGATGGGGAAATAGACCAGCAGGAGGCTGAGGAGGAACAACAGGGCCTCGACTTTCCCTATCCTTTGCCAGATAAGCCACATTGTGCCCAGGCACAGGATAAGCATCAGCAGGCAGTTGATGATGCGAAGGCCGTGCAAACTGAAGAGGATGAGCATGGGCTTCAAGGTAACAAGATAGCCTTGCCAATAACGTCCGTAGAAGCGCATTTCGAGGCCATCGGTTTGGCCGAGGGCTACGCGCTCGGTGTAAACGGACTTGGCAACTTCCTCATCATCGTTGTCGTAGTAGGGATTGAGCATCGACGAACGCAGGGGATGCTGGGTATCGCTGGAGATGGCCAGATTGAGCATAAGGGCATCGGTGAAGTTGTCGAGGCGGCCCAAACGCCTGTCGATGAGATGTGCTCCCTGGCCTTCGTGCTGCAACTGTTGGGCTGAGGCGATGACGTTGTCGGCGATGAGCGACGAAGGCAGGCTGTAGGTGCCTAGCATCAGCAAGGTGAAGGTGAGGAGGAGGAGAAGGTAGGTGGTGAGGAGGAGGAGTATTGTTTTTTTCATATATATTTTTAATGAACGGCGCAAATATAGGGATAATTTGTGGATTTACCAAAAAAAGAGCACGGTTTTTAAGTTTTTCGGGAAAAACGCTTGGAGTTTTGGGAATTATTGCCTATCTTTGCCCCAATCTACAAATACCTCAATTATGCCTCGTATTTCTTATATTGACATTGCCAAGGGCATTCTGATTTCGCTGCTTGTGCTCCATCATCTCATCTGGACTTCGGTGACTTTCGTCAAGGTCCCCAATGACTTCCTTAATACGCTTTATGACCTCCAGATGCCGCTCTTCGTGGGGTATTTCATCCAGGCGTTCTTCGTCATTTCTGGTTTCTGTTCCAACTTCTCGATCCCTTGGAGGGACTTCCTGTGGAAGCAGGTGAAGACGCTGCTCGTTCCGAACATTGCATTTACCTTGCTCATTCATCTGTATCATGGCGACTTCAGCGGCAGCCTTTATGACATCATCGAGCGAGGAGGCTGGTTGTGGTTTGTGACTGCACTTTTTGTGAGCAAGATCGTTTATTACTTCGTGCGCCGCTGGATCGGTAATGAATATGTTATCTTCGGATTGTTCCTCGTGGCGTCGTTTGTCGGCGTGTGTCTGAATGATCGTGATGCGTTCTTCAACTACTGGTGGCATCGACAGACGCTCACGCTCCTGCTGTTCCTTGCTTTGGGCAATTGGCTGCGTAGGCACATTTATGACTCGAGGATCTGGTTTTTCGGTGCCGTGTATCTCGTTGGCATTGCGGCGTGTTATCTGCTTCATATTGAGGTGCCTTACATCACTGCTGGTTTCCATACGACGAAATTCACATGGGGGCTGCATGTGCTGATAGCGGCAGGTGGATCGGTAGCGTTCCTGAAACTTTGTTCATACCTCAGGTTTAGCCCTGTTTTTGAATACATCGGTCAGAACACTTTGGTGATCTATATGCTTCATCTGGACATATTGTATCCTCTGATTGAGAACTTCCTGGATATCTATAACAAGAACACAACGGAGGGGTCGCTGCTGACGACGTTTGCCATATGGACGACGACGATGGTATTGTGCCTGCTGCTAGGGAAGATTATTGGGACGAGGTACCTGCGGTTTATGATCGGGAGGTAGCAGCCATAGATGGAGGCGAACGGGGACACAAAGGGCGCGATGAAATCGCGCCTTACGGGATAATGAGAGGGCAGCCAAACACGACTGCCAGCGGAGACGCGGGGATGGGCAGCCCTAGATGGCTGCAGATGGGAATGGAAAGAGGGCGGCCTTGGATGGCTGCCCTCTTCGTGTTTATTGGGTGTGGATGGATTTCTGGCGGGGTGAGATGTGGATTTGATTGGGCTGGATGGTGGGCTGGGGACGGCCGTGGAGGTCGTAGAAGAGCTTGACGGAGCCGTCGGGGAGCTCTATGATGGGGAGGTCGGAGCCAGACTTCTCGATGATGGAGAGGGAGTCGGCGACTGAGGCTGCATTGTTAAGGAACCATGCATTGAATGCCTTAACCTGAAGCGATTTGCCAGCGCGGATGAACTTATCTTGACTGAGTGTGTAGGCGCGCATCTGGCTGGTGTTGATGGTCTGGTCGGTGTAGGTGCCGTTGAATGTCCAACCGATGACCTGCTGCGGTTGCGACAGGTTGGTGGCCAATGAAGCGAAGTCTACAGGGATGGAGCCTGTGTTGGGCGTGCTGACGACGAATGAAGAACCCGTAGCCTTGAAGAGGGTCGGGGTGTTGGCATCAACGGATGCCGTCGGTTCGAACGTCAGAGCTTCGTTGCTGACCGCTACAAGGGTGTAGAACTGCAGACTATCGTTGGACTGCACTGCATAGGGCAGGCAGAGTGTACCCCATTGGGTGGACATCTTTCGACCATAGGCCACGAGGTCGTCGCGGAAGAAGACATTGCCCGAAAGGAAGATCGAGGGATCGTCGATGTAACGAGATACTTCGGTGAGGTCGATGGCAGCACCTTCGGGCAGCGATGCCTTCAGGAGGGCATGCTCACGCGTGCCACCGTAATTGCCGTGGTAGGCAGCTACACCATTGACGGGGGTGATGACGGGCGAATTGCCCACATAAATCTCGGTGGTATAAGGACGGGCTCGGAAAGTGCGGCCCTCGGTGTCGGTGACCATAATGTTCTGCAGCGAGATGGTGTAGACGCCCTTGGGTAATGATGAACGCCAGGACAAGGCAAGCTTGGCTACATCGAAGGAACGCGAAGGAGCGAGGAAATGGAAGCCCTTGCGGCTGACGGATAGATGGATGGTACTGTCGGCCAAGGTGTAGGCTTCGGTGGAGAAGTCGGTGGTCGAGAGCGTGGGCGACAGTCGCCAGAGACGAGTGGTCGTCAAGGCTGTGGGCAACTTGATATCGAACGAAACGTTAGCTACCTCGTTGACATTGGAGAAAGAAAAGGCTACGTCTGTGTTGGCCTTAAAGGCGAAGGGCAATACTTCGAGTGAGTAGTCGCCTTCGGTAGCATCGCTTATGAGCGAATCCTTGTGTACCTGGGCGCAGGTTGAGCTGTAGCTGGTGAGCTGGTTGGCCTTGGCGATGGTGGTGCGCGTCATGCGATAGACGTTGCGACCGGCATCGGGATAGCGGCCTACGGTTTCGATGGCATCGTGGAAGCCGTAGGTGAGCGTGTCGGCCCACGACTGGTCGGCAGCAGTGAGGACCACGTGCTTGCCCTCTTCATTCTCGAGCTTGAACGGTGCGTGGATTTCGCGCAGGGCTTCCTTCTGGTCACACCATATGATCTTGAAGCCATGGGCAGGGATGATGGTGGAGACTGCAGATCCGACGGCAAGGTCGGAGCCGATGCGATACTTGGTAGGATTGCCCAGTTTGTCGGAAATGTAGACCCCACGGAGGTCGATGTCGCGCGACGTGGTGTTGTAGAGCTCTATCCAGTCGGCCTTCTTCTGAAGGTCGTTGATGTAGATGCCGTTGTCGGCCGAGACTTCGTTGATGACCACAGGAGGGAGCTTGGACTGGACGGACGTGTTGGGCTGGAACCAAGCGATGTGGTCGGACCCTTTGGAGGAGGGCAGCGTATAACGTGCCTTTTTGCTCACGATTGAACCTGGAAGGGAGGTGATGAGGTCGAGGGATGCGCTCCAAAAGATGTCGGGCGACGAGGCTTTCTCATTGTGGATTTCGACAGCGAGCACATTGGTGCCATTCTTGAGAAGATTGCGCGGGAGAATGATGGTACGCTGGTCGGGATTGGCGGTAGCGTAGTAGGAGGCATAGGTGGCATAAGTGACTGTGCCGGGCGCTATATTGTAGCGGTAGATCTCCTGACCATTGAGGTAAAGGATACAGCCATCGTCGACCTGATAGGAGAGCTGGTAGTTGGAATTTTCGCTCAAAGTGTCGATGGAGGCAAGATTAAATGACGTGCGCACGTAGTAGGTGGGGCGCTTATTGTTCTTGTTGTCACCATAGTCGAACTTTGTTTGGAACCCTTTGATCTTGTTGTCGGTATCGTAACCCATTGGTGTTGCACCGGTAGACCAGGAAGCAACGTTGTAGGACGGGTCATACCACTCGATTCCATCGAGCGAACCTTGGGTGTAATAGCTCCAGGGGTCGGAGGTGGCTATGACGGCCTGTGATGTGGTCCTGACTTCGCGCCAACCTACGAAGTCGTAACCAGCGGGTGCGTAAGCATTGACTTCGGCAGGCGGGAAGAAAAGGCCATTGTATGTACTATTGGTGATGGGTTGGTCGTTGAACGTGAGGGATGCTGATGAGAGATTGGTTTGCAGACGAGCCGACTGCGCCTTGGTTGAAGACAGCTTGAAGGCCGGGTAAGCCTTGAGGTAGTTGAGCAGTTCGGTCTGACGTTGTGCCGACAGGCTCGAGGTAAGAAACGCAGCAGAGCGCCATGGTGAGTCGTTGTGGTAGAGTACCTGAGTGGGTGCTACGCGTTCGCAGATCTCACGAATGATGGGTTCGCAACGATCAGGATCGAAGGTCGAGGATGCGACGAGGCAGAAAGTATCAATGAACTTCTTGAGGAACGTCGGGTTCTTGATGAGATTGAAGAAGAGGACGATGGGCTGCAGTTCGACCTGAATTTTGGCTTTCTCGGTGCCGTTGCCGGTAAAATAGGAGAATTCGGATATCCGTTTCATTTCGAAAATATCGAAGGGATCGTCGATCCAATCCATGGCTTCGAGGTCGAAAAGCACCATACGGAAACGACCATCGGCGGTACGGGCACGCCAACCTTTGCAGTTGTTTTCGGGCCAGTCGCCGTTGCGAAGGTAGAATTCGATGGCCATATAATTGCAATATTCATCGATGTCGAGGAGCTGGCATATCTGGGCGTAGATTTCGTCGGAGGCAGCATTGCTGGAAAGGTCGAGAAGAAGCTGCATAGATTCGTAGGTGCCGCACTTCTGGACATAACCCGAGTCGGTGGCAACCTCGAACTGATCGATCTCGTCGTCGTCGAGACCGTAGTTGGCATAGACGAAGTGCTTATTGCTGGGTTCACGAAGGTTGATGGTGCCCTTGTTGACACCATTGACGATGTGCCAGATGGGCTGATAGGCCTGGTAGTCGATGTCGATGGCCGAGCGGGCAACGATCTGCTGGAGGGCAACGTCGAGAATGCGACAAATGGTGTCGCTGCCGCCATTGCGCACCAACACGGACTTATGCTTGAGGTAGGGTTTTTCGGAGAAGAAGGGATAGGGAAGGGTGTTCTGCATCTCGTAGCGCTTGTTGGCATTGATGCGGAACGAGCGAGGGGTGAAGGATCGGCTGAAGGCGCCGATGCGCTTGATGCCTGCCTCCTGATTGAGGAGGGACTGGCCATCGGACGTGAAGTATTCGACTACGCTGGGACGTTCCCAGTCGTTGTACCAGTTGCAGATGCCAAAGGGACCATGACTGGGACGACCGTTGACACCTTTGACAAAGATGCCGATGGAGTCGTCGTAGAAGTTCTTGTCGGTACCTGTCACTGCAAGGATGGGGAGGTCGATGTCGAGGTTGGATTTGATGAGGGAGCGCGTGACGACGGGACTGGGTAGATAGCCATCGCGGAAGAGGGCAAAACGGAAAGTGCGCGTAACGCTGGTCGAGAAGTGACCGGTGACGGATACCTGACCATTGGTGCGCGTAGGTGCGCTTCCGTCGGTGGTATAGATGAGGGTACAGCCTTCGGGAATGGTGACCTGGAGATGCTGGGTGCCAGAGGTGAAGATACACGACTCACTATCGACTACAGGCTCGTTGAGACGATAGTCGGAGAAGGGACTTCCCATATTGGACTTGCCGGGGGTTGGTGCTGCGCAAAAGCGGTAGGTATGGCCTCCATCTGAGGTGGCAGCCCACGAACAACGAGCGACGGACTGGGGATATATAAACGTGATGCGGTTGCGACCCTGGGAGTCGTTGAAATAGAGGGTGTCACCATCACAATCGAGCTTCATGTCGATGTTGTGAGGTGTCCAGATAGGGTCGTAATTATCGAACCAGAACACTGCATAGCCATGGGCGGGGATATGTGTAGAATCGTTGATGCGCGCCTTTCGGGGCACCTTGGCATCGTCGCTGAAGAAACAGCCTGTCACATCGATGTCGGACGAAGTTGGGTTGTAGAGCTCGACCCAGCTGCCGTAGTTGAACGACGGATCGAGCCACTGGTCGATGTTGGAGCTGCACAGCTCGTTGATGACCAATGCTTCGGTCTGGGCGAAGATGCATACATTATATATTAATAATGTGAAAAGGAGGGTGGTTCGTTTCAATGGAGGAATGAGGGGTTAAGATGGGGAGGAATGGGCAGCCATAGATGGCTGCGACGGGGACGAGGGGGCAGCCAAGGACGGCTGCCGACAAGGACACAGGGAAACTCTACGGATGGTGGCCAAGGACAGCTGCGACGGGGATGCGGGGCAGCCAAGGACGGCTGCCGACGAGGACACAGGGGAACACTACGGATGGCGGCCAAGGACAGCTGCGACGGGGATGCGGGGGCAGCCAAGGACGGCTGCCAACGAGGACACAGGGGAACACTACGGACGGTGGCAAGGACGACTGCGACGGGAAGGCGGGCAGAGTGCCGACCGCTTATTTCCTGATGAAGAGGAGGGTGGGGTTCAAGGGGAAGCGGCCGGAATGGGCACCGAAAAGAGCAAGACCATGGGCTTCTGATTCGGGAACTTCGAAGCGGATGGTGATGGTGTTGCCGGGCTTGATGAAGCGGAGGGGGATGGGAACTTCCTGGAGATATCCGTAGGAGCCGGCTTCGTCGAGGGTGAGGGTGTTGGGAGCAGGGTGGTACTCCTTGCCATTGATGGCAGCGCCCGCGACAAGGTTGGGGTCGATAGTAGGTGTGCTCTGTGCCTGCCAGGAGAGGGCGCCACGGTGATCGGCGGGATCGTCGGGAAGGGTGAGTGTGGCTACCTGATGGTTGTTGATAGAAACGATGAGCGTGGAGGGATAGGTGTCGAGGTCGGTCTGGGGATAACTGTTGGGAAGACCGCTGGGGTCGGCGGTGCCTTTGCCGCGCATAAAGTCACCTTCAGATGAGGAGTCGGGACGATCCTTCCCGTTGAGGCGCTTGGCCGATGCTTCGAAGAGGAGTGTGGCGCTCTTGATGTGCTTGGGGTGGATGTCGTCGGGTACTTCGACCTCAAATTCGAAGAAACCACTGCCAAAGCCATTGACCTTGTCGCCACCCATGGCGTAGGAGGTGTGGTCGGACCACTTTGATTTGGTGAAAGAGAAGGGGGTGAAGGTCTTGACCCGGGTGCCCGGAAGGTCGGCTGCGGTGGTGCCGCCAGTGACATGGATGAGGGCAAAGTTGCGATGGAGAGTTGTGTTTCGATCGTCAGACAGTACGAAACGAACCACATAGAGGCCGTTGCGCTTTGGAGCGTTGAAGGTGACTGAGTGAATGGGTTCGTTGGCGTACGCTTTGAACGTGATTGGATCAAGGGATATGACCTGTTCCTCTTCCCATTGGCCGAGGTCGTTCCAACCGCAGATTGACGTCTGGAGCATCATATTACCAGTATCGCGGTCGGTCATAATGGAGAGATAGCGGGGAATTGTGATCTGGGTTCCAGCCTTGACATCCTGGATGAGCGGGCAGCGCGGAGAGACATAATAGGGGCTGTGGAAGTCGCGCATTGACATTCCGGGGACGAAGGCGTCGAGACCGTCAATTTTGGGACTGCGGTCGTAGCGTACATAGCCGTTCCATTCATTGATGACGTCGTGGTGTTCGGTGTAGAGCCAACCTGCACACTTGGGGTGGGCTCGGAAGGCGTTGATCATCTGATGGTAGTCCCAAGTGATATCGACATCGCCTGTTGCGCCTTTGTAGCCCCAGACATTGCCACATTCGCTATTGAACATTGGCGCACGGGCCTGACGGTTTTCATCGATGTAGTTCCAAAGGGAGCCTTCGTAGGTCCTGCTGCAGTATTCGTCGAGTTTCTCTTCCCAAGCTGTGCCAGGAAAATAACCGTGCCAGGAGTTAAGATCGGAGAGAACATGGTCGAAGTTGCATGGGGAGTTGTCCTCGATGAGACGCGTGGGGTCGAGTGTCTTAGTGAGGAGATACATATTTTTGACCCAATCCTGAGTTGTCCAATGATATCGACGTAAGCCGTCGGCCTTACGCGTGCTGAAGAGTCCCCATGTCTCGTTGAAATTGACCCATGCGAAGATGGAGGGATGGTTGTAGTCGCGACGTATCTGACCACGCATACAGCGCTCCCAGTCCTCACGACCGAGGGGATTATCGTCGGCCCACCAGTTGGGTGTATCTTGCATAATGAGAAGGCCTAATCGGTCGGCCCAATAGAGCTTGCGTGGGATTTCAGCCTTGATGTGTATGCGGTTGCCATTGAGGCCGAGTTCCTTGGAGATCTCGATCTCGCGGCGCATATCGGCATCGGAAGGGTAAGTGTAGTAGCCCTTGGCATTGTAGCTCTGGTCGAGGGTGAGCTGTAGGTAGAGGGGACGTCCGTTGAGGGTGACGTAGGAATAGTCGGTACCAGGGAGGGTGTCGACACCGATGGAACGCTGACCGAAGTAGGAATGGACGAGGTCGATGGTCGAACGTTCACGCTTGATGGATACTTCGACTTCGTAAAGATAGGGGTCGTCGAGGTCCCACAGGTGCTGTTTGTGAAGCGGGAGATGGAAACTGAGGATTGTGTCGCGGCGCTGAATGCGCGAAGGGGTGAAGGCATAGTCGGCCTCTTCGCCATTGGGGAAGTGGAGACGGATGGCTTCGCCTGAGGATAAGGGAGCATCGACACCTACTTCAACACGGACGATGGAGTTTTCGGGGTAGGGTGCGAAGTGGACGTAGTCGATGTAACGCCGGCCACGTGCTTCGAGATAGACAGTCTGCCAGATGCCGCGTACGTCGCCGTAGCCCTGTTTGCCCGAGAGACGCTGGTCATTGGGCGTGTCATCGGCCACGATGACAAGGTGCTGAGGCACGTCGTCGAAGCCAGTGAGGTTCCATGTAATTTCAACCTCGAATGGTGTGTAGCCGCCCTGGTGGGAGGCGATGTGACGACCGTTGAAGTAGATCTGGGTGTCCCATTCGCAGGCACCGATGACGAGGAAGATGCGCTGGTCGCGCCAAGCGCGTGGAATGACGATATCGCGAGCATAGTAACCCTTGTTGCCTTCGTCGGCAACACCGGAAAGGGGCGAACCCCATCCGAAGGGGACGGTAATCTGGTGGTCGAAGGCGGCTGTGATGTCATTCTCGGCTGCATACTGGCCACGTTCGGCATTGAATGTGAACTGCCAGGTGCCGTTGAGGTTAATCCAGTCGTGGCGCTCGAAATCGGGACGCGGATGCTCGGGGAGCGGGATGGACTGGGCGATGGCGGTAGCGAATGAGAAGGCGAGGAGGGATAGAAGGGTGAAAAGGGGTTTCATTCTATTGGGTTATAGCAGCCATAGATGGCTGCGACGGGACGCTTGATTGCAGCCAAAGAAGGCGGCGATGGGGAAGAGTGAGCAGCCAAACACGGCTGCTGACGGAGACATAGGGAGCAGACAGGGATGGCTGCTCTCTTTTTGGGGTGCAAAGATAGGGGATTTTTGGGAGATATGCAAGAGAATATGGAAAAAAATGCGAAAGATTATTTATTTTGTTTATTTAATCGCGCGGATATATGGGCGTAGTGAGCGAACATTGGACGAAGGACTATCTGTATATTTTGATAAATTGGAATGACAAATGGTAAGATAATTCTATTATTTTAACATTCATTTAATAGGTTTTTAGAAATAGGGGGGGAGAATATGGAATATTTTTAGTTTCTTTGCGGCCGTTTGTGCCTCGTTTTCCTATGATAAATAGCAAAGATTCCCCTAGTTGAAAATGATGCGATTTGTTATTTTTTTACATACATTCTATGAAACATAAAATCTTATTGTTTTCGTTTGTTGTGCTGATGATGTGTCAGTGCGTTTCGATCCTTCGGGCAGATGTACATTATATTGCTGTTGCTTCGGACCGACATGGACCGGAGGATGAGGATGATTGGGAAGATTACGACATTACAACGTGCAGTGTTGTGCTTGGCTTGTCGGGCATCACCAACAAGGTGGAGTATGTTTGCCTAGATGGAGATATGGTGGGAAGTAAAGGAGGATCCGAAGGTCGCAATGCACCACCGTATAATTCCAATGAAGTTATGGCAGAGGTTAAGCATCTTTTCCCTGAATTGACGAAAGAGAACGTTGCTATTGTTTATGCTGATCATGACGGCGGCTGTACGGATGATGCAGGGATTATGAAGTGTAAAGCTGCCACAAATCCTGATTTTGAAAGCGAATCCCAGCTGATTTATACAGGCAGGACGGCTGCGGGCAAAGTTGCATATTATGTCTATGGTGTGTCGTTTGCCTCGATGTATGGCACAGGTTCTACTTGCAATGGTGACTCTGATGGACCTAGGAGGTTTAAGGAATGGGTAGATACTGTTGACCCATCTGTTCCCATTATTGTGGCTAGCCATGTGCCTTTGCATTATGCTAGGAAAGATAATGTGGGTGCAGTGGCTTGGAGCAAAGCGCTGAATTATGCTGCAACTGGTTCGGAATCTATTAAGGCAGGGCAGACCGTAAAACGCAATGTCATCTTCCTTCATGGACACAATCATACAAAAGAAGGTGGAGACCATCCCTATGAGTATTATCGGCCAGTGGGCTCTAAAATGTTTGTTGGAAATACGAGATCATCAAATGAGCACGTCATTTATTATACGTACACTACTGCCGGATATTTGCGTGACCGCCATGCTTCGACGTTGATTACGATTGATGGACAGAATGTTACGGTTTCGAAGTATGTGGAAGGTTCTTCGGTAACAGATGAAGCTTATATGGGGAGTGCCTATATTTATGATAGACCGTTTGCCTCAGAAGGCTTTGTGACCACTTCGCCAAATGTCATTGACCGTACCAGTCCTACCCTTACTTTCCAGAATGAGGGGAGTGGCAATGAGAGTGAAATCGAAGGTCATGAGGGTCGTATCTATGATGTGACGCTCAACGGGCATAAGCTTTACAAGGATGGGCATTGGAACACGCTGTGTCTGCCTTTTGACGTGGATCTCACCGATCCTACGAGTCCGTTGTACGGAGCTACTGCGAAGACGCTAACGAGTGCATCCTTCGACGCTAGCACAGGCGAGTTGGCACTTAATTTTGAGAAGACAACAGGTACGAGCAGTAACCATTGGGAGGTGAAGGACTATATGTATGCAGGGAAGCCTTATCTGGTGAAGTGGGATCCCGAAACTCCATCTAGTATCGAGAATCCGACCTTCTACGGTGTGACCGTGAGCAATGGTGTCAATCCTGTTGTGATACAGCAGGACGGTGAGGATTTGATTGAGTTCAAGGGAATCTTTGAACCCATCTCATTTACACAGGAAGACCGCAGTGCGCTCTATTTGGGCAACAATGACTATCTGTATTATCCTTCGCTTGCCACCGGTCGGGAAGTAAATATTGGTTCTTTCCGTGCCTATTTCCAGCTGAAGGGTGACTTGAAAGCCCAGGCTTCCAGCTCGAATGGGGTCAAAGCCTTCAGATTGAATTTCGGCGAGGATGAGACAACGAGCATTCGCCTCGTGAATTCCTCATCGATTGACGAGAAGAGCAACAACTGCTATTATATGTTGGACGGTCGTCGCTTGAATGGCAGACCTACTGAGAAGGGAATATATATCCTGAATGGACGGAAGATAGTGATTCACTAATCTCTTTACTTTTTAGTGATTGCGTCAGCCTTGAGGCTGGCGCTTTTTTGTTGCTATGACGTCTGTAGCGAGTAGAGGATTCTGGATAAATACAAATAAAAATATGTCTTTTTGCTATGTCTGTGGTTTAAATGGATTTGTTTTTTGTTGAAAAATAGGACGTATTTTGGGTTTTTTGTCAAAAAAATTGGAAAAATGGAGAATATTCTATAAATTTGCAGCCAAAATAATCAATTAAACTATTTTATATTCGGTTGGTCTAAAAGGTGTTGTACTATTCATTTTGTATTTGGACCAAAGTTTTTTTATGTTGAAGATGCGAAGAATAACTATTTTTCTTTTGATATCTTTTTTCTTTAATATGGTATTGTCAGCCCAGGAGAAGCTGACAGGTAATGTTATGTCTTCCACGGCATCGAGCTCGGCTTATTCTGCCTCAAAGGCATTTGATGGATTGACGGGCACCTATTTTCGCTCGAGAGCTGCTTCGAACACCTGGGTTGGACTTGATTTGGGAACACCTCACGTGATTAAGAAAGTTGGCTGGGCCCCTGCTGCGGGTTTTGCAGAGAATACCAAGTTGGCAGTTTTTGAAGGTGCCAACCGTGCAGACTTTGCTGACGCCATACCTCTTTTTATGGTCACATCGGATGATGAGAGCGAGACAATCAGCACGGCGAATGTCAATGTCAGTCGTGGATTTCGCTACGTGCGTTATGTGACTCCCAATGGAAAAAACTGCATTGTTTCGGAAGTAGAGTTCTATGGAGAGGAAGGAGAAGGAACGGACGACGTGTTTTACCAAGTAACGAATCTGCCTCTTGTCGTGATTCATACTGATAGTGGCAAGGATCCGGTAAACAAAGTTGATGACCTACCAGCACATTTCGCAGTGATCAACAAAGATGGCTTGAAATTGAAAGAAGATACGGGTACCGTGCGTCTGCGCGGAAATACGTCGATTGATTTCGACAAGAAGCCCTATCGCATGAAGTTTGCGAACAAGACCAAGTTGTGTGGTTCAACTGCTAAGGCTAAGAAATGGGTGCTTATCAACAGTTGGGACGACAAGACACTGATGCGCAACAACGTAGCGTTTGAGATGAGTCGTCGTATTGGTATGGAATATACGCCGTTTCTTACACCAGTTGATGTGATGGTGAATGGCGAGTATAAAGGCACCTATGACCTTGCTGACCAGGTAGACCAGCACAAGGATCGTGTAGACATTGAATCGCTCGGCACCTCTGTTGTGGATGGTGACAGCCTCACGGGCGGTTATCTGATTGAGAATGATGGAAACTACAAGAAAGAGGTAAATTATTTTGTCACCTCGAAGAAAAATACATTGGTGATCAAATATCCTGACGAGGATGACATCAACGAAGCGCAAAAGGATTTTATCAAGACACATTTCCAGACACTCGAAAATGCACTTTATTCGAAGAATTTCACTCAAGATGGCTATCGAAAGTATTTTGACTTGGAAAGTTTCCTCAAGTATTTTGTCCTTGAAGAGTATGCGGGCAATCCAGATGCCTTCTGGAGCACTTATTTCTACAAGCATCGCGGTGACGACAAATTCTATACTGGTCCGGTATGGGACTTCAATCTCGCCTTTGACAATGACTATCGCTTCTTCCGTTTGAGCCTGCATGACACCTTTGATGAAACTGGTACTTATACTGGACAGGAGTGGACATCCAAATGGCTCTATTCGAGAACTAGTGATGGTTCGGGCATCTGTGCAGGTGATATGGCCAACTTTGTGAGTATCATAATTGATGAAGACAAGGCTAATCTTGACGAGATCAAGACGCTGTGGTCTGACCTTCGTTCGAATGAGTTCAGTTTGGAGAGTCTGTCTAGCTATATCGACGAACAATCGGAACTGCTTAACCAGAGCCAAGCGCTTAATTATACCCGTTGGAACAACCTGACTGTAAAATGCTACCACAATCCACGCATCCGTGATTCATGGGAGGCAGAGGTCGAGTTCCTAAAGACTTATTTAAATCAACGTCGGGATTGGTTTGATTGGAAATTGGGCTGCAAAGATACTACAATGACCATCACGGTACCCGAAGAAGGTTGGGCTACGGTTTATTTGCCTATGGCCTTCAAGATACCAAATAACATGCTTGTGATGAGTGTGTTGAACTATGAGGATGACGTTTTGCAGTACGACACGCTGACAACGATTACAAAGGCTAATCAACCATATTTGGTTAAGGCTCCCGCTGGAGAATATACCCTTGAGGGCTATACTTTGGTTGAGCGTGACGGACGTAGCAATGGTCTGCTCACAGGCACATCGTCGGGCATAGTGGCTCCAATAGGATCTTATGTGCTGCAAAGACAGAACAATGTGCTTGGCTTCTATAAGGTGGAAAAAGCAACGACGATCAACGTTGATCCTAAGAAGGCATATCTGATGTTGCCGGAAATGGCACAGACGGCTCCAATACGATTCTTCTCCTTGGACGATGAATTAAGTGGGCTGGATGAGATTCATATGCAGAGGACAATGATATTTGTCTATTCTCTTTCAGGTGAACAGCTGATGTGCATTGACAAAGACCTTGTCGGAGGAACGATTGAGAGCCGGTTTTTGCAGAAATTCGGTAGAGGTATATACTTGGTAAATGATGGCGAAAGTATTCGCAAAGTTGTTTTGTGAATTGTTGAATGATAAGATTATAAAGTAGGCGCGGTAATATCGCGCCTATTTTTGTGGGTTGAGTAGTGATGACATTTCGTCAAACGGTGGTGGATAGATGATGCAGCCAAACTTGGCTGCGCCTTGTACGATGAGGAGGATGATAAGTAAAGATGAGTGGGAAAGGATTGAAATAAGTGAGGGATGGGTTTTGCTAAGTGGGGGGTGAAGAAATGAGGGAGTTATGTGGTAAAATTGAATAAATTGGAAGAATTAATGGGGGAGAATGGCGAAGGTATGAGAATTTTTGCTTATATTTGCGCCAAATTTGTGTATGGTTGTACCCTGATGGGTCAAGATTTTTTTTGGTACATGAGATTTTTGAGATATTATCTGTTGGTGATACTTTTGACGGTTCCTGTGCTGATGCTGGCACAGGATGCTGTGTCATCGGGAGATAGTATTGTTTCGATAAAGGATTTGCATCGAGTGCATCGCCTGGAACGAGAGGCGCGAGGGCCATTGGGCCGAAGGTCTATGGGTGATGGCCGACAGACAGTGGTTTCGCTGCGTTCGAATCTGCTGCGCTGGCTGACATTTACCCCCGAACTCGGTTTAATCTGGCACTGTGCGCCTCGTGTGGATGTGCAGATTAATGTGGCATGGACATCGCTTTCGGTGTCGGACAGGTACAGGAAGCGTTATGCACTTTGGCTCGTGTCGCCAGAGGTGCGGTATTATATGGGAGCCCATGAGCGTTATTATGTGGGCCTGCAAGGCGAAATCAGCAAGCGTAACTATCGACTGCGTGGTCGTGATGAAGGCAAGCAGGGACGTGTGTTCGGCTGCGGATTGGTAGGAGGTTATCAGTGGCGCATAAGCCGACATACGAGCTTGGATCTGCATCTTGGTGTGGGATATAATGCCGGCAAGATGAGTCATTATGATCATAATCCCCTCTTCGATGGACAGGAGCCTTCGCTCACTTACATTCGTGAAGTCGACGAACATCGTTTTGGCTTGAATCATCTGGGCATCAGTCTGGTTTGGGACCTTGTGGGTCGGAAAGGAGTTGGAAGATGAGTAGGATTTTGAACATCGTGATGATGACGGTGACGGCCTGTTGGATGACGAGCTGCCGTGTTTTTGAAGTAGAGGATGACCTCTACGATATCAGCAAGGAACAGGCATCGGTGACGATGCAACTGTGCTACGTCGAGCATTCGGAGGATATGGCAGATGAACTTCCCTCGTCGTACAGGATAAGGTTGTATAACCATAGCAAGTTGCCGAATACTGGATTAGCTTTCGTGAGTGAAAGAGATGGTGAACGATTTACAACGACGTTACGTCGTTCGATGGATACGATTAGCTATCAAGGATATATGCAGCCTGGATATTACAGGCTCTTGACGTATAATCTGGCTGAGGGCATCAGTGTGGATTCTTCAGCTGCTGTGGTTGAGAATGAGGGTGGACTGATCAAGGCTATGCCTGAACCTCTCTTTCTAGGCACCTGGGCCGGAGAACTTAAGGGCGGGGTGCAGTATAGCACTAGTGTGACTGTACGCCAACGTTCGAAGCGGTTTGCTTTCCGCGTGGAGGTGCCGTTGGATGATACCCTAACGTATGTGTCGAATACTGCACGTTTGAACAATGTCTTCTATCGCTTGGATGTGGCTAAAGATGCTGTTGATGCGACGGCGCTGGGTATGGCTTCGGTAGAGATGAGGGCTGAGGCGCTAGAAGGGTCTAGTGGCGTGGTGCTTTCCGGCGAGGCTAATCTGCTATGGCCAGGGGATGAAGAATTTGCAAGCTTGGGCGTGAAGCAGAGCTTGACGGTGGATGTTCGTCTGGCTGGGCCAGGTGGAGACGTGGAGAGACGGCTTAAAATTGACGAAGCGACTGTAACGAGAAAAGCGGCCAAGCACGGCCGCTGACGGGGACGCTGGAGCGGCCATAGATGGCTGCTGACAAGGACGGCATACACAACTGCAGACGGGGGACGATGAGGGCAGCCAAACTTGGCTGCCACATAAACGAGAGTGGAACACCTTTTAAATATTATATATGCAAGATGATTGAACGGTGTTTTTTTAGAGTGGTGGTTTTGATCAGCCTGCTGATGGTAGGCTGGGGAGATGATGCACTTGCACAGTTCCATGAGATGGAGAGTCTGCCCTGGGTACCTGCCCGACCAGAGAAGAATGGGGGTACAGATGATCGAGGTGTTGTCGTGCTGGAAGAACTGAGTGAAGCACTTCAGAACGGAGAATATCGCCAAGTGGTGGATAGGCTTTATCCGTTGGCTATCAGCAGTGGTTATCAACGAAATACAAACCTGTATAACCAGACGCGCAGGGCTTTGCGACAGTTGTTGCAGAATCCGGATGGAGCTGGTTATTGGAATAAGATGGAACGACTCTATCATGACCGTTTTGTAAATATTGGCAAAGAGGATTACAGATATCGCAATACGCTTGAGACAGCCAGCTGGAGCGAAGAGCAACTTAACAATGAGCAATTGCTGATGCTTTCTAAGGAGGAAAGCGGAATGGAGCGATGCTTTGATAGAGCTCATCAGATTCTTAGCCAGGCACAGGGCAAGATTGACCCCGTGATTGTGGTGCAGGGAATGTTTGTGCCTTTGAACCGCGAACATGCTGCCCATCCGGAACGTAGCAAGGAGTATGCTAACAGATATAGTGAGATTCTGCGTTGGCTCGATGTGGCTGATCAGTTTATGATGCAGGAGCATCGTGAGGAATATCAGACTTATTATAGTACGCAGGCTTTGGCATTGGTGCGCGAAGAGAGCGACCGACAGATGAATGCCGATGCATCGATAGCGGCGTTTGAAGCACGACGCCTCGAACTGCAAGACGAGATGCGCCAGCAAGCTGATTGGCTTGACACAGAACAACGTGCACAGCGCCTCTATGCTGAGGCAGTTGAGTATTATCAGAAGAATGATTACGCAAGGGCTTACCAGAAGGTGAATGAGGCACTTGCTGCCGAGGGCAATATGAAGGAAGCTCATGTGCTGAAGTCGAGCATCCTGCAACGTGCTTCGAATGCCAGTAACAGGATGTCGGATAAGGTGGCATTCTGGTGTGCCGCCTATGAGGCAGGACAGGGATATGTGGATCGAAAGACACAACGACATATCCTTTCGGCACTTAAAAGCCATCTTTTTATGACAGGATTGGCAGGACAGGTGCACTCGACGAGAAATCCATTTAGTATCCGACAGCGGATATGGACGGTGGAGGAGCTGAAGGAGAAGTGACGAATGGCGGCCAATCATGGCAGCAACGGATACGAAGGACAGCCATAGATGGCTGCAGACTGGAACACAGATGGCAGCCAAGCCTGGCTGCCGACGAGACAGAAAGAGGCTGCCATCGATGGCTGAGAATGAGACACAAAAGAAAGAGATGAGAAAGATAATAACGATAGGGATCCTGATGGTGACGCTGCTGTGGGCAGGTCGATGGACGTGTGCCTTTGGGCAGACGCCCTATCGGTCGGTAAGTCTGGATAGATCGGGACTGAGCTGGACATCGTATCTGACTTGGTGGATGGATCTTGCAGAATTGGCCTTGGGTGCTCCTAATCTGGGTGTGGATGTAGACCTACGCAATCCACAACGTATGTGGACTCAGTCGGTTGCACTGCAGTTCAGAACTGGAGCAGACAGTCAATATAATCTGTATCGTGGTGATTACAAGGGAAGCGTGATCGATAATTTCGGTGTGCAGGCGCAATATCGCGTTCATTTTAGTCCGTATAAACATCCTGAGTATCATAAGGGTCGATATTATGTAGGACCTTACCTGGAGTATCAAACTTTGAAGAAACATTCGAATGCCGGACTGGTGCTGGGATATGACTTCCCGGGCGTAAGTTGGGGAAACAGGTATTTTCTGGAGTTTTCGGGCGGTGGCAACATTGGCTATAACCTTGACAAAAAAGGAATTGTGGATTTGCATTTTGCTGTGGGGTTCCGTACATTGAGCATATCTAACAAGTATTGGAAACCGGACGAGATGCTATACGTCAGGAATAACCTTTCGAACGAGATTGCCCAGAACCGCATCGATTCGCTGCTTCAACAGATGACCTTGGCGCCTGTTACACTGAGTGTGAAGAGTGCTGCGGGAGACTCACTGTTGGAGGAGCCAGTGACCATAGAATTGGTACGCAAGGCATTCGCTCAGCAGTACGACGACCCTTATCTGGTGGTTGGACGGCTAGAAGAGATGAAGGAGAATTCACCTCTGCCTATCACGGAGCCGAGTGAGTACAACAACGTTTTGTACAGGCTGAGTCTTTTGCCGAAGGACTACGACAGTGAGGAAGGCGAAGCTACTTACATTATGCCTTTCCGTGTGCGGATAGAAGGATATGATGAAGCGTTGGCACGCAGACGCAGCTTCAACGAGGCTTTGCGCAACGCCTATACTGATAACGGCAAGCGATTGCCGGCTTTGCTGCTCAAACCGGCCAGCATGGATTCGATGGCGGAATCGGCCAGTATGCAACGTGTGTTGGCACTCTTTGATGAACAATGGAAGAACAGCCAATTGCGGGAACGAGAGGTGACTGGACTTTATTATCGCAAGGATGGCGATTTTCAGCCAATTACGGTTGAAGATATGAACAAAAGAGGAACGTATGCCATCGGTTTGAAGTTCCATCCGCAGGTATTTGAGTCGTTCGATTCGCTGGTGACTCGCTTCAACATCTTGCCAGATATCGATAATCGTGAGCAAGAGATGTACGACAGATTCTTTGGCGTATATAACAAGGAGACTTTCTATGTAGAGCGTCCGTGGCTGAACGGCAAGGAAAAGGCTGTGACCGTGGATGATGTGATTGCAGCACTTGATCGTGGAGGTATGACCGGTTTCACGGAGGACCAAATTGAATTACCCGACAGCATTCGCTATGGACGCAACGTAGGTACAACGACATATGGACCGGCTTTGCAGCCACTACAGTTCATATTTGTTGTGGAAGATTCGATTGGAATGAAACAGGGAACACGTTTGTTGGAGGCACTTACGATGGGAGTGGACGCACGACGTGCAACTTGGAATTCTAAATACGACCTGGATGCCCACGGACCTCTGTTGGAAGGCAAGTATAAGGCTAATGCTATAGACGAGTTTGACAATCCTGAGGTAGAGGTGGCTGACCGAGAAGCGCTGCTTCAGGCTGTGAGCGAATACTTAGCCAAGATTGATCCCTCGCTAGAGGAAATGAAGATCGAGGACGCGTGGGTGACGAACTATGCTTACACGGGACTGCATAAACTGCAAGCCAAAGATGGCACGCCTGAGGGCACCGTCTGGACGGTGTTGCAGTTCAAGTACAGACTGCTATATATGGATGGACGGCCCAGGGTGGCTACGGCTAATGTGGCTTATAGGATAAAGAAGCCGCAGGGTGCTGGGCAGCCATAGATGGCTGCTGCTCGAGACACGTGGGCGCGATGACATCGCGCCAAACTGGACGGGGCAAGAGGCAGCCAAGGACGGCTGCTGACGGGAACACTGAGCGGACCGTAACGGCTGCCGACGGGAATGCTGAGCTGCCAAGGACGGCTGCCGACGGGAACACGGAGCG
>JAEEGK010009483.1_pt1 | contig 22724 bp, 17 predicted proteins | sample 8958771 | NCBI WGS metagenome assembly JAEEGK01 (sample SAMN16246547, study PRJNA631951) | gut metagenome | biome: gut microbiome; feature: rumen; material: SC-attached | host: Bos | place: Iran: Karaj | collected 2018-10 | reverse complement strand
CTCACATAGTCGAAGCCGGTTCTTAAAGTGTGAGTGCTCTAAGGCCGACTGCCGCCATTAGGCAGCGTATGCTAAATTATCTTCAGCGTTTAAATTTAATTTGGCCATTTAACGCATCGCCATGCAACTCGCTTCTTCGGCTGCAAGATCCCCGTCGAAACCTTGACTGCCCCTCGTATCGTCGCAGGAAGGGGCCCAAGCTTGCTTGGGAAGAATTCCTGCGACACAGCCCCGCCCATGTGCAAAGCACATTTTCATGCGGGGTATCCTGTCATAGATTCTTAATTTTGAAGTCCCTCTCGGTTTCCCTTCTCAGGTCCTTCTTCGCGATATCCTCGCGTTTATCGTAAAGCTTCTTTCCTTTGGCCAGGCCAAATTCAAGTTTTGCTTTGCCGTTCTTAAAATATACGTTCAAAGGCACCAGTGTGTAGCCCTTCTCCGTGATCTTGGTACGGAGTTTTAAAATCTCCGCTCTGTGGAGTAAAAGTTTCTTCGGCCGCATGGGGTCTTTGTTGAAAATATTACCCATTTCATAGGGACTGATATGCATTCCGTAGGCAAAAACTTCATCCTTTTCAATGCGGATAAAGGATTCCTTCACTGAGCACTTGCCGAGCCTTAAGGACTTAACTTCCGTGCCGTGCAGCGCGATGCCCGCCTCGAACTTTTCCTCTATGAAATAGTCATGATATGCTTTTTTGTTGTTAGCTATAAGCTTAACAGGTTCTTCCTTAGCCATCTTACCAGTCCGTCTATTGAGTATATTCTTATCCCGGCGCAATTGCAATTATATCTTATCACAATCGGGATCAAAATACACTTCGTCCTTCTTTGTAGAAATTATGTACAGCGCTGCCCTCATCAAAATCTGCGATGATGAAATCCACTGTCCTTGTGGTTATATCAACGGCCCGACAAAGCACCTTTATCTTTTCTCCGAGTCTGTAGGTGATCCCTGTACGTTCGCCGCAAAGTTCGTACTTTTGCTCGTTAAACACGTAATAATCCCCCGTAAGGCTTGATACGTGCACCAGTCCTTCCACCGTGTTTTCAAGCTCCACATAAATGCCCCACTTGGTCACACCGCTGATGACACCCTCGTATATATCACCGATGTGCTTTTGCATGTAACGTGCTTTTTTAAGCTTGACCGTTTCTCTTTCGCACTCGTCCGCACGTCTTTCGGTCTTGCTCGAAGAAACAGCCACCTCGGGAAGTATATTCTCATAATGGGATTTCTTAATGTCCGTAAGGCGTCCCCGGAGATCGTCCTTTATTATCCTGTGGATCTGAAGATCCGGGTACCTTCGTATAGGGGACGTAAAGTGGGTGTAATAGTCGCAGGCAAGGCCGAAATGCCCCTCGCAGTCGGGAGAATACTTTGCCTGCTGCATGGAACGGAGCACCAGTCTGCTGATGAGTGCCTCCGCATCCGTGCCCTCGATCTTTGCAAGAAGCTTCTGAAACTCCTTCGGATGTATTTCATTTCCGGAGCCTTTTATGTTATAGCCGAAGTTCTTTATAAAGGTCTGGAGTTTCTTGAATTTTTCTTCCTCGGGTTCACCGTGGATACGATAAAGAAAAGGTACGCCCTGCCAGTAATAATGCTCTGCAATGGTTTCATTTGCCGCCAGCATAAAGCTTTCGATAAGGCGGGTAGCCTCATTTCTTTCGTAGGGCTTGATCTCGATGGGCTCTCCTTCTTTGTCAAGAATCACCTTTGTTTCCGGAAAATCAAAGTCCACAGCGCCCCGCTTGATACGCCTTTCACGAAGTATCAGGGAAAGCTTCTGCATTTCAAAAAGCATGGGTGCCACATCGCTGTACTTTTCGGCAAGGGCCTCATCTCCGTCGGCGATTATCCTGTTTACCTCTGTATAATTCATGCGATGGGCGGTTCTGATGACGGATTCCGTTATTTTGTAATCCTTAAGGGTTCCTTTCCCGTCAAATTTCATGATACAGGAAAGGGTAAGCCTGTCTTCGCCTTCGTTTAAAGAACAGATCCCGTTTGACAAAGCATGGGGAAGCATGGGGATCACGCGATCCGCAAGATATACGCTGGTACCCCTCTTAACAGCCTCTCTGTCGATGGCGGAATTTTCCTGAACATAATTTGAAACATCCGCAATATGGACGCCCAAAACAAACAGTTCGCCTTCTTTTTCAAGGCTCACGGCGTCATCCAGGTCCTTTGAATCCTCGCCGTCAATGGTAACGGTGAGAAGGTCCCTAAGATCTGCGCGTCCCTCCATATCGGCTTCGCTTACGGGCTTAAGGGCACGTTCCGCCTGATTTAAAACCTTCTCCGGGAATTCGTCCTGAATTCCGAAAGCAAGGGATATGGAGAGAATATCCACTCCGGGATCGTCCTCATGTCCGATGACTCTGACCACTTCACCTTCGGGATTTCTGCGTGTGTCGCCGTAGTCGGTGATATTTATCACAACCTTGCTGCCGGTCACCGCATCCTTTGCTTTGCCGGCAGGAATGAAAATGTCTTTTTCGAATTTGGAATTGTCGGGTACCACAAAGCCGAAGTTTTTACCGGCTTCGTAGGTTCCCACAAATACATCCTTGGCCCGCTCGACTATCCTTATTACCTTGCCTTCTCTGCGTCTGTCCTTCGGAACGTAGCCCGACTCCGGAATGATCTCCACCGTATCGCCGTGAAAAGCATTAAGGTTCATGCCCTCGGGAATGAAATAGTCTTCCGGCTGCCCTTCGACAGTCACAAATCCGAAGCCCTTCTGATTACCGGTGTAAACGCCGGTCAGAGTCTTATCCGATCTTGCTGTGTTTTTCTCATCTGCAAGCATGAGCTTGCCCCGTTTGGTAAGCTCTATCTTCCCTTCGTTGATGAGTTCGTCTATACATGCATCAAAATCAGCTCTGGTGTCTTCGTTGACCTGCATGAAGATTGCAAGCTCCTTGCGTTTCATGGGGACATACAAAGAATCGTGAAAGAGCGAAAGTATTAACTTTTTTCTTCTGTCTTTACTGTTTTCTGCCATATTTCAAAAATAAAAAACCACTCAATAATGAGTGGTTTCCGTGAACTAAAATTTGCTGATATTAAGTACCGCGGCAAGTATCATGAATGCAACCGCAAGTGCCTTGGTTATCTTCATGAGCACGCCTTCCATGCTTCTGCCCTTGGCCTTACCCCAGTAGGTCTCGGCCGCTCCGCTGATGGCGCCAAGTCCTGCGGACTTTCCTTCCTGCATAAGTACCACTATCAAAAGTGCTATTGAAACCACTATAAAAATTACTGTTAAAATCGTTCTTAAAATGAGCATATATGCCTCCTAAACTCAAAGCATGGATAATCTTATCATAGCGTCACGAGATTTTCAAGCACTAATTACAAATTCTTACTGCAGAAGTTTTCAAATACTTTAATTATGCCGCCGTCATGTATATGGGAATAGTCAAAATAGGTCTGTCCCACTCCCGCTTTTTTAAATGTATTGAGTAAATGCTCCGCCTGTTCTTTCTGCGCTTTGCTTGCATCGGGATAGCATCCCCACTCTCCGATAAAGCAGGGTACATCAAGGCTTGCGGCCTTTGAAAGAAGGCTTCCGAAAATAAGATCGACTCTCTCGAATCCCCCCTGCTCGTATTCCTCTGTGTCGACCAAAATATCATATCCGTGAGGCGCATAAGCCTGATTCTTTATCACATTTCCGAATTCATCCAGGGCAGGCCTTACAAAGGACGGGATTCCCGCATTTGCAAAATAATTGCTTTCAAAAAGAAATACGGTCTCCGGATCCACGCTTCTTACAGCCCTTGCAATTTGATCATAGAAGGGATTCAGGGTTTCTTCCTCGAATTTCTTTGTGACAGGAAGGATACGGCCTATAAGCTCCGTTATCGCTCCTTCATCCGAAAGAACCGACAGATCCCCGCTTTCGCCCGCAAATTCGGAAAGTATCATTGCCACTTTAACGCCTGCGCTTCCCGGAAAAGGCTCGTTAAGGACATCATAGGCAACAACATAGGGATTATCCGCATACCGCTTTGCTATATATTTCCAAAGATTTATAAAATGCGTTCTTACTCCGGTCCCGTCAGGAGCCTTCGCATCCGCCCAGAAATTATCGAAAGCGGCTTGCACCGCAGGACTTACAAGATAAGACTCACTCCAAAGTCCGGTCCTTACATGATCATATCCCTCATCGATGGTTGCCCACAAAGGCGCTCCGTCTTCGAATTTAACACCGTAAAGATCCTGGTGCATGTCAAGAAACACCGGAATATCTTCATTTGCGGCCATTTCGATTATCTTATCCATCGCCTCAAAATACTCCGAAGAATACTCACCCGGAACCGGTTCACAGGCCGCCCACTGAAGACCGAGCCTTATAAGATTAAAGCCCTTTTCACGAAGAAACCGAAAATCCGCCTCGGAATAGTCGCCTATATAGTTTCTTTCTTTATCCTTGCAGACCATGTTTATTCCGAAGGGAACGAAAGGTTTGCCCGACTCATCTGTGAAGGATTTTCCGCTTACCCTTACTTTTTTTATCACGTTACTCATGATCAACCTCTTTTCCTCTGGCTTTTACGTTAAAGTCCGAGATCTCCCGCTCGAGTTTCCGTCCGATGGGGAAGAAAAGCATGGGTATAAAGCCTATCACGCACATGATCACAGGCACCAGACCCGCACCGATGCGAATACCCATTACCGCACGCTCCGTCTGCTCCGTAAGCTTTCCGTCATAACCGAAGTGACTGATGATGGAAGAAAAGATGGTGGCCTGAAGGCTTGTAAGACTGGTGGTAAGAAGTGCAAACAGCCCGCCGTAAAGTCCGGTTTTTCTTGTTCCCGTGCGCATTTCGTCGTAGTCTACCAGTTCGCCGTTTAAAACAACTCCCGCGGTCTGAATGACATTAAGCGAAAATACGATAAAGGTATAGCTGATGACCGCCTGCCATCCGGTCTTTATGAACATAAGACTTGCAAACCCGAACACCGCAGGAATAAATGAAAGCAACGTTATAAGCTTGCTTCCGTATTTTTTAATCATGTTTCCGGCGGCAGGAAGCAGCAAAAGCATGATAAGTCCGGGAATCACGTCCGCAAGTGTCGCAACGGTTCCGTCGGTCTTGATAACGCTGTCCATGAAATAAAGAAAGGGTGTGAAATAAAATCCGATGGCGCCTCTGGCGATTATGTAAAAGAGCAGATAGGTAAGGAAAGGCTTGGAGCAGATGATATTTTTAACATCCCTCCAGATCTCCTTTACGTTTTTATGCTCCGGAGCCTTCATGGTCTCGTAAAGATGCGCGTTATCCTTTATTCCCCTTAATGCAACAAAATACATGACCGCATTTACCAGAATGACCGCCGAGAAAATGGGAATAACAAGTGCTCTGTTACCGTTACCCACCAGTAAAAACGTAGGGATGATGGTGGTGATCACGCCCAGCACATTTCCGATGTAGGTGCGGATAATATCAATGTCCACGCGGTCTTCTTTATCGGGAGCCGCCAGCAGAAAATAGGACTGATAAGCAACGGAATAAACCGTATAGGCAGTATCGAATATAAACAGTTCCGCCAAAAGCACCCAGAATATCGCCCAGTCACTCCAGGAAGGGGAACTTAAGAGCATAAAGAAGATCGACACCAGCATGGTAGGAGCCGTAACCTTCATGAGATACCCGTACTTTCCGCGCTTTTTGTTAAAGGGCATCTTGTCGATGTAAGCCCCTAAGAGCGGGTCGTTTACAGCATTCCAGATACTGTAAAGAAGGTAGATAAGACCGTAGAACTTCGCATCAAGCCCGATTATATCGGTATAGAACTTCATAAGAGTATTATGAATTATAATGGGGCCGATGACCGATGCGGGGCCGGGAAGCGCCAGCGCGAGCTTACCTTTAAAAGTAAGGCCCGTACCCGACATCTTAAACAGATTTTTGAAGGAACCTCCGCTTTTACCCATGAAACACCTCTTCTTCCTGCACGCCGGGCGCCTCCACACTGTGCAGAAGCGCGGCCTGCGGGGGATATATGCAAATCCTGATTATAGTTTACACCTTAAAGTTACTTTAAGGTCAACAGAAAACATGATATTATAAATCCGATCCCGAAAATTCCCCGAAAGGAAAATGATCATGAAAGAATTCTATACTGTAGGCGAAGTATCCAAAATATTTAATCTGTCAACTCCGACTCTTCGCTATTACGATTCCATAAAGCTCTTAAGCCCCTGGAAAAGCGGCGAAAACGGTTACAGGTATTATTCCAAAGCACAGTTTGAGATTATCTCCATGATATGTTTTATGCGTTCTTTGGGAACTCCCATAAAGCGCCTTAAGCAGATCCTGAACGAAGAAAATGCCGACGGGATCCGTAAAGAACTGCAAAGGTACACCAAAGAAACCGATCGAAAGATCGAGGAATTAAAGCACCTAAAGAAAAAAGCCCTGAATTTCAGCAGAAACATCGTTGATTCCTGCGCCGAACCCTTTGTGAGGCTTGAAGAGACACCTGCTTTTTATTTAATGTGCAAGCCCTTTGGCAGCGAAGATGAACTGGATATCGAGGAGATTTTAAATGCCAACAAAAGTGCCTCAAAATGGGCCATGTCCGCAGGGATAATCTCAACGATCACAAGGGAAAACCTTTTGTCGGGGAATTTCCACACCTACGAAAAATACGGATATCTTTCGGAAGAAAGATACCCGTCGGAAAACCCTTATACGGAAACCATTGACCCCCGCCTTTGCGTCACCGCAAACATGAAGATAAACACGGTGGAACACTTTGAAGCCGATGAAATATACGATAAAATGATGGCTTTTATAAAAGATAAAGGCATGAAAATAACCGGCCCCGCCATAGAGAGAAACATTCTCGATCTCTACAGCGGGAACCGGTTTAATCCTGTAATGTTCTTTAAGATCTATATTCCTGTAATTATTTAACGATAAGGCTCTTGCCGGTCATTTCCTTGGGCTGTTCCTTACCCATGATCTCAATAAGGGTGGGAACGATGTCTGCCAGGCATCCGCCTTCACGAAGCTTTACATCGCCGTAATTTACCAGGATAAAAGGAACGGGATTGGTGGTGTGGGCGGTGAAAGGCTCTCCCGTCTCGTAATCAACAAGCTGTTCTGCATTACCGTGGTCTGCGCAGATAAACAGAGCTCCGTCATGCTCCTTGATGAGTTCAACGATCTCTCCTACGCACTTATCAATGACTTCGATGGCTTCCACAGCAGCATCAAGAACGCCGGTGTGTCCCACCATGTCGGGGTTGGCGAAGTTACAGATGATAACATCGTAGTAAGCGCTGCCGTCCTCGTTCTTTTTCGCAATGGCTTCGCTTAACTTATCGCATACGGTATAAGCGCTCATACGGGGCTTCTTGTCATAGGTGGGAACGTATTTGGGAGAGTTGACGAGAATTCGGTCCTCGTCCTTGTTGGGCTCTTCCACGCCGCCGTTAAAGAAGAAAGTAACATGAGCGTATTTCTCGGTCTCGGCGATACGTGCCTGCTTCATTCCGTTAGCCGCAAGCCACTCACCGAAGGTATTGGTAAGCAGCACCTTGTGGAAAGCAACGGACTTGTTGGGGATGGTGGGATCGTAATCCGTGAAGCAAACATATTTAACATTCAGGCGCTTACGATCAAAGCCCTTGAAATCATCATCGCAGAAAGCACGGGTGATCTCTCTTGCACGGTCGGGACGGAAGTTAAAGAAGATAATGGAATCTCCGTCCTTTATGGTGGCAACGGGAGCGCCGTTCTTCATTACAACGGTGGGCTTAACGAACTCATCGGTCTCACCTCTGTCGTAGCTTTCCTGAATAGCCGCAACGGCGGAGTCAGCCTTAAGTCCTTCGCCCTTTGTAAGAGCGTTGTAGGCGATCTCGACACGATCGTAGTTATTGTCTCTGTCCATTGCATAGTAACGTCCTGAAACAACGGCGATCTCACCTACGCCAAGTTCTTTCATCTTATCTTCAAGCTGTTTGGCATATTCGATTCCGCTTGAAGGAGGGGTATCACGTCCGTCAAGGAAAGCGTGAACATAAACCTTCTTAAGTCCGTTTCTCTTGGCAAGTTCCAAAAGTCCGTAAAGGTGGGTAATGTGAGAATGAACGCCGCCGTCGGAAAGAAGTCCGTACATGTGGAGTGCGCTGTCGTTCTTCTTGCAGTTTTCAACGGCTTCAAGCAAAGCTTCGTTCTCGAAGAAGGTTCCGTCCTGGATCTCCTTTGTGATCCTGGTAAGCTCCTGATAAACGATACGGCCGGCACCCATGTTAAGGTGTCCGACTTCGGAATTACCCATCTGTCCGTCGGGAAGACCTACGGCCATTCCGCTGGCATAGCCTTTAACGAAGGGATATTCCTTCATGAGTCTGTCCATGACGGGAGTCTTGGCGATGGCTACGGCATTTCCTTCCTTCCTGTCATTCAGTCCGTATCCGTCAAGGATCATAAGTACTACAGGTTTCTTTGACATAAATAAATCCTCTTTTCTTTAATATTTGCAACCCCGCAAATATATGAACAACTCCGGCCGCAATGCGACCGGAGCATTATTTTTAACGTCCCAGTTTAAGTTCCATGCCCTCAACATCCTGAGCAAATTCAATGGCATCGTCCTTTGTGATCTTGCCCTGGGTGTAAAGCTGTGCGATAGCCTCGTCCATGGTGATCATTCCGGACTTTCTGTTGGTCTGCATGATGCTCATGAGCTGGTGAGACTTACCCTCTCTTATAAGGTTTCTTACCGCGTGGTTGGCATGAAGAACCTCAAAGGCCGCCACACGTCCCCTGCCGTCCGCTGTGGGAATAAGCTGCTGGGAAATGATGGCTTCCAGAACATTGGAAAGCTGTATACGGATCTGGGGCTGCTGATGCGCCGGGAATACGTCGATTACACGGTCCACGGTGCTGGCAGCTCCGATAGTGTGCAAGGTTGAAAGAACCAGGTGACCGGTTTCAGCTGCGGTAATAGCTACGCTGATGGTCTCAAAGTCACGCATTTCTCCTACGAGAATAACATCGGGGTCTTCACGAAGTGCTGCACGAAGTGCACTGGCGTAATTTCCGGAGTCGATGCCGATCTCTCGCTGGTTAACCATGGACTTATCATGCTGATGAAGAAACTCGATGGGGTCTTCAAGGGTGATAACATGGGCGTCTCTGGTATGATTGACTCTGTTGATGATGGAAGCAAGGGTGGTGGATTTACCGGAACCGGTGGGACCGGTTACAAGTACAAGACCACGCTTACGCTGGGAAAGATCGATAACGCTTTCGGGAATTCCCAGTTCTTCGGGACTGGGGATGGATGTACCCACAAGTCTGAAAGCAAAGGCTATGGAACCTCTTTGATGGAATACGTTCACACGGTAACGGCCCAGTTCCCTGATGGCGTAGGACATATCGTATTCGCCGCGCTCATCGAAGATCTGTCTCTGTTTTTCGTTCATTACTTCCTGAGCTACCGCTTCCGTATCGGGAGGAAGGACCTTGGGATAGTCCATGCTCAAAAGATCGCCGTTTACACGCATCTTGGGCGGTATACCTACCGTAAGGTGTACGTCGGATGCTCCCGCAATTTTGGCTGTTCTCAAGATCTCTGCTATCGATTCCATAATTTCCCTCTCCAAATTGTTTGTTATATAGTTTTATTTTACGTCGGTTCTGAATCACCGCCGTAAAATTATATCACATATCAATTACAAATTAAAGAAATTTCAGCGTTAATCAAGGAAAAATCGCATATTTTTTTAAATTTCGTTACGCGATTTCAAGACAGAGGACTTCATCCAAATCAACCGGGTCTTCTTCGCCAAAAATCTTGATCGTAACATAGAGTACAATACTTCCGTTGGTATCCTGCTCGTAGCTAAAAGCAACAAGGTTTTCACCCTCGTTGTTAAAATTCATAATCTGCGTTCCTGCTGAGATATATCCGTTTACCGTGTCATTGACGAGATTTGTCTCTCTGGCATAAAATACGCCCTTATAACCGGTAATATCAACATCGAACTTAACTAGTCCGCCTGACATAACTTCGGCCATGACGTGACCCTGATTTCCGGCCATTGATTCACGAATCGCATAAATCCCGTCCCAGGGAGCTTTGGCCGGCAAAGGATCCACATAGTTTTCAAAGGCCTCTTCATAAATCCGGAGGTACTTTTCTTCGGTCATATCCGTCTCGATAAGGTCCGAAAGAATACCCTCTTTAAGGCAGACACCGTCAGACAGACTACCGTGAATATCTCTGTATGTAATGATATAACTGCCGTCGGATTTGAGATTGTCAACGATTCCCTCATCATCTATAAGTGAGAAAAACAGATTGGGGCTCGCGCAGTTGCAGCCGCCGTCTCTAAATGAAGCAAAATAGTGCATATGGGCAGGGTCAATAAAGAATATACCGTGGGATGACTCATAATTAAGTATCCACTCGCTTCCGCCCTCAAATTCCACAGCAATTTCTTTTTTGCCGTAAGCAGAACTTGTGGGAGCAAGATCTGCACATATGCCGCCTCTTATAACCATGAGCATCTTATCTGAGCCCATTGTATAAAAGTGAAGGTCAAAATCCCCGTTGTAACCCTCAGTGGGAATCTTTTCAAACTCTCCCGTTCTTTCAACGGTTGCAACATAGTTTACGGCAGAGTTTCCTCCGGAAGGTTTATTGTCTTCGGTACTTGAGGATGACAAAGAATCGGACACGGATGCTTTTGTCTCGTCGGCAGAACTCTTTGAATCGTCAGCCTTTTTGTCATCCTCTTTGTCTTTGTCCGCAGAAGTTCCCGAAGAGGACGCAGAAATACTTGTGTGATTTACGGTATTTGAATCTTCACTTGGCGCTTTCGCTGCGCCGCATGAAGCAAGCAAAACCACCGCGCCTGCAATTATCAAAAAAGAAACTGTTTTCTTGATTGCTTTTCTCATCACAAAACCCTTTCGTACCACTAAAAAAATTACCGGAATCATTCTACTAGAAAAAATGATTCCGGTAAATAGCAAATTTGTTGTCGAACTAATTCGCAGTGGTAAGATCGAAGGTGGCCGTCGTTACGTTATAGGCTTCCTTTTCTTTGAAATTCGTAAGATTGATCTCGTCATCAAGAGCGCCGGTTTCGTCTCCCTTGAACAAATACGAGGTGGCAGTCAAAATATTGCCGTTCAATTCAAACTCAATAATATTTAAAAAGTATATCGTCTGACCTTCAACGTGCCCGAATGTCCTGCCGGTTGAGATCGCGTGCTTGCCGGTAAATATAACGGGATCGTCCTGTATTGACCAAATATCCCCATCGACAACCGTGTTGAACCTTAAAATCCTATCCTCCGCATCAATGTTAATGTAAAGCGTTCCAATATCGGGTTCTATACTGTCGCAGTGGCTGCTTCCGATGTTTTTCCAGAACATTGCATCTTCAAAGCTCACGTCATAATCGTCTTTGGTGATGGGTTTGCTGATATAAACGTTTGAGCCGCTGTAAGCACCTTCAAAATAATGGATTCCGACCCGCCATGCGGAGCCGGCAATAGCACCCAATTTTACTTCTTTGAAGGTTTCCCATGAACTCTCCCCTTCATAAACATACTTTCCGGAAACATTCATGGTTTCATCATCCTCAACGTACTTGCTTCTGTCGGTGTAATACTCGTTTGCTTCACTTTCCGATGCAAATTCGTAACGTGTTACGCGCTGAACACGTATTTTGTTTTTATCATAGCTTTGAAGTACCGCACGCTTAACATTAAAGTCCTTCTTGGAATAAACAGTAGTATTGGGATCGTAATGGATGGAATAATCGTCTGTTTTTGCCGTAAAGTATGGATCGTTCTTAACATCTATGGCATCGATTTCGCCGCCCGTGGGATCCTTGTCAACGTAACCCGCATCAGCCTGACGCCAAAGCTTGAATCTTTTAAGGGTTGCCTGACAGTAAAAACTGTTATCTCCGCCGTAAACACTGTAATTTACTTCCAGAGTCTCTTTTCCGTTTTCATCGAGTTTATAGTTAAACTCGCAGGCTCCGTTGTTCATGCTGACATTTAAGCCTTCGGCCTTTGCATTGATAATGCTTCCGTAGGCATAATTTGCGCAGTCGTATTCTCTCTCAACCGCATAGATGGTTTTCTGAGTTTCGGCGATATCGATATCAATCTTCAAAAGACCGCCTTCGGTCTTTGAGATGGAAACACCGCCTGTTTTTGCATCGTCGTTGTAATAATTGTTTTCCTGTAAATACTGGCCTTCCCAGGGCGCTTCCGCTTCTTTGGGCGCTATTCCCTTTGAAAATGTTTCATCGGAAAGCTTGTCATATTCTTCTTCAGTCATATCAAGAAGGATATCCGAAACCTTTCCTTCCTTGACACGCTGTCCATCCGCCGTGCCCGATGAAAAATCCTTGTAGGTCAGAACATAATTCTGGTCGGGATTAAGTTTTCCGATAAAATCTTTCTCGTTGATTCGGGTGAAATAAACATCGGAACCCGAAAACGTGGTTCCCCATGAAGAATTGGTCCAGGCGCTGTATTCGGTGCCGCCGGTCTTGATAACGAAGTTACTGTTATTGTGCTGAAGCTGACAATAGCTTCCGTCATCGGTCTGGAAATAGAATTCCTTCTCGCCGTAGGAGTTCCATACCGTTGAATCGCCCATGGTCTTACAAAGGTCACTTCTTATTACCGCAACAAAAGAATCGTTTCCGATCTTGTAGATCTTAAAATCCACATCCGCGTTAAGGATTTCGGTGGGAAGCGTGTTTACGGAAGAATCCCCTCCGTAATTACCGCCGTTGTCGGAATTATTGTTGTTATCGTCAAAGAATCCTCCGCCCGAATTATCGTCCTGCGATATGCTGGTATCGTTCTTGGTCGAATTTTTCGATGATTTTCTGTCGGATGAAGATTTGTTGCTGCCGCAGGCTGACACTGAAAGTGCCAGCACCGCGGTAAGTATATATGCAACCCCTCTTTTTAACTTTATGTTCATATAGGTTTTCTCCTATGTTTACTGAGTTCTTGTCATATCAAAAGTATTTTTGAATACACGATCCGCAGTCTTTGATTTGTAATTATCAAAAGTAATATCCATGGTGAAAGGATCTTCCACAACGAATTGATACTGGGTCACGTTTGCTTCCTTATCATCAAACTCTAACTCCGTAACCGCAATAACATAAACCGTGTCAGTGTTAATATATGTACGGGAAGCACTGTAGGCCAATGCACTCTTTCCGAAGAATCTCAATTCGCCCAGAGGCGCATAAGAGTTTCCGTCGGCATCAGCATTGCCGTCAAGCATAAGCTCAATGTTTCCTTCGTGGTTCGAATACGTGTACAGATATGAGTTCTTGATAATGGTACTGTTATGCGTTCCGTTGATATTCCGGCCGTTCCAGTAAGCAGCATCCATGGGTTCAGCGTTGTACTCTTTCTTGGTGTAAGGCTTGCTTACATAAAGCTGCATACGGTAATCACCGGAGGTTTCACTCTTGTATTCATGCGAGTAATGGCAGTCAATATACCAGGAGGAACCGTAGAAACTTTCGAGTGAGCTCCACTTGGAGTTTCTGTAAGTGCTTCCCTTTACGGGATCGTAAACGGTGTACATGATTTTGCCGTCAAGCACGTATTGTACGGAATCCGAAGTATATGTCGTGTAATCGTTATATTCTTTCTGAGCCGATTCAGCGGAATCAAATACCTTCTTTACACTGTACTGAACCGCTCTTCCGTTTGTATCAAAGCTCTTCAAATTATATAGATCATAGTTTCCGTTGGTGCCTTCGTTATCATAAAGTGCATCGATTATATAGTCATCCGTCGCAGGCGTAAAGTACTTGGAATCTTCGGGATCTTTTCTTGCAATTCTACCCGTCAGATCTTTATCCTCATATCCGTCGGGAGCTGCATGCCAGGGCACAAACTTATCAAAAGAAGCCGATTTGTAACCGCCCTGAGGTGTTGAATAATCGCTGATACTGAAGTTGAAGCCATCCTCAACTTTGCCCTCGTAGTTGACTCTGGATGAATACTGCATATTCACAAAATGTGTATTATTATTCGGAGATTGGTTGATGATCTTCGCATCGGCATAGAAATAATCCGGATCTCCCGAATCATAGGGTTCTTCCCATGCTATAAATTCCTGTTCACCCTCGCCGACATCGACAACAATATAAATAACTCCGCTCTCGGTAATTTCAACCTTTGCAGTACCGTTAAAATCACCGTACCCTTCGGTAAGATAGGTTCCTGCCCAATTTCCCTTGGGGGTATTTACATTACGAACCTTGCCGTATACATCGCCGAATTCGTACAAAGAAACATCTTTAAACACTTTGGAAGCGTCGATCTTTGTTATATCGGAAGGCCCGTTATCGTTTGCTTCATAGTTTTCGATATACAAGTACAGATCACCTGTAGCTTTCGCTCTGTCACAGAGGCCCTCTCCAGTGATCACGGCCATATAGGTCTCATCGTCGATCACACAGTCTCCGTATTCCGAATGTGCATTAAAAAAGTCGCTTTCGGTTCCTGTGTTACCGATTTTAATGTCCGCATAAGCGGAAAATGTGGACATACCGATTCTGAAATTCCATTCCTCATCTCTTACAGACATATGCCACATACTTTCTTCATACTCGCCCTTGGGTTTGAGCTTTGCAACTTCCTTTGACTTGATCACGACCGCTATCATATCGGTTCCGATCCTGTAGATCATAAAGGAACCGTCACCCTTTGCCGAGGGGATATCAACATTTGCAGAGCCTTTACCGTCATCCGAGCCCTTTTTGTCGCCGGAATCATCGGCCGACACGGACTTGTCTCTGCCGGACTTATTACTCTTTCCCGAGCCGCCGTCTCCACTTCCGCCGCAGCCTATGGCACATATCAGGAGGCATAAAAGCGTAAGCATGACAAATATTTTTTTAATTGCTCTTAAACTAAATTTCTTCATCATTCAAACTCCTTAAAAATATTAAAAGCAGAGGGATCATTACACCCTCTGCTAAATTATAAAAAAAGCATAAAAAAATGAATATTGAAAATATTACGATTAATATATATTATATTACGATTCTTTAAAAATCGGGATCCGAATTAACGGTCTTTGGCAAAAGAATCGAAACCCTCGTGCCCTTTCCGTCCGCAGATTCAACGGTTATCCCGTACTTTTCGCCGCATACGAGTTTGATACGCTTTTGTATATTTATCAAGGCGACGTGCTTAAGGGTCATATCCTCCAAATGCTCCGTAAGTTCAAGGCGCTTTCTTAGGTCTGCAAGATCGTTTTCCTGCATTCCCTTACCGTTATCATATACCTCAATAATCAGATCTTCGCCCTTTAAATCCGCGGAAATCCTCACAAGCCCCTTCTTGTTTAACAGTCCGTGAAGGATTGCATTCTCAACAACAGGCTGAATAAGCATTCGAGGAATCATAATCTCAGCAAAGGAATCATCGGAAACAGCCTCAAAATCAAATCTTTCGGGGTAACGGGTCTGCATGATGGAAACATACTGCTCCAGAATATGGAACTCTTCCATCAGGGAAATGTATTCGTCGCCGGCGTTTGCATATCTTAAAAGTTCCGAAAGCTCGTTGCAGATGGCCGCAGCCTTTGCTTTTTCGCCTTTGTTTATGAGAGCTCTGACGGCATTTAAAGTATTAACCGTAAAGTGGGCGCTTATCTGCTTTTTGAGAAGAGAAAGCAGGGTCCTTTCGGACTGAAGCTCCGTATCCTTTATGCGGATCTTTGAATCCATCAGTTCTCTGTCTCTGGTCTCGATGTTTTCAAGCATGGTATTTACGTGATTCACAAGATCGTCAAAATACTCTTCGCCCGTCTTCGGAAGTGGCTTATCGCCGTTATCCGTTGCATTCTTGATGATGCTCTTGATGGGCACGACTATCCGTTTATTGAGTCGTCCTCCGATCACGGCCACCACTGCAAAAAGAAAGATCATGGTCAAAGGAAAGGCTATGGCAAAATAGCGTTCGAGCTTCTTAGATACACCCTTTTCACAGAAAACCATCAGCCGAAAGCCCGTGATCCCTACTTCACGGTCTCTGGCAAAAACGGCTTTGTCCCTTTCTTTTAAAAGTTCGTCAAAAGAAAGCTTTCTGTTGGCTGCAATTATTTTTTCTCCCGAATAAACGGCAATTCCCAGATAATCTATGTCGGAATAAGCGGCGATCAGGTTTTCAAGTCTGGACTTTTCGATCAAAAGGCAAAGATATCCCCCCCGGCCCTCATCATTTTCGATCCTGTCATATACGCCGATATAGGTATAATCATTACCGGAAACCGTTATGATCTTGTCCTTCCCCGCGGAAAGCAGGTATGAAACCCTGTTTACGGAGGTATTCCCCATCCTTCCCTTAAGCCTGTAAAAGAGCCCGTCGTCACGGATCAGCACCACATTGTCCGCGGAGGAGTTTTTCCCGATGATACTCAAACTTCTTTCCCCGGCGACAGCTCCGAGATCGTAAAACCTGTCTCCGTCTTCTTCAAAGACCATTTCCCTTACGCTTTTCTGATTACCGAGGGAATAGGCCGCATCCTCCAAAGAAAGGATCTCCGACTCGATGGATGTGATGATGGAGCCCGAAGAAGCTTCTGCCTGCTCCAGCATGGATCTGTATATGGCGTTTCTTGTGGTCAAAAAGAACAGAACCCAAATAAACACCAAGAATATTCCCAGTGCTCCCATGGTGAATATGAAACTTCGATGGATCTCCCACTTTTTCATAAGCGTCTATTTTGTAAGGTTTTTAAGACATTCGGACCAATAGGATGTGAAATAGTCCTTCTTTTTGATCAGAAAATCCGTGTCCGGTGTTATAAGGTCGATCATAGAAAGGGGCGTGTCGGTGCCGTCCGGCACGTCAACTCTGGCGGACCAGGCTCCCGACGTACAGAAGGGTTTGTAACCGTCGCCTGTCCCGTCGCTTCCGCCAAGAAGAAAATCGATAAACAGTTTGGCGGAATTTATATTCCCCGAATTTCTTGCAAGCATAACCGAAACCGATGTAATACAGCCCGTAAACGGATCCATCCTGAATATGGGTTCAAATGTATAACCGGTATTTTTGTAGCGAAGCTTACTGGAGACCATCATACCGATCTCCGCGTTTTCCGTGTTCAAAGCCTCCATGACCTCGTCGGAACTGTTGGTAAATACCGCATTCTTCGAGATCTCTCTCCAAAGATGCTCATATACGGGGCCAAGGTTTTTGTCGTAAGCCTCGCCTTTCCAGTCTTCATAAGCTTTGGTAAGCTCTTCTTCATGCGCAAAGGATGCAACTATAAAAGCATATGTCGAAAAGGATCTTAAGGGATTCGGAATAAATATCTTTCCCGAGAATCTCCCTTCGGTAAGTTCCCAGATATTTTTGACCGGAGAGCTTTTATACTTTACGGTGTTGTAGAAAAACAGCTCAGCCTCATTTATGAAAGAAATGCACTCACCCGCATATCCTTCCTTCATTTTCGCTCTTATATCTTTTGAAAGATACGGCACCACGATTCCCGTATCCACGAGACGGGACTTAAAATCTCCGCTGTTATCGTTACAGATCACGACATCACAGGCCGACTGTCCCTCCGAGTAATTGGAAACCACGTTGTCGATAAGGTCGGGGCTTCGAAGGTCTCTGATCTCTACATAGAGCCCCGGGTACTTCTTTTCGAAGGCTTCCTTGGTCTGAACGACTCTGGTGGAAACGGTATAAACGATCAGAATATCCTCATTAAGGGCTGCTTTGTAAAGCTCTTCCTCAGAAATATCCGCATCAAGAGCCGCCTTTTTAAGCCATTCGTCATTTGCCTGTCCGTTCTTTGAACCGCAGCCCGTTAATGCCAGGCACAAAGAAAGCAGCACAGCCGAAATTCTCTTTATCTTCATTTTACCTTTCTCCCATCTTCCACGCTTTTAACAAAAAAGTCCCATTTTTCCGTATTGTTTATATCATCTTTGCCGAAAATATAAGATAAAATCCTATCCCGCATATATATACCCAATTTTTCGTCATATTCGACTTCAAAGTGGTTTTTCGGAAGGAACGGTTCGTAACTTACCTGGCTTCTGGCGTCCACATATTCGGCGTCCGAGTTAACTCCGTTCCAGGTAACGCCCTTTAAATACTTATCGTCCACCATCATGGGGCCGATGCCGTTTAAGTGCTTGTTTTGCGGCGTGTCCCAGATATAGTTTTTGGTAACTATGGTGGAAATGGTGCCGTAGATGCTGACATCGAGTCCGTCGGACTCTTCCCAGTCAACGCCCTTCTCACCGTACCTTGCGATCAGGGATGAATCCTCTTTCAACATGGTTTCCATGAGCAAAAGCGCCTCGTCTGTGTGCTTTGAGTTGGCATTTATGACGGCTCCCACCCTGGAAGGCACGTCCCTGTACAAAGCATTGGCACCTCTTTTGCTTTTAAGAGGCGCAACATGAATGTATCTTGCCAATATTTCCGGATTCATTCGATAGATAACATTTGAAATGCTGTCGCTGGTAAAAGCCCCTACCATATCGCTGTTAGCATTGATTATTTCCGTCATTTCATCAAGGGAAAGGGTGATATTTCTCTCGTTTATAAGGCCTTTCTTAAAAAGCCCGTTAAGATAAGCGATTCCCTCCGTAAATCCGGGTTCTTTAAGCGCGGATTTCGGTTTTCCAACATCGGAAAGAAAGAGTCTGTTATTGTAGGGATCGTTGTAAACAAAGGAATTTAACAAAAGTTCAACAGGATTGTAGGCATAGTCATCGGCACTTCCGATAAGGGGAATCTCATCCTTTTTGCCGTTTCCGTTGGGGTCTCCCTCCTTAAAAGCTGCGAGGATATCCTCAAATTCGGTTACAGTCGTTGGAATTGAAAGACCCAGCTTGTTTAACCAGTCATAATTGATCCACAGGATCTGGGCGCAGTCTCCAACGGAGCCTGCGCCGTAATTCGGGAAATAACAGGTTCCGTTTGAGGAAACGTAGACTTTTCCTGCCTCCGCATAACGCAATGCAGTTTCTTCGTCGATCATGAATTTATCCCCGAAAAATACCACATCAATGTCGGCACCTGCCGCAAACAACGCATCCAGATACTCTTCTCCGCCTGTCTGCATAACGGTTACGGGCTCTATTTCAAGCCCGGTTTCTTTTTCGAGGTAATTAATGTAATAATTGGTGTTCGGATCGAGAACGTAATCGGAATAGGGAATCGCAACACGCAAAACGGCAGGCTGCTTCTTTTCGCCGCAGCCTACCGAAGATAGACAAAGAAATATGAAAAATAAAATCGTCAGAATTTTTGCTTTCATGTATACAGTTTATTCAGGTTTTTTAACGATGTCAATGCAGTACTCTTCCACTACTTCCCTGCCGTCCTGCATCTCTTTCGGACTCATTCCGAAATAGGCTTTGAAAACCCTGAAAAAGTAATAGTATTCCTTGTACCCGCAGGCAAGAGCCACCTCTTTAACAAGAGCCGCTCTGTCCGAGAGCATTTCCTTGGCCCTCTTCATTCTTATGTCCGTAAGATAACAGGTAAGGGAAGTGTTTAAGTGCTTGGCAAAAAGACCGCAGATATAATTCCTGCTGAAGCCGAATTTCTCCGCAAGCATCTCAAGAGTGATCTTTTCACCGTAATTTTCGTCGATATAAGCGATCATCCTGTTAAAATTCGGATTGTCGGTCTTGGCTTCCGGATCGTCCTGACGCTTCTTCTGGGATAGTCTTCCGTTCAGGCGTTCCAAAACCAGCTGAATGTCCTCATTGTTGACAGGCTTAAGGATGTAATCAAATCCCGACTGCTGGAAGAAGGTCCTGACATTTTCAAAATTGTCGTAGGCGGAAATCATAACATATTCCGCATCAAGGCCGGTTTCCTTTAACTGCTTTATCAGTTCGTTTCCGTCCATACCGGGCATTTTAAGATCGCAGAAAACCACATCGGGTTTCAAAAATCCGATCTCTTCTATTGCCGCCATGGGGTTTGTCTGACTTCCGGCCACGGTAAAGCCGTTATCAAGCCAGGGAACCACTTCGATCAGTTCTTCCAGTATCAACGCGTCGTCATCCACAAGATAAACATTAAACATAGAATCTCCTTTTATTCGGAAACTGCTTCGCGCTTAACAAAAGGTGCGTAAACGATCATAATAATGAGTCGAATGATATCCTTTACAATGATTATCGGCTTTAACAGGAACATAAGCGAAATGCCGATCCAGATGACTACCGCACGTCCGAATATGGCAAGAAGGCTTCCGCTGATGGCCGTATCTCCCACCTTTACTCCGTCCTTTACTCTGATAATATCTCTCGGATGGAAAAATTCTTGCTCCAGTTCCTGCTTGAATCCGCCCAGCAGGATTTTCATAAGCGGAACAAACTCCGTGATGGAAGCAATCACTCCCACAGGATAAAACATATTGAACAGATCCTTAAAGAACACTTTAATACATGTCATTATTGAGATTGTCTTCATGTTGTCATAGGCTTCGTGAACCGTAAGGGGGCAGAAATCCAGGACTTTATTTACCTCGGACACAAAGAAAAATATTGCGATCATGTATGTAAGTATTCCGAGCACTATCTTTATTGCTTTTTTGATTATTTTTGCTGTCATTTTTATTCCCCCCGAACCTAAAACGGATTGTTGTATTTGCTCTTGTTGATGTAGATATATACGTTTTTGGTCTTTTTGTATTTAAGCTCATAACCCTTAATGATTATTGCTATGGGTTCATCCTCGGTCTCCAGATAAAACTTAAGATCGTACTTATCCTTGTTCTGACTGCTTCTTATAAAGGAATATCCGTAATCCTTCAGAAGTTTTACGTAGTTTTCCAGGGATATCTCATAATCTTCATCGGTAAGATGAATGACCGCAGAACTTGAGGAGGTATACTCAATCACATCGATATTGTTTGTAAGTTTGGGCAAATTCTTAAGTACGGGGCTCTTTTCTGCCGCAGCCTCCCAGCTTATGTCTGCGTCTGAATTCTCGTTCATCAGATAGAACTTAACCGGAGACTCGCAGGCGGTAAGTGAAAACATCATCACCAAGCAAAGCACAATAGTTATTATACGTTTTTTCATATATGCTTATCCTTTCACATTTTATTGTACTGAGTATTCTGCGCCGTACCAGGGGCCGGGGCATTTATTCTGATAGTATCCGTCTTTGATTCTGTCAGGGAAAGCTTCAAAGCTGAATATACCTCTGTCGGCAAGAGCCTTTGTAACCTCGGAATTGTAGGAAACGAACTCAGGATAATCAAGATGCAAGGTTCCTTCGTTGATTATTCCGTATCCACCGTTGTAGCTTGCCACTTTACATGCGTAAAGTAATGTCGTTCCGCTGTATAAATGAGTAAAGCTTCCGCCGTTTGCTATATATATGCCCGTTGCCTGACTTCCGTAAGAAGCTATATAAACGGTTCCTTCAGGTGTTTTTCCCGAGTCATATGCCGAAGAAGGAAAGGCCTTAACATCCAGAATACCCGAAAGAGATATTGCCGTGCCTCCCTGATTGCCGGGGGCAGAATCATTCGAAACATTAAGATCCGTCGTATAAGTCACACTGTCGGCTTCAAGGAAAAGACCGGTTCCTCCGTTCATATTGATAAATATCTTACCGAACTTAAAATAATTATTGTTTACGACCGTCGTTATCTTTGTTGACCGTGTATTTATGTTCAGCATGTCATCCGGTGAATCCACGGTACCGGTTTTGGTATTTATAAAACAATAATCACTTCCGTAAGCGCTTACGGGTTTTGAATCAATATCCTGAGGCGTTGGAAATTCATATGTATTTCCCATTCTCAGGGTTGTGTTTTGAATCAGGCCCGAATTTATCACTCCCGTATTACCGCCAAGTTCTGCAATAACCGCGCCTAAACTGTCACCCTCAATTTTTCCTGGGTTATCAAGTCCCACATTTCTGTTGCCGGTAACATGGAACGATAAAGAAGCCTTCATAAAGCCGGTATTCAGAATACCCTTATTTTGAGAACCCTTTACGATGCCCGAGAAGCTTACATACTTATCGTCCTTCGAGTTTTCGTAAATACCCGCGTTTTCAATTCCGATATTTCCGGAACATAATTCAAGATCGTACTCATAATCTCCGTAAAGGTATTCCCAGTAGCTGCTCATTGTTATGTTATCGCCCTCAGCCGCAATACCGATCTGGAAACTTCCGCTTCCGGAAGAAACGTTTACACCCGAATCAATTACAAGGCCTTTAGAATTGCTTCCGAAAAGTCCGATGGCGGGCATTCCCAGCTCGTGAGTCCCTGAACCCTTGGCATGATAGAGTTCATAGGTTCCCGAACCCTTTCCGCAAAGATAACCTGCAAATGACACCGTTTGAGTACTTCCTTCATCAAGGAAAAGTACCGAATCCTTTACGGATACATTCTGATCCGGTACAAATTCAACTCTCGGGTCGAATATGGTAAGAAATGTAACCGTCGTTGCGGACCTGTCCGTAAAGTCAAACCAGGATTCAAGAGATAAAATTTTCATACCGGTTGAAAACGATAAGTATTCCGAATCCACGGTACCCAGGTTTTTAAGAAGGGTCGCATTGTTAAGCCCCCCTGTTTTGAACATGATGGTACCACCCAGAGTTCCGCTTTTTTCATTAAGGGCCAATACGCCCGAATAATCATCCGAAACCACTGTTATATGCAAAGACTGAGT
>JAEEGK010009482.1_pt1 | contig 22725 bp, 12 predicted proteins | sample 8958771 | NCBI WGS metagenome assembly JAEEGK01 (sample SAMN16246547, study PRJNA631951) | gut metagenome | biome: gut microbiome; feature: rumen; material: SC-attached | host: Bos | place: Iran: Karaj | collected 2018-10 | reverse complement strand
GTATATTCTTTTCCAGAAATAAATTGTAAAATTTCAGTATCAAAGTGATTAATATTAAAATTATAAGAATATAATTCTTCTTCACCAAAAATGAAAATAAAAAAAAATTAATATATCACTTTATATGAAAAAATTAAAACCTTCATATAAATTTCCAATAAAAAGCAATTTTAATGGAAATGATATTAATAAAAAAACATCTAAAGTAAATAATCAAACAATAGAATTAAATAAAATAAAAGAATCTGAAAAAATAAAAAGAAAAAAAAATGTATAAATATCACTTATTAAAACTTTTTTTTATAATATAAATATTTTTATATTAAAACACCAAAATAAAAAGGTTAATTTTATAAAAGTTTTTTTTAACAAATATAAAAAGAAAATTTAATAAAAATTAACAATATGAACGAATATATTAAATTATTTTTTGTTTTATTTGTATTTTTGTAAAGTATTCACCAAATAACCACCAATGCCATTAACAATAATATTCTGAATTTTATAAAAAATTAAATCATATAAATGTCTAGATAAAATATTTTGTATTAATTCATTCAAATTTTTCTGAAATATATTTTCAACTAATAAATAATTTTCATTGTCTTTTTTTTGAATGTTAAGTATATTAAAAACTTTTTCAAAATAATTAATAAGTACTTGCTTTTTATCCTCATCAATATCAAATTTCAAATTTTCAATAGATTTATTTAAATTATCAAATGATATATTTAATTGAAATTCTTGTTTTAAATCATGAATTAATTTTTTTGTTAAATTATCTTTCATTAATTTTGCATTTTCTGAGTATTTAGATTTATATTCATTAAAAAATTTATTTATTTTATTTTTAATAACACTTCCATAATCTAAAAAATTTTTTAATCTTTCCTCATCTCCAAAAAGTTCTTTGTCTTCATCTTTTATAATAAAAAACAAATTATTAGGTTTTTTCAAAATTAAAAAATAAATGGATAATAAATCATTAGAATAGATAAAATAAGGATAACTACTATTTATTTTTGTATTTTTTATAATTTCAGACACATCTTTTTTATTTTTCATCAAAGGACAAATTTCTAATTTCAAAAATTGTTTTAAATCATTTATGAAAGGTGAATTATTTTTTTTTTTTTCATCTTCTTCATTTTGACATAAAATAAATAATTTTGCACTGATAAATATTTTGTTATCATTAATATATTTTTTGTAATTAAATGTCTCATTAACATTTATTTTATCAAAAACTTTTTGGATATTTTTTTTTTTGAAAGTAATTTTATATTCACATTCTTTTTCAAATTCATATATAGTTTTTTTTACATTATTATAAATTTTTTTAATATTTGATAATTCTTGTTGCTTATTTGCAATTGATTTATTTAATTTTATAATATCTTCATTTGTATAATTGTTTTTCACCAAATAATTTAATAAATTCTTTGTTGTTTTTTGTTCTAAAATATTTCCTATATAAATAAAAAAGAATTTTATATTGTTTTTTTTTAAACAATAAAATATTTCAAATATATAATAAATATTATATATAAGACCATTTTGATTAATTACATCATCAAATAAATTACTTCCAATTATTTTTTTTTTTATTTCATTTTTTATCTTTGTAATTTTAATATTAACATTATTATTATCGTTTTTTTTTTCATTATCTTTAATATTTTCTTTATTATTCTCCTTAATATCATCTTCAATTTTATTTTTATCATTATCTTTAATATCATCTTTATCATTATCTTTAATATCATCTTTTATTTTTTTCTCATTATTCTCTATATTATCATCTTTATCATGTTTACATTTATTATCTTCATTTTTATTTGAAATATTTTTATCTTCATTATTGATAGTATTAAATAAATGTAAAATTATATCATTTATGACAAACTTTAATTTTTCATAATTTCCATCTGTTATTAATCCAAAAATTTTTTCAGTATTTTTAGAGCATTTATATTCATTACAAATATTTTTATACTCTTCTTCTTCTGTTACTAATGAATCATTTAGCAAATTCATTATTTTTATTATTTTCATATAATTTTTTATCTGAATAAATTTCTCTTTTCCTTGAGAAATTATATCTCTTGCAATTTCAATAAACAAAGTTTTAGATTTATCATTAAAATTTTCATCAAAATTCTCTTTTAATAATATATTTTTTTGATATTTAATACAAAATTTTTCTAATTCTTGATTATTTAATTCTAAAACTATATCCCCTTCAAAATTTGGATTTACTATTTCATTCAAATCAATAGTATTATCACTTTTTATTTTATTTGCATAACTATTAAGTTGATAAAATCGAGTAAGTTTATTTATATTTACTTTTTTAGGATTATTGAATATAGGATATTTTTTAAGTAAAAGAATAAGCATTAATTTCAAGCATTTTTTTGCATATTCTTCATAAGCATTTCCAGATAAATTTTCTTCTTCTTCGAAATTTAATTTTTGTTTGAAAAATTTTAATTTATATGAATCCATTATTTTTGTTTCATTTTCTTTCTTATTTTCAGATAAAGATGACCAATCATTATAAGAACTATTTGTATATTTTTGAGATGAATAATTATATAATTTACTAGAATCCATTGATAATAATTCACTTAAACTATTAGAAGAAGATGAATTATTATCTATTGTTTTACTTTTTTCTTCAAAATCATCAAATTTTACATTTTCACCCGATAAGTCTTTATAATCTTCTATTTTTTGAATTTCTTTTTCTTTTTTTGATTCTATTTTCTTTTCATAAAATTTTTCTTCTTTTTTACTTTTTCCTTTATTTATTTTATCTTTTGAGACTAAAATTTCCCATTTTTGATTTTGACTTAATTTATAAACATATTCATCTAAAGATACAAAATTTTTTAAAATAATTCTAATTTTTTCTATTATATATTCTGGATCTTCCTTAATTTTTTGTAATTCATTTGTGCCAAAAAATTCTGATATTTCAAATTCAGTTTGGTTAGATAATTTTTTTTTTTCCTCTGAAGCAAAGTTTTCATATAAATTATCAATTTTTTCATTCAATTCATATTCCATTTATTATTATAAAATCTTAATTTACTATATATATCATTATTTTAGAAAAATTTAATAAAATTAAGATTTTATAGATAAAATTTGTTAATTATTTAAAATAATTTGGAAATTTGAATAAATTTTGATATTTATTAATTATTTATAAACTAATAAATAATAATTATTTAATCAATATGAACAAATAAAAAAAAAACTACCTCTAAAAAATAACAAAAAAAAAAACAAAAAATAAAATAAATAAAAAAAATACCACTGATGTGTAGACTTTTGTCATTTATTTTTATTTTATTTTTTTTAATTTTTAATTTTTAAATTATTTATTTATATATTTATTTTTTTTTTATTGTTTTTATCTTATTTTTTTATTATTTTGTAGCTAGTGCAATTAAATTTTTTTGAAGTTGATTTGAATAAAATAAATCTGCTCCTCCAACTTTTCTTTGTCCTTCTCTAATATTTCCCATCATTATAGCTTCTCCATCATAATTAAATAATTCATCATTTGTCATTAAATTTAAAGAAGAATCAAATTTACTAATATAATCATTTAATTTTTTAATATTTTTCTTTTCTAAATCATTAACATAAAATGTTTTCATATCATTTAAAGTTTTTCTAGCTTCATCAATTTTATTTTTTTCTCTTAAATTAAAAGCATTTTTCATAGTTTCAAAAGTCATACTTCTAACATATTCTTCATTAGCTTTTTCTAAAATTAAAATTTCTAATTTTCCTTGATAATAAAAATCTTTATTTTCTTTAATTTCTTTTCCATTTTTATCAATATAAACAACTTCAACATCAAAAATTTTATCACCATCATTAATATTTTCAGGTAAATCAACTTCAAAAACATAAGTATATTCTTTTCCAGAAATAAATTGTAAAATTTCAGTATCAAAGTGATTAATATTAAAATTATAAGAATATAATTCTTCTTCACCAAAAACTTTTTTTAAAGGAAAAATACTATTAACATTAACTTTAACATAATTTGAAATAACACTCATACAACCACCTAAAACATTAATAAAATAAGATTGAACTTTATTAAATTCAGAAACATAATAAAAAGAACCATCTCTAATATTAGCTAATTTAGTCATAATTTTAGGATCATGATCACTTCCATAACCAAAAGTATGAACAGTAAAAAATAAATTTAAATTTTTTGTTATTTCTTTAAAACTTTGAGATAATTGAATATCATCCATATTATTATCATTACCATCTGAAAGTAATATTATTGATGGTATTCTATTTTTATAATCTTTATTATCTTTATTTTTTAATTGATCTAATTTTAATATATCAATTGCTGTTGTTAATCCTGAAATTATTATTGTTCCTCCTCCTGCTCTAATACTATTTATTTTATTTGTTATATCAATTTTATTTTCTGATGTTGTATATGTTAAATCTAATATTTTAAATGATTGATGATTAAATAATACTATTGAAATTCTATCTTTTTCTGACATTAGTGATATTAATTTTTTTAAGGATTCTTTTACTAAAATAATTTTTTCTCCATTCATACTTCCTGATACATCTATTACACATATTAAATCCACGTTTGATATTTGCTCTGATGTTTCTTTTGATAAAAGATTTAGAATTATTGGAGTGTTTTTATTGAAAAGTTTATCACCATTAAATATACTTATGTCTATAGATAAGGATATGTAAAAAAATGATATTAATAATAAACAAGTGTTTTTCATTTATTATTTTTATTTCTTTTTTTTTTATTATTTGATGATTTATTAATAAATTTAATATAACATTTATTTTTTTTTCTTTTTTAAGAAATTATTAATTTATTTTTAATTGTTTTAATTTTTTTTTTAATATGAATTCAGTTGAATTTTTAAATTTAAATAATCAATTTCAAACACAATTATCACAAAATTATAAAAATTCAATATCAAATGAAATTATATCTATTCCAAAATTATGTACTAGATGTAATATAATATCCCCTACTATAATATGTGGTGATTGTTATCCATTAATTTATTTTTGTTCTATTTGTGATGAAAATATACATGAAATGAAAACAATGCAAAATCATAAAAGAATTTCAATCAATGAATTAAATAAAAGTATTAAAAATTTAAATAATGAAAATGTAATTTCTAATGATTGTTTTAGTATGATTAAATCATTAATTGAGAAAAAAAAACAAAAATTAATGAATAAATCTTATAATAATAATAATAAAGAGATTGAAAATACAAAAAATGATTTATTTGAAAAAACGAATAATATTGATACAACTATGAATGATACTTTTGAAAAAGAAGAGTTAGAAAAAAAGAAAATAGAAGAATTAAAATATAAAAATGAAATAAAAAAATTAAATATAGAGAAAGATAATAAAATAAGAAATCTTCTTTTAAAAAATGAAGAATTAAATGAATATAATCAACAATTAGAAGAAAAGTTAAATTTATATATAAATGAATTAAATGATTTAATAAATAGAAATGAATATGATAAAAATTATTTGAATAATCAAATGAATAATTCAAAAAATGAATATGAAAATTTATTACAATATTATGAAAGTAAATTAGGATTTTTAAATGAAAATATAAAAGATGATAAAGCAATTTTTATTAATTCATGTGAAGAAAAAATGAATACTATTAAAAATTACTATTTAAATGAAAAAGAAAGATTATTAAATGGAATAAATCAAAGTGAAAATAATTTGAATTTATTATGTGAACAACATAGAAAAAATCAAGATGATATAAGAAATGAAATTGAAAGACAAAAATTAAAAGATTTATTAAAAAATAAAGATACTGAAAAATTATTTAATACATTTTTAGATCAAGAAAAAAAAATAGGAGAATTAAGATTAAATATTAAAAAAAATCAATTTTTATTTAATGGTGAAAAAGAGAAATTGAAACTTTTAAAAAAAGATAATAAAAGGTTATTAAAAATATATAAATTTTTAATGAAAAGATTAGAAATATTAAATAAAATATCAAGAGGAAAATTATTAAGAAAAGAAGAAATAGAATTTCTTCAAGAGACAAATCCATTAAATTTTTTATTATAAAAATGAAAAAACATTATTTTTTTATATAATTTAATTTAATTTCTTATTAAAAATAATTATTATTATCTATTCCTTTATTTTCTAATGTTTTATTATTATTCATAGAAAAAATATTATTATTATTTGAGAATTGAATATTTTGATTTGGATTACTAAAAAAATTATTATTATTAGTATTATTGATATTTGCAAAACCACTTTGATTATTATTACTATTATTACCTATATTGTTATTTATTTTACTAGTAAAAGAATTTCCTAAATTAATTTGTGTATTATTAGTAAATAAACTATTTCCTTCTCCAATTTTTGAATGTGTATTAAATAAACTTGTTTGATTGCTATTATTATTATTTGATAATGAATTAAAAAAAGTATTATTATTATTTGAAAAAATATCATTTTTTAATGATGTTCCAGCATTAAAAATATTTCCTTGATTTCCATTTGGTGGAAGATTATTTTGTAAATTTGAAGTTGAATTTGTATTTTGATTATTAATTATATTAAAGGGATTTGACATTTTATTTTTGTCATTATTATTGTTATTTATTCCAAAAGGAGTATTTGTTATTTCAATATTTGATTTAATTGTATTTGCATTTGATTGAAATAAAGTATTATTATTTTTTTGTTTATTATCATTATTGTTATTATTAATGTTTAGATTATTTGATTGAAGGATTAAATTATTTAATGAATTATTTTCTGTTTTTGTTTCATTTTTTTTTTCTTTTTCATCTTTATTATTTTTTAAATTATTGTTATTATTATTTGTATTAAATAATATATTTGTAGTTTTCTGATTTGAAAAGTTAAATATATTATTATTTGGCAATGGATTATTTGTTTGAAATATATTGTTTTGTTCTTTTTTTTCTTCTTCTTTTCTTTCTTCTTCTTTTCTTTCTTCTTCTTTTTTTTCTTCTTCTTTTTTTTCTTCTTCTTTTTTTTCTTCTTCTTTTCTTTCTTCTTCTTTCTTTTCTTCTTCTTTTTTTTCTTCTTCTATTTTTTCTTCTTCTTTTCTTTCTTCTTTTTTAGATTCATAATATTGTTTAACCTCTGGTGTATTATTTAATTCAGTTTGTAATTGATTTTTATTTTCTATCATTTTTCTTTCTTCATTTTTTTTTCTTTCTTCTTCTTTTTTTCTCATCAATTCTTTTCTTAATAATTCATCTTCTCTTCTTTTATTATTTCTTTCATTTTCTTCAATATTTTTTTTTAATTCTAAAAACTTTTTTTCATTTTCTTGAAACAAATTTTCATTTTCTTTACATTTATCTTCTAATTCTTTTATCATTTTTTTATATTCATCATTTTCTTTTTGTAATCTTACATTATCTTTTTTTAATCCTTCTTCTTTTTCATCTTCTTCTTCAATAATATTCTTTATTTTTGTTTTATAATCTTTCAATTTTTTAATAGTACTTTTAATCATTGATTTTTGTTTTTTATCTTTATCTTTTTTTAATTTTTCTTCAAATTCATCTTGTTCATTTTTTAAAGTATCTAAATTAATTGCTTCTGAAGAATTTACATAAGTAAAATTTCCTTTTATATTTTTTAAAACTTCAGATAATAAATTAAATGAATTTTTATTATTATTATTATCATCATTTTGAATTAAAGTATTTATTGTATTATTAATATTTTCATTTAGATTTAAGTTTTGAATATTTTTTTCATTTTTTTTTGTTGTTATTAATTGATTATGTTTTTTAGTTAATTCTTTTACTTCATTTAATCTTTTTATTAATGTATCATTGAAAAATACTGTTAAATTATATAAAAATTTTTCAAAAACTATCATATAAGAAATAAAAATTTCATTTTGTGATTTTGTTTCAAATTCAAATTTTTCTTTCTTTTTTTTTTCATTATATTTCTTATAAATTTGATGATATGAAAAATATTTTAAAAAAAGATTTTTAGGTTGATTTATTTCTTTTAGAAAATTTTCAAAAATTGAATTTAATTGAATAAAAAATATATTTTGATTTTTATATACTTCATCAAAGAAATTTACTTTTTTAAAAATATCAATGAATTTATTACATTCTTCTTCTCCAAAAAATTCTTTCATACATTCAGAATTAAAAATTTCTTCAAAAGAACTTTTTTCAGAAATATTAATATATTTAAATTTATTTATCAATTGCTCAATATCATTTTTCTTTTTTAATAAATAATAAATTTGATCTTTTTTCTCATTTAAATTTTTTTTAATATTAATTATTTCATTTTCATATTCTGATTTTGCTTTAAAATAATTTTCTACTTTATCATAAAATTCTTCTAAATTCATTTTTTCAATTTCTTTTTCAAAATTTTCTCTTTTTTGATTCAAATGATTTAAATTTTGTTCTAATGAGGGTAAAAAGATATTTTTTTTAATATTTGAAATATTTGTATTAAGTGTATATTTTAATTTTTGAAAAAATAAAGTCCTTTTTAAAATAATTGATTCTTTTTTTATTTTTTCTTGTAATTCTTTTTTATCTTTTTCAAATTTAGATTTTCTTTCTTCTTCTAATTTTTTCTTTTCTTCTTCTTTTTTTTTTTCTTCTTCTTCAAATTTTTTTTTCATTTCATTTAATTCTTGATCTCTTTTTTTACGTTGTTCTTCATAAAATTTTTTTTTGTCTTCCATTTCTTTTTTATCTTTTTTTTCTAATTCATCTTTTCTTTTTTTTTTTCGATTAATTTTTTCATTATTTTTTTCTTTTTCTGCTTTTAGTTCATTTAATTTTTTAGTTAACTCTTCAATTTGTTCATCACATTTTTTATTATTTTCTTCATCATTTTTTATTTCTTCTTCTAATGTAAATACTGTCTCTTCTTTTTTTTCTTCTTCTTTTTTTTTTTCATTTTGATTATTCACGTTTATATCATTTTTATTTTCGTTAGGCATTTTATTGTATATATAATATGTTTTTCCTTTCTTATTGTTATTATTATTTTCTTTATTTTTATTGATATTACTTTTATTATTTTCATTATTTTTTTTAACATCATTTTGATTATTTGAATTTTGTATAATTTCTTTTTTTATATTTTTTTGTATATTTTCTTTGGTATTTATATTTTTCATTTCCATTTTTTGAGGTTTATTTGAATCTTTTTTATTTGAACTTGATGTATTAATTTCATTATCATTTGAATTAATAAATTTTACATCAAATTTTTCTTCTTCTTCTTTTTCTTCTTTATCCTTATTTAATTTTAAATCAATTTTTTTATCTTCTTCCTTAATTTCTTTTTCTTTTACTTCACTAGTAATATTTTTATTTAAATTATTAACATTCTGATTAATATTTTCATCTCTTATTTTTTGATTATCATTTTCATCATTTATATTTTGATTATCATTTTCATTATTTTGATTATTATTTTCATTATTTTGATTATTAATTTCATTATTTTGATTATCATTTAGATTATTTTGATTATTAATTTCATTATTTTGATTATCATTTTCCTCATTTTGATTATCATTTTCACTATTTTGATTATCATTTTCCTCATTTTGATTATCATTTTCACTATTTTGATTATCATTTTCTTCATTTTGATTATCATTTTCATTTTCATAAACAAGATCAATATTAGAATTAAGATTTGGAAATATATGAAATTTAAATTCATTTCTAGAAATAAGATTTATACTGTTTTCTGAAGGTAAATAATATAAATTTAATCCACCTAAATAACCACAAGAAATAAATAAACTTGGTTTTTTATATTCAACTCCGTTAATATTTTCTTTTTGTCCTTCATATCTATTAAATTCAAAATCAATTTCACATATTCCAGTGAAAGTATTATTTTCACCTGCAGTTCTATTTAATGATGTAATTCTTTTATCATCATCTAAATGAAAAATTTTTGGTTCTTCATCTTCTTCAAAATAATATATTTTTTCAATTTGATTTCCTTGTTTATTACATAAAAAATATAAATTATAGTTATCATCATATGTTGTTAATATTGCTCTTTTTTGTAATGAATTAATTGATATACCATCATTTTCATATTCTTCAGGATAAAAAATATCTTCGTCTAAATATATTTTTATTATTTCATTATTTTCATCTAATTGAATTACATATAATTTATCATTATTTTCTCTGTTTGTTTTGGAAATGGTATAAATTATTATCAAATTATTGATATTGTCTAAATATATTATTTCTTCTTCATCTAAATTAAAAATTTGTGATAATTGAAAATTTAGAGTTGAATTATTATTTTTTAAAAACAATTGATTATTTGTAATATAAATAAGAGAAGCATTATATTTATTATAATTGAAATTTTCAACATTTTGTGAAATTTGTTCAATTTGAATTAAATTCAAATCAAATAATAATAAATCTTTATTTGAATTTAAAATATAAAAATTAGTATCAAATAATATAGCATTAATAATTTCAAAATCCAAAGTGAAAGATGAATTTATAGAAACATTTCCATTCATTAAATTTGAAATTAGAAAACTTTGAACAATTGTTTTATGATTATTATCATCACTTTGAAAAACAAAAATTATATCTTCATTACTATCTAAGAAAACATTAATAATTGGTAAACTAAAATTTAAAACAAATAAATTTTCATTATTAATTTTAAAACAATCAATTTCATCTTCATTTTCATTAGAATAAATTTTCTCTAATAATAATCCCATTTTTTCATTATCAATAAAAATTATTTTATTATAATTAAAAACAAAGATACAACCTAATTTTTTAATAATACCAATTTGATTTTGTTTTATTCTTGAATTTTCATTTTTATATTCTATATTTTGATTTGAATTAAAAGAATCTATTACAACATTATTATTTTTGACTATTTGTAATGGACAAAAATTCCCTTCTTCAAAATTTTCTTTTTGTATTTGAATTTCCATTTAATTTGATATTTAATTTTGGATTTAATTAAATATAAAATGAATAGTGAAAATAATGAAATTTTTAAAAATGACTTTTATAAAATTTATACTTTTTTAATTTGTGGAATACCTGCAATTGGAAAAAGCTTTTTTTGTAAAAAATTAATTGAGGAAATTAAAAAAGAAAATCAATTAAATTATAATTTTGAAATTATTTATTTATCTTTTGATAAAATTGAAAATATAAATGAAAATAATTATCTTCAATTTCAACAAATGAGAGATGATTTTTTAAAGAAATATAATGAAACTATTGATTTTTATTTTAACAATATTAAAAATAAAAATTATTTTATTATTTTAGATGACAATTTCTTTTTAAAATCAATGAGAAAAAAAATTTATAATTCATTAATAGATAAAATTATTCAATTTAAAAATGAACAAAATTCTTTTTATTTAGAAATTTTTTTAAAGACAAACAATTTGGATTATGTGATTAAAAATAATGAAAATAGAAAAGATAAAATTCCTAATAATATAATAATAAGAATGAATGAACTTTTTGAATATGATTCATCTTATATTAAAAATAAAAATCAAAAAATTATTTTAGTTGAAAATTATAATAGTTTTGACACTATAAATTTTAAAGAAATAATAAATTTTGGAAATACAATAGAAAAAAAATGTGAAAATAAAAAGATTATAATTGAAAAAAATGAAAATGCTAAATTTATTGATGATATTGAATTAATTATTAGAAAAGAAATCAGTAATATAATGAAAGATAAAAATAACAAAAAAAAGGGAAAAATAATTTCTCAAATGAAAAAAGAATTTATGAAAGAAATTAGTAATTATATTAATTTAAATAATTGTTCAAATGAAGATTTAAATATATTTTTTCAAAAAAATAATATAAAAGAAATATTGTCAAATGAAAATATTAAACATTCTTTATTATTAATATTTAAATCTTTTATACAAAAAAATATTAATATATAAGAAAAATAGAAAATTTAAATTAAAAAATAATTATTTTAAATAAGGATTTATTCTCTTTCCTTTATTTAAAAAAAATATATATAACAAAAAAAGATAAAAAAAAAAATATAAAAATGTCAATTAACTCAATCCAAAAAACATCAGAAACTTCTCCTAACCTTAATTATATTAATATAAAAATACAAGATGAATATTTTTTATTAATTAAATCAATATCAAAATTACTTGAAGAAATAATTTATAAAAATAAAAAAAAAAAACATAAATGCTATAAAGATTGCTTTTATTCTGAAAAAATCCCTTCATTAACAATTTATGAGTATATATCTTCTATTGTAAAATACACAGGGATTAATCAATCAACTTTAATTCTTTCAATTGTTTCCATTACTTCTTTAATGAAAAAAACAAAAAATTCAATTAGTTATAATAATATATATAAATTAATTATTACAAGTATATTTTTAAATGCTAAATTTTATGAAGATTTTAATTTTTCTTCAAAATTATATGCTTATGTTGGTAGAATTCCAAATGAAGAATTAAACTTTTTAGAATATCAATATTATTCCTTATGTGATTATTCATTGTTTGTCAAAAGTAATATTTATGAGGAATATTATTGCTTTTTTCAAAATAAAGCTAAAAATATGAAATTATAAAATTATAATATAATAAATATTTATAAAATATGTTTATTGATTGGTATTATATTATAATTTTAGATGATATAAAATGAACTATAATAATTGATTTTTTATCATAGTTATGAAATTTTTTAATTTATGAGTTATTTATATAGAAAAAAAAATTTTAAATTTAAATTGAAAATTATATAGTATATGTACTATTCGCTTATTTTATTAATAAATTATAATATATATTCCAATTTTATTGAATTAAATAATATGAAAATAAATATATTATATTCATAATTTAACTAATAAAATAAAAAAATAAATTTATATTTATTAATTATTTATAAACAAATAAATAATAATTATTTAATCAATATAAACAAATACAAAAAAAATCTACTTCTAAAAAACAACCAAAAAAAAAAACAAAAATAAAATAAAAAAAATACCATACAAAAATTAACTACTTTTCTCATTACTATATCCTTCAAACTCGGAAAAAAAATTATATTGTCCAGGTCCAGGAATATCAAAAAATAAATTACTAGATATTTTCACATCAGAATTTCCAACATTTTTACCAATAAAACTTCTTCCAAGTTCACTTTTAAAATTACTTTGAAAAATAAAACCATTTTTATTAATTAAACTAGGAATTTTATATTTTCCAGGACCAGGTGAAAAATTCTCTTTATTATATTTAAATCTTTTTTCATTTAAATCAAGTCTAATTCTAACTGCATTAGAAAAATTTGAAGAATAATTTTTTAATAATTTATGATTTCTTTCATTATAATAATAACCAGGACCAGGTAAAATTTCTTTTTTTGATAAAGTTTTATTCTTAAATTTTAAACCAATTGAATATTTTGGTGAAAAATTACCAAAATTGTTACTACAATTATATAATTCAATAGGTAAATGTTTTGGCATTTTTAAATCATATTTTTTTGCTATTGTATAAGAAGGAGAATTTTTATATTTTGAATCAAAACTATTTATTGGTGATGATAAATAATATTCACCAGAAATATTATTTCTTTTTGTAAAATCATATTTTTTACCAAATCCAATTGAAGTTGATCTTGCTGTTATTGTTGATGGGAGATTATAAAATGAATAATAATTATCTTTTTGAATATTATTTTTAAAACGAATTTGTTTTCCAAATGAATATGCTGCTTTTGATTTACTTGTATTTAATGGACTTGCTAATATTATTTTTAAATTTTTAAAACGAGAATTTTTCATTTTTTTTTTTATAATTTTTTATTTATTAATGAATAATATAAAAGAATTTAATTTTGATTATTAATAATTATTAATAAAGAAAATAGAAAATAAAAAATCAAATATTATAAAATATTTTTTTTTTTAAATTTTGATAAAAACTTGTTTTTTACTAAACATATCAATTGCTTTTTCAATTTCTTCTAATTTTTGAATTAATTCTTCTTTTTTATTCTGCATTGCCATAGTTCTAGTAGTAATAGGCATTTTTTCTAATAAATTAGTAATTTCTTTTTTTGAATTTAAAAGTCCATTTAATGTATTAACTCTTTCTTCTTCAGATAATAATTTAGTTCCTTTTGGATATTTTTTTTCTTCATCTCTTCTTTTTTTTTCTTCTTTTCTAATTTGATTTTCAATTTCATATTTTTTAATATATAAAGGAGTTTTTCCATAATCTTTATGAAAAACTTGTTGTTGTTGTTCTTTTGGTTTTGTTCTTTGAGGAACTTTATTTTCAATTACTAATTGTCTATTATCTTTAATAAAATTTTTTTGAATTTTTGGTAAAATTAAAGGAGAGTTTTTATTTGGTAAAGATGGTTGATTATAATCTTGTTTTATATTATTATTTGGATTTGATAAATATTTTTCTTCTGATTCTATTTTTCCTTTTGATGAATATTCCTTTATTAATTGTTCTATTGTTTCATCCCAACCATATTTTTCAGTATAATCTTTTATTAATTTTTCTATTTCTGCATCTTTTTCTTTTAAAGATGATGATTCATTGTCTTGGATTAATATTTCATTATAAGGAATTTCGTTTATATTATTTATTTGATTTTGATTTTGATTTTGTTGATATATATTTTCATTTGGTAAATTTGTTATTGGATTTAAATTTTGATTTTGTTTTTGTTGATATATATTTTCATTAGGTAAATTTGTTATTGGATTAAAATTCTGATTTTGTTTTTGTTGATATATATTTTCATTAGGTAAATTTGTTATTGGATTAAAATTCTGATTTTGTTTTTGTTGATATATATTTTCATTAGGTAAATTTGTAATTGGATTTAAATTTTGATTATTTATATTTTGACTTCTAGATGGTTTTGATTGATAAATATTCTCATTTTCATTTGGAAAAATATTATTTGTTATTTTTGTTTGTGTTGGATGTTGAAATACACCATCACTTTCTAAATTTTTCATATTTTTAATATTTGGATTTAAATCATTTTTTTTTAAAATATTAGAATTAGCATTTAATTGTTCATTATATTGTTGAAGTAATAAATTAATTTCTTCATCTTTTAAATCATTTAAATTAACATCATTAAAATTTCCTTGTTTAGTTGGTTGTGAATTATAATTTTGTACTAAATTAGGAACACTTATATTTTGATTATTATCTTTTTGATTATTATTTTTTTGAATTTGATAATTTACTTCTTCACCAAAAACATTTTGTTGACTTAATGGTCTTGCGTTTATTCCAACAAAACTTTTTCCTTTATTTTTATTTCTATAATATTGATCAAATAAACTATTTGAATCTGTATTATTTATTCCATAAATATTTTCTTCATTTGAATTATTATAATGTCCAATTATATTATTTTCTTTTGATGATGCTTTTATTTTTATATTTCCACTATTTTTTGGTTTTGTGTTTATTTCATTTTTAATTTTTATTTTATTTGATTCTGATATCCAGTCTTGAGAACTTTTTTTTATTTTTGATTCTACGTTTAAAAATTGTTTTAATTTATAGGGAATTGGTTCTACTTGATTTTCTTTTTCTTCTTTTATTCTTCTGTTTCTTTCTTCTTGTTCTTTTATATTTTGAATATTTTTCTTTTGCCATAATTTATTATTTTGCTTTTTTTCTGGATAAAGAAGATCTTTTATCATTGCAACGTCACCTCTTGCTTGTTTCATGATATTTAATATGAAAAATTAATTAAATAAAAATTAAATTTAATTCAAGTTTTAAAAAATTGTTTTTATTATAAAAATAGTAAATAAAGATTTAAAAATAATTCATATATAAAATTAAAACATTTTTTAATTAATTAAACAAGTAAATCAATATTTAAAGTATTATAAAAATTAAAATATCTAAAATTTATATTGAATATTTAAAAGAGTAAATAAATATTTAAACAATTAATAAATTAAAACAAATAAGTTTATTATTTAGAATCATAATACTTAAATTTAATAAAAAAATAAATTAAAATAAAAAAAATAAAATTACATAAATTTAAAATGGAGATATATATAGGTGAATTAAGTAATGATGTCCCATATGAATTAGATTCAAATTATAAATTCATAGAAAAAATAGCGAATGGTTCATTTGGTACAGTAATACATGTAATAGATATAAACACAGATGAAGAATTAGCAATAAAAGTAATAAATAAATTAGGTTGTTCTCCAGAATCAATAAGAAAAATGAAAGAAGAAATAACAATATTAAAACAATTACAACATGAAAATATTGTTCAATTTTATGGTTATGAAGAAACAAATTCTAAACTTTTAATAATGATGGAATATTTAAAATATGGGACATTAAGTCAATGGATGAAAAAAAACAATAATAAAATAACAGAAGAAAATGCAAGTATAATAATTCATAAAATTTTAAATGCAACTGATTATTTACATAATAAACAAATATGTCATAGAGATATTAAACCAGAAAATATTATGTTATCAAATGAAAATGATTTATCAAGTATTAAATTAATTGATTTTGGTTTAAGTGAACAAAATTTATTTAATCCTTTAATTGATGGTTATTGTGGTACTTTATTATATATGTCTCCTGAACAAATAGAAAAAAAATCTTATTCTCAAACTGTTGATATTTGGTCAATTGGTATTATTTTATTTATGTTACTTAATAATAATAAACATCCTTTTTATATAAAAGGAATTGATAAAAAAGTTTATTGTGAAAAAATTAAAAAAGGTAATTTTACTTATTTTAATAATTTATCTTATATGGCTAAAAATTTAATTAGTAAATTATTAGAACCTAATCCTTCTTGGAGATATACTTCTGATAAAGCAATAAGACATCCTTGGATTACTAGAAATAAAAATGATCCTATTCCAAAAACTTTTAATGAAATTTTGTCTTTTAAACATAATTTAACAAATAAAAAAAATTTCTTATTAATTAGTATTTTTTTAAATTATTGTAAAAAACATGATGAAATGTTTAATGAGAAATTACCTTTAATGGATGAAATTATTCATTATAAAAAAAATAAAAAGAAAAAAAATCCTATTTATAATATTAGTTATGATTATATTAATAAATGTAATTATTATAGTATGAAAATAAAAGAAAAATTAAATAAAGAAAAATTATGTAGTTTTGATATAATTGATGATGAATTAGAAAATTCTAAAAATAATAAAACTAATGATATTTTAATTAAAAGAAGAAAGAGTTCAAGTCCAATTTTAGATAAAGAAAAAAAATATAAAATAAAACCAAATATTAAAATAGAAAATGATAATATAGAATTTCAACCAAAATTATTAAAAGAATTAAGTCATTTTCCAAGAAAATCAGTTATAAATATTCATCATCCTAATTTATTTAATTTAAATAATTTAGAAATAAATCAGAGAAATTCACTTTATTTAAAAACTGAAAATGATAAACAATTAAATATTAAAAAAACTTCTACTAATATTATTAGTAATATTAGAAGAGAAGAAAAAAAAAATTTTTCACCAATTAATCAAAGAAATAGAAAATTGTATTTATCAAAAAGTCCAATTAAAAATAGAAATGAGGTTTTTCCAAAATTATATCATCAAAAAAAAGTTATTACTTTATTAAATGATAATGAAGATTTAAATATTGTTCCTTTAGTTTTACCACAAATTCCAGTTTCAAATAGAATTACTAATTCAATCAAAATTGGTAATTTTGAATAAATTTTTTTTTATTAAAATAAATTTTTATAGTTATTTAATTAGTTGTCAGTGAGTTAAAAATGAATTTGAATAAATTTTATAAATAAATAATTATTTAATTTATTAAATATATATAATATATAAAAAAATACAAAAGTCTTTTTTATTTTTTATTTCAGGAAAAAAATTATACTTTTGGTTTTAATTTTCTATTCATTGATAGTAATTTATTAATTGGTTTATTAAAAATATTGTTTGCTGTTGCTGATTTTTTCAATGTAGGATTATCAAAATTATTTATGTTTGAAATAGTATTTGTATTATTTAAAACTTTTAAAATTTTATCTTTTATTTCATCATATATTGTATTATTAAATAATATTTTTCTTTGTAAAATACAATTTTCTTTAATTTCTCTTACTTGTCTTTCAAATTTATGTTTAATTTCTTCTTTTTTTTTTATAAAATCATTAAATAAACTTTTTAATTTTTCTTCTTTTTCATTTTTAATTTCTAAAAATATATTATCTTCTTCTTTAAAACTTTTTTTCTTTTCATAAATTTCAAAATCAAATTGTTCATTTATTTCTTTTATATTATTAATTCTTTCTTTATATAAATTTTCTAAATCTTTTGAATATTCTTCTTGAATTTTTAAATATGAATTTTCTGCATTAATATCAATTTGAGAAAATGAAATTGATAAAGCTGATATTTTTTCATTTGTATCATTTAATATATTTTCAATTTCTTTCTCCATTTCTTCATATGAAATTTTATTTATTTTATTATTAAATTTTGATAATTGTTTTGTAACAATTTTAGTTGAAATAAAAACATTATTTTTAGATTTTGATTTTTTTAATATCTGATTATTATTATTATTATTTTTTTCTTTATTTATTTTTTCTAAATTGAAATTTTTTTCTTTTCTTTTTAAATGTTTAATACTTGTTTCAGGTCTATATGAATTTCTTATTGTTCCATTTTTCATTATTTCTATTCATATAATAAAATTTTTCTTTTTAAATTAAAAATTAAATACTTTAATTAAATATATTATAAATAATATATATAATTTATTTTAATATATAATAATTTTTAATTATGATGAGAAAAAGGGAAAAATAAAAAGGGTTTTTTTTTAAGAATATCTGATAAAATATTATAATCAAAAGTTTCTTCATCAACAAAACCTAATGATTTAACTTCATTAACAATTAATTTAAATCTTTTTGTAACTTCTTTAGTAACATTAGTCATAAAATTTAATTCTAATAAATGAATAAGTTCTTTTTTTGATAAATAATTACTATGATCAGTATCTAAAACTAAGAATTCAAATTTGAATTTATCTTCATAAAATAATTTAGTACTATTTAATAATAAAATTAATACATCTCCAACATTAATTTTATCATCTTCATTTTGTTGAATATCAATTAATTTAAAAGTATCAAAAAAATTTTTTGATTCTTCAGTTTTAGAAAATAAAAAAGTTTTAATCATTTCATCATAAGTTATGTTATCTTTTAATTTAAATTTACAATTTTCATAAAATGTTTTTATATTTTCAGGAGTAATTTTTTCAATATTAATTAAATTTTTAAGAATAGTTTTTTTAGGAATATTTTTTTTTATTTTGTGATATTTATCATAATTAACTTTAGTTATTTCAACATCATCAGGAAAAATATTTTTAAGATTTGAATCTTTATTACTATAAAAAATTTCATTAAAGTTATTTTTTGGATTTAAAGTTGAATCTGATTTTTGATAAGGAGTAACTCTTTTAATATCAAAATTTTGACTTTTTTTATTTTGTATTTCATTTTCTAAAATATCATTATCTAATTTAAATGCACTTTTTTTTTGTATCATTGATATTACTTTATTATTCTTTTTTTCTATTTTATTATTTGAAAATATATTTTTTATTGGAATTGATGTTACTTTTATTTTTTCTTCTTCTTCTTCTTCAAAAGAATTTTTTTCACTTGAAATTTCATTTTTTGAAATTGATATATTTTTTTCTTTTTTATTTGAATTATTATTATTATTATCTTTTGAATTTATTGAAATTTTTTCTTCTTCTTCTTCATTTATTTCACTTTCATTTTCTATCTCTTTTTCTTTTTTTTCTTCTTTTTTTTCTTTTTTTTCTTCTTTTTTTTCTTCTTTAAATTCTTGTTCTTCAAATTCTTCTTCTTCTTCTGTTGTTATTGTTATTTTCTTTTCTTGTATTGAATTTTTTTCTTTTTCATCTTCTTTTTCATTTTCATTATTATTAATCTGTCTTTCTGTTGTTTTATTTGATATTGTTTCCTTAATCATTAAATTTAAATTATTTTGTTTTGATTTTGAATTTATAATATCATCTTTTTCTATTCTTATTGATTTAGGTGAATTTGTATCATCACTTATTAAATTTATTTCTTTTTTAGATGAATTTTTTTCTGATATATTATTTTTACTATTATTACTTGTTTTACTTTGTTTTTCTTTTTCTGATGAAATATTATCTGAACTTAAAATTTTTTCTGAACTTTTTTTATCTGAAATTTCTTCAATTGATTCTTTTCCTTTTTCAGGTGTTTTAACTTTATTTTCAGAACTATTTTTTCCAGTATTTATTTTATCAGAATTTGAATTATCATTTAATGATTCAGGTTCAAATGAAACTAATGTTGGATGACTTTTATTATTAATTGATATAATTGATATTTTTTCTTTTGAAGAATGTTCTGAACTTTTTTTATTTTCACTTGAATTATTATTTTCTTTATTATTACTAATATTATTATTTGTATCATTATTATTTATATTAGTATCATTTTTAATATTATTATTAATATTATTACTATTAATATTGGTATTATTAATATTATTATTACTTATATTATTATTACTTATATTATTTATATTAGATTTACTTTGATTATTTGAACTAATAGAATTTGTTCTACTAATATGAATAACTTTATCTGCAATTAAATTTATTCCTGAATCATTATTTTTAGTTTTATTTAAAAATTCAAATCTACTTACTTGACTTTCATCTAATTCATCACCATTTTTTGAAAATGAATTAAATGATTTCAATGTATTATATCTATTATTAGTATTCATTCTAATATAAGGTTCATTCATATCATTAATTGAATCATTGTTAAAAGCATCTGTTTGTTTCTTTAAAATTATATTTTTTTGTGATGGTTTAATTTGAGTTTTAAAATTATTATTTACTTTATTACTATCATATCTATTTGATTTATTTGGTAATGGAATTTGTTCTGATTTTTTTCTTTTTTTTTCTTCCTTTTTTTCTTCTATGTTTTCATCTGAATTATTATTATCATTTTTTTCTTTATTTAATGATTTTTTATCTTCTTTTTCATTAGAATTTTCACTTGTTATTATTATTGATTTATTATTATTACTTTTTTCTGTTTGAGTATTATTACTTTCATTATTACTGCTTTCTTTTTTATTTTCAATATTATCATTATCAAAATTATTTTCTTCTTCTTCATTTTTACTTTCTATTTCTTTTATTTCTTCTTCATTTTTACTTTCTTTAATTTTTATATCTTTATTTTCTTTTTCACTTTTTTCTTCCTCTTCATCTTCATTTTTACTTTCTTCTTCATTTTCATTTTTCTCTTCTTCTTCTTCATAATTTTTTTCATTTTCTTCTTCATCTTCTTCATTTTTACTTTCTTCTTCATTTTCATTTTTATCATTTTCATCTTTATTATTTTTTTCATTTTCTTTATTATTTTTTTCATTTTCTTCTTGTTCATTTTTTTCTTCTTCTTTAAAATTATCAATTTGTTGAATACTATTTTTTTTTTCTAAAATATTAGATTCTCCTTTAAAGAATATTTTATTTTTAATATTATCAATATTCATTTGTAAATTGTTATCTTTCTTATCATCTTTTTCACTTTTAGATTCTAAAGAATAAGTTTTTTTCAAACTAACTTGTTTTAACATAACTTGTTTTGGTTTTCTTTTTTCAAAAATATCCCCATCAATAATATTAATTTTATTTTCTAAATTATTTTTTTTTTTCTTTTTTAACATTTCAGCAATAAAATTATCAGTTTTTTCATCATCTTTTTTCTTTTCTTCATCATCAACTTCATCAAATAAATTATCATTATTTTCATTAGAATTATTATCATTACTATTACTTTTATTATTTTCACTTTCACTATAATTACTTTTATTATTACTTTCATTAAAAGAATTATCATCTTTATATTTAAAATGTGAAACTTTATTTTTTTTAAAACTGTCAACATTTTTTTTTTTACTAAAACTAGACCCAACATTAGAATTATTATTAGAATTCATATTAGAATCATTAATTGATTCATTTAAATTAGAATTTTTTTGACTATCTAAATTATTTTCTCCAATTAATTTAAATTTCTTATTATTTTTCTTATAATCATCTTCATATTCAATTTCTTCTTCATCATCAATTCTTTTCATTTTTTTAATATCTTCACTTATTCCATTTCCATTTATAAATTCATAAAAATTTAACCAATTAACTTGCCCATCTCCTTCTTTGTCTGCTAATCCTATCATTTCATTTAATTCTTCTTCTGATACTTCTTCATTTATAATTGTAAAAATTTCTTTTAATTCATCTACTCCTATATAACCATTTCTATTGATATCAAATATATCAAATGCTTCTTTTATTTGTTCTGTTTCATAATTTGGGAAACAATATTCGTTTTTTTGGTCATTTTTTTTTAACATGTTTTTATTTTATTTTTAAACATTTTTTTTTTATTTTTTTTTTAATTTTTTTTTTTGTTATTTAATTTTTAAATTTT
>JAEEGK010009477.1_pt1 | contig 22728 bp, 10 predicted proteins | sample 8958771 | NCBI WGS metagenome assembly JAEEGK01 (sample SAMN16246547, study PRJNA631951) | gut metagenome | biome: gut microbiome; feature: rumen; material: SC-attached | host: Bos | place: Iran: Karaj | collected 2018-10 | reverse complement strand
ATCCCCAATCCCCAATCCCCAATACATTTTTATTTTATTTATCATAAATATAAAAAAAATCTTAATAAATATAAAAATAATTCAAAATCAATATATTTGAAATATTATTTATAAATGTAAATTAATAAAAAAATATTTTAATCAAATTAAAATATTTTCATATTAGTATACAATAAAAAAATTATAAATTAACTGATTATAAAATGAGTAATTCTATAGAAATTCCAACTCAATATTATTTAAATTGGCCTGTAAATTGTCAACTAACTTCAACAACAGCTTTTTTAAATTTTTTATATAATTGCTTAAAAAATACTACAGGAGGTAAAATTGATATGTATACTTTATTTCAAATGACAAATATTCCTTTAATTGTTTCTCAAAAATTAATTTCAAATGCTTTTAAATTAAAGAATTTTAATAATGAAAATCCAGATAAAAATATTAATGATATAAATGAAATAGATTTTCTTTCTTTAACAAATGAAGAATTTATTTCTGGATTTAATAATTTATATTATGGAAATAATTATGAAAAAACTAAATTAATTGCAAATTTATGTTCTTTTAATGATAATTTAATTTTTATTAAAGATGTAAGATTACTTTTATTACATTTACATATGAGATTTTTATATGATGATGAGAAAGAATCAATTTTAAAAAAAATAATTCATACTTTTTTTGAAGATAAAGAAAATTATACAATTGAAGAATTTATGACAAAATCAATTGAAAAAAATTTTGATATTGTTCATATTTTTATTACATTTTTTAATAAATTTAAATTTTTTAACAATGATCAAATAAAACTTTTTGAAACAACTTATTTAAACAATTTAAATATATGGAAAAAAGCATTTTGTAATAGTACAGCCCCATTAAATACAATATATGAATTAAGTAATTGTTGTAATAATGAATCAATAAGTACAAATGTATTTAATTTATCAATGAAACCAAAAAATGCTTTTATGGAAAAAATAAATGAATATTATATAAGTAAAGAAGCAGAAGAATATAGTGAATTAATTAATAATTCATTTATTGAATATGAACCTTTTGAATCAGAAGATAATGAAATGAGAAAAAAAATGGAAGAATTTGATAAAGATTTATATAATACTATTTCTTCAATTCAAAATAATTTAATTGATATTAATTATATTAAACCAATTAAAATTGGAAGATTTGAAATGGAAAAATTAACAAAAAGAGCATTAAGTCCTCATAATAATGGTATGAAAAAAAATATTAATTATGATAAATGTAAATTTAGTACAATTGTTCAAAATTTTTATCATAGAAGTGAAAGTTTTGATGATAGAGATGATAATTCAAATTCAAATAATTTAGTTATAAATAATACAAAAACTTTTAAGAATATTCCTAATAAAAATACTACTTTAATGTCTAATTCTTATATTGAAAATTCTAAATATATTGAAATTTTTTGTTATAAACTTGCAAAAACTTTAACTAAATTTAAAAAAGTTAAATTAATTTTAGCTGACAATATTTTATTTTATTATTCATTAGAATCTAAATTCAATGATATAAATTCATATAAATCTGAATTAAAATTAAAAACAATTTTATATATTAGTCAATTATATCCAAGTATAATAAATAATCCATTAATTCCTCATAATTTATATAATTCTATAAATATAATAAATAAAAAAACTCCTATTTATCAATATCAAATATTTTCAACATTACATGATAAACAATTAATTTACAATTTTTTTTTTAATAATAAAGAAGATATTGAAATATTAGATAATCATATAAAAAACATAGAACATTTAAGAGACATATCAAAATATTATAATATAAAATCAAATGAAATAAAAGAAATTGGTTTTGGTCATTTTGGAAAAGTATTATTATGTACTCATAATATAACTCAGGATAAATTAGCAATTAAATTAATAAATAAACAATATAATGAAAGATCAGCAACAATAAAAAATCAAAAAGTAGATGAAAATATAGAAGAAATGAGAAAAATAGAAAATTTTAAATGTCTACAATGGGAAAAGGATATTTTTACATTTTTATCTCATTTAAATAACGCACCAAATATAATAAAATGTTATGAATCTTTTGAAAATTTAAAATTTATATATTTCGTAAATGAATATTGTTCAGGTGGTAATTTAAAAAAATTAAAATTACCAAATAATGTTAAATTAATAAATTACTTATCAAAACATTTAATAAGTGGATTATATACACTTCATTCATATGGAATAATACATAGAGATATTAAAAATACAAATTCAATAATTTGTGAAAGAAATGATGGAAAAAATGTAGTTAAAATAATTGATTTTGGTTTAAGTAAAGTAATGGGATTAAATGAATATGCATATGAAGGATATGGAAGTTTACCTTATAAGGCACCTGAGCAATTATTAGGAAAAAAATATAATTTTTCTGTTGATATTTGGGCTTTAGGAATTTCAGTTTATTGGTTAGTTCATAATAATTTTCCAGTTTCTTCTGAAAATAAACATAAAATGAAAAAATTAATTATTAAATATGATTATAAAAATGATAATAATAAAGATATTGGAAATGAAAATACTTTTTATAATAAAATACTTACACATACTCTTGTAAATGATTTTAGAAAAAGATTTAATGTAATCGAACTTATGAAATATAAAGACGTTACTTATTAATAATGTTTTTTGGATGTTGTTAAATTATTTATTTGAAAATAAAAATAATAGAAGATATTTCTAATATAAATAACTAATTACAAATTATATTTTAATGTATTAAATATGAATTTATGCTGTAATATGAATTATATTCATTTTGATATTTAATCAAATTTATTCAAAAAAAAATAATATTTTTATAAATTAAACATTTTTAAAAAAATATACATATAAAAAATAAATGAATACTCCAACTTCAAATAATAATACTGGAGAAAATCAATATGTTCCAATACAATCAAGTTCAAATTCATTTACTCCAGAAATTGTTTTAGATTCAAATGATAAAAAAAGAGTAATAAAAGGATTAATTCTCTTAATTAGTTTTTTTACTTTAATAATATCATCAATGCTATTATATAATGCACCAAATTATAATCCAGATATAATATTAACTTCATTATACACAAATGATTTTTTTTCTAGTTCAAATTTAGAACAATATAATAATCCAATTTATAAATTAATGTCTAAATCAATTAATAAAAAAGAAAAAACAATTACAATGGATGTTGCTTTAGAAAGAATAGGAAAAGATAATCCATTTATTAAAACTTCAAATCCAATTAATAATTTGAAAATTATTATTAAATTTGCTAGAGATAGATGTCATATTAAAATATGTGATTTTGATAATCAAAATAATTATGAAATTCCAAATAGTCTTTTTAATTTAAATGATATTGATTTTTCTTCAGGACAACAAATTTCTTCTTTGGATAATAGTAATATTGGAATTAAAATTTATAATCATCCTTTTGGATTTGTTTTATTTAGAAAAGAAACTGAAGAAATAATTTTTGATACAACTCATTCTTTTAAAAATAATAATTTTAATACTTATATGTATATTGCAAATGATATAAAACAATTTTCAACAAAATTACCAAAAAATAGTTTTATTTATCATATTAATTATGAAGATAATAATAAAGATGAAAATTTATTTTATTATAATAGGAAAGAAAATCCATATTCTTATCCTCATTATATTATTATTGATAAAAGTAATATGAGAGCTCATGGAATTATTTTGTTTAATTCTTCTCCTATTAAAGTTCAAATTAAACAAAATCAAGATAATAATTTTATTAATTATAAAATTAAATCTGGAGATGTTGATATTTTTGTTTTTGATGGACCAAAAGTTAAAGATATTACTTATCAAATGCAAACAACTTTTGGAAGACCTGTTGTACATAAAAAATCAAAATTAGAAATGAATGAAGTTTTATATTATTATATTATTAATCCTGTTAATGTTGAATCTGAAATTTATAAAAAATATGAAAATAAGAATATTTGTTATAAAGATAATAATGATAAAACTATTATTGGTAGTATTAAATCATATAATAAGAAATTTGAAAATGATGATAATAATTATTGTATTCTTGATTATAATAATGAATATTCTTTAATTTTTAGAAAAGAAATGTTTAATACATCATATTCAAATCAAAAGGGAATAATATTAGATTTAAATATACCATATCTTGAAATATCAAATACAGAAAATTTAAATAATAATAAAGAAAATGAATTATTTTCAGAAAGTGAATTAAATACAAATACAATTCCATATAATTTGAATGGAAAAAATATAATAAATACACATAATTTATATAGTATATATGAATGTCAAACATATTATAATTTATTAACAGATATTTATGATAGACCAATGATATTTTCTTCATCATCTTTTTTAGGAATACAACAATATTCAGGACAATATATTTCAAATATTGATTTTTCTTGGAATGGATTAAAAAAAATGATAAAATTAACTATTTTATTTAATTTATTTGGTAATCCAAATACAATTAGTTCAATAGAAATAAAAGAAGAACATAAAGAATTATATGTACGTTGGCTTCAATTTTTAACATTAAATCTCCATTTTAAATTATCAAATGAAGATTATATAAATGAAATATTAAAATCAAATGATGAATATTCAATCAGTGTAAAAAATTCATTAAAATTAAGAAATGAATTAAATTTATATATTTATACATATCATTTAAAAAATCATATTGAAGGAGGAGGTTATATAATGAGTTTAAGTTCTTATTTTTCATCAAATGAAAAAGTATTAAATTTATTTTCAGAACAATTTATGCTTGGTGGAAATTTAATGGTAAGTCCAATTTTAAAAGCAAATGAAAGAGTAAAGAATACTTTTTTCCCTTCTGATGATATTTTTTATGATTATTATACTTTAGAAAAAATTGATATATCAAATAAAGAAAATTTAAATATTGATATTGATGCTCCTTTAAAAAAAATTCCTTTATTTTATAGAAGTGGTTTTATTACACCAATTCAAGAAATTTCTGATAATGAATATGATATTGATGAAGATAATTTAAGTAAAAAAAATATTAATTTAATTATTGCACTTGATGAAGATTATCAATCACAAGGTAAAATTATATTTGATGATTCAAAAAGTGAAAATTATTTTAGAATTGATTTTGTTACTGTTTTTAAAAAAGAAGAAAGTAAATTAGAATTATTAATGAGAGTTACTCAAGATAATTATAATTTACCAAATGATATTTATTCTTATTATGATAAAATTATTATTTTAGGATTGGGAAAAAAACCAAATTATATTAAATATTATAAAAAAAATTATGAAGAAAATGAAGAAGTTCAAGATTTAAATGATAATTATTTTGTTTATGATGAAAAAAAAGAAGTTTTAATAATTAAATTAAGTGATATTCATATTAGAGTAAATAATAAAGATGAAAAGAAAATTATTCTTTATGATATTGAATAATATTTTTGAATTATTTATATATTATTTTATTCAAATTAATTTATTTAAATTAAGTGTATGTATTATTATATTAATATTATAATTTTGATACTACTTAATATATTTATTTTTTTATACACCATTTGAAAAAAATTAGATTCTGAAAATTTTTTTTTCATCTTTAAATTATCTAAGTTAAAAAAATAAATTACAAAAAAATAAAAAATTAAAAAAATTATGGGATGTGTTCATTCTTCAGAAATAATAAAATTAAATGATATTCATGAAGAAAAAACTGATAATAATCAAAAAAATAATATATCAAACAGTATAAATAATTCAAGTATAAAAGATATATATAAAAAATCACCAAAAGAAGAAATGATGGTAACAAATAAAAACAGTAATAAAATAATACAAAATGAATATCAAAAAAATGAAAATGATTATCAAAAAAATGAAAATGAAATTAATAAAAATGAAAATGAAATCAATAAAAATGAATATCAAAAAAATGAAAATCTAGAAAATGAAAAAGAAGAAAGTAAAAAAGAGAATAATAATGAAAATATAGAATTCAAAGCTGAAATTATACAAGCACCATCTGAAGAAAATTCAATAATAAAACAACATATTAATCAATTAAATATTAAAAATACAGAAATAATAAATAAATATGATATTTTAGAAGAAACTTCAAGAAATCAAATGGCAATAAATTATAAAATAAAGATGAAAAATAGAAAAAACACATATAAGAATTTAAAATTAATAAGAAAATGTGATATAAATAGTAAAAGTTCTGAAAAAAAAATATTATCAGAAATTGAGATATTAAAAAATTTAAATCATGAAAATATAATAAAAGTAGAAGAATGTATAGTAGATGAAAATAATTATTATGTAATAGGAGAATATTGTCAATTTGGTACATTAGAAGATTACATAAATAAAACAAAAAAATTTACAGAAACACAAACAAAATATATAATATCTCAATTATTAAAAGCAATTCAATATTTAAATTCAAAAAATTTTGTTCATACTGATATTAAACCAGAAAATATATTAATAGATAAAATAATGAAAAAAAGAGATGAAGAATTATGTGATATTAAATTATTAGATTTTGGTTCATCAAGTTCATTAAAAAATGAACCATCAAATGATATTCCAATTAAAAATTTACCTTATTATGTTTCACCAGAAATAATTGATAGAAAATATAATGCAAAATGTGATATTTGGTCAATTGGAGTAATTATGTATGAAATGTTATTTGGTAAAAAATTATTTACTGGAAATAATTATAATGAAGTTATTAATTGTATAAAAACAAAAAAAATTGAATTAGAAATAAATAATATTAATAATAGTGATTTAAGTGATGATTCAATTTATTTATTAAAAAATATGATAATAAGAGAAATTGCAAGTAGATTTGATGCAAAGAGATGTTTAGAACATCCTTGGTTTGTTAGTTTAAAAGAATTTGATGATTTAGATGAGGATATTAATACTGATTCTAATAAAAAAAATTCTGATGATAATGAATTTAAAAATAGTTATATTAAAGGAAATAATAATTCTCAATCTATTAATTCTAGTGTTAATGAAGATAATAATATTATTTTAGTAAATAATAATAATTTTGAAAATAATGTTAAGAATAGTAAAGGTAATTTTAAATTAAAAACTATTGTTAATACAAAAATTAATTATGAAAATATATTAAGTGAAAGAAGTAATAGAACTTTTAATTTGAGAAATAGTGATTTTAATAAAGAAAAAGAAAAAAATATTGAATTTATTAATTTAACAATAAAGTATTTACATCATTTTTATAGAAAGGAATTTGAAATGAAAAATGAGGAAGAAAATTTAAAAAAAATGTTTGATAAATATAAAATAAATGAAAAAATAAATTTAAAAGAGATTATTTTTTGTTTTAATAAATATTCAGGTTATGATAATAATATTATAACTTGTATTTCTTCAAATGAAATAATAGAAAATAATTTTAAAAAAAAATTTCCTAATGAAAATTCTTTAGACTTTGAAAATTTTAAAAATTTTCTTTTAACAGAAAAAGAGAAAGATATAATTAATAAATTAAAAATAAAATATGAAGAAATTGAAAAAACTAAAAGAGAAGATATTAAAAGTTGTTTTAATGAAATAAAGAAAAAACCTTCTATTCAAAGATATTTTGATGGAATGATAAATGAAATGGATAAAGATTCATTAAAAGAAATATATTTATTCATGGATTATTTAAAATTAATAGAAAAAACAGTAATTAAATTAAATAGTAAAGAAGAAATTGAGAAATTTAAAGATGAAAGAAAAAGAGAAATTGAAGAAGAAGAAAAAAGAAAAAAATTAGAAGAAGAAAAAAAAAGAATGGAAAAGAAAAAAGAAAAAGAAGAATTAAGAAAAAAAGAAATAGAAGAAGAATATAAAAGAAAAAAATTAGAAGAAGAAGAAAGAAGAAAACATGATGAAGAAATAAGACAAAAAATAGAAGAAAATAAAAAAAAAGTAATGGAAGAAGAAAAAAGAAAATCTTCAAAATCTTTGAAACATAAACCCAAATCTAAATTATCTAATAATGATAAAAGATTTTCATATATAAATCAAAATCATAAAAAGGGATTAAATGGAGAATTAACATCAAATCCTAATGCATTTAATGCAGAAGAATTTCTTAAATTAATTGAAAAATAAAATAAATTGAAATTATAATTAAAATTTATATATTATAAATATAAAATATAAATTGATGTATATTTTTCATAATTGATAAAATAAAAAATGATTTTTAAATAGAATTAATTAAAATTTATGTAATTGTTATTATTTTTCTTTATTATTAAATAAATATTATATTCTTGAATATAAAATTAATTAAAATTTTATTATAATATTATAATCCTATTTTTATTATAAAATTTAATTTAATTTAATTATTTATTCAAATTCAAAATTTTATTATTATTATTTAATTATATATTTATATATATTATATTATATTAAAAAATTTATAAAAATATTAAATAATATAAATTTTGTTTTATAAAGATAAATATATTAAATGAGACAATTATGAAAATAAAAGAAAATATAATTAAATAAAAGATTATTTTTTATTTAATAAAAAAATTAATATACCTTTATTTAAATTTATTTTTCAATAATATTTTTTTTATTATTATCCTCATTAGTAAAATTAGTAGTTTTCTTTTCTAAATTCTCAATTTCAGGAAGAATAGATCTTCTATGAAACCTTTTTTTATCCTTTGATCTAAGTAAAATTTCATTATCATCATTTTCATTTATATTATCAACTTCAATAACTTTTAACCCATGACCGGTGTTTTGATCATTATTTTCAGTTTCATTTTCATAATCATTATCTTTTTTAATAATTAAAAAAGTTTGATATTTTACTTTTTTTTCATTTTGTTTTTGATAAAAGAATACATCATCATTTTCAAATGTATCACAACAATTAAAACAAGAATTAGAATTTTTTTTCATTGAAATCTCAAAAAAGCTTCTTCCAATTTGAATATATAAAGGTAAATTTTTATGAATTTTTAATTTTTGATTTTGTATTAAAATTAAAGTTCCAAATCTTGAATCACAATCTTTAATAAAAACATTATTATTATCTTTTATTATTTTACAATGATTTCTACTAACTGAAATATCACTTAATAATAAATCAGAAATTTCTCCTCTTCCAACTGAAATTATTTTCTTATTATCTAAATTAATAATATATAAAAATTTATTTTTATTTTTATCAATTGTTAAACTTTCAATAATAAGATAACTATTATAATTGATTTTTAAATTTAAAATTTCAAATAATTTCCCATTATGATTAACATAATCAGGTAATTTACATTGACATAATTCACATTCAACATGTTTTATTTTATAAACAGTACAATTTAAATCATCTTCTACTATAACACATGAACTTGTAGTTAACCATTTTGTTAAACATTGTATATGAATAAATTTCATTGTTCCTGAACAATTACATGGTTGAATTAAAGGATTTTCTAAAGTTTCTTCATCTGTATAACATATACGACATATTTTTTTTTTATTTTTTTTATCTAAATTGTTTATTGTTAATAAATCTTTTTCAGTTTTTTTTTCATCTATAATTTGAGAATTATTCGTTGTTATTATTGGATTTAAAGAATTTTGATTTAAGTTTATTTTTCTTATTCTTAAATTTATTCTTCCTATTTTTATTATGTCACCTTCATTTAATTTATATTTATTTATATCATTTTTTGTTATTGAAGGTTTATATATAAAAAAAGAACAATTAGGATTTTTTAATACTATTCCAAATTCTTTATCTTCAATTAATTCTGAAGGATTTGATAATATAAAATATGAATTATCAATGAATTGTAATTCAAATAATTTTTCATTATATGTTGTTGTTTCATTTTTACTAAAACAAATATTATTTATATTCCTATAAATATATCCTGATTCATTAACTTCAAGTTTTTGATTATTTAGTTTTGCTTTTCCATAGTCTATTAATTCAAAAACTTTATGATTCCATGTTCCTGAATTAATATATAGTCTCATTTATGTGAAAATTTTATTTATTATACTTACAAATTGTTTTTCATTTAAAATAATTATAAAATTTTTTTATTTTTAGATAATTTTTATAAATATTTAATGAAGTTAATATGAAATATATCTAATAAAATTTGATTTTTTGATTGTTATATTTTTAATCAAAAATATCTATTAAATTTTTAAAACATAAATCTTATTTATTGATTACTGATTTTATAGAGTTTATTTTTTATATTTTTCATATTTATACAATAAAAATAATTATTATAATAAATTGATAATAATAAAATTGAGATAATAAATATCTGAAAGACATATATTTTAATTTATTTATATTTTTATTTATACAATAAATATTTAAATTTTAAAAATTTGTATTTTAATTCAATTTAAACTAAAAGTAGAAAAATATAATAAAAATAATTATTTATATATTTAAAATATTGTACAGCATTTATTTTTTTTGTCTTTTTTATAAAAATTATTTTCTTTATTAAAATGAATCATATTATAGACATGTTCATAATTACAAAAAATACAATTAAATTGAGTTTGACAACTTTTTTTTCTATCATTTTTTAATTTTTCATCTAAAATATTTTTACAATTCTTACATAAAGCATGAGTTAAATTAATTTGATTAATTAATAAATCAAAAGTAAAATAAATATCTCTTGATTTACAAACACAACATTCCATTCTAACTTGAATTTTTAATCTATCTTCAGCTTCAGATATAAATTTGTCAATATCATACAATTTTTCTATTAAATTATCATAATTTATAATTATTGAATTACATTTAGGACAAATTAAATTTATATTTTCATTTTTTTTTTCATATTCATTATATATTATTTTTCCATTTGTTTTTTCTAAAAACAATTGTTGAATACATTCTTTACAAAATATACAACCACAATTTAAATTAAAAGCAATTTTTTTATCAAATTGTTCATAACATAAATTACATATTATTGAATTTTTAATATTTGTTCTTATTATTGAAGGAATTCCATTTGTTACATTAAATAATTTTTTAATATCTTCATTTGAAATAAATAAATTAAATTCTAATGAATTTGTAAATTGAATATCAGAACAATAATATTCTTCATGTAAGTAATTATCTTCAATAAAATAATTTAATCTTTTAATGAATGCATCATTTAGATATTTAATTAAACATTTTTTACATATTTTTTCATATAATTTATGAATTTTTACATATTCTTTTGGAATTTCATTACAAATATTACATTTTTCATTTAAATTATTATTAATTAAAATAATATTACATTTTTCTTTTTTTTCATTTGAAATATAAGGAATAAAATTACTATTATTATACATAAATGTTGAATCATATCCAATTTTATAATAAGCAAAATCATAAATTATTTTTATAGTTCCATAAGTTTGATTAGGTAAATTACAATCTAAACAAATTGAATTATTGTCTAAAAAAAATTTAAGATTTATATTGAATAAAGTAGGTAAAATAAAGAAAATAAAATAATCTACTTCATAATCCATTATCATAACTCTTTCAGTAATATATAAATTATAATTAAAAATATTTTGTTCAATATACTTTGAAGGAATTAATTCTTTTAAATTTGAAATATTAAAATAATCTTTATTATTAATTATAAAATCTCCCAAAACAATTTTAAAATATTTAATTAAACCAAATTCAAATGAACTATGATAAATAAAGGCATTAGTAAAAACTAATAAAGCATCTTTAATTTTTGAATTTTCTAAATGAAAGATAATAAGTTTCATAATGATTATTAATTCATTTTTTTCAACAACAATATTATTATATTTAAATTCAATAGAAATTTTATTAGAAATTTCATAAGTAATTTTTCTTAATTCCCTTATATTTTTGTTAATAATAAAAATTTCAAATAAATTAAAAATAAAAGCTCTTAAAAATCCATTTCCATCATCACAAAGAACATTTCTATAAGCTTTTAATTCTTGTATTTCAATTGGATATACTTCACTTATGCATAAAGTATAATAATTTTTAAATTCATTTTGATTATATTTTTTAATTATTTTATCAAATTCAATCATTGATTCTATATTATCATAAAATTCATTACCTAATTTTTCTATGGATTGTTCAATTGACATTTTATAGAAATTAATAAAATGTTGAGAATTAGATAATACTTTAAATGATATATTTTGAAAGGGATTATTATTTATAATTTCACATATTTTTTTTCCTATTTCATAATTATTTTTTTGAATTTTTAAATTATAATTTCCATCATTAAATTTTTTGACAAAAATAATAATATCATTTAAATTTAACTTTCTTAAAGTTTCCTCATCTTCATTTTCTTCATCACTTTCAATAATATTATGTAAATTATTTTGAATTTTTTTAGTATTATCATCAACATTCTCAATAATATCAAATTTTAAATTAATATCTTTAAAACTAATTTCACTATTATTTTGATTTTGACTGTTTTGTATATTAGAACAATAATTTAATTTAGAAGAATAAAAAGAATTTAAAAATACGTTTTTATTAATATTTTGACTTTGTAGGGCACTTCTTTTTATAAAAGAACTTTTTAATCCATTATTTTCAAATCCTCCTTTTTTTTTTGAAATTTCATTTAATGAATGTGAAAAATTTTTTTTATCTGAAACTAAATTATTAATTGAATGATTATTATTTTTATTGTTTATATTGTCAAAAGGATTTTTTATTATTGGAAAATCATTATTATTTAAATTAATATCATTCATATTTTCATCATCAATTTCAATTTCATTACTAATTAATGAAGATTTTACTTTATTTTTTTCTGTAAGTAAATTATCACTTAATTTAGAAGGAATTTCAAAAACATCTTTTTCCATTTCACTATCAATTCTTCCTGTATCTTCTTTTGGAATTGAGTATCTTTTATTTTCTTTAATTCTACTTTTATTAATATTAAATTGGAATTTAGAATCTAATTCAATTAATTCTTTTTTTTCTTTTTCTAAATTTTTGTTATTTATACTTTTTTCAATTGTATTATCATTATCTATATTATTAGAATAAATGTCCTCATTATTATAATTATTATTATTATCATTTAAATCATTTATTTTATTTATTTTTGAATTTATATCTTTTAATAATTTTCTATTATCATATTCACTACTTTTAGAATATTCATCCATTAATTATTATTTATATTGATTATTTTAAATTAAAGAATTTAATTAATAATTTTACAATTCTATTTATTTTTATATTCTTATTAATTTCAATATTTCAAATTAAGAGAAAAAATATTTTTTGTAAAATTCTTTTAAAACAATGAATATTATACAAAAATCCTTTATGGATATATTATTTAAAAAAATATACTTTATATTTTGCTAAAACTAAATTATATTATTATATATATTTAAATTTCATTTATAAGTAAATGATTGATTATAGAATTAATTAATCAATAAAATAAATATAAGTATATTTAAAAAATAAATTTAAAAAAATTTATTGATATATAAAATAAAAATATAAACATATAAATTATTTTTTAATTTTTTTCTTTTTATTTTTAGAAATTTTAATTTTTTTCTTAGTCTTAGGTTGTTTTTCATTACTTTTTTTATTTGAAATTTCCTTTTTACTATTTTCTTTTTTCTTATGCATTTTCAAACACATAATTAAATAATTAGCCCTTTCTAATAATTCTTGTTCACTTTTCATTTTCATATTTAAATTAAACTTCATTAAAGGATCTAAAACAATATGATATTTAATAGGATTCCAATTCCTATAACCATATTTAAACATTAAACACATTAAATATTTATCTTCATCTTCATTAAACAAATCTTTATTATTATTATGATTATTTTTAACTTTATAATCTTTATATGGAATATTAATAACATCAAAAATATTATTAATCATATTATCATCAGTTAATTTATTATAATATTCATCAATAATTCCTTGATATTCAATAATTTTATTTTTCTCAGTTTCATATTTATTAATTTTTGCCATCATTCTTTCTCCATTTGGAAAGTCATCAATTCTTTTTTTAAAAACTTTTATATATTCTTCTACTTCTTCTTTTGTTTTTGTTTTCATAATTTTACTTATTTGTTCTGGGTCATCTAATCCTGTTTCTTCTGCTGCATGAATAAATCTTGTAAAATCTTTTTTTGTCCATTTTGAAAATCCTTTTGATATTAATTCATTTCTATATTCTTCATCTTCTTTTGTAAATTCTTCTATATCTGATTCATCTTTTATTATTATGTGATTATTATTTTTTCTCAAATATGAATTTTTTTTATTATTTTCTTCTTTTTTTTCTTCTTTTTTTTCTTCTTTTTTTTCTTCTTTTTTATCTTCTTTTTTATCTTCTTTTTCATCTTTTTCTTTTTCTTTTTCTTTTTTCTTCTCATTTTCTTTTTTATTTTCATTTTCATTTTTATCATTTTTTTCATTTTTCTCACTTTTATCATTTTTATCACTTTTTTCATTTTTATCATTTTTATCATTTTTATCACTTTTATCATTTTTATCATTTTCTTTTTTTTCTTCTTTACTTTTTAAATATTCTTTCCATAATTTTTCTTTTTCATCTAAATAATCTAAAGTATCAACATCATAAAATTGATGAATGTATCCTCCTCCTGCTTTAGCTCTCCATCCAGTTAAATGATTTTTTTTAATATATTTTATTTTTTTTGGATCATCTCTTAATTTTTTATGTTCTCTATTACCAATATAATTACTTAATTTTATAAAATTAACTGAAGTCTCACATTTTTTTTTATAATCTTCCCCATCAAATTGATATATATCACCTTTTGATGCAGCTGATAATGCTAAATTATTTACATTCATTTTCTCTTCAATTGATTTTAAATGAGAATTTATACTTTCTGTTTTATTTATTGAATATTTTAATATTTGTTCAATTGTTTTATTATTTTCAATTTCATTCTCTTCATTATTATTATTTTCATTATTATCATTATTATTATTATTTTCATTATTATTATCATTATTATTATTATTATTTTCATTATTATTATCATTATCATTTGTATTTTTTTCACTGAAAAGTTTATCAGCACCATATTGTAAAATAGTAGTCATTTCCAAAGCAGAAACTTTATTTTGTATATTTTTTCCTTTTTGAATAATTAAATGATCAATTTTTAATTTTTTAGCAGCTCTCTCTACAATTTTTTCTTCAACAGTTCCTTCACAAACAAATCTATAAATAGTAACAGGTTTAGTTTGTCCAATACGATGAGCTCTATCAATAGCTTGTAAATCGACTTGAGGATTCCAATCAGAATCATATAATATAACAATATTAGCAGCATGTAAATTAATACCTAAACCACCAGCACGAGTAGAAATTAAAAAAATCCATTTATCTGAATTTTTATCTTGAAATTCTTCAATTCTCTTATCTCTATCAATTGAAGAAGTTTGACCATCCATTCTTAAATAAGCAAAATTTCTATATCTACAATAATCATCTAAAATATTTAATAAAGTTGTCATTTGAGAAAAAATTAATACTTTATCATTTGTTTCATTTTTTATTTTTTTTAATAATATATCTAAAATTTTTAATTTCATTGAATTATTTACTAAATGTTCTCCTTCAATATAAGGTGGTCCTTTTTCAATATTTGGAAATAAATAAGGATGATTACATACTTTTTTTAATTGCATTAATATATTTAATAATTGAATTCTATCTCTTGAAACTCCATTTACTGCATCAATGTTTCTAGATAATATTTGTTTATACATTTTCTTTTGTAAATCACTTAATCCAACATATAAATAAATCTCATTTTTAGGAGGTAATTTAAATTCAATTTCACTTTTTAATCTTCTTAAAACAAAAGGTTTTAATAATTGATGGATTTTTTTTACTATTTTTAATTGACCATCTTCAGTCTCTGTATCTATATTAAATATTCTATCAAATTCTTCACTATCATCAAAAATATTTGGCATTAAAAAATTTAATAATGACCATAATTCATGTAAATTATTTTGTAATGGTGTACCTGTTAATAATAATCTATGTTTAGAATTAAATTGTCTAACAACTTTTGAAAATTTTGCTTTATCATTTTTTAATCTGTGTGCTTCATCAATTATTAAATATTCATAATTTAATTTTGATAAAGCAGTTTTTTCTATCATTGAAGCTTCAAATGTTGTTAAAATAATTTCAAATTTTTCATTTTTTAAAGTTTGTTCTGTTAAAATTTTTCTTTCTTCTTTATCACCAAAAAAAAAAAGAACTTTAATTGAAGGTAACCATTTATTAATTTCTCTTTCCCAATTTTTAATAGTAACTTTTGGTACAATAATTAAATGAGTTAAATTTGAATTTTTTAAATTTAAATAAGCCAAAAGACTTATTGTTTGTATTGTTTTACCTAATCCCATTTCATCTGCTAAAATGCCATTTACATTCATACTATGTAATTTAATTAACCAATTTAATGCTTCTAATTGATATTCTTTTAATACTCCATTTTTTAAATTTGAAGGTTGAGATTCTAATTTTATATATTCATCTTCTTCTGAATCAGAAATACTTTCATTTTCAAAATTTGTTCTTGCGTTTGTTTGATAATTTTTATTTGTTTTTGTCTAATTTTTTTTTTTTGAGATGTTATATAAATTTTTATCTTACTTTTGAATCGGATACTATTTCTGATAATGTCATTTGTCGACCTGTTATTTTTGATTGTTTATTTATTTTTTTTAATATTGGAACTATGTCATTTTGATTTAGTAATATTTGTAAATTTGTTCTATTTAAATAATCGTGGTCTATTTTTTGATGAAAATTATTTTGATAATATGAAATAGGTTCCATTTTTTAAAATGTTATAATTAGAGTAAATCGATTATATATTTTTTAATTAATTAATTTTTTAAATTTTTTTTTATTTTTTATTCATTTTTTCTTAAATAATAAATAACTTAATTTAATTATAAATTAAATAAATATTATAATTTAATATATAAATTATGAGTGGTAAAACAATTTCAGTTAATTCTCAAGTTTTAAGATGGAATGAAGTTTTAAATAGATGGAGTTTATCAGAATTAGAAGTAGATAATAATACAATAGATTTATATAATACAGAAGAAGGAATATTAGAAACATTTAATTTAAGTGATTTATCAATTCAACAAGAAGAAAAAAGTCAAAAAAAGATAAAATTATCATTCCAAGATGGAAAAAAAGAAATAATAAAATTTTTAAATCTCCCTGACAAAGAAATAATAATGAATTTCTATAATACTTTAACAGGAAATGATGAACAAATGGAAGATATAAAATTAAAAAGAGAAAATAAAATAAATAAAGAATTAACAAATGAAGAAATAGAAGAATTAAAAAAATCACCATATTACTTAGAAGGATATTTAAATTTAGAAAATAGAAATTCAATTCCATTAGAATTAAAATTTCCAGAAAATTATTCAAAAGAAGTAGTAAAAACAATATCATCAAAAGTATTTCCAGTAACATTTAACGAGCCAATATCAATGTTACAAAAATATTGTGAACAATTTCAAAATATATATATATTAAAGCAAGTATCATTAACAAAAGATGACGAAAAAAGAATAATTGCAATATTTCAATTTTTATTAGAAGAAAGTGATATAAATGTAAATAGAACATTAAAACCATTTAATCCTTTAGCAGGAGAAACATATGAATATTATGATAAAAATAATAATTTTCGTTATTTTGCAGAACAAGTTGAACATAAACCAAATACAATAAGTGCTTTTATTTGTGAAAGTGATAATATAAAAATATTTGGTGATACACATTATGAAACTTCATTTGCTTTTCTTAAAGGTGGAATGTCATTAACTTTTGTATCAAAAACTCATGTTTTATTCTTAGATGATAATAAAGAATTTGTTTATAATAAACCAATTGTTTATATTAAAGGAGTTTTGACTGGGAAATTAACAACTGATTATTCAGGATTAGTTGAAATTTATTCTGATAAAGGAGAAATTGGAGCAAGGATTAATTTTGAAGAAAATACTGGAGAAATTAATGGTGGAATTTATAATAAAAATGATTTAGAAAATGCTATTGGAATTTTTAAAGGAAATTGGAAAAATACTATTAAATATGTTAAATTAGGAAAAGAAAGTGTTATTTGGGAAAAAGATCAAAATTTAAAAATTGGAAGATTTGATTTAAATAGTCTTAATTATCCTTTAAATTATGAAACTTTGAAATTAAATGAAATTAATGATGAGTTAAAAAAATTTTTACCTATTTCTGATTGTAGATTTAGACCTGATATTAAAATTTATGAAAATGGTGATATTGATAAAACTGAAGAAGTTAAAAAAATACTTGAAGAAAAACAAAGAAATAAATTCAAAGATTTAGAAGATAAAAAAGAAGAATATAAACCAAAATATTTTAAAAAAGAAAAAAATGAACTTAGTAATGATGAAGTTTATGTTTATTGTGGAGATTATTTTGAAGAGAGAAAAAAAGGAGATTTTGGAGAAGTTCCTAATTTATTTGAATATCAAAGTTAAATGCTGTTTTTATTTTTTTCTTTTTTTGATATTATTTTAACTTTTATTTAAAATATTCTAATATAAAATTTTTTTTATTTTAAAAATAATAATTAGTATTGCCATATATTTGCAGAATCAATATTAGCAGAAATAATAATTTCATCATTTATTTGTAATAAACAAAAAGGAAATTCTAAGCATGAATTAGTAATTTCTCCTATATAAGAACATGTTTCAATATCATATTGTCTTAATCCAGTATCGTTTTCTCCAGTTAAAAATGTATTATCTTTTAATAAAATAATTGAAGTTATTAATGATTCACATACAATTATTTTTTCAAGTTTAAATTTTTCTATGTTTACAATTCTAATTCTTACATCTCCTGCAATTGCAATTCTATTTTTTTCTATTTCTATTATATTATTAACACAACTACAAAAAATGTTTTTTAAAATATGAATTACTGATAAATCATCTGGATTATAAAATTTTAAAATTCCTTTCATCAATCCTACTACTAACATATTATTAGAAGTTTCTAAAGTAGATAAAAAATCAACATTTTCATCTGAATTAATTTTTTTTATATTATTAAAAGGATTATCAGTTTTCCATATCTCTAGAACTTCCAGTGATAAACTTAATAAATTTCCATTTGATAAATGTATTAATTTATTAATATGTATTTTTTTTTCAGAAATTATATTTCCAACACATTGATAATTTTTATCATCAAATATCCATAATTTAATAACTCCTTTAAAGTCACCTGAGGCTAATTTATTATTACTTTCTTTAAATTTAACTAATGATTGAATAGAATTCTCATGTCCTTTTATAGTCATTACATCTTTAAATTCATTTTTTTCTAATATTTTTATTTCTTTTCCAACTGATAAAGCTAATCTTTTATCTTCCAAAAGTAATACAGAATAAATTTTATTAAATTTACTTTTTAATGTTTTTACACATGTTAATTTAGAAATATTAGTTTTTGTTGGATTATCTACATAGGAATATACTGAATAACCTTGATATAATTCATTTACATTTAAATCAGTATCATTAAAAAATTTTTGAAATATATCATCGAGCATTTTTTGTCTTTCTTCATTAGTAAATTTTTTTTGAATTGGTTCTTCTATTTCAGAATATTGAATTATAAATTGTTTTTTTAAATATTTTTTATATTCTTCTATTGTTCCATTTGGATTAAATTTAATTGCTATTGTGAAATTACATAAATTTTTAGTGTTTTGAATAATTGGATATATATATTTATCTTTATATAATAAATATGTTTTTATTGATTCTTGAGATAATTTTATCATATTTTCATTTATTTCAAAATATTTTTGATATAAATCATTAATTTCTTTTTTTTCATTGTTATCTTTACAATTGTTAATCATTTTACTATTTAGTGCTTTCATTTTATTATAAAAAAAAGTTATAATTTGTGTTAAAGTCGTCTTATATAATTCAATCTGATCATCTTTTAATTTTATTTCATCAATAATTCTATATTCACATTTTTCATGAATTCCAAAACAAAAAGAACATAAATTAACTTTACAGTTAATACACCAAGCAACTATTTTTTCATCGTTATGAATATGACAATAATTATCTATTTTATTTATATCTATTATTTCATGTCCTGGAAAATCTTTTTTATGATTTTTAATACATTCATCACAAAATGGTTTTTTACAAGTTAAACATAAATCCATTTCTTTAACTTGTTCTTTTTCTTTATTACATTTATTACACATCATTGAATTTAAAGTAAGTTGTTTAAATTTTTCTAAAAATTCTTCAATTGTAATAATTTTATATTTATTGTTTTCAGATAAAGTACATTCACATATATATTTAATTTTAGGTTCATTATTATCTTTACACAAAGTGATTAAAGGTATTTGTAAACAATTAGTACATCTGAAAACACATGAATCATTATTTATTTCAAAGAAATCCATGTTATAAGATACTGATATGGAAGGTTCCATATTCATTTTTTTATTTCACAAAATAGTTTAATTTTTAAAATATATAAAATATATAACTAAAAATTTAAATGTTTAAAAAATGAATTAAATTTTAAAATAATTAAATTAGATTATAGAGCTTTTTTATTTTAATTATTCTTTTTCTTTAAAATTATTATTTTAAGGTCTGATAAAAAGCTTTTGAAAAATCTAAATATAACTTAAAATCTTTTCAAATAATTTTATTTTTAATAATTAAATCATTAATAATAATACAATATTTATAATAAATTTATTTTACTTATTACTTATATTAAAATCAATTATTTTCAATAAAGATTTAATAACTATAATCGATAAAACAAAGATACTAATAACCAATTAAAATATAACAATTTAATTTTTTGAGAAAAAATTATATATTATAAATTTGTAAATGGTATTTAATAATATAATATTTTAATTATTGAAAAGTTAATATTAAATAGACCACAAAAAAAATTAAATTTTTCATTGAATTTATAAAAATAAATAATGCTATGTTTTTTATTTTGTTTCATTTAATTGTTAAATATATATTAAATATAATTTTTCTCAAGATATGAATATTTATACATTAATTACTCACACTATAAAATTAAAATATTATTTTTTTAATATTTATTTTATGTAAATAAATAAATAATATAACAAATTTATATATATTCAAAAAGTCTTACTTAAAAAAATTTATTGAAAAAAAAATGAAGATATATTTATATTTTATATTTATTATAATATATATCAAATTTTCAAATGAAATGGAAAAATATAAACTTTCTGTTATAATTCCAGTATATAATGTTGAAAGATACTTAGCCCAATGTTTAAATAGTATTATTAAGCAAAAATATAAAAATTTAGAAATAATATGCATCAACGATGGTTCAAAAGATAATTCTTTAAAAATTTTACGAAATTATGAAAAAAAAGACAATAGAATAAAAGTTTATGATCAAACAAATCATGGAGTCTCATATTCAAGAAATAAAGGAATTGAATTATCAACAGGAGAATATATTACTTTTGTTGATTCAGATGATATGGTAAATTTAGATGCTTATGCAAAATCAATGAAAAATATAATTGAAACTGACTCTGATATTGTATGTTATGACATAAAAATGAAAAGAAGAAAAAAAATAAGAAGAAGAAAAAAAAGAAAAAATAAAATGCGTCGTAAAATTTATGTTAATGATAATATTAATGCAATGAGAGATAGATCAATTTATCCTTCAATTTGTAATAAAATATTTAGAAGAAAATTAATTAATGATTATAATATTAGATTTAAGAAAGAATTATATTTTGGAGAAGATGATCTTTTTAGATTAATGTCTTTTGCTGTAGCTAAAAAAATTTCTTTATTACCTAATGTTTTTTATGTATATAGAAGAAGAAGAGGTTCTACTTCTACTAAAATGAATAGCAAAAAATATTTAATTAATAATATAAAAAGATTCAAATTCTTAATTGAATTTTTTTATGAAAATAAACTTTATAATCATAATAATTATTTAATTAATTTTGGCTTAGGAATAACTTATAGATTTGTTCACAAATTGAAAAAAAAATCAGAAAAACAATTTTATGCAAAAGAAATTTTAAATACTTTTGAAAATACTCTTATAAAAAATGATGAAGTAATTGATGAGGGAGCTAAGAATCGTTTAGATACATTAAAAAAAATTAGTGAAAAAAATAAAACATTTATTGAAGACTTATGATTAGAAAAGAATAATTATTTAAATTATTAATTATGAATTTAATTTATTTTATAATCTTTATCAACATTATTTTTAAATTTATTTTTTTTTATAAAATTTTTTGAGATATAATTTCGATTTTTATTGCTCAAATATAAAATAATTTTTACAAAAACAATAAATATAAAAAATAAAAACCTAATTTTCTAATATTTTTTATTAATTTTTTATTTTTTTCTCTTCTTTTCTTTTTTCTTTTATAATTAAG
>JAEEGK010009476.1_pt1 | contig 22733 bp, 13 predicted proteins | sample 8958771 | NCBI WGS metagenome assembly JAEEGK01 (sample SAMN16246547, study PRJNA631951) | gut metagenome | biome: gut microbiome; feature: rumen; material: SC-attached | host: Bos | place: Iran: Karaj | collected 2018-10 | reverse complement strand
CTTCACCAGCACCACGCGCCCGCCGCTTACACGCACTCCGCGCTGTTCCGAACGCACCTTTCGACCCATCAGGTCATAAGACACGCCGGCAGGGGAGGAGTCAAGACGAACCGTTTGTATCGCATCATCGCCCTTCACGCGCATCACGATGATGCCCTGCACATGGAGCGAGCCCGAAGCAGTATTGGTGAGCTGCACATACTTGTAAGGAGTGTCGAGCGTGACACCAACTTCCTTGACACCCTTGCTGCCACTGTATTCGGTAATCTCGGTGAAGTTCACGCCATCGTCACTTCCTAATACATCGCCCTTGAACGAACCCGTACGTGCCAGGTAATAATCGACCGAGGTAATGCCATCGGGGCAATAGACAGTCAATGTGCCTGTGCTCTTGGCAAGCTGAATGGAACCCACCTTATCGGAATATACGGTGCCATCGCCACCCGCTACATTCGAAGTGGTTTGGAACTTGCTGCCTTCGTCCAGGATGATGACACCCGAATTCAAGTAGGCATTCACAGTCTCTGCATTGTCAGCATTAAACCAGAAGTAATCATACGTGCCGTCTCCCTTGTCGGTGGCAATATAAGCTTCGCCTTCCGATGTTGGGGTAGTGCCACCGCCACCTGCCCACGAGGGAACATAGGCATCGTTCTCGGCCTGATCCATACCCACGCCATCGCCGCCATTCACAGTTTCCGTAGCGCCACCATTGCTGATCGATGTGCCATCGGCAAAGCCAACGAGCGTGCTCTTGTAATTGAGCAAAGCCGTCTTGAGCTCAGCAATCACACCATAGTTCTCGTCCTGCTTCGAGTTGTTGAAGGTCCACTTGAAGTCGCCATGGTTCATACGTCCGGCACCCAAAGTACCACGAACGATAGCAGGCACATCAGCAGGAGCATCCATCTTGTTCTCGACATAGGTGCTTCTAGCAGCGGCATCGGCCTCCTCATTGTAGGTCGTACCTCCGGCGTATGCCTTGGCAGTCACTTCGTCAGCACGATTGGCTACGAGCACAGCATCCCAACGTCCATTGGTTTGACTGCCATCATAATACTGAACTTTTCGCGGATTGACAATCTCGTTGTTGAACGCCTTGATCACGCCACCATTTTCGCCCGAGAAAGTGCCGCTGCCTTCGGCATCCGTGCCCTGCTTCGAGATGAGCATCGGGTACTTACAGTTGCGGAAGTAGTTGCCTTCGACGAAAGCAGAACCACCCATCGTCATACCCACGCCATACTTCGACACGCCATCGAAATAGTTGTTATAGACGTGGAAGAACATCGTGCGGATGCGAGGATGACGCGAGTCGCTATGATCGAACCAGTTGTGATGATAGGTGTGCCAGCAGGCAATTGTTTCGCTCTTCATACCACCGAGGCTCGACTTGCCCGTGTCGAAGAAGTGATTGTACGAAACGGTAATGTTCTTCGATTCACCCTTGATGTCCACGGTGCCGTCGCCCTTTGCCTGGTCGGCATCGCTGCCCGGCTTGCCATAGAAGAAGTCGCAGTTATGAACCCACACGTTCGAATTGCCCGTGTCGAGCGAGATGGCATCGTCCATGCAGCAAAGGATACCGATGTTGCGAATCTCTACACCTTTGCAGTTACGCACCAGCATACCGAAGCCGTGGAACGCGGCATCGTCGCCAACGCCCTCGATGGTGATGGGCACATTGCTGTATTCGTTCTTGCCCTTTACCTGCAGGCCTTCGCCACTCGAATCAAAGCGGTCCATGTCGCCATCCTTGATGGTGCCGATCACACGAATGGCCAATGGCGTCGTGTCGTAGCCTTTCTGATAATAGTAGATGATGTCCTGCAAGCCCTTTGCCGTGGTGTATTTCGACGACGAGGTCTTCACGTCGGTGCTCACCGTCTTGGCATTATCTGCCCAAACATAGATCACCTTGGCACCCTCTTTCAACGTGCCATCATTTCGGTAAGCGCCTATGCCTTCGTCCATACCTACATGCGCAAAGCCCGAGCGATCGTGAGCCGAGGCAGTAAACGCTTCGGTCTCTGTCGCCTCTCCGCTCATCTCGCCGCTTGCATTCACCGGAACGACCTTGAACTGATACGTTCCCGCCTTTAAGCCCACGGCATCAGCACGGAAGTAGGAGGGATATTGGCGAACAAGTTCCTTGTCAAGTTGCGTCCAATCGCTGCCCTCCCCAGCTTTCACATAAACATTGTAGTCGGTAGCGCCCGACACACCCGTCCAAGTGACATACCCAGACTCAAACCATCCACCAACCTGCTGGACCTCAACGCCAGCCTGAACATTGGCAATTAGTGCAGTTGCCAAAAGCGATAGAAAGAATTTTTTCATAATGTGTTTAATCTCAAATATCGGAGAAAATCGGAGTAATCGGAGTATTCAGAGCATTCAGAGTATACAGTATTTTCAGAGCATTCAGAGCACTCGGAGTAATCAGAATAATCGGAGCACTCAGAACATTCCGATCATTCCGAGTACTCCGATCTTTTCGACTAGTTAGATGTTCGGCTCATCCCAAACCTTGGTGGTCGTGCAATTGACACTCTGCGTCAGCTGGCCCACCTTGAGGATGAATTCGCCTTCTTCGAGCGTCCACTTGCCGTCTTCGTTGACGAAAGCGAGGTTCTTGGCAGGAAGCTTGAAGGTTACCGTTGTGCTCTCACCCGGCTTCAGATCCACCTTGTCGAAGCAGCGCAGACGACGATTGTCGGGCACGATGCTAGCCACAACGTCGCTCGAGTAGAGGAGGACAGGCTCCTTGCCAGCCACCGAACCGGTGTTCTTCACATCGACGGTTACCGTCAGTTCGTCGTTCACGCCAAAGTCGGTCTTATCCACCTTCAGGTTACTGTATTCGAAGGTAGTGTAGCTCAAACCGTAGCCGAAGGGCCATTGCAGCGAAACCTTGGCATCGTAGTTGTAGGCGCCAGCCATGGTTCCTACCTCTTCGCTCACCTTGTAGTCGTAGTTGGCAAGCGAGTTAATCTCGCGCGGATAGGTGTAAGGCAGCTTTGCCGAGAAGTTGGCATCGCCAGCCATCAGGTTTGCAAGAGCATCGGCACCGTAGTTGCCTGGAAGCAGAATGTCGATGACACCCTTTGCCAAAGGCTCGATGTCGGCAATCAGACGTGGACGTCCTTCGTTGAGCACGAGGATGATGGGCTTGCCGGTCTTTGCCAAAGCCTTCACGAGGTTGCGCTGGTTCTCGCTCAGCCAAAGGTCGGTGAGGTTACCAGGAGTCTCGCAGTAGCTGTTCTCGCCAATGCAGGCAACGATGACATCGACGCCACGGGCAGCAGCCACGGCCTTTTCGATGCGCGGAGGAAGTTCGTCATAGTAGGCACCAGCCTCGTTATATTCGACGCCCTTCTCGAGGACAACGTTCTTCGCACCGAACTTGTTGCAGAATGCCTCATAGATGGTGTTATACTTCTCAGCCATCTCCTCGATGTTCGAACCCTGCCAGGTGTAGCTCCAGCCGCCATTGAGGCAGCGCATCTGGTTGGCATTAGGTCCGGTAAGCAGAATACGAACGCCCTTCTTGAGCGGGAGGATGCCGCCTTCGTTCTTGAGCAGGATTTCGCCTTCCTCAGCCGAATGGAGGGCCTTCTGGGCAAATTCGTCACATCCGAACTTCTCATAACCTTCGCCACCGGTGTTGGGGTTATCGAAGAGACCGAGACGATACTTCACGCGAAGCACACGGCGAGTGGCATCATCGATACGCGACATGGGCACCTTGCCTTCCTCAACAAGCTCCTTTAATAGGATGCAGAACTCCACGCTATATGGGTCCATGCTCATATCGATACCGGCGTTGATGGCAATGCGGATGGCATCCTTCTTGTCCTTGGCAACCCTTTCGCGCTGATAGAGGTTGTTGATGTCGGCCCAGTCGGTCACAATCATACCGTCCCACTGCAGGTCTTCCTTCAACCACTGGGTCAGGTACTTGTAGCTGGCATGTACGGGCACACCGTTGATCGAAGCGGAATTGACCATGATGGTGAGGGCGCCCGCTTTGATGGCGTTCTTGAAGGGCTCGAAATACTTCTCGCGCAGCATGGCAGGGGAGAGGTAGGCTGGAGTACGGTCCTTGCCGGTGAAGGGAGCACCATAGGCGAAGTAATGCTTCACGCTCGTTGCCACATGGTACTTGCCGAGGTGGTTGGGATCGTCGCCCTGATAACCTGCAATCTCGGCCTCAACCATACGCGAATTGACGATGGCATCTTCGCCGAAACTTTCCCAGATACGCGACCAGCGCGGGTCACGACCCAGGTCGAGCACAGGATTATACACCCAGGGGCAGTTGGCCGCACGGCTCTCGTAGGCGGTGATTTCGGCCATCTCCTTTGCCAGGGCGATGTTGAACGAAGCGCCGAGGTTGATGGGCTGCGGGAAGAGTGTGCCACCCTGCACGTAGGTCACGCCGTGGTTGTTGTCAAGGCCATAGATGTCGGGGATGCCGAGGTACTGCATCGACTTTTCCTGGATCTGCGGAATCCAGCGCTGCCATTGCTCCACCGTACCGGCTTTGCCAGGGGCATTGAGCACCGAGCCCACCTTCCATTTGCTGATGGTGGTGTCGAGCACGGTCTCGTTGAGTTCCCACGAACGCTTGGTGTCGCTCGTGAAGATATCGAGGCCATAGCCGCCCATACGCTGCATGATCTCTTCGTCGGTGAGTTTCAGCACTTCGGCCACAGCCTGTTCACCTTGTCCGAACTGAAGCAATGTCCTGCGAAGTTTATCGCGGTCAATCTTCGCATTCTCAAACTTCATGCCACCCAGGACGTCAAGATTGAGTTCGAGCATCTGACCAATCTTCTCATCGAGCGACATCTCAGCCAGTTTCTTCTCGATCTTGGCTTCAAGTTCTGCATCACGAGGAATTGCCGGCTCGGTCGTCTGCTGCTTGTTACAAGCGGTTGCAACCACAGCCAGGGCAAGTGTCAAAAGAAATGTCTTTTTCATTTGTGTTGGTTTTAGTAAGGATTATTTTACTCATAAATAATAATATACGCCGCAAAGTTAATTAAATTTCTTCAATCCACAAAGTATTTCGACCGAAAAACGCAAAATTGTGAATAAAAATTTTGTAAAGTCAAAAAATATTAATATTTTTGCACACTCAATTATTATAAAAACTCCGAGCCCAGCACGAGCCCATAAGTCAACAACCCTTCTTTCCCATGCAATCACCAGATATTTGGGGTGATATCCCCTTTGGCAACTATACATATCCATACGATTCACTCCTCAACAGTCCCGACTCGTTGCAACACGTCGAATCTATGCGTATGCTTCGAGACATCTATATCGTTAACGTTGAGTCCTCGCAAGGAGCCAATCAGTTCATCAAATTCTGTCGGCAAATTAGTGATAATTGGCTACCTTCGTTATTTTCATCAGAATCATTCTCTCTGAAGCTGATCCTATTGCTTCTTCTTGTTGTGGGGTTGTTCATCCTTTTTATTCCACCGCTAAAAAACAAGATTGAAAACTACAAGACTTCTGTATGTATGACGACAGTAAGCCTTGCCTTGATTCTGCTCGCCGTACCTCTTGGTAATGATTATTTTCCAACTATATTCCTTACAATCCTTGGCATTTATCTTATCATCCTATTTCTGTATTTATTAGCACGCCAATCTTTATTATTCAAAAAACATTTATTCTGGACTTCTCTTCTTATCTTCACAATTATCACAGCTTTTATAAACCTTTCTGAGCCTATACCTAATCTCATTCAAGTAAAGAATAACAACAATCCTATAGACAACTATTTCCTAGTTGTCTCCACAGCCTTTCTTCTTTTCACAATTCTGGCATTCGTATTTGCTTTACAAAAAACATATTCATCATCCGAATCGAAGAAATATAAGAAACAACAACTATCCTTGTGGGCACTTTTTTCATGGTGTTTTGCTTTCCTCCTCTATTTCATCGGAACCTATTATAGCGGTACTCAACGGTCATTGCTGACTACACTATTCCGACCTGCCTTGTCGGCCAGCAAAATCTTTATTCTTGCCGACAGCACAGCAGATATTACATTGCCTCTTCGTCGCAGCGGTGTATTCATGGGCATGCTTTCATTAGCTCGACTGTCGGGTTTTCTTGTTTCCACCCAAGTCATCATCAATTTACTTGGGGCTCGTTTAAAAGCCTCAATCAAAATTCGGTTTGCACATTGTCGCAATAGTTCCCTTTATGTGTTCTTCGGAATCAACAACGCTTCCATAAATGCTGCCAAAACCATTACCAAAGCTGAAGGCAGCAAACCGTTGGTCGTATTTGTGGATACAGCAGAAGACAATATTTCCAAATCACAAACAACCTTTGGTTTTGGATCCCTTATGTCTTTATTTACCCACAAGAAAGAAGCATTCGAGGCTGTCGATAAGGCCAGAAAGGGAAATCTTCCTGTCTTGTTAGCCATTTCATCTTCCAAATTAGAAGATATTTCCGATGAATGCAATTCTTTGTCATCTATCGGCTTAAAACAATTAGATAGACTGATTGACGAATCCTCAAAAACAGAGTTCTTTTTCCTATCTGAGGATGAAAGAGCAAATATAGTCGGAGCCAAGAAACTTACAGACTTACTGAATAAAAAGGAAACAAAAGACTTAAAGGACAAAAAGGAACAGAAGATCTTTTGCAATTGCCAAAACAATAACTTAAGTCAACTATTGCAGTTTAATGGTTATAACATCGAAGCCGTTGATTTTGCCAAACTCGCCATAAACCAATTAAAAAGCGATCATAATAGACTCTTGAGCGACTTATTGGAATTCGACGACACAGGTTGTTGTCACTCTCGTTTAAGTTCGTTGGTAATTGGACTCAATGAAGTTGGTGAGGAGGCTATCAATTATCTATACGAATTTGGCGCATTTGTCACCCCCCAGAAAACTCGCAGCGATTTCGAATGCCAAGTTATTGATAGCAATATGCATGACCTGGAAGGCAGCTTATATATACGTGTTCCTGAGCTCAAATACCGCGAAGAGAAACGTGATCCGAATGTTAGTGTTAAGCTATTGCGATATAAAGAGGGTAGCGAACAATTCTGGAACTGGCTTGACCAAAATATTTTGTCTCTTCAGTTCATCATTATTTCTTTAAGTAATGAAGATTTGCAGCAGATGTTAGCTGACGAAATATATAATCTGGCTGTACGACGTCGTCCAGAAAATCCTTCTCTCCCCCTTAGAATATATGTCTGTGCATATACAGCCAACAGCGCCAATAAACTCGATTTGATGGCAAAAACCTATAGCGACCTCAATAAGTATGGCAACGTAGAACTGATTCCGTTTGGAATGTCCGATATGTTCTTCGAAAAGGAAATCATCAAAAACGGTGATAACAACATAGAATACCTAAATATCACAAAGTATGAAAACATCACAAAAAAGAAAATGATAGAAAATGCCAATCTGTATTACATCGCCTATCAAAAAACGGCAAAGCAGCTTATTGGCAAAGAGAAACTAGTCACATGGGACGAACGACGCAAGAATACCCTCTCGAAAGAAATGAGTAGTCCTTCAGAGGATAAGCTTGCTTCAATCCTTGATCTTTTACGCAAGGAGTCGCAGGATATCAGCAATGAATATCATCGCAGTACAAAAATTTCAATTATCAAGCGTGCTCTTGCTCAACATGGTCAGCAAACTATCCAGAATCTTTATGATGTCTTACCGGAATCCTTGACATATGATATTAAGGCCGACCATGTCTCAAAAGATGATTATCTCAATTCATTGATCGAGAACCTTGCCGCTTTGGAACATATTCGTTGGATAGCAAGTCATGAGATTTTAGGCTTCCAATACGATGCCCACATCAAAAAGGAATTGCGTTCGTTACTTAGGAAACATCCATACATGGTGGATTGGGAATATTTGACCAATGACCTCAAACTATTTGACGTCGCAGTAGTTATTACTTCTCTATTGATTGAAAAAAATGAAGAAATTGAAAAAAAGAATAACATACAATCCACAACCGATTGATACATCAGGTATCGAGTTGCCTGCTGAACTGATGGATTTAGCCGAAACAATAGCTCGTAATGTGCATGATGTTTGGGCCAAGTCTCGCATTAACGAAGGTTGGACCTACGGAGAACAACGTAATGATGAAAAACGTCAGACGCCCTGTCTGGTAGATTATAACGACCTGAGCGAGGAAGAGAAGGCCTACGACAGGAACACTTCTCTTGAGACCTTGCGTCTAATTACGAAACTGGGTTTCAAGATAACTAAAGACAACTAAATCAATAGCCCTAATACTCTTTACTATGAGCGAAAAAATATTTATTAGCTACAAACGTATAGATAAGAAGAAGGTTCTGCCTATCGTCGAGGAAATCAAGAAGAAGACAGGTGTCAACTGTTGGATTGATCTGGAAGGAATCGAAAGCGGCGACCAGTTCGAAAGAGTCATCATCCGTGCCATCAAAGAATGCGAAATCCTCGTCTTCATGATGACACGCAATTCGATTGCACCTTACATCGATCCTAAGACGGGTCAGCCCGATTACGACAAACCTTCGTGGACTGAAAAAGAAGTAAAATACGCTTTGGAACAGAAAAAACGTGTCATCCCTATAAGTGTCGATGGCACAATGGTTTCCGATTGTGATTGGCTTGCATTCAATTTTTTGGGCACTGATTGCATCATGTACAATAACAAAGAACAAAAGGATAAACTGTTCCGCAACATCACCAAATGGTTGAAAAAGAAGGAAGACACCAAGGTAAAACCATCACCCAAAGTTGAGGTGAAACAAGATCCTATACCCGAAGTGAAGCATTCGACTAATGTCGAAGCAAAGACGTCGTCACAACCCGCTTCACTTCCTGCCAAACCTGCAAGTCCTTCATCCAAGCCATCTTTCACCTATATGGCCATAGCTGCTGCCATCGTTCTGCTTATTGCTGCCTTGGCATTTGGTCTTTGGCCAAAGAATGCCACTGTTGAGCCTACGGCCGCAGAAAGCGTTGCCATCGATGATAGTGCATCCTCCATAGCTTCTAACCAGCCCTTAACAGAGGCCAAGGAGACACCTCAACCCAACGTAGGGAAGGGAAAAAATGTCAAAAGCAATCAGCCTCAACCTACCACATCTTCCAAGCCAACCTCATCACAACCATCCACCACAGAACAACCTCCTCAAAGCGAACCCGTCGAAGAAATTCTGCCTACAATCCAAGGTGCGCCACTCGATCTTGACAGCATTGGTGCATGTTATCTGTTTGGCAAGGGTGTGAAGAAAGATCCCAAGCAAGCCGTCATCTATTTCCAAAGTGCAGCCAAGCAAGGACTTGCAAGTGCACAGAATCATCTGGGAAGCTGTTATTATTCAGGTACGGGTGTTAAGCAAAACTATCAGCAAGCGTTCGAATGGTTCAAGAAAGCTGCGGCACAGGGAGACGTCACAGCACAAGATAATTTAGGTAGCTGCTACCTGCTTGGACATGGAACCTCCAAAAACCATACGGCTGCTGTCGAATGGTATCAAAAAGCCGCAGACAAGGGCAATGCAAGTGCACAAGCCCACCTCGGAAGCTGTTACTTCTACGGACAAGGTGTTACAGCTGATAAGAACAAGGCCATCTATTGGTATGATAAAGCTGCCGCTCAAGGAAACACAACAGCACAAAAGAATCTCGAAAAACTGAAAGCTAATTGATTTATTACCGCAAAAATCAACGAGAGCATCTCGATTCGTGGAGAACCAGGATGCTCTCGTTTTATATTGTCGTCTCAGTGAATTATTCGGTAAATGCCATTTACCAACAGAAACCTACACCGAATTGGAAATTATTGACATTCTCTTTACAGAAGTCTTTGTAATCACCTGTATATGCCCAGAAAGTACGTCGATAGGTGAATTTAAGAGCTACCCTAAAATACTTCAAGACAATACCGGCCTCCAAGTCGCCACCTCCGAAAATATTCTTTTTGGCATAATCATTATGTGTCATCTTTTCCGGATTAAACTTATTAAACTTTAAGTCATCATCGTATTTTTCTTCATCAAAAGAAAGGAAACCTCCGTAATGACCGCCAAAACCAGCATGAATATAAATGGGCAACCAGATATGCCATGTTGGACCTGTAGAAAAACAAGCCTCATACTCTAATTTGTCGGGTGAAGGTAAATCATCTTCACCCTTATTTGTCCATATTGTTGGGTAAATAAAAGGTGGAACTTTGTCTTCTTTATATTCCCCCTTAACACGCGCTGTAAAATGCTCTAGGAATGCTTCATTGGCCATAAGAGTAAAATACCAACCGTTAGTCTTGTTATTATAGAATGAGCCGTAAGTAAATCCAAACATATCATTTGTAGGACTCCATTCTAAAATAAACGTGCTCGAATGACTATCCCTACGAAGACGAGCCTTACGGACTAAATCCAAATTATCATTGGCTAGTTTTCTAAACCTTGTACAACTATTCTCAATCACCTGATTGAACAATTGACTAGCACGGTCTAGATGGCCTTCATCCAGTTCTTTCACTCCCAAATTGAACATTGCTTCGCAGTCGCGATCAAAGTTGCGCTGAGCATTATATAGCGACTGACGCAATTTTTCATTACCATCATAGATGAGCAACTTGCTATATGCATTAGCGGCTTCATGATATCTGAAGAAATGATCGGCCTCAACTGCCTGGTTGTACCAAAGCAACATCGAGTCGCACAACTGGATATGTTGCAAGATGTTAGCCGTGTCATTCAGATATTCCGGACAATAACGGCACAACTCATAATTATCCTTGGCTTTCTGATACTCGCTGTTGTTGAACGATTCCTGCGCCTTCTCCAGATAGTTGAAGAAAGGACTGCGAAGCACAGAATAGGGGTCGCTCACCGTATATTCAAACAGCTGTTTGTCCTTAAGTGGCAATGGCATACGATAGTCCTGGAAGCCAGGGACTCTAATGGTCAAACGACGGTTCGAATAATCTCGTCCAGGTTCTTGTGTGACGAACACGATGCTGTAAGTCTTCTTTCCAGCAATCGAATCGACTGTGATGTTCATCTGACTCTGGGTCTCGTGAGTCGATTCAAAAGTCAGACCAAAAGGCTCGAGAGTAACAAACTGAACCATGGCCTCGTGACGATCACCACAAGGATAGACGCCATAGCCCGAAGTCGTTTCCTGTACGTTGAGAAGCTTCAGGTTATCCTGCCCGAACAACGCAGTGGCGCTCATCATTAACATTCCTACAAGGGCCACATTATGCAAGGCCACATGTGAAGTGAATAGTTTTTTCATAGTAATGTAAATGTAAGTTTATTTGATAGTAAAATAATCAAGATTAAATACCTCATCGCGTTTGATTTCACGGCCTTCGAATTGATGAGGCTGCCAGGTTCGAACCTCAATACTTGGGTTCATGGGATCCTCGAAATTAACCATCAGGAAGAGCCAACCGATATCCGAATAGGTCGAGGTATTCCAGTATTGTTTGAGGGTAACGCCATAAATCTTTTCATGAATAGGATGCTGGATCACCGAAACCTCTTCAAACTTGATATTGATATAGTTGTTCTTGCTGAATATCTTCTGCAATTTGGCAATGTATTCCTTCTTGTTCTGGACAACAAGCTGATACTGCTGGCCACCCAATCCTTGCAGCATCAGGTTGTCATCCTTGTTTCGTTCTTTCTTCCTTAAAATTGTACCTGTAATAATCAAGGCATCATCGCTATAAACTTGCTTCAGATAGCCAATGTCCTTACGATTGTAAGCCGTACGGAAAACCTCAATGAAATCAAGTATCATCTGTCGGCGCACAAGGTCTTCCTCTTTCACGCCATTCACGATGACATTATTGTAGTTATGTTTTTCAAGCTGCATATTAACTTCAGTAAGATGACCATTGTCATCAAACGAGAAGACCATGTCCTGAAATAAATTATCCCCTTCGGCACTGAGGACATTCACAGGAATGTCGCGCAACTGAAAACCTCGATTTCCAAAGAGGGTCAACACATTTCCCTCCACCAGATCGACACTACAGTTGATAGGACTCTGTTCCCAAAGGTCCATGATACTCTTGATCAAAGCCTTGTTTTTGGGGTCCTTTTCAGGGAAATTCGTTTTCAATTTGTCTTTCAATTTCTTGCCATCTTCAAGGACGGCTTCATTGAAAGCAGTAAGCAGGTTGGCAGATTCCTGTTCAATGGTAGCCTTGGCAGCTGCCGACATCTGACCACTCAGGACCTTTACCCTGACTTGAGCCCGCAATCCCATCAATGAGAGGGGGAGAAGCAAAAGAAGGATAGTTGCAATTCGTTTCATTTTCTTAAATAAGGTATTGCGTTAATAATCTTGTTTCGATTACCGGTATTACCTTTCCTGTTGGGAAGATATTCTTCGAAAAGGGAATAGACATTATGTTGAGGTGTATTGGTATAAAGCAGCGCGGTGAGTTTGGCAGGATTCTCGGTGCCCAACTGACTGACAGGAACACTTAATAGCAGCATGTGGGTGAATCCAAACGAGGTATTTCGAAGGACCAGAATACCCGTCAGCAATCCTTTTTCTGTCATATACTGGGCAGCAGCAAAAGGCTCCATCACGCCTTCGTCTCTAAGTCCTGCTAGTAATGTGGGCCAGCCGCATGTCCAAGTTTCATAGCGTCCACCATATTGACGATGCATCACTTCAACGGTCAAGCCTTCGGGCATCACATTTCCCAATAATAAGTTCTTGACCGATTCCTTCGGATGGTCAGGAGTCCATAAAGGAATGATTGTGCTATCGGGTTTGATCTCATAGTAGCCATCGGCACAGAGCGAATCAATATAATACACTTCGCCTATCGTATGCCACACATCAAGATTTCCGGTAGCAAAGAGCTGATCGAGAGAGGGCAGACGATTCACCGAAGCCTTGCCCGTGAAGGCCTGCAGACGTTTCGATTGTCGCTCGTCCTCTTCCTTCTTGTCGGTACCATAAATCAGCTCACGTTCCTTCGGGATATAAATAAGCAAGGTTGACTCCGGTGTACCACCCAAAATATAAATCCTATATCGATTATAGTCTTCGAGGACTTTTACGCCTGTGACATTCTTCAAGATAGGATAAGCTTTCGAGAAGGTCTTGAACGCACCGCTGCCGTAGGAGCTGGCCTCCAGGAAGACTCGTACACCATTCTCCTTCATCCACTTGCTACGTTGCTGCTCGGAACCTTGAAGGGCAATTCGCAGAACGATGCGTTCAACGCCATGCCAAAGATAAGGATTCAGGACCTGTTGCATCTCATTGCTGAAGATGGCTACACCTAAATGCCGGAGTTGTCCGTCCTTGTCATGCTCTTCATGTATCGGAAGGTCTGTCTTGTATTTCTGACGCAGCTCTTGCAGACGTTGCATCTCAAGCGTCTCTTCGGCAAACACGTTACCGAAGAGCGTCTGTAAAATGACAATCAAAACTGCAATCAGTCCTCGCATCTCAGCTTTTATTTTTCGTTGATTTTATATCCATAGGAGAGGAGAATGGGTATCCAGGCATCATCTTCAGCCCTTGCAGCAAGATGCTTGCATTGGATAGCCTTCTCAAAATCGTAGTCCAGACCATGATGTTTACCCTTCGAGTAACAGTAGGCTCTCGACAATTCTTCGAAGGCCATCGGGCAACCCATCTCAGCCGAACGCGTAGTGTGCTCGATATATGCACGATAATCGTTCTTCAGCCAATAATAACGACCAAGGTCCAACTCGGCTTCGGCATTACCTGCATCAGCAGCTTGGTTGAGCCACATCGAAGCCTCCTCCAAATTCCGCTTGTTGGGCGTACACCACAGCAAGAGATGACCTAAACGTTGGATGCTATGCACATCCCCTCTATGTGCTCCATGCCTATAATAATTGGCTGCACTATCTACCATCGCTGGGGTTAGGCTGCTGCACAAGTCGCCATCTTCATCCCAACCCATCGAATTGGTACGCACATACATATCGCCTTTGAGTCCATACCACTGGGCATCATCCTGGTCATGCAGACTCTCCATCCAGTATGCCGACGACTTGAGGTATTTCCTGCGGGTAGCAGTGCTATGCTCGTCTTCTTCGTACGCTTCATGGAAATAATAATTTGCCAGCCACGCCTTAGCAACAGGCTCTGATGCCATCGTCGCCAACTGTGTCATCAGCTGAATGGCTTTGCCTTCGTTTTGCTTCACACCAATGCCATATTGGTAAAGAATAGCGAGAGGGTAGCTTCTGCTCATGTACCTATCAGCGTCATCATTAACCTCCATAAAAAGGTATTGTGCTTCATAATTATCTCGATAGTCGACCAGGGCAGGCATGTCGTATTTAGTATAATTGTCAGAAGCCCGATGAAGATAGATTTTCTGATTCTGGCCTCTTCGTGTTCGCATATAACCATTGGCATTAACGCTGTTTCGCACATTACCAAGATCGCATTCCAAAACATTCGGACTGACAAGCTTGCAGTCAAAAGTATATTCCACTGTAGTTGTTATACTTCGCTCTAAGCTGGCAAGCTCCTTGGCCTGGGCATTGTCCTGTTCGCTATTCGAAGGTGAATCGATGAAGGGAAGAAGATGTGCAATGTTCGAAATCATGTTGCGCGTCCATTTGTAGATATTCTTTCCCTGATCGTATTCCTCATCGATGGCAAACACGAAATTAATCGAATTGCCATTTACCTTGCCTTCTGCCTCTTCGTTGACAATCACATACCGCATATCATTCAGAAGGCGCACACGTCGCATGTAGGTCATTGCCTGTTTCTGAATGGCACGTCTTTCACGCGATTCACAGACGATACCCGACTGATCGGAAATTGTTATGAAGTATGTTCCATTGTTAGCTCGTTTGAATTGGAAGATCCACATCTCGCGACCATCTTCGATGCAGTTGTCACTCACCCAACGTCCTGTCAGGTCAAAACCGGCAGAAGCAGGTTTCATAGGAGTCATGTTGAGTTGTGGCATATCCATACCATAGCGCCTCAGGAAACTGAAACCTTCGTATGGCTTAATTGGGGCTTCTTCGATTTTCTTTTGTGCCGGGAATGTCTTGGCAGCAGCTTTCGCCTCCTCTGCAGTTGTTACAACAGGTGCCGCATCCTGACGCGTAAGTTCCATCTTGCTGTCCTGTTCCTCGAGATCTTCAAAATGGTTGATTTTGAGCAAATCCTCGAGCTGCCTTAATCTTTTTCGCGGCTCTACGATTTTCTCCGAGTCAAATTCGAGCGTTAGGAACTTTCGATAGAAGTAGATAGCGCTGGCAAGTGCTTCCGGGTCATGTTTCCGCTCATAAACGTCTTCAAAGATATGTGCCTTTCGAAGATAAGGGGCAGGATAACCTGGCGACATCTCGATGACGACATCAAGTGCAGCCAGAGCATCGTCAACCTTATCTTTGCGCATGAACATCTCCGCCCTCATGAATTGAAGATTCACTTGCGAACGAGTCACCTGTCCGTAAGCATCTTCCGTCCATTGGGGCAGGAATGTCATTACGACAATTCCAAGGACGAATAATCGACGATGTATGAAACTAAATATCTTCATCAGCTTCAATTCTAAAGACTGTAAATCACCTTACGCTTGTCATACTTCATGTTCCTGACCTTCTCATTCAGATTTGTCTTCATGCGACGGAGGTTCAACAAAAGCGCATTATTTCTCAGCTGAATAGGATTGACGTTTGCGGGCACAAACAATTTCAAGTCATTCTTTTCATCCTTCGCAAGCTCAGAAAGCGAGCGATGGTCTTTAATGGTTACTCCAAGACTGCTCAAGTAATATTGCATCTGATATTTTCCTTCTGTGGGTACACCATCAGCAGTAATGTCGCAATTGACGTCTATTTCAATGTCGGAATTCTTCTTGTCAGATACTCTTTTGTATCCATTCGTGTCCATGATGCTGCACAACGTATCACCGATGATCTTAAAATCGTCATCCGACAGATTCAAATAGTAGAATGGGGTAGGGTCGAACGCAAATAGCGACATCTGTGCCGAATGCAATTGTTCCATCAGGCGCAACGGCAGCTCTCCCGAGAAGATATGTTTCGGAAGGTTGAGGAGCGATTGCTTGTTCATACTGACAGTGACGATAGCCTTGTCTGTTTTCGGGGCTTCAGTGACGTGAACCTTGGCTTTGCCCTCAGCATTCGTCATCTTCACGTGGTTCACTTTTCCTCCATCACTCACCGTAAACGTTACGGGCAAACCTTGGACGGGCTGACCGTTATACGTGGCTTTGGCATAGATTTCAATAGGCACATCTTCGCCTGGCACCATGGGGCACGATCTCCTTTCAAACGTCCAATAGATGCTGTCCATGCTGTGAAGATAGCCTTGATGGAGCACTTCGACCAAATCGAAATCATGATAAATGATCTGCTTATGCAGAATAGGCACCAGATTCTGAAGAGCATGGCAATAGACTTCGGCAGCATTGTACAGCTCTCCCGATCGTTTTAATTCATCAGCACGTGTAGCCATCGAATCCACAAGAACCACAATTGCAGAATAGACCGAGTCACAGAACAGGCGGTAATCATGATCGGATATCTCACAAAAGATGTAACTCTGATCGTCAGCCTCGTGGGTCTTTACTGTCTTGAAGAATGAGCTGTTTTCGGCAATCTTCACCAACGATGAATGTTGCTCCACAGGAGCCTGGCCTTTTTCAATCAAAGAATACTGGTAGGAACCTTCCTCCGAACGTCTGGAGGTCTTTTGGCTTACTAAAATGTTTACTGCATTATGACGGGCATCTCCAAGCGTGTTGCCTGATGCGACGGCTCTTGTTACCGTTGCCGTGGAGATAGGATTGGTGGTAGCCCATTTCGGTAGCGGTTTGCTCTGGCCAACCGCTAGCACAGGTATCATGCTGGATAAAATAAATGAAAGAAACAATTTATTTTTCATTGCAAGTATATGATTTAAAACGGCACAAAGATACTACTTTTTTTTAAAAGAATAATAAAAAAACAGAAAAAAATGACATTTTTGAACTTATTTTCCTATTCTACTTGAAAAAATAGTCAGTATTTCCACATTTATTGTTCAACAGTTTGTAGGTTATTGGGGAGCTCTACCAAACAGCACCGAACTTAAAACTCTACTCATAACTCTCTTTTTACCCCCCCCATTTGTTAATTAAGGTTAAATATTGAAAATATTGCTGTTTGGGCTTGGTTTGATGATAATAAAGGCATACCTTTGCCGCAAAATATAACAGCAAAAACCCTTAACATAGTATTCTCATTTTGATTCTCATTATTAACTGACGATATTCAATAATGGAAGAACTGATTCAAAAAATAGACGCCGCAATCAACGATGGCCATTTATTTAAGAACCCTGATCTCACAATCCGTGATGTTGCTAGGGAGCTCGCCACCAACCGCCTTTATATCTCAAGGGCGATAAATACTACGTACGGCTATTCATTCACCGTTTACCTCAACCGAAAGCGAATCGAATACTCTATCGCTTTGATGGCTGAACATCCCATGATGTCGATGGAAAATGTAGCCTCCGAATCGGGATTTGTATCAGAAACGGCATTCTTCAGAAAGTTCAAACAAATAATGAACGATTCGCCACGATCCTATATGAAAAAAATAAAGCCTTGACCACATTCGGCCAAGGCTTTCTTATTCAAGGATTATTCGTCTTCATTCCAGATGTCATCGCGGTGCTTGCCATATTGAGTGCCACCTGAGGTATATCCTTCTTGAAAAACACCTACTTTTCCATCTCCGCTAGATTGAGTAACTATATCGTTAAGCTCCAAATCGACAACGTCAAGTTTTGGGGTATTATATTGCTTTTTCATAACATTCAACAATTTTGATTATTTGACATATACTTTCTTAGTCGTGCCATCTTCGAGGATAATCACATTCAGGCCCTTCTTCAGCTCCGATTGACGTTTGCCGTCGAGCGAGTAGATGCCTGCAGGAATGCTGTGGTTCATCCGTATTTCCTCGATGCTTTCTGGTTCGTCGCTGGGGAAAACCGGAGGTGCATATTTAGCACTCGAACCTTCAAGACGCAAGAAAGCGCGATAAGGTGCTGCATTACGGCCCTCATCTTTATTGTACAAATAGAATGCAGCAATATTAGTCTCACTGTTATATTGCATAATATAGTCAGCATTCTGGATTAGCGCCACATCGTCGGCCACAGCGCCATATAAGACACCATCATTGAATAGATGAGTCTCATCGATTGCCTCTGGACCTTCAAATGGATACGTTTTATCAGGATCTGCCTTTACGATGTATGGCTTGTTTCGTTCGATAACATCAGTTTCCAGTTTTGACAAAAGAAGATTATCTTCTGAGTCAACCAGACTACAGCTATAAAGTGACATATCCTCGGGCAATTTAGCTTCAAATGGCAAGATCAGCGTGCCGTAGCCAGCTGGACTTACTCGATATCCATGATTCAACGTTGCACGGTAGGTGAAAGTGACTGATGGATAATTATAATAATACGTATGATTATTATCAGTAAACAGTTTTACCGTGTACTTTTTATTGGGTTTAAATTCTTTTTCAAAGTCGATATCATTAAAAACTGACGCGAAATCTATACTACCTTTTCTATCTTGCCCCGAGAGTACATCTTCAAGAGTGATTGTGCTTGATCTAAGTTTGGTTTCTGTCGTCAATTCACAATAAATTTTAACATCAGTTGTATTGCTTGTACTATTCTTGATAGTAAAGTTCATCTTAAGGTCTCCAACACAGGTATTGTTGTCGTTATTGAAGCTAGGCCTTTCAGTAAAATGGATAGTACCATCCGTTGAAGGCAAAGTACCCTTTACGACGATGGTCGGATAGGTTTCGTCTTTAAGAATATCTACTTTTTGCCAATCATTATCTGTCTGTCCATATTCTCTACAAACTGGTTGCAATTCGTAGGTTCCTTCTTCCCAACTAGACGGATTGAATGCCAATCTTTGAATATAAGTATAATATGATCCAATAGGGATATTTATATTCTCACGGTCTTTATAGTAATAAGTTAGCTCATTTTCGACATCTGAACCATCTGCATTTTTAATTTTGATTGCCTTGACGCCGAAGTCAAGTTTTTCCGCCAAACAACTAATATTAAATAATGAAGTGCGAAGGTAGCAAGCAAGAGCCCCATTCGAACGTTCATATTCGAATGTGTCTTCATAGGTTTGATTACCTACTAATAAATTCATGCCACCGACATCTGAGCGATGGCCAACATGAGCTACATCATTTCCATTGTCATTCGGCTTAACACCTAGTATGATCATCTGATTACCGGTGTAGGCCGAGCCCACACCTGCGCCTCCTTCACCATTCTCACTGGGTAGGAGGGCATTTGTGCCAGTCAGAGGATAAGGACCATCGCATTTACCTCCCCACCCCCAGTTGAAAGTGAACATTTCAGACTGTTTATCGTAACCATCACATATGAACTGATGACCTCCATTGGATGCTCGTCCACTATAGAAAACGGGGTAACCTGCTTCGAGTTCTGAATAGACTAGTTTTTCCCAATCTTCATCATTATAATAATCGCGACGCTCCATATGCATTGCCTTATCATAACCAAAATATGTGGCAAGTGCTTTGCAAATTAACTCAGATAGGGCACCTGAACCACCAGCGGAACTAGTTCCATATTGCATACCGACCGATACGCCTGCATGGAACATCAAAGTAGCGACAGCATCATCTGTATCGTTAGGGTCAGTTTTATAATCTAACTTCATTTTATCCCACATATAGGTGGTCGCCCCAAAATTAATTGGGTCAATATTATCATACGATTCTATAACAGTTTCCCCATCTTGTGACATATATCTGAATTTGGCTTCGTAACCATAACTTCCTGATCCAGTTGTTGCAGGATGTTTGTGATAGTACATTACCTGAGCCATGGCTGTAGCCACACATCCTGTAACATACACACTATCATTATAGTTCGGGATAAGATTATTATAGGGACTTCTTTGATTCCACTTTGTTTTGATCATAGGATCGATTTGTACGCGCGTCGTTTCACCCTTCGCCCTACGTTGACCCTTAACACCGACCTTCGCTGCATGGGCAATCTGCCCGGTGTATTGGCTCAGCCACCACTTGAAGTTGTCGGGAGCAGTGTCATAATCGAACGAGCCATGGTCACAGTAGCCCAGGATTTCACGAGCAGCCTCGTCACCGCCGATGATGACGAAACCCTCATCTTCACCCGCATTGAAGACGTAGAAACATGTCTTGCCCTCACTCTTCGAGGTATAGGCCAACGAAACTTGTGGAGCAGCGTCTGCACCCTTGATATGCTTGGCTCCATCGGTTTGGCTCATCAGGAAATTCAAGGCACGGCCTTGGGCCTCCTCGACGCTCACTTCCTGGGCCATTGTGACATTGACGGTCATAATTGAAAGCAATGCCAAAAAATGAGAAAGATACTTCATAATTTTATTTTGGGTTGTTGTTCAGCTATTAACTAATAGAGTGGGGGCGATATAATGACATATCCCTACAATTTGCAAAAATAGAAATAATCTTCGAAACTTTCGACAAAAATAAAGACAATTAAAATCACATTGATTAAAATATCTTGTCTCATTTAGCTTTTTGGCATCTTCACCGCACAAAATTTCTGTTTTATTCAACATAAAATATCGAAAATATTCAAACTTCGTCAAACTTGAATCAAAAATTTGGGAATTTAAGCATATTTCAATATTTTTGCAACCGAATAAACTGAAACTATGTAATTAAGTCCTGATAATTGATACGTCATGTTACGATTCTATATTTCGTTCATCTCATTATTGGCTGTCAGCATGGTGTCGCAGGCTGATGATGGCATATTGAATGGTACGATACTCAACAACTCCGAGAAAGCCTTCGACGGCGACCCCTCCACCTATTCCGCCTCGACCTACAACTTCGGCTGGGCAGGCCTTGACCTGGGCACGCGTCACGTCATCACCAAGGTAGGGTGGATGCCGCGCGACAACGTCCCCAGCCGCATGATCCTCGGTGTGTTCGAAGGCGCCAACAGCCCCGACTTCATGGACGCGCTGCCCATTCACATCATCAGGAGTGCCGACGAAGTAGGCAAACCCGGCGTGATGAGTTACGCCGAGGTCTCCTGTTCCCAGGGCTTCCGCTATGTGCGCTATGTAGGCCCAGCCACCACCTATGCCCATGTCGCCGAACTCCAGTTCTTTGGTCACGAAGGCATGGGCGACCATTCGAATCTGTTTCGCATCACCAACCTCCCGACCGTCAGCATCCACACCATCAACAACACGGTTCCCCGCGACAAGGTAAACGAAATACAGGCGCATTTCATCATCATTGGCGATAGCTCCCACGCGCTGATCTCCGAACCTGGCACCATCCGCGAACGTGGCAACTACTCGCGCGAATACCCAAAGAAACCTTGGCGCATCAAGTTCGAACAAAAGCAGCACGTCCTCGATGCACCAGCCCATGCCAGGAAGTGGACACTCATCAACAACTACGGCGACAAGACGCTGATGCGCAATCTCCTCGCCTTCGAGCTGAGCCGTCGGCTGGGCATGCCCTACACGCCCTATGGTCGAGCCGTAGATGTGCTGTTCAACGGCGAATACAAGGGCTGCTACCAGCTTTGCGATCAGATACAGGTCCACAAGGATCGTGTCGAGATAGAGGAGATGACGCCTCGCGACAATAGCGGCGACGAGCTCACAGGCGGATATTTCTTCGAAATCGATGCTTATGCCGACAAGGAAGCTTCCCATTTCTATTCCAACCAGTGGAAGCCCGTCACCATCAAGTCGCCCGACGAAGACAGCATCACCTCCGCCCAGAAGAACTACATCCGCAATCACTTCAACAAGATGGAGAGCGACTGGAGCCGTTACCTCGACCTCAACACCTTCCTCCGCCATTTTCTGGTGGGAGAACTCTCGGGCAACATCGACACCTATTGGAGCGTCTTCATGTACAAGCATCGCATGAACGACACCATCTACACCGGACCCGTCTGGGACTTCGACCTCGCTTTCAACAACGACCGCCGCATCACGCCGCCCAACCAAATGAGCGACTACGTCTATCGCTCGGGAGGAAGCTGTGCGGGCAATATGCGCAGTTTTGTCGATAAGATTATCATCCATACCGAAAGCACGCACGACCAGCTGCTCTCTATCTGGGACGAGGCTCGACACAATGGCATCGACCAGGACCATCTCGTCGCCTACGTCGATTCGATGGAGGAGGAGATCATGCAGTCGCAGGCACTCAACTTCATCCGCTGGCCCATCATGAACCAGTATGTTCATCAGAACCCGAAGATCTGGGGCAGTTATACTGCCGAGGTGGAGAATGTCCGCGACTTCATCCGAAAGCGCGTCGAATGGATGGACAATCGCCTGGGCTACACCTATGTCCCCGAAAGCATCTCAATCGTCTCCGATTCCGACCCCGACGACATCGATTTCAGCCGTCCCTATCGCATCTATTCGCTCAGCGGCCAAACCCTCGGTGCCGACCTCAATGCTCTTCCCACAGGCATCTATATCGTACGCCAGGGCCATCTGGTCAAGAAGGTGCAAATCAGATAGTTGCTTTTATCTAAATGAATATCAAGAAGGTGAAAATGGCAGGAGACGGCGGGCTCAATGCCCTGTCTCTACTGCCGGAAAAT
>JAEEGK010009475.1_pt1 | contig 22735 bp, 23 predicted proteins | sample 8958771 | NCBI WGS metagenome assembly JAEEGK01 (sample SAMN16246547, study PRJNA631951) | gut metagenome | biome: gut microbiome; feature: rumen; material: SC-attached | host: Bos | place: Iran: Karaj | collected 2018-10 | reverse complement strand
GCGACGAGGTGTTCAAAGCCATCTTGGAGCAAGCGGAGAATTTTATGAAGAATGATGAAAAACGAAATGAAAATAGTAAGTAACAAAGCAACAAGACTAATTTTTTCCTTGCTGATGAATGGGTAAGGTGAGGGTGGATAACCTAATTTTCTTCATCAACCATTTTTCTCTGCTATAAGCTATAGACGGCAGTAGATGGATTTTTTGATTTATTTTTTCTGTCATGTCAAAAAAAATGATATTTTTGCAAATTCATACCATAGATAAAACAGGACATGGCACAGCGGAAAAACAAATTGAAAATAGCATTGATATACGATTTTGACGGCACCTTGTCACCGTTGAATATGCAGGAGTATGATTTTTTGAAGTCGCTGCATATAGAAAAAGATGCTTTTTGGGCGGAAACCAACGAGTTGGTAAAGAAAAAAAATGCCAACAATGTGCTTTGCTATATGAAGTTGATGTTGGAGAAGGCCGCATCGAAACATGTGCCTGTCAGGTATAAGAATTTTGTGGAATTCGGCAAAAGCATCCAACTTTACAAAGGTGTGGAGCAGTGGTTTGACTTGGTGAATGAGTTGGGACGCAAAAACGATATCGTGGTGGAGCATTATATCAATTCCTCGGGTTTGAAAGAAATGATAGAAGGCACGCCTGTCTATAAAAATTTCAAGCAGGTGTATGCCAGCAACTTTATGTATGACGAAAACGGGGTGGCGGTATGGCCGGCGGTAGCTGTGGATTTTACCACCAAAACACAGTTTTTGTTTATGATCAACAAAGGCATAAAAGACATTCGTGACAATCACAAGGTGAATGAATTTGTCGCAGAAGACGATCGTCCTGTTCCTTTCAAGCACATGATTTATTTCGGGGACGGCGAAACCGACATACCGTGCATGCGTATGATAAAAAATCAGGGAGGCTATGCCATTGCGGTCTATAATCCCAAAAATAAGGATAAAAAATCCAAAGTGGAAAAATTGATACAAGAAGACAGAGTCAATTTTGTCTATCCCGCCGATTATTCTACAAAAGGGAAAATCTATCCGACCGTGGAGGCTATTATGAAATTGATGAAATCGGAATACGATTTGCGGCAGATAGAGTTAAAGCAAAAAGAAGAAACAGGAAAATAAAATACAATTAAGTAAATATAAGAAGATGATTCCGTTTTTATTGCAAGATACGGCACAGGCAGTCCCTTCGGCAAGCAACTCGTTCACCACTTGGCAGGTGGCAGTGTGGGGCTTGATAGGGGTGTTTATGTTTATGATAATATATATGTGCATCATAAAAATAGTACATGTGATAAAAAGCAAATTCCAACCGGAGGAGTCATCCCGTGAAACAGAAGAAAATATAGAAGCATGATAGAAAATATAACTGCAGAAAATGCTTACCAAGCCGCACAAAAAGGTGCATTGTTGGTAGATGTAAGAGAAAGTATAGAGGTGGAAGATGTATGGATGGATATGCAGCAGGTGATGAAGATACCTTTGTCGGTTTTTGCCAAAGAATATACCCGGATACCGAAAGACAAAGAAATAATACTTTGCTGTGCCATAGGTCTTTCCAGCGAAATTGCCGCAAAAATTTTAGACGAAAACGGCTATAAAAAGGTAAAAATAATTGAAAACGGTTTGATTGCATGGCAAAAGGCCAAATTGCCAACCAAGGCGAAATATATGTGTCATTGCGGTAATGAAAACAAAGAGCAAAACAAATAATTGTATGGACTATAAAGCAATTTTTGACAAATTTTCCAACTATAAAATATTGGTCATCGGCGATGTGATGTTAGACGATTACATCGTCGGCAGTGTAAGCCGAATATCTCCGGAGGCACCGGTGCCGGTGGTGGACATAGCACAACGTTATGCCCGCTTGGGGGGAGCTGCCAATGTGGCTTTCAATATCAAAGCCATGGGAAGCACCGCCATCTTGTGTTCGGTAGTCGGCACTTGCAAAAAAAGCGACACCTTTATACATTTGTTGCAAAAAGAAAATATGCCCATAGACGGCATCGTGCGAAGTCAGGACAGAAAAATGACGGTGAAATATCGTGTCTTGGGCAACAATGGGCAGCTACTGCGTATGGACGATGAAGAAAAAGACGAACTCTCCCTGCAAGACAGACAGGCTTTGCTGGCAAAAATAAAACATTATATTTCTACAGAGAAAAATATCGCCATTGTATTTGAAGATTACGACAAAGGAGTGATTTCCTCCGCCCTCATCGACGAGGTGGTGGCAATGGCTCAACAATATCAGGTGCCGATAACGGTGGACCCGAAAAAACGTAATTTTTTGCATTATCATCGTATCGATATTTTCAAACCCAATTGGAAGGAACTGCGGGAAGGCTTGCAATTGGACAAAACGGAATTAGACGACGAGGTGTTGGCGAATATACGGCAATTTATGCAGCAAAAAAATCATAAGCATCTGCTTTTGACCATGTCGGAAAAAGGTGTCTTGATGGCAACTTTGGCAGGTGAAGAATTGCAGTTGCACAGAATTAATGCCATAGTAAGAAATGTGGCAGACGTATCCGGAGCAGGCGATACCACTATTGCCGTTGCCACCTTGTGTCTGGCAGCCGGCATGGACGCTCAACAGATAGCTGCATTGTCAAATTTGGCAGGCGGCATCGTCTGTGAAGAAGTCGGTGTGGTAACTATCAACAAAGAAAAATTGCTCTCGGAAGCAAACCGTTTGTATTAACAGACAATTTTTTTTGAAAAATAGCGTTACTGCAATATGAAGATGAAAAAATTTATAGTGGCATTTTGTTGTTTGGCAATGGTTTCCATGTCAGTAATGGCACAATGGAAGCCTCACAATATGCCGGAATACGACCGGAAGATATTCCATTTCGGCTATGCCATCGGTTACAATTTTGCCAATTTAGCCATCCATCCGAAATCTAATTTGAATGAATTTGATTCCATCATGCGAGTGGAAACTACCGGTATGAGTGGTTTTGATATCGGTATTATTGCCAGCCTTCGCTTGGGCAATTATCTCGATTTGCGTTTTATCCCCAATATTTCTTTGATAGACAGAAAGGTGGATTACAAATTGAAATACGGGGAAAATAATGAAATTTCGTGGCGGTCGCAAAGTATCGAGTCGGTATATATCAATTTGCCGGTGTTGGTAAAATTGAAATCTTCCAGAATGGGAAATTTCCGTTTTTATGTAGTCGGAGGATTCCAATATAGTTTCGATATGGCTTCCCGATCCAAAAAACGTAATCCTACCAATGCGGTGGTATTAAAACTCAAATCCAGCGATTTTGACACACAAGTAGGTGTCGGAGTGGATTTCTATTTGGAAAGTTTCAAATTAAGTCTGGAAGGAAAAATGTCTTATGGTCTTATCAATATTCTAAAACCTGAAGACAACAACTTATCGAATAGTGTGGAACGTTTGAGTACCAAAACCTTCCATTTCTCCATATTGTTTGAATAAATTATTCCGGGCGGACATAAAAACGAGTGGTCCGTTTGGCAGTGAAGATATGTTCCCATTGGTCGGTTTCGAAATCTATGCAGAAACAGGCACCTGTTTGCATATAGTGGCTGAAATCGGCAATAAAAAATTGGGCTAAACTGCTCACTTGCGGATTGTGTCCGACCAACATCACCGAATCATCTTGGTTGTCTTGAGCGGCAATAATATCTATATAATCGTCCGGAGTGCCGGCATAGAAGGCATGTTCTTTGATAATTAAATTCTTGTCAAGGCCTAAATGCTCGGCAATAATAAGGCTGGTTTGCAAAGCACGTTTGGCATCGCTGGTATAAATATGTTTCACTTGACAATGTTGTGCCGCCAAAAAGTCTCCCAACTTGTGGGTGCGGTCAATGCCTATCGGCAACAATTCCCTTTCAAAATCATCAATGTGATGACCGGTTTTGGCATGTCGTACAATGTAAATCGTTTTCATATTCAAAAATGGATGAAAGTGATATATTCTCCGAACGGAAAAAAGTGTTTAATCGTATATAGATAAACAAAAAAGTTGAAGGCAAAAAATAAAATAGCCGCCAATGCCGCCGGCAGATGGGTAATGCGAGCTATCAAAGTGGCATCTCCGGCATGCTTGCTGTCGGTAAATGCTAATTTGACAATTATCAAAACACTTCTGATGGATTCCAAAAACATCACAAAAGCGTAGGCATAGGCAACGGTATTGATGATAGTGATGTCGGCTTTGGCAATCAAAAACAAATTCAATATAATGAAAGTAAGACACCAAAATATACCGTAGCTGTTGCGAATATGAAACAATAAAAATATGAAAATCACTATGAACAAAATACCGATAAACAAGTCTTGCATGCCATGGGAGATTAGATAAAACGCCCCGCAACTCGCCAAGGCGGAAACAGGGTAGCCCACGGCGGTAATCAAAAAATCTTTGAAAGTGCTGCCGGTGGATTTCCATGTGGTAAGTCCTGACAGGTCGCTAAAAAGATTAATGTTGATTTTTTGTCCGCCCAACAATAGTGACAGAAGTGCATGACCGCCTTCGTGAAAAAACGTATCCAGCATGCGGACATATTTTCCGATAAAGGGAATACTCATCAATACTATACACAATGCCATCAGTAGATAAAATTCTACGTTTGTATTGTGTATCCATTGTGAAAAAACTATATCCAATTGCTAAAGTATTAAAGAATGATGCTTGTGCTGAGCAAAGCTTCGAACAATCCTAACAAAAAACCGACATAAATTTGAGCAATGCTATGGGCATTGAGTTGTAAGCGAGCCGATGCCGCAATGCCTGCCAAAATAAACAAAATAGGAAACAATAAAACAGCATTGAAAGTGCAATAGGGATGAATAGCCAGCAAAAATCCGATGGCAGTGCCGATAAAAAAAGTGTGTGCACTTATTTTCCAAAAAACAGTAATCACCAGAATGCTGATCAGTGCATTCAACAATATGCTAATCATCAAGAATAGCACGGGATTCATGTTTTTGTCTATCAGATTGAGATTTATCACGATGCACAATTCCACAATAAAACATAAATAGGCAATAAGTCTGTCGTGCGAATCGGAAAGTGTCAGCGTTTTTATCCATTTTAATTTGTAAAAAAGCAAAATGCACAAAATAGTGGCAATAGTGAGCAAGACAATCAAAAAACTATCATGCCGCATCATAGAAAGTGTGCTTATGTGAAATTGTCGCTGGCTGAGCAAGAATGCATACAAGGCTACAAAAATCAGCAAAGGATGTAAAACAACTGAAATGATTTTTGCAAGTGTATGATTCATAGCATGTTGGTTAAAAATGGCGAGAAACTATTTATTCCTCGCCATTAAGTATATAGTGTTGTTTTTATTTTGCGTAGATAAAATTCTTACCGATATATCTTGCAGTTTCTCCTAAAGATTCTTCAATACGCATTAGTTGATTGTATTTGCAAATTCTATCGGTACGACTTGCCGAACCGGTCTTTATCAAACCTGTATTCAAAGCGACTGCCAAGTCTGCAATGGTGGTGTCTTCCGTTTCACCGGAGCGGTGGCTGATAATAGCGGTGTAGCCGTTGCGATATGCCAAATTAACGGCATCGATAGTTTCTGTCAGTGTACCGATTTGGTTTACTTTGATTAAAATGGAATTGGCAACACCTTTTTCAATGCCGGTAATCAAGCGTTGGGTGTTGGTAACAAACAAATCGTCACCTACCAATTGAATTTGATCGCCGATTTGGTCTGTCAACAGTTTCCATCCGTCCCAATCGTCTTCTGCCATACCGTCTTCAATGGAAACAATCGGATATTTTTCCACCCAATTTTTCCAGTAGTCAACCATTTGGGCAGGAGTAAGTTCTTCACCTGTTGACCATTTTAGTTTATAAATATTTTTTTCTGTGTCAAAAAATTCCGAAGCGGCAGGGTCTAAGGCAATGCAAATTTCATCACCCGGCTTACGACCTGCTTTTTCTATAGCTTGAAGAATTACTTCTACTGCTTCTTCGTTGGATTTAAGATTCGGGGCAAAACCGCCTTCGTCACCAACATTGGTAGAATAACCTTTGTCTTTCAAGACAGTTTTTAAGTTATGAAAAATTTCCGCTCCCCAACGCAAACCTTCCGAAAAACTTTCTGCACCAATAGGCATAATCATAAATTCTTGAAAGTCGATTGCATTGTCGGCATGAGAACCGCCGTTTAGAATGTTCATCATAGGAATAGGAAGGGTGTTGGCATTTACACCGCCGATATAACGATACAAATCTTGACCGGATTCCAAGGCGGCTGCTTTTGCACAAGCTAAAGAAACGCCTAAAATGGCATTGGCACCCAAATTGCCTTTATTGTCGGTGCCGTCCAAGTCGATCATTCTTGCATCTATAATATCTTGTCTGTCAACAGGATATCCTTTCAATTCTTCAGCAATGGTTTTGTTGACATTTTGAACAGCTTTCAATGTTCCTTTGCCCATAAATAAAGTTTTGTCGCCGTCACGAAGTTCTACAGCTTCGTGCACACCGGTGGATGCACCGGAAGGAACGGCTGCACGTCCCATGGCTCCGGCTTCTGTATAAACGTCAACTTCTACTGTTGGATTCCCTCTTGAATCTAATATTTGTCTTCCTGCAATATGTACTATTCTACTCATAGTATAAATGTATTAAAATGTTAATGTAATGTTATTAAAAAATCGGGCAAAGGTATAAAAAATATTGTTTTCTTTAAAAGGGTGGATATTTATTTTTTTTAACAATATTTTGTTTAATATTAACGATTCTATAAGAAAACACTTCTCAATAGCAGAAAAAATACTACCTTTGCAATCTCAATAAGAGATGAAACAAATAAGTTTTTGCGGTATCGTTTTTTTGTTTTGTGCAATTGTTTCGTTGCATGCACAACATTTGGAGCAGTATTATGCTGCTGCCAACAGCTTGTCGTCTGCCGGTTTGAAAACGGCCTTGGCCGGTATCATCAACCCGCATCACGAACTTAGCTATGATACTTTGTGGCAGTGTTTTTATACGACCGATTTGCGAAGTGCCGGCAATTATGTGTGGGATATGTATTCCGATTGCCATTTTGTGTATAGCAAAGATCAATGCGGCAACTATAAAAATATTTGCGACTGCTACAATCGTGAACACTCTTTCCCGCAAAGTTGGTTTACATCCCGTTCAGCCATGGCGACCGATTTGCATCATATCTATCCTACAGACGGCAAAGTCAACAATATGCGTGGCAGTTATCCCTTGGGAGAATGTTCTTCCGGCACCGTATATGGTTTAGGAAAACTCGGCAATTGCACTTTTTCAGGTTATTCCGATGTGGTGTTCGAGCCTGCCGATGAATACAAAGGCGATTTTGCCCGTACCTATTTTTATGTAGTCACCTGCTACGAAAATGAACAAACCTTGTGGCCGTCGTCAGCAATGATCAACAATACCGCTTATCCTTCTTTTAACACATGGAGTTTGAATTTGCTGCTCAAATGGCATCGTCAGGACCCGGTTAGCAACAAAGAAATCAATAGAAACAATGCCGTATATGCTTATCAATACAATAGGAATCCGTTTATTGATTATCCTGTATTGGCAGAATATATTTGGGGCGATAGTGTGGGGCAGCCGTGGAATTTGCTGCCGACAGATGATTCCACAAGCATAGAGGAAATTGCTTTTACAATAGATGTATATCCTAATCCTTTCAACGATATGCTCGCTATCAATACCAACGAACCAACCGCTTATCAAATTTTGGATATTTGTGGGCGAACTTTGCAAAAAGGTATAGTGGAAAACGGAACGCAATTAGACCTGTCGCATTTATCCAACAATGTCTATTGCTTGTTGTTGACAAGGCAAAATGGATTAAAAGTTTACAAAAAAATTGTCAAACAAAAAAAAGATTAGTTATGAGTATAGTAAGATTGACAAAATGTTTTCATTTTGAAATGGCACATGCCTTGAATTTTTATGATGGCTTGTGCAGAAATATTCACGGTCATTCCTATCGTTTGGAAGTAACGGTAAAAGGGGAGCCGATACAAGATGTCAATTCCCCTAAAAACGGCATGTTGATGGATTTTTCCGACTTAAAACATATTGTCGAAGGCTCTATTATTCAACGCTTCGATCATGCTTTGGTATTGAGTTCTCAAACCAGTCAAGATTTGATAGAAATGTTGAAAAAATATTACAAAAAGATAGAAATAGTTGACTATCAGCCGACTTCTGAAAATTTTATCATGGATTTTGTTCCATTGATACAACCTCATCTGCCCAAAGGGGTGCAATTGTATAGCATTACCCTTGGCGAAACGGCATCTTCGTATGTACAATGGTTAGCGGATGATAATCAATAATTAAATGACTTCTGCGACAGTAAAAGTACTGCCCCCCACAAATATCAAATCTTTTTTCGAAGCATGTTGCTTGGCTGTTTTGAGAGCTTGGGCTATGCTGGTATATACTTCTCCTTTTAAATGATATTTGGCGGCTTCGGATTGTAAAATGTGAGCGTCTAATCCTCTCGGAATATCGGCTTTGCAGAAATAATAGGTGGCTTTTGGGGGCAAGAGCGGTAATATATGTTGCAGGTCTTTGTCGTTTACTACACCTAATACTATATGCAGTTGCTGATACTTCATGCTTGCCAATTGTCGGCTTATCAATTCAATGCCGGCTTGATTGTGCCCGGTGTCGGCAATAATGAAAGGTTTTGTCCCCAACAACTGCCAGCGTCCCATCAAATGGGTGTTTTCAATGCAGTTTTTAATGCCTTTTTTGATGGCGGCATGGGAGATGAGTTTGTTTTTCTCCGCCCAATCGGCACAAGCAAGCACAGTCGCCAAATTCTCCTCTTGGCAGAGACCGCCTAATGGAGAAATCAACTGTTTGTATACCTGTTTTTTATGTCCGTCTTGTATGCGGTAAGCGGCATAATGGGTCCATAGTTGGTGTTGATGGAGAGTGGTTTTATATGCTTTTACTTGAAATATGTTTTCTGCAAATAGACAAGGAGCATGCCGTTGCTGTGCAATTTTTATAAAAACATTTTGTGTTTCTTCCTGTATTTTTCCGATGATGACAGGTGTGTCTTTTTTGATAATGCCGGCTTTTTCTTTGGCAATCGATGGTAAAGTATTGCCTAAAAATTGCATGTGGTCAAAGCTGATATTGGTGATAACACTCAATAGGGGTTGTATCACGTTGGTGGCATCCAGTCGTCCGCCTAAGCCTACTTCAATAATGGCGATGTCCACTTTTTGTTCTGCAAAATACTCAAATGCCATTGCCACTGTCATTTCAAAAAACGATGGCTGGATTTCTTCTATCAACGATCGGTTTTGTTCTACAAATTGCACCACTTTGCTTTGCGGAATTTTTTTACCGTTGATACAAATTCTTTCGCGAAAATCTTTTAAGTGGGGCGAAGTATAGAGTCCGGTTTTATATCCGGATTCTTGAAAGATAGATGCCAAATTGTGCGTTACAGAACCTTTTCCGTTGGTGCCGGCCACATGAATAAAGCGGGTGTTTTTTTCCGGATGTCCCAATGCCGACAAAAATTGCTTGGTTTTTGTCAATTTGCCATCGTATGCAGCACTTCCCATCAAATGATACATGGGTACTGCCTGATATAAAAAATCTAAGGTTTGTTTGTAGTTCATCGACACTTGATTATTGTTATGCTGCTATTGAAGAATGAAACGATAGGTGATAACACCTTTTTCTTCAGTTTGAGCATCACTTTTTGCCTTGAATTTAGATTGGCGGGCAGCAGTTTCGCATTCCTCCCACACTTGCGAGTCGGTGATAGTGGTGCCTTTGATGCCGGCTTTTGCATATACCACGTTGCCGTCTCTGTCGGCACGAAATTCCACTTTTACCACTCCTTCCAAGTTGTTTTTCGATTTCGGGAAAGCCTTTCTCACAACAGGACGTCCGTCCAAATAGAAGTCTCCGTCACCATTGCCGATGCCACCGCCCGAACCGCTTCCTGTACCTGTGCCGCTACCGGAGCCGATTCCCGTGCCGTTGCCGGTGCCTTGACCGTTGCTGTTATTGGTGTTTCTTTTGCCGGGGAACAAAGCATTCTTGTTGACAACTTGCTCTTCTACAACGTCTTGTGTAGGTTGTGTTGTTGTAGTGGCAACCGTTTTTTTAGTGGTGTTGGTTTTCACTGTTGACGAAGGAAGGGTAGTAGTTTCTTCGCTTTCTTGTGTCAGCAATTTTTCTGCAGCGGCACTTGTTTTGGGTGCCGATTCTACTTTATGGTTGGCATAGGAGCCACCGCCACCGCCGCCCAAGTCAACTTCTATACCGTATTCCGGTGGAGGCGGATATTGGTGGGTGAGACCTAAAAAGAAAAAACATACCAAAACAAGACCATGTATTACAATGGTAGTGGCAAGAGCAATCATCTTGCTTTTTTTGTTGTTTTCTTCTGAATCCGGATAGCCGTATTTTGTAGTGGTCATATTTATTTCTTTGGAGACGTTGCTAAAATAACTTTATGCTGTTTTCCCTGTAATTCATTAATATTATTGACGGCGTCGATAACATATACTAAATTTTGTACCGGAACAGTTTTGTCTGCACGTATCACCACGGCGGCATCGTCGTTTTCAAGGGCTAGTCTTGATTCAATTTCTTCATTTAAATTTTCTTCTTCCACTGCCATCAAATCTTTGCCTTGAAGAATAGCATAGTCTAAATTTTCGTCTATATAAACCTCAAAACTACGACCGGTAGCCGCTTTGCTGGAACTATTGGGAAGCAATAGTTTGATAGCATTGGGACTTACCAATGTAGAGGTAATCATAAAAAATATCAAGAGTAGAAATACCAAATCGGCTTGAGTCGATAAGTTGAATTCTACGCCATTTTTAAAATTAGATTTAATCATGGCAGATTATTTTATAGGTTCGTTAAGTAAATCCATAAATTCAGTTGCCCTTGCTTCCAACAAGAAAACAATGTTGTTGATTTTTGACACCAAAACATTAAAGCAAATGTAACCGAGTATGCCGACCACCAAACCGCTTGCAGTAGTTATCAAGGCAGTGTAGATACCGCTTGCCAAGTCTGCAATTTCAAGGTTGTTGCCCGATGTGGCCATATCGTGAAAGGCGACTATCATACCTGCAACTGTTCCCAAAAAACCGAGCATAGGAGCGATACTAGCCATGGTGGAAATGGTGCTTACACCTTTTTCCAATCGGCTCACTTCCAATTGTCCGACATTGGAAATAGCTTCATTGATGTCTGTCAAGGGTTTGCCTAAACGGGAAAGTCCCTTGTCGATCATTCTTGCAATTGGCGTGTTGGTTGCCTTACACAACGAAACTGCCGCATCTAAACGATTGTTGTGGATATTGTCGCGAATGCTGTTCATAAAATTGGTATCATCTTTGGCGGCTTTTTGGATAGTAAGATACCTATCTACAAAAATAAAAATGATGATAGCTGACATGATAAGTAGAGGAATGGTAATCCAAATACTACCTTTGTCAAATAAAAGACTAAGAATACTTAATTTTTCCTCTGTCGGAACAACGGCCTCTGCAACGGCATCTGTTTGTAAAAGAATAAATTCTAACATTATCGTCTATTTTATATTTTGTCTTGCAAAGGTAAGATATATTTATACATTGATTTTTTATAAGATATATTTTTTATAAACATAGAAATGTTAAAATACAGCACCGAAAAAAGTGAAAGAAAAAACAAGTTAAAGACCGCTATTTTGTTTATAAAAATGTTAATAAGTAAATGGGTAAATCGATAGTTCGCCTTGAAAAAAATGTTATCTTTGTATGTTTATAAGACGTTTCTTTAAGAGATTAAAAATGAGCGAAATAGAAGAAGGAAAAATGCAAGAAAGTCAGCACTATGATGCAAGTAACATCCAAGTTCTGGAAGGATTGGAAGCTGTTAGAAAGCGTCCTGCCATGTATATTGGAGATATAGGCGAAAGAGGTTTGCATCACCTTGTATACGAAGTGGTGGACAATTCTATTGACGAAGCATTAGCCGGATATTGTCATAATATAGAAGTTACTATTCATCCCGACAATTCTATCAGTGTTTTGGATGATGGTCGTGGTATCCCTACCGATATGCACGAAAAAGAGAAAAAATCCGCCTTGGAAGTTGTCCTCACGGTATTGCATGCCGGTGGAAAATTTGACAAAGGCTCCTATAAGGTTTCCGGTGGTTTGCATGGTGTGGGCGTGTCTTGTGTAAATGCCTTGTCGAAATATTTGCGTGCAGAAGTATATCGCAACGGACATCGCTATGTGCAGGAGTATGCCTACGGCAAACCAAAATATCCGGTTAAAATTGACGGAGATTCCGACAAACACGGCACTTATATTTATTTTACTCCCGACGATTCTATTTTTGACGCAACAGTATATAAATATGATACATTGGCAGCTCGTTTGAGGGAATTATCCTATCTGAACAAAGGTATTAAATTAACTTTGCAAGATTTAAGAGAAAATCCTAACGAAGACGAACTGAGAAAAGATGTTTTTTATTCAGAAGAAGGATTACGGGATTTTATCGACTATTTAGATAACAGCAATAAAGACAAACTCATGGAAGAACCTATCTGCATGGAAGGTGAAAAAAACGGCATTCCTGTCGAAGTAGCCATGCAGTACAATACTTCTTATTCCGAAAATCTACATTCTTATGTCAACAATATCAATACCATAGAAGGTGGTACGCACCTGACAGGTTTCAGACGTGGTTTGACAAAAACTTTGAAAAAATATGCCGACGACAACAAATTGTTGGAGAAGTTGGAAAAAGATAAAATAGAAATCACCGGAGACGATTTCCGTGAAGGCTTGACAGCTGTTATTTCCGTCAAAGTGGCAGAACCGCAATTTGAAGGCCAAACCAAAACCAAATTGGGCAATAGCGAAGTTGACGGTGTTGTCAGCCAGATAGTCAGCGAAATGCTTACCTATTATTTGGAAGAACATCCTTTGATAGCTCGTCAAATTGTTGATAAAGTGGTTTTGGCGGCTATGGCAAGAGAGGCTGCAAGAAAAGCCAAGGCAACCGTTCAACGTAAAGGTGCGCTCACCGGTTTCGGCTTGCCGGGCAAATTGGCAGATTGCTCCAGCAAAGATCCTTCCGAATGCGAATTGTTTATCGTCGAGGGAGATTCTGCAGGCGGTACCGCCAAAAAAGGCAGAAACAATCGTACACAAGCTATCCTTCCCTTGAGAGGTAAAATTCTAAATGTAGAAAAAGCCTTAGAACACAGAATTCTTGACAACGAAGAAATAAAAAATATCTATACCGCTTTAGGCGTTTATATAGAAAATACGCCGGAAGGCAAAAAGTTGAATGTTGACAAGGTACGCTATCATAAGGTAATCATTATGACCGATGCCGATGTGGATGGTGCTCATATCGCTACTTTGCTATTGACATTCTTCTTTAAATATATGCGGGAAATGATTGACTTAGGCTATATTTATATCGCCACACCACCGCTATATCAAGTGAAAAAAGGTAAAGACGAACGTTATTGCTGGACAGAAGAAGAAAGAGTTCGTTTGATAAATGAAATGGGACAAGGCAAAGAAAAAGGTTTGCACGTACAACGTTACAAAGGTTTGGGAGAAATGAATGATGTACAATTGTGGGAAACCACCATGGATCCCGAACGTAGAACCTTACGCCAAGTGTCAATAGAAAATGCTATGGAAGCTGCTCATGTTTTTTCCATGTTGATGGGCGATGATGTGGCTCCTCGTAGAGAATTTATTGAAAAGAATGCAAAATACGCAAATATTGATGCATAACTATTTTAAATTTTAGTGAAGGGCTTGTGCGAGAAATCGCGCAAGCTTTTTTTTATTTGATTGTTAAGATGAAAATATTTTGTATAGGCATGAATTACAGGGCTCATGTGGAAGAAATGGGTAAAACTTTTCCTGCTGAGCCGGTAATTTTTCTAAAACCGGAAACCGCATTATTACAAAAAAACAGACCGTTTTTTTTGCCTGATTTCAGCAATGATGTGGAATACGAGCTGGAAGTAGTGGTGCGAATCGGCAAATTGGGGAAATGTATTTCGCCAAAGTTTGCCCATACTTACTATGATGAACTCACAGTCGGCATAGATTTTACAGCCAGAGATATACAAAAAAATGCCATTCGATTAGGACATCCATGGGATGTCGCCAAGGGTTTCGACAATGCCGCACCGATTGGAGATTTCCGTTCAAAAAGCACTTTGCCACATCCAGCCGACCACCTCAACTTTCATCTTTTACTCAACGATGAACAGGTACAAACGGGCAATACCGCAGATATGATATTCGGCATAGATGAGTTGATTAGCAAAATTTCTCAATATTATACACTCAAAATCGGAGACTTGATTTTCACCGGCACTCCGCTCGGAGTAGGAAAGGTAGGCATCGGCGACCATTTGCAGGCCTTTTTGGAAGGTGAAAAATTGTTGGACTTCTATGTTCGATAATTGTTATTCTTCCATATCGTCGTAGTCGCTGTTTTCACCGGAATTGTTACGTCTTTTCACCTTATAGTTGGATAAATTATAGGTAAGCGTTAGATATACTCGTCTTGAATCACGTTGGTGACGCATTTTGCTTTCGTAGTAAGAATTGCTGGTACTCCCGTATGATTCAACGTAGGTTTGTCGTGTGTTGAACAAATCGTTGACATTTAATGCAATGGAGAAAGTCTTTTTGAAGAAAGATTTTTTTATGCCGAAGTCAATGCTCCAAGTGGCAGACATTCTGCCTTGTCCGGCACCGCCGCTTTCAAATCCCATGCTGTTGAGTGTCAGCGATGGCGAACGATAGTCGGCTGTCAACTGTATTTGGAAATCCAATGGCAATGTAAAGGTATTGTTCCACCGCAGTCTCCAAGAAAAATCATTGCGTAATGATTTGTCATACAATGAGTCGGCATTGACATAAGTTTGAAAAAGATTGGCATTCAAACTCAGTTTCCACACTTTCCACAATTCTTGTTGGTAGGCGATTTCCAAACCAAAAGAATGACTGTTGTTTAAATTGGCATAAGTGGTAAAGGTGGTGGAATCGTTGATAAGTATGGTATATCTGGAAATGATTTTTGTTCTAAAGCGGTAGAAAACATTTGCCGAAAGAGACATCTTTTTATATGTCAAAAGATATCCTAAGTCAAAAGAGTGGGTGAGTTCCGGCTTCAATTCTCTATTGCCTTGGCGAAGATTTAACGGGTCGATATCATTTAAGAACGGGTCTAATTCATGTCCGCGAGGTCTGCGAACTCGCATGCTATAGCTTAGTTGCATTGAATGCATCGGATTGAAATCATATCTTAAGTGAATGGTCGGAAACAAATTGAAATAGGGTGAGGGTGAAAATACATCATTGCTAGACTGAAGTTCAGAAATGTTTTTGGCTAATTCTGCCCGTACTCCCACTTGATATTTGAAAACATTTTTAATGCTGTTGGAATAGATTAAATAAGCGGCATTGATAATATCGGTATATTTAGAGGCATCGTTTCTGTCGGTTTGTTCTATCAGTAAGGAGGAGTCTTCTCCGATATAATAAGTATAGGTTTCTCTTGTCAGTTTATAACTCAGTTTGTAGCCGGTCTCCAAGCGTCCGCCATTGCCGATAGGGGTGACAAAGTCTATTTGTGCATTGAAAATTCTGCCGTTATTGTCGGTAATAGTTGACTGATAATAGTCGTAGGGCGGAATTATATAGTTTTTCTCAACAATGTTTTGATCGTAGCGATTGTTGTCAGAGAAGAACATGTCTATTGTCAATTCTCTACCTTTGACAGTAGGAGAGGTATATTTATAATTGATAGATGCGTTGAAGTTGTGTGTCGGCAGTTTGGGATTGTAGGAATGTTGGTTATAGAAAGAATTGTTTTTGCCGGTTGTCAAAGAGGTGATGTCATTAATATGGTAGTGCATTCGCCTGCGATAGCCGAATTCAAACGAAAGGGTGTTGTTGTCGTTGATAAAGTAGTCAATTCCGGCTCTCACATTTTGCGGACGTCCGTTCATGATGTATTCAGACTTTTGGTTTAAAAAGGAAGTGTCGTTGTTGAATACATTCATTCTATTCATAGTAGAATGATTGGTAAACGAAAAACTTCTAAAACTATAGCTAAGGAAGAAATTGACCTTTTTGACTCTAAAATTCAAGTTTAGGCTTGCATTGTATTTGCCGAAATACACGTTCTTTTTGTCATCGCTCATGCCGGCACCTATTGAAGCGGAAATATTGAAACCGAGTGTTTTTTTCTTTTTCAACACCACGTTGATAATGCCGGAAGTGCCGTCAGGTTCGTAGCGTGCCGATGGATTGGTCACCACTTCCACACTTTCTATCATGTCGGCAGGAATTTCGTCCATTGTCAGGTTGGTCGGGCGGCCATCTACCAAAATGGTAACACTGGAACTGCCTCTTAGACTGACATTACCGTCTAAATCCACCGATACAGACGGAATGTTTTCCAAAATATCTACACCGGTAGAACCTTCTGTTACAATACTTTTATCTACATTGAAGACTCTTTTGTCAAGGTTGCTTTGCAACATTTCCCGTTCCGCATTAACGGTAACACCTTTCAATGTTTTTGTGCTGGTATTGATTTTTTGTTTGCCGGTTGTAACAACAGCTTGTTCTTTGGAAACAGAAATATTGTTGATATAAAGTGATTTATATCCGATGTAGCCAATTTTCACCATATAGGTTCCGTAGGGAACGGGGGCAATGATGGCATAACCTTGTTCGTCGGTAATGCCACCTGCTATCATGGTGGAGTCTTCGGGTTTTAATACGGTAACGGTGGCATATTCCAAAGGTGTGTCGTCATTGCTGACAACATAACAAACTACCGCACCTTCGCCGTCTTTTACCATTTTGTGAGCTTCGGCGAGCACCGCTTTGTTTTGTGAAAAACATGTGGCGGCAAGTGTCATCATATAGATGATTATAAGTAAAGTTTTCCTTTTCATAGATGATTTACATTTTCCAACATGGGGACAAAACTGCAAGGACCATGTTCTGTTATTTGATAGTTGTTTTCGCTCTGGCGGACTACTTTTGTCATAATTTGTTGGTCGGTACCGATAGGTGCTACCAAAATGCCGCCTATTTTTAATTGTAGCAATAAGGCTTGAGGAATGCTGGGGGCTCCACAGGTGATTAAAATTCTTTCGTATGGAGCAAACTCCTGCCAGCCAAGATATCCATCGCCGAATTTTGTAGCAATAGCCAGCGAAAGTTGTGCAAACAATTTCTTCGCATGTTCATACAAATCTCTCTGTCGTTCAATGGAATATACATTGACTTTCATTTGTTTCAAAATGGCAGCCTGATAGCCGCTGCCGGTGCCGATTTCCAAGACTTTCATATTGGCTTGTACTTCCAAAAGAGAGGTTTGTTTGGCAACAGTAAAAGGCTGAGAGATAGTTTGATGACAGCCGATAGGAATGGCAGTATCCTCGTAGGCTTTATGGTGTAAAGTGTCGGATATAAAAAAGTGACGGGGGACTTGCAGCATGGCAGACAAAATGTCGGGGTTGTCAATCCCTTTTTGTTTCAAGCCTTCTACAAGCTGCCTTCGTAGTCCTTTGTCTTGGTGGCTATCTGTCAGCATATAAAAAAAGATGATAAAATCATCTTTTATATTTTAGTAGGTTGGTATTAAACGTTTAGCATAACAGGCATCAACAACATGAGAATGTCTTCTTCTGTTTCTGTTTCGTATAGCGGATATATCAATCCTGCTGATGTAGGTTGTGCAAACTTAAATATCACTTCAGGAGTGTCTAAGTTGTTTAATATTTCCAATAAGTATTTCACGCTGAAGCCGATTTCATAGTCTTCAATGCCGTCTGCATTTTCAAATTGGCAAGGCATGGTAGTGGTAGCTTTGCTCGATTTGTCAATATCTTCAGCCGTCATTTTGATATGGTCGTTTTCTATTTTGATACGAATTTGACTGGTGGCTTGGCTGGTGTATGGAGCAATACTTTTCATTCTTTGCAACAACGATGCACGTTCTATTTGAAGAATATTGTTGTTGTTGGCAGGAATTACTGCTGCATAGTTAGGATATTTGCCTTCTATCAATTTTGAAATCATTTGCATGCTGTCAATTGTGAAGCTGACTTGGCTCTCGTTGAATTCCACGGTGACAGTGCCGTCTAATGATTGCAAAGCACTCTTGAGGGCTTGCATAGGTTTTTTCGGCAAAATAAATGAACCTTCCATGCCGGTTTTTACTCCCATGTTGTTGTAGCGTGCCAATTGATGTGCATCGGTGGCAACAAATGTGATATGGTCCGGATGCAATTCACAGAAAATACCTGTCATCACAGGACGAATGTCGGAAGTGCCTGTGGCACCTATCGTCTTGGATATGGCAGTTGTCAAAGTTTTTGCATCTATAGTAAATGTTCCTACGTTGGTCAATTCCGGTTTAACAGGAAATTCCGAACTGCTGTTGCCGACCAATTGATATTTGGTGTCGTCAGCGGACATTTCTATGGCGAATGTTTCTTCGTTGATGTCAAATGCTACGGGAACATCCGGAAGATTTTTCAATGTTTCTAGTATAATGTCTTGAGGAACTACCAAGGAACCTTCTCCTTCGCTATCTGATAATGTTACATTTATAACCAATGTGGATTCTAAATCGGTGGCAGTAAGTGTGAGTATATTGTCGTGCACCTGAAACAATACATGATTGATAATTGGTATTGCTGCATTGGCTGTAGCAAGGGCACTTACTGTTTGTAAATTCTTAAGTAATAATTGTCTTGGAACTAAAAATCTCATAATAATCTATTTTAATAATAAATGCAAAAGTATAAAAAAAAAAGCGAATTTTCCTCAAAATATTTACAAATTTTTAAAAAATTATGAACAGGAAAAAATATTTATTAACAATTGAAAATCATTATTTTCCGCTTTTTTTGAGCATACACAATATGGTGTAAATAATGATTTTTATATCCAATGTCAGCGATTTGTTTTCAAAGTACATCAAATCGTATCGCAAACGCTCTATCATTTGATCGACGTTTTCGGCATATCCATAACTTACCTGTCCCCAAGAGGTAACGCCCGGTTTTTCCAACAAAAGCAGGCTGTAGTAGGGGGCTTTTTGCATAATTTGGTCAATATAGTATTGTCGTTCAGGACGATGTCCTACCAACGACATGTCGCCTTTCAACACGTTGATAAACTGTGGCATCTCGTCCAAGTGGGTGCGGCGTAGAAATAGACCGAATTTGGTAATTCTGTTGTCAAATTCGTTGGATAGCTGCGGACCATTGGCTTCCGCATTTTCATACATGGAACGAAACTTGATAATATGGAAGGGCCTGCCGTTTTTGCCGACTCTTTCCTGCCGGTAGAAGATACTGCCCGGTGACGACCTTTTTACGCCAATGGCCAATACTAAATAGAGTGGCGACAAAATAGTCAGTATCAAGGTGGCAAATATAATGTCGATAATTCTTTTGCACAGCATTTGCCATTGCGGCATTTCGTCAAAACTTACTTCTATAAACGCTTCGTTGGCAATATTGGTGTCTTTGACGGTTTGCAGCAAATGGTCTTCTATGTTGGGGAGTATTTTCAATACAATTTTGTTGAGGGCCACTTGCGGCAGCAATTTTCCTAAAATAGTTTGTTTGTCATCTTTGACAGCCACAATCACTTCTTCAATATGGAATTGTTTTATCAAGTTTTCCAATTGTTCGTAGTTGCCCAAATATTTGATTTTGCTGTCATTTTCAACATGTGGGTCTTCAGAGATGGAAATGTAGCCCAAAATATTGTTTTCCAAATTGTTAGGTTTGCTTTTGATGGCCTCTATCAATGAGCAGCAAGTGTCGTAGTTGCCGATGAAAATAGTGTTGAAGGTAATTTTTTTCTTTTTGATTCTGTATTTCAAAATCGTCAAAAAAGAAAGTCTCGCTATGCTGGTGAAGAGCAGTTGCAAGCCGAACAATCGCAAAAACAAGATGATATAATCCTTGTAATCGGTAATTTGGTCGTCAAGGATGACAGCGAAAAACAAACACACTGACCCGAAAACGACTATATAAAATGTCTGTGTAAATTCTTTCAATCTTGATTTTTTCCATACATGATTGTAGGTGCCGTACAAAGCATACAACACCACCCAGCACAAAGGAATGACAAAAATGCCGACATAGAATTTCCAATCCACAAAAATCGACTGCCAAACTTCTGCAGAAGAAGAGTGATAGAGTTCTGCAAATTTTCTGAAAGTAAAAAACAAAAACCATGCTAACATGGATGCAAAATAATCCATGAGAGCATACAGGGTGACAATTTGTTTTTTGTTGAGTTGTTTGGTCGTCTCCATTACATATATACTACTTTGATGTTATCCAATAAAAAAGTATCCAGACTGGTGGCCGATTCGCGATAACCTTTCAGGTAGATGTCGAAGTGGGTCATCTGCAAACCTGCATTGTTGATAGCTTCGGTGAGGTTGACATACACCTTTCTCCACGTAGAGCGTTGCTCGGTGGCATTGATATGGACAATGGCAGTTTGTGTGGATCGACCGGTGGAATGGTGGAAATAGCTGCCGATTTCTAAACTCTGTGTGCCGGAATAGTTTATCTCTAAGAAGCAGATAGTCATGGTGGTGCTGGTGAGATAAATGGGGTTGATGGTTTTTAATTCAAATGAATAGGAGGTGTCGTTTTCGCCGAAAGTAATCATGCCGGCAGAATAATTGTTCTCGTTGGGAATATGCAACAAGATAGACGAATCGCTGGTTTTGTTCAAAGTGGCACCTTCACATGAAAATTTAAAGCCGGCTTCTTCAAAACCTTCTATAAAATAGAATTTTGTCTGGTCGGCATAGGTGAAATGCGGACGAATGGTGTCGATTTTTCCTTGTACCAAATCGTGATAGGTTTCGTATAGCGAATAGGTATAGTTGACAACTCTTTGGTGCGACATGCCGTTGAGATGTATCACCGGTTGCAGTTGTATCTTGCAGCTGCCCTTGTGCAATACCGGCACCAATGCCGGCAATTCGTACGAACCCCTCGCATCTCCGTTGACAGTAACAGATATGTCTTTTATATTATAGGAAGCACTTCCTTGAGTGTTTAAACAAGAAAATGAAACACTGTCCACATAAATATATGACGGAATTTCCACTTGCGGATTGCAAGCGACAACGGCTATGCCGAGCAAGAGGAAAACACTGTAAACGATGGCTTTTGTCTTCATGATTTTAGGCTCTGACTACATTTTTTCTTTTACCCATTGTGCCTGTCTGTCCATACATTCCATAATCTTGTAGGCCACTTTCAAGGCATTGTGACCGTCTCGTGCCGATACTTCGCAGGGCAGATTGTTGAGAATGCTTTTGGCAAACAAACTTAATTCTGTTTGAATGGCATTGACGGCTATCTCATGCGGTGATTCAATAAAAATACGTTTTTTGCCTTTGTCGGCACCCAAATCTATAATCAATGGCAGCAAGTCGTTTTCGTCTTCCGGCTTATAGTCTCGCAATTGCATGATATTGACTTTCTTGTCGAAAAAGTCCATGCTGATATAGGAATTGGGTTGGAAAAGACGCATTTTCCGCATGTGTTTTAACGCAATCCGGCTGGAAGTGAGGTTGGCAACGGCACCATTGGCAAAGGTGAGACGGGCATTGGCGACATCGGGTGTATTGCTGATAATAGGTACCCCGCTGGCACTTACTTGTATCAAATCGTGAGGTATCATACTCAATACAAGGTCTATATCGTGTATCATCAAATCCAATACCACCGATACATCGGTGCCTCTCGGATTGAATTCTGCCAAACGATGGGCTTCGATAAACAAAGGATTGCCTAAGGCATGTTTGGCATTCAAATAGGCATCGTTGAAACGCTCCACATGTCCCACTTGCACCTTGAGGTGATGTTGCTCGCTATATTCTACAATGGTTTGCGAATCTTCCAATCGGGCGGTAATGGGTTTTTCTATAAATACATGCTTGCCCTGACGCATGGCGTCCATCGCCAAGGTGAAATGATAGGTGGTAGGGGAGACAATGTCCACCGCATCGCTGGCGGCTATCAGAGATGCCTCGTCGGGAAATGCTTTTGTTTGATAGGTTTCGCTAATCTCTTTCGCTGTCTCCGTATTCACATCGTAAAACCCGACTAATTCTATTTCAGGTATCTGCTTTAAACATTTCAGGTGAATTTTTCCAAGGTGTCCCGCACCAATCACTCCAATTTTTAGCATCTTTGTCTTCCTTTAAGAATAATCTGCAAAGATAACATATTTTTTTTAATTTTATTTCCATTTGCCCGAAAGGAATATTATAAAAATTCATCAGATTTCCTGAAATCAATCCCCCCAACCCCCTTAGAAGTGTGAAATGTTCCCCTCTTTAGGGGGGTGCCCGTAGGGCGGGGGATTTTATTCCACAAAAAAAATGAATATTTTTTTGTTTTGTAAGAAAAAAATGCTACCTTTGCATTATAAATATTTATTCATTTTATTATTTTTTAATTTAATAACATAAAAGCATTCAGGTTGGGGTGTTGTGAAACACCCCTTTTTTCACAAAAAAAATGAGCATATTTGTGTTTGGTAGGGACGTGCCATGGCGCGTCCTTACATGGTGGATTTTCGGATGGGATTATGATATTGTGTTTTG
>JAEEGK010009474.1_pt1 | contig 22737 bp, 19 predicted proteins | sample 8958771 | NCBI WGS metagenome assembly JAEEGK01 (sample SAMN16246547, study PRJNA631951) | gut metagenome | biome: gut microbiome; feature: rumen; material: SC-attached | host: Bos | place: Iran: Karaj | collected 2018-10 | reverse complement strand
TTCTTGTCAAAGAGATAGCCCAGTACGGATCAGGGGCCGACCTCGTTAGTGGCGGCGAACTCGAGGCGGCTGTTGAGGCTGGTTTCAAGCCCCAGGATATGAACTTCTCGGGGGTGGGGAAAACCGACTGGGAAATCCGCATGGGACTCTCCTATGACATCGGCAGTTTCAACGTGGAATCCGTTCCCGAACTCGAGGTCATCAACCAACTCGCCGACGAAATGGATAAGACAGCCCATATAGCCCTCAGGATCAACCCCGACATCGATGCCCACACCCACAAATATATCACTACCGGCACAGCAGACAACAAATTCGGCATCAACATCGAGGTACTCGATCAGGTGATAGCCCATGCGACATCTCTGCCTCATGTACACCTGTTGGGCTTGCACTTCCATATCGGCTCGCAAATCACCACCATGCAGCCCTACGTCATGCTGTGTGACATCATCAATGACCTCCTCAGCCACTTTGAAGAAAAAGGTATCCAGTTCGACATGATCAACGTGGGCGGTGGCCTGGGAATCGACTACAAGCATCCCGACGAACATCCCCTACCCGACTTCAAGGCCTATTTTGACACTTTCAAAAAAAGTCTGCAACTGAGGCCTGGACAGGTTTTACACTTTGAATTGGGACGCGCCATCGTTGGCGGCTGCGGCTCACTCATCAGCCGAGTAGTGTTTGTCAAGGAGAACCGCAACAAGAAGTTTGTCATCCTCGACGCAGGCATGACCGACTTGATCAGACCGGCCCTCTATAGTGCTCACCATGAGATACAAAACCTCACATCGCATGGTGACGGACAACCCATTGAAACCTACGATATCGTAGGCCCCGTGTGCGAGTCCACCGACATGTTTGCCCATGATTATCCTCTCCCTCTCACCCGTCGCGGTGACCTCATCGCCATCCGTTCGGCAGGCGCTTATGGTGAGTCGATGGCATCCCGCTACAACATGCGCCGTCTGCCTGGAAGCGTCTTCCACTCCAGCAAGTAAGCGACCAAAGCCGATATCATTATATATATATTATAACCATCGGCGAAAGGTCAATTCGCTAGATGGCTAACACCATGGCTGCTCATTTCAAAAAAATAGTATATTTATCTAACATTCAGCCAATTAACTGATTTCGGAGCAAAATAATCAAAAAATAATCACCGAAATCTATAGCCACATCAAAAAAAAGCCTTACATTTGCATTTAGTTACAAATATTTATTCTCATGGAAAAAATTGACACCTTAGACAAGAAAATTCTTGAGATAATAATGAATAATGCCCGAATCCCTAGCAAGGACGTCGCTCAGGTGTGCGGTGTCTCACGAGCCGCTGTTCACCAGCGCATCCAGCGCCTGATAGATGATGGCGTGATTACCGGTTCGGGGTATAAAGTAAATCCCAAACTTCTGGGTTATTCCACATGCACATTTATCGGCTTGACGCTTGAGCGTGGATCCATGTATCGCACGGTAGTGCCTGAGTTGCTCAAGATCAAGGAGGTGGTAGAGTGTCACTTCACCACCGGCCACTACACGATGATGATCAAGGTCTATGCCCGTGACAATGAGCACTTGATGTCGCTTGTCAACGACCACATCCAGCACATCGAGGGAGTTGCCGCCACCGAGACGCTCATCTCACTAGAGCAGAGTATCAGCCGAACGCCGCCCATCTACTTTGACTAACCATGACATTCAACTGTCAAGCAACTCTTAGCACGCACGATAAATGGTAATATCGCGTGTGCTTGTGTTATATATTCCCTGTATAAACACACTAATCTGGTTTTTATTCGTATCTTTGCGCCACAACGCAAAATATTTTTCATGATTAACAATAGAGATTTACAACATGGATAACAACCGATACTGCGTCATCATGTGCGGTGGCGTGGGCAGCCGTTTCTGGCCGTTCAGCAAAGCCGCCCGACCCAAGCAATTTATCGATTTCTTCGGTACAGGACGAAGCCTGCTGCAGATGGCTTTTGACCGATTGAACGGCATCGTGCCTGTCGATAACATCATCCTGATCACCAACGAGAGCTACGAACCGCTCATCATAGAGCAATTACCCGAAATCAAGAAACACCAGATCCTGCTTGAGCCCGTTCGCCGCAATACGGCACCTTGCATCTCATGGGCCGCCCATCACATCAGAGCCATCAACCCCGACGCTAAGATGATGGTCGCTCCTAGCGATCACCTGATCATCAATGAGGAGAAATTCAAGCAAAGTGTGGTGAAGGCCTTTGAGTTCATCGAGACACGCGACGCCCTGGTCACGATGGGTATCAAGCCCAGCCGTCCCGAGACAGGCTATGGCTACATCCAGGTGGGTGAGCACATCGAGGGCAACTTCTCGGCCGTAAAGACCTTTACCGAGAAGCCTGACGAGGACTTGGCGCGCGTTTTCCTCAGGTCAGGCGAATTCTTCTGGAACTCTGGAATGTTCTTCTGGAGCGCAAACAGTATCATCAATGCGCTCAACTCCTGCGCCCCCGAGGTGAACGTCATCTTTGAGAACGGAGAGCAATACTTTGGCACCGAGAAAGAAATGGAATACATCAACACCCACTTCGAGGCCTGCCCAAGCATCAGCATCGACTTTGCCGTGATGGAGAAGGCGCCTAACGTGTACGTCGAGACCGTCGATTTCGGCTGGAACGACTTGGGTACATGGCGCTCACTCTACGACTACTCACCCAAGAACAAGGATGGCAACGTCACCCAGAAGTGCAAGGCATTGATGTTCAACAGCCACAACAACATCGTTGCCGTTAAGGGCGACAAGCTCGTGGTGGCATCTGGACTGGAGGGCTTTATCGTTGCCGATGTGGACGATGCACTACTCATCGTGCCCCTCGACGAGGAGCAGAAAATCAAGCAATATGTCAACGACGTGAAATCCAAGTTTGGAGACAAGTACCTCTAAACCGAACCGTCCATCTACACATAAAACAATCACGGGACCCCTGCAATTTGCTAGGATCCCGTGATTTTTTCTTCTGGTTAAATATTGCAGCCACCAGAATGGCAGATTGCTGCCAGTACACCTGGCAACAACAAGCTAATACGGCTACTCCGTTGGTTGCTGTGGTTGCTGGGCCGGAGCCGTGTTGGTTGGGCGGGCCAGCAACTCAAAAGTGTCCACATATATTTCGGTCGTGTAACGCTTCACCTGGTTACGGTCTTCCCATGCGCGAGTGCGCAGACGACCCTCCAGATAAATCTGGGTACCTTTACGGATGTAGCGTTCGGCCACCTCGGCATTCTTACCCCACATCACGATGTTGTGCCACTCGGTGCGCTCGGGTACCAGCACGCCGTTAGCGTTAGTATATGCACGGTCGGTAGTAGCAAGAGTAAACGATGCTACGGGCTGATTCTGTGCAACATAGCGCACATCAGGGTCTCGGCCCACGCGGCCCAAAAGAATGACTTTATTGACTGACATGACTTAATGGTATTTGTGTTATTGGTTTTATTGATTAGTAATGATTTCATTTAACATCCAGTGCCCTTAAGCGTCAAGCCCACACGCTCATGCAATCCAAACATCAAGTTCATCACATGCACGGCGTTGCCGGCGCTTCCCTTGAGCAAGATATCCATCATGGCCTGCACGGTGAGGACACCATCGTGATCGTCCTTGTCAAGGCGGATCAGACACTTATTGGTGTTCTCGACATCGGCAGCGACAATGTTACGGTCAACCATGAACACGAAATTATGGTCGTCGTAGTACTGGTTATAGAGTTGCCTAAGCATCTCGCTGCCAGCATCGCACTTGAACCTCGCCTCAACTGCAATCGTACGGCGTTCGGCACGTCGCTTGAAAGAGATGTTGACTGGTTGGTCGAAGCCTGTCTGGCACTGCCTCAAAGCCATCTCCAATTCCTGCTGTTGAACATCCGCCCAGTTTTTTGGACTTAAACCATCGATGGTCTTTCCATCATCGGGAAATGCCATCTCGCCCACCTCAACGCGCAATGTCAACGGGCTGTTAAGCATCTGGTTTCGGGCTAGGGGCATTAACGCGAGCAACGACACCACGGCAGCACTGCCGGGCACCGTTGCCAGTTGTGTATCATGCACCAGAACGCGGCGTTGCATCTCGGGCAAACCATACTTCCACAGCTGGTCCACCCCGTGGTCCAGATTGTGGCTACCGCTCAGGTCAATGATGTGTGTCCCTTCGGACTGATTGAGCGTGCCGAGATTGGCAGAAATCTGCCCACGGGCGCCGCACGTGAATATCACGTCAACGGCCTCCAGTTCACTTTGGGTGCTCAACGTCAGGTCACACTCTCCGATAATGCCCGGAACGATATGGTCAACACGCAAGCCACCAGCACTGGCACTCTTAATCCACATCAACTCCACATCAGGATGGTTGATGAGAATGCGTACCAGTTCGGCAGCTCGAACGTTGTCACATCCGGTAATTCCTACCTTAACCATTCACGCTATAGGAATGGAACTAGTTCTTCGGCATGAACTGCTCAAACACCTCGCGAGCCTGCTCTTGCGTCACACCCTCGGCAAGGATAGCGACAACAGTGTCAGCGCCAGCGATAGTGCCCAAAATCTCGGGAGGACGGCTCATGTCAATATCATATGCCAAACCAGGAGCATAGCCGTTACGGGTCTTGATCACGGCAATGTTTCCTGAGAAGGTCACCGACACCATACCCACCTGCTTGGGAGCATGTGTGTCAGTCTGACGCATACTCAGCAGCCTGTCTTGCAACTGGTTGCTGTCTGGAATGATATACATGTAGGTGTTACGGTCGGTAGCGACTTTAGAGATTTTCAATGCCTTCAAGTCGCGCGACAATGTTGCTTGAGTCACATTGATGTTGTGCTCACGCAGCATATCGGCCAACTCACTTTGGCTACCGATGCAATTCGTCTTGATCAAATCAGTGATCAATTGTAAGCGGTCACGTTTTCTTTTCACGAGTACTTTCTTTTTTCTTGGTTTCTTTGTTAATGTTGTAGTCTCCATTTGAACTATATACTTAAAAGTTGGTTTGAGATGCAAAGATAAATACATTCTGCAAAATCACAAACATATTTATTGATTTTTTTCGATGAAAATACACAATTTTACCCTTTAACCATCAATTATTCATCATATTCGGTAAGTCCACACCCATCCACACATTATATATAATACAATGTGCAACTATTTTTTTACAAAAATCATGACGAGCCTATTTCTTCTTGGGCACCATCCAGGTGGGATCGTGCTGGAATTTCTCCCATGCGGCGAGGAGTTGAGGCTTGCAAGCCTTGAGCAATTCATGACCACTGGTGAGGTTGGCAGTATTATTCTCGATCAGTTCCAAATAGTCGAGCAGGTTGAAGCACATGGTGTATTGGCCGCAAGCCAGGATGGCCTGGGGCATGCCGGCTTTCTTATCTTCCTCGGTGAACCACAGTGTAGTGCCCATGCTGGCTGCAAGTTTGCTATTCTGTTGCATGGGTTTGCTCGGAGCCAGATACTGGGGCAATTCTTCCAGATCGTTCCTTCTACGTTTCTTATTGGGATTGGGCAAGCGGTGCTCCCACTGTTCCCCAGGACGCAGTTCATAGACCGTGGTCGTTATCCTACGGTTTTCCCAGTCAGGGCTCTCGTACAGCACGCCGTAATTCAACTGGCGCATACGTTTCAAGAACACCTCACTGCTCATCTTCACGATCGACTTGGCGCGGTTCATCAGCAATGACTCGAACGTGGCAAACTTCAAGTGGCTGATAAATGTGGCATTATTGCCGATAAAGGTTTTGGCAATGGTACTGAACATCTTGTTCTTCAACTTAGCGCCAAGGATGTTGGCAGCCGTCACCAGAACCAGGAGAACCGACATCACACCTGTCCAGAAACCGCTGCCCAGCACAATGAAGAGAATGAACAGCGCTATGAATACGGCCTGGGCGATCAAGCCATAGTTACGCAACCGGCCAATGGTCAAGTTGCCGGTACCCTCGGGCAACATCTGCTTGCTGGGTTCATAACCGTTCATGTAGGGGCTGGTCACGTCGCTCACGATAACCAGGTCAAGAGCTTTGTCGGAGCGTGCCCTGTCTTCACGATACTTTCTCTTGCGCTCCTCGGCATGGACAATAGACTCGATGCCCTGGTTGTCGGCGACACCGCCGTCCATGAGGCCAAAGCGCTTGGTGATCATTTGTGAGATTTCAGGATTATGCGACACCTCAAAGTCATCGGGGTACATCATCGGCTCAAAGCCACTCGGGAAACACGACGAGCACGCCAAAGTCTCACCTGCAGTGATGTAACGCGCCACCTTCAATCCGATGTTGTTTTTGGCATTGCCAAACAAGCCATAATAAAGCCGTTCACCAGAGGTTGCCTTCCCCTCAGTAATGCGGAAACGGAACGGTAGTGCATGATCAAAATCGGTCGAAAGTGCCGTATAGTCCTTCACGGGAATATCTTTAATCTTGTCGATGATGTCACCCATCGTCGCATGGTCAAACAACCATTCATCATAGATGCCCGCCATGATCTTGATGAGCGATGCTTTGGGGTTGGTCTTCTCAGAGCTCATTCCCTGCAATGCCCGCACCACAAGGTCCTTTTCACACAGGAAGTCAAACAAGCCGGTGATCATCTCATCAATGGACTTGTTCTTGGCTAGAGCCAACATATACTTCATTGCGGGAATCGTGCCGCCAGAGACCGACGACAATGCCGACACACATTCCAGCAACGTGCGCCCATCCTCCAAATGCACTGAGTTCAAGAATGATAACGTACCCAGTGAAAAGGTAGCGGCCCTATACCCGCCGCCCGAGAAAGTCAAACCGATGTTCAAGTCGTTAGCCATAGCAACAATAATACTTTTTACAAAGGTAATCAATTCTATCGACATTGACAAGAACCCATCATGATAAATGCAAGAACAGGCCCCAAACGGAAGCCTGTCCTTAGCATTCATTGTGCCTTAGTGCTCGGCATTACTCGGCATCACCGCCCAGCAGATAATCAATCAGATCGGTCGCGTCCTTGATGGTCACAACGCCGTCATTGTTGAAGTCGGCCTCGGCGGGAGCCAGGGTTGTATCGGTCAACAGGTAGTCAATCAGGTCGGTCACGTCGCCAATCGAGATGAAACCGTCATGGTTTACGTCACCAGGCTGATATACAGGCTCTTCCTGGCCAGCCAGGGTCACAACGATCGTGTACAGGCGCACCTGACTATTGATCTTGAAGGAAACTTCCTGAGCATTGCCTTCCCAAACACCAGTAGTGGCGTTCGAAGTGTAGGTGCCACTCTGACCTTCGGGCAACGACAGGTTGCTGGGGTTATTGCTACCAGACATGCCGTTGAGCTGAATCTTCAAGATGGGAGCACCAGCCGAGGTGAAAGTAAAGGCGGCAGAGTCGCTCTTGTAGATACGGTAATGGTCAGTATAAACGGTACCGTCGCCAACATACATGGTCACGAGATCCTTCACAATAGTGTAGGAATGACGGCTGGACTGCTCACCATTGCCCTTGTCAACCTGAGCGTCAAAGGTCACGTCAACCGTGGTGTCGGGCAACTTGGTGTAGGTGGCGCTGACCACCTCGCTCTCCACGTCACCCACCTTGGCCTTGGCCCAGATGGTGATGTCATCGGTCACGGGGATGGGATCAACATACTCGCTCCACAACTCATTGTCCTGGCTGTAATAGATCTTGGCGTTAGGAGTAGCGCAGGTCAGAGTCACATCGATGCGGTCGCTGAAGTAACCCTCGGCGGGAGTGAACACGGGAGCCTCAACGGTCTGCTGAACCTTGGTGAAGGTAACGGTCACATAGTCGCTGACTTCATCGCCCTTGGTGGAGTAAGCGGTGTAAGTCTTGGTCTCGGTTACGTAGAAGGGGGTTCCATTATAGTGAGTGAAACCGGCCCAATCACCATCGGGATCACCCTCAAAATAGAAGATATCACAATTCACAGTGGGACATGACAGCGTCACTGCCAGGCTACCGCTGAACTCACCGCCGTTGGGGTTAAACACGGGGGGAACCAGTTCCTCGATACCTTCCTCGGCAATGGTAACGACAATCTTGGTGGCACGGCACTGGGAAGCGGCTTTCAGGGTGATAGTACTTGCATCTCCCTGCCAAATGCCCACGTTGCTGCCCGAGTGGGCAGAATAGCCATCACCATACAACTGATCAGGACCATAGTTCTGGCTGTAGGAACCAAGGCAAGTGAATTCAATCTTCTTGATGTTTCCTACTGTAGAAGTGATTGTAGTCGTACTACCACCACCAAAACGATACTGTGTAGCGGCAAAAGCTGCCGTCGTGCACGTGAATTTCACGCCGTCCTTTGACATCTCATCGGCAGCACTAGCCGAGACATTACTTCCAACGGTTTCACCAGGAATAAAGGTCACAGTCGTGTCTGCCCATGCCGACATGGCCAGCAGAGCAACAAAAAGGAGAGAAAAAACTTTCTTCATAAATTTGGATGAGTTAATAAGTTAAATATGTGAGCAAAAAATTGGTTATCATTAAAAATACAAGGGTTAACGGGATCAGTACACAATTCACTGCAAAGGTACTACTTTTTCTTTACTTTTCCCCACACATGAGGAATAACTTTTATCAAACAGCATGATTGTCGAGAACCAACCCATTACCTATAAAAAAAGGCAGGCATCCTCACATTGGAAGCCTGCTCTATTCATTATAGCAAATCAGGAACGATTAGTTGCCACCGCCGCTCAACAGGAAGTCAATGAGTGCAGTCACATCGCCAATAGACACGACACCATCATTGTTGAAATCGGCCTCAATAGGAGCAAGGCTCGCGTCTCTCAGCAAGTAGTCGTTCAGGGCGGTCACATCGGCAATATTCACAATGCCGTCATGATTCACGTCACCATTCGGATAGACGGGGCCTGCCAGCGTGAAAATAATCCTAGTAATGCGCACCTGCATTCTGACGTCAAAATCAATGAACTGGGTATTGCCTTCCCACACGCCAGTAGTTCCAACACCAACGACGTCATTGGAGGTCGTCCAAGTGCCATCAATACCATCGGCAAGCGACAGATAATAAGCACGGTAACCATATGTACAGTACATCTCCATCTTGACAATCGGAGCGCCAACCGAAGTGAAGGTCAAATCGGCAGAGTCAGTGTATCCATAAACTGCGTAATGTCCCGAGGTGCTACGTTGGCCATCACCGACAAACATGGTCACAGGACCCTTCACCACCGAGAAGTGACTACGGCCTGATACAGGTGCATCGCCGTGATCGTAAAATGCGACCATTTCAAGCTGTGAAGTCGTTCCTGCCCATCCCGACATGGCCAGCAGAGCGACAAAAAATAGAGAAAAAAATTTCTTCATAAATCTGAGCAATTAATTGGTTAAATATATAAGTAACAAAAAGGTTATCAATGAGATTTCGAGGGTTAACAATAGCATTGTGCTTATCACTGCAAAGATACTGCTTTTTCTTAATTTTTACACACTTTGGGGGAATTATTTAATCAAATTGTTGTTTATTTCAATTATTTTTCCGCACTTTGTTACGAAATAGCGCACAGCCAGAAAAGAGATTACAATTTAAGTTTCACTCAGCCTCTTAAAGAAAAATGAACTGCACCCAAAAAGTTAGACAAAACACTTTTGGAGTGCAGTTCATGAAAGCGTGGGGGAAATTTATATTTCCAAAACTATGCCTGGAATATAGCCGAAAACCCATCAATGGGCACGAGCATGAACCGGGACGACGCGTATACCGCCATCAAGTTCTAAACAACGGAAGAGCAAGTTACCATTGAATTCGCCCGGTGAGGTCGCGGTAAACATCACCGTTACCGATCTACTGGAATCGCCTTGCAACAAGATGCTTGTACTTGATTCACTACCCTCTCCCTTTTTAAAGGAGAAAGGCGCGTCGGCAGTGGCCGTCAACATTACGGTCTCATGGGTGTTATTTACGATAGTCAGTTCACCAGTGCATGTCTCACCGACTGAAACCTCACCCAAGTCAAGGCTGCGCTGATCGATACGGACATTCAGGTTGTCTGGCGCTACGCGCACAGCACGCACAGAATACCCTGCGCAACGTTGGCCCCAAACATCCGCCCTCTCGAGTTCTGAATCGAATTCCAGAATATAAGCCCAGAAAGGTTCAGTGTGGTCAAGCGTGTGTGACCAATAGTAACCTATAGAGCCCACGTTGCCAATCATACCGCTATAGCTACCATAGTCCGAGGCGGGCAAGAACAAAGTGTTCCCGTTAGGGCCAGTAACCAATTGGCCATTCACACCGTTTATCGAGGTCCATGTCCAGGAACAGCAGGTTTTCAATTCCTTCATCTGCGCCTTAGACGGCATGCACCATGAGGGTCCCCAGTTCACCGTGGCGGCATCGTCTTCAGGTTCCAGTATCGTCAAGTTGTCAACCGTGCCGTTTCTCTCTAGAGTGCAGTATTTTGTAAACTTGTTGTCACCGCTGGTGCACCACTTGTAATTGTTCCAGTTATAGTGTTTCTTGGACTTAATCTCACCCCAAGCGAAATGGTCGCCGAATTCCTCGGGGGTATTGGCACCCACGTTGCACGTCGCCCACAGCGTACCGCTGGGCAGACCCAGGTCAACATACTCGTGTGAAGGAATGACATGAGCATGGACTGGGACAGCCCTTTGACCGCCCTCAAATCCTGAACCGACGAAAAGCACGGTACTGTTGAATTCACCTGGCGTGGTTGCAGTAAGCATAACCGTCACCGAACTGGTGGAGTTACTTGCCACCAGGATAGTTATCTTAGAAGCACTACCATCTCCCTTTTTAAAGGAGAAAGGCTCATCGACAGTGGCCGTCAACATCACAGTTTCGTTGGTATTATTTACGATAGTCAGTTGCCCGGTGGATGTCTCTCCAACGCTCACAGTACCCAAATCAAGGCTCTTCTGCTCGATGTAGATGTTCAAGTTGTCTGGAGTTTTGCGCACAGCACGAACCCTGTGGCCATTGGCGCGGGGTCCCCAGAAGTAGTTCCAGTTCCAGTCACCCTCATCCACTGCCAAGCCGTAAGCATAGTCAGGTGATTCGTATAATGTGCGCGACCAATAGTAGCCATCGGCGGGCATGTACATGGTATTACCGTTAGGACCAGTAACCAGACGAACGATTACACCGTTCAACTCTGCCTTAGCAAACGTACAGGAGTAGATTAACTCTTTAATTTGCGCCAATGACGGCATGCACCACGACTCGCCCCAGTTCACGGTGGCGGCATCGTCTTCAGGTTCCAGTACCGTCAAGTTGTCAACCGTGCCATACTCGCTCTTGGTGCAGTACTTCGTCAGGGTGGTATAGCTGCCGCTACACCACTTGTAATTATACACGCTGAAGGAATTCTTGGGAACAGTCTCGCCCCAGGCAAATCTGTCACCGCATTCCTCAGGACTATTGGCACCGACATCTCTCGTCGACCACAGTGTACCGCTGGGCAGACCCAAGTCAACGTAATCCTGCTGTGGATCGGGGGCGTTAAATGCAAGTGCCCGGACTGGGATAACCTTTTGACCTCCATCAAATGCCGGACTCTGGAAAGTCACATTGCCATTGAACTGGCCCGGTGTGGTCGCCGTAAACATTACCGTCACCTGAGCGCTGGAGTTGCTTGGCACTACAAGGGTGATGGTTGAAGCACTACTGTCATCCTGTTTGAACGAGAAAGGCGCATCGGTAGTAGCCGTCAGCCTCATGGACTCGTCGCTGCAATTGACGATGGTCAGTCTGCCCGTACAGGTTTCTCCAACGGGCGCTCCGCCCAAGTCAAGGCTCTTCTGCTCGATATAGACATCTTCCAGCGACATGCGCACAGGACGCACAAAACATCCATCACTGCGGGCGGAGCCGAAAGCACCCACGTGTCCTGATTGAGTGAAATCCATGCCACGAGCGTAGGATGAACCACTGGAAGAACTGAGATTCAGTGACCAATAGTAGCCGTTTGAGCCCACTGAATTATTCGAATTACCCTTGATATGGCCTGCGGCTGGCAGGAACAACGAGTTTCCGTTGCGTCCGGTGACCAAATAACCGCCCACACCATTCTTCTTCGTCCACGTCCAATTGCAATACTGTTCCAACTCATCGCATTGGCTCATTGTGGGAGTGCGCCACGACGATCCCCAGTTCACAAACGCGGCATCGTCTTCAGGATCCAACCTGGTCTTATTGTCAACGATACCCAAACTGCTATCCGTGCAGTACTTCGTCAACGAATTATTGCTGCCGTTGCACCACTTGTAAGTGCTCCAGTCATAGTAACTCTTAGGAGAGGTCTCGCCCCAGGAAAAACAGTCGCCGAAGTCCTCGGGATTGCTGGCACCGATGTTGCACGTTGCCCACAGTGTACCGCTGGGCAGGCCCAAGTCAACGTACTCGTGTTTTAGATTCTCGTTTCCAGCCGAGATGATCTCAATAAGGGCATTGATATCGGCAATGGTAACCTCGCCATCTTCATTCACGTCGACTGCCGTGGTAAAATCATCTATTCCCATGATGACGTCCATGATGGCATTGATATCAGCGATATCGACCTCGAAGTCACCGTTCACGTCACCACGCAGGCCACCAGGCGTCAGGTCCTCGACAATCTCCCCAAAATAGTAGGACCACCTATCATCGGCTTGATAGGCATCAGATGTCCCATAAGGCACATGAAGCGTGCGACCCGAATAATCTGAAGAGGTTTGATAGAACACATAACCGCCCATTGATATTTCAGATGGGTCTTCAATACAACTGTACACATCATTCAGGGCATCGCAGTAACGGAAGGCACCGCTGACGATGGTAGTGACCGAACTGGGAATACTCACTTTAGTCAAAGCGCTACAGCCTTCGAACGCAAAGTTGCCAATGGTAGTAACTGAGTTGGGAATAACGACCTATTAAAATGTTGTACTTTTTCTTGGTGGTTCGGGATGAAGGGTTTATCTTTGTCGGCAGAAATTAGTAACGTTTAAATCGACAGAGATATGAAGACGACCAAGAACAACAAGAACGCCACCACTTCGACCAACGGCACGCGCAGCGGTAAGGCATTGATTTGGGTTAGAGTCTCGACCGACAAGCAGGAGATAGAAACCCAACGTAAAGAACTTAAAAAAGCATCCCTTGAAGATGGTTACACAGAAGACCAACTACAGTATTTCGGTGCAAAGGGTGCCAGTGCTATTAAGAAAAATGAAACTTATGAACGGGAACTAAAAAACTTAGAAAATGAAATCGACAACAACCCAGATGTAACGTGTGTGTATGTTTGGGAAGTGTCGCGTTTAATTCGTGAACAAGAAGACACCTTTTTTAAGATTAAAGCAAAGTTAGTAAATAAACATATACAGTTTGTTTTAATGGAACCTTATATGAGGTTGTGGGATGAAAGAAAAGATGAAGTAGATAGTGGAGCAGAAATAACGTTGTCGGTATTGGTAACGGTCGCAAAACAAGAAATGCATTTAAAGAAAGCCCGTTTTAAAAGAGGTCGCGACAAAAACCGTGAAGAGGGAAAGTTTAACGGTGGGGCTTTTGGGGCGTTGTATGGGTACACCGTGGACGGTAACGGGTATATAGTCCCAGACCCACAAGAAAGCAAAGTAGTAGTAGAAGTGTTTGAACTTTACGCCAGTGGTAAATATAGTGTGAAGACGTTAGCAAAAGAACTCAGAGACCGTGGTTATAAGTTCCGTGGTCGTAAAGTAACGGATAATAACGTAAGAAACTACTTGAAAAATTCCTACTATATTGGTGAAACTGGAGAAAACGGAAGGAAGTACCCACCTATAATAACTAAGGAATTGTGGGAAAAAGCGTTAAAGGTTCGTAAAGATAAGGACTTGGGGATACAAAAAACCAAAGAATATCGACACACCCACTTAGGTACTAAAATTTTGAAGTGTGGACATTGTGGATATAACTACACGGCAAGTAAAGACAAGTATTTATGTTATAAACACACAAACGGTTATAGGTTTGAAGAGGGCGACAAGTGCAAAGATAGTGTAAGTGTTAGTATTGAGGTTATAGACGGTATTTTGTGGGAACTTGGACAAAAAGAAGAAATAAAGTTACTCCAGTCGTTAAACCTAAAAGCAGTCCCCAGACTTGAAAAGGAAATTGAAGTACTGGAAAAGAAGTACAACACCAACAAAGATAGGTTAGACAGAATAAATAACGTAAGACTGGAGAACCTAAAGGAACTTGTAAAATTAGGTGATATTACTTGAGATGAGTACAAAGCGGACAGACAGAAACTAAAAGAAGAAAGTTTTACACTACTACAAGAAATGAGTAAGTACAAGGGAAAGATTGTAGAACTGAAAAACGACATACTTCGGGCAAAACTAAACGCAGAAAAGGGAACTAAAGAATTTCTACCAGACTTCCAGAACAAGACCCAAAAGGAAAAGCGGGAAATTGTGGTAAGACATATTCTAAAAGCCACAGTAGAAAAAGCCGTGGACAGTGGAAGAAAGTGTGTTAAAATTAGTGTTGAGTTGGTAAGAGGTGGGAAAGTAAACTACATATACTACTACACCTTGAAAGACAAAGCCAGACAACTAAAGAAGGTTTAATGGTTCCCCTTTCCAAATAGATATAGTATGTTGTTGTGTTGAGTTGTGTTTGTGTCTCTTAATATAGATAATAAAGAAGATAAAGTAGTATAGATAGTTTACGGAATTAAAAAAAAGTAGGACACTCCCCGTTAAAACCTTATAAACGACTTAGAGATACACGGGAAATTAAACTTTTGTCCCCTAAGATGGAAACCAAGTGGAAGTCTTAGGGGATTGTTATTAAATAAGAAAAACTACACCAGAAACACCCCCAAACCTTATAAGTGTGTAAATCTTGGTAATTCTATTATATACGTTGGTTAGGATGGAGACCAAGTTAAAGTCCAAACCAACGACTCTTTATTAGACAAGATTAAAAAAAAGGAGATAAAGACACCCAGAAACTTTATACTTGGAAATATACTATAACGGGCTTTTTCATCTTTAGTACAAAATTAGATTGCGGATAATTGTTGTATTTTCTTATAGATATTTCCAAACTCCAAAGGTGGGAGGGGTGAAATAGAACCTTAAACCCTTGGAGTCCTTTTTGAAAAACACACTAAAATAATTTCTTCTATAATTATTTCCAGATACATAATATATAACACTACCTTGGGGGTTTTACCAAGTACTCTTTAAAGGCTAAAAATAAACCCCCAAGAGTAGTAAGGTTTGGAAATATACTTTTGGTCAACTGTTTGTTTTTCATAACGTGTTAGTGATTTTCCAGAAAGTATATTGTTGTGAAATAAGATACTTTATGGTTTTAATATCGACTAAAACGGTTTTGGGTGTAAACTGGGTTATTTTCTGGATTTTCCCAAAAAGTTATAGGTTCTTGTGACAACTTCCCCCTATTTTAGAGGAAGAAAAACCGTCAAAACCTTATAGATGTAGAAGAAGTATTTTACTTAAATAAAGAAGTTGTTTTGATATTATATAAGTGGTTAGTCTGTAAGGGGTGTAGAACTATAGGAGCGCAAAAATAAACTACACCCCCAGACGTAAAACAAAAGCAAAACAACTTGAAGACTTTATTTTAACTCCAGATTAAAAAATAGGAAGATGATATAAAACTTAAATATTAAAACAACTTATATGATACAAAACAACGCGTACACCTTCCCCGTTAGTTTGTCGGTGGAGTGGTTTATAAATAAAGAAATTTCCAGTGCGGTTATAGGAACTGGAAAAGATGAAACAAACAAACTACTTAGAGAAAAGTTTGGTTATAGTAGAGGTGTAAGTTTTAGACAAGTGGAAGTAACGCCCCAAACACTTCTAGACCAACTTTTAGAAGGACGTGTATTTTGCCACCTTTTTAACCCAAGTAAGTACCGTGTAGATGGTACTTGGGGAATGAGTGAAAAGACAAACCAGAACTTTATAGGAAGTTACGTTATAGGGGTTGATATAGACAAGACCAAGTACTACAACACAAGAGATTATATTAGTACTTTAACCCTAAAACCAACCTTCTACTACACTTCCTACAGTAACCAACAACTCGGGAAGGGAGCAAGGTTTAGACTTATATACGTTTTTGATGAGAGGATAGAAAACCCGTACTACTTTAAATATTGTGCTACCAAGTTAAACAGTATTATAGAAAAGGACACTAAAGAACTTATAGAAGATAATTGTAACGTCAGGTGTTCCCAGTACTTTAACGGGACGTGCAAGTATAACTCCAGTGTTATTTTAGACTACGGGATAACAAACAACGTGTACAACCTTGAAGATATAGGAGCCAGTAAAGAAGACTACAAGAACTTCTTAAAGGGTGGAGCAGGCTATAAAACGCTTCCTACGACAAGAAAACAAGAAATTGAAGAACTACTAAGGGGAAACCAAGAAAACGCCTTAGAAGAGCCAGAAACGCAAAAAGAACCAGTTTGCAGTCCTAGGTTGGTGGAAGATATGAAACGGTTAGACTTCGACACGTTTATGAAGTACAACCGACACAAGTATAAGTACACCTACCGACAAGAAAACGGGACGTGGGAAGATGGAACCTACCAGTTTACCAGTGAAGGGTATTTTAGTTTATACTGGAACGCCACCAAGGTAAAGGACGGAAACAAGCGTAGGAAGAAACTATTTGAAAGGATATGTTTACGCCGTGTACTAGACCCAAGTATAGACCCAGACACGCTTTTATATTGCGCCTACGTTGATAGAGAAAGGTTTTTTGAGATCGACCGCGACTTAGATATAGATTGTTTAGTTAGGAACGTGGAGAACGCCTTAGAACTTAGTATAGAAGAGATAGAAGGGTTATACAGTGAAAACTTAAAGTACCTAAGGAGCAAGAAACCCAAGAACAGTTTAATTTTCAAGTCTGGGGAGTACCAAACAAAACGCGACCTAAAAGAAGTCGTATGGAGTGTTATAGATAAGTACTACAACCCTTCCAAGTCGGTAAAAGAAAATCTTGAAGACTTGAGGGGAAAAGTAAATATATGTAAGTCCACCCTATACAACTACTTAAAAGAGAAAGGGGTAAAACTTAAACTGGAAGATGAAGAGATAAAGGAACTACTAGACCCAAAGAAGAGCAGAAGGGAAAACTACAAGATATTAAGAGAAAAAGGGGTAAAGATAAAAACCGCAAGACTTGGAAAACTACTACAAGAATTAAGGTTAAGTTAGTTGGTTCCTTTTTCCAGATAGATATAGTATGTTGTTGTCTTAGTTGAGTGTTATAGTAAGATATATACTTGATAAAGAAAGATAATATACTACTACTTAGTTACGCAAAATTAAAGACTTAGAGATTATGGAAAATATAGATAAAGTAAGATTGGAATTGAGAACGGTTTTTAAAAGTGGAACCGTACATAGTAAAGCAAAAGCCAAGGAACTTATAAACAGTACTTATAAGAGATTTGGCGTGCAAGGTTCTGGGAAGTGTACCGACCTTAGACTTTTTGGAATTTCATATAGTGAAGGGAAGTACTTAGACCAGAGAACAAAAAAATATATAAACACGGTTAAGATTGATTAGTTATGTTAGAAGGGAATATAGGAGAAAGTATTTTAGTGTGTTTGTTTGTCTTATACTGGGTTTTGGTTTGTTTGTACTTATGGAAGATAGAACCAAACCTATATAAGAAAGATTGGTTTTGGAGATATAGAGCCAAAAGAAAGAAGATACTAAAGAAACTAGGACTTTATAAGGAAAAAAGAAAGGTGTTGTATTATGAGTAGAAAAGTAAGAAAACCGTTTATAGGAGATTTTGAAGATTGTATAGGACTACTTCACAGTCTTAAAGCAAGAAACCAAGAACTAGACAGTAACAACTTTAGGAACCTTGAAAACGGAATGAAGTACGACTTTAAGATACTACTTCAAAAACTTCAAGATATGGAGTTAAGGTTATATGAGTACTTAAACAACGTAAAGGACTAAGAAGATGTTAGGTGTTTTAGTTTTGTACGTGTGTTTAATTGTTGGATTTTGGAAAATTATAGATGAGTGGGATGTTTAGTTTATTATGTTTGATTGGATTGATAGGTGTAACTAGTGCCTTAGTGAAAGACTGGTTAGAGGATTAGATAGTACTTGGGTGAAGGTTATAACAGTCCCCAAGATGAAATTTTAAATTATATAATAGTATGTTTGAATTAGACGGAAAAAACCAAGATGGAAAAAAGGAAATTAGGTATTTTAATAGTTTTGATGAATTATTAGAGTTCGACAAAAAGACTGGAGAAATAAGACTAAGAAACGGTTTAACCCTAAAGGATATTAAAGTAGTTCCAAAAGGTAAGAAGGAAAATAGAAACTACTTGTACCCAGAAGAGGAATTAGACAACAACCAAGATAGGGTTTTTGCTATAGACCTTTTAGAAGATGAAGAAGAGGAAGAAGTAAGACTTATAACGGAAGAGGACGGGTTACTACTGGGAAGTAAAGGAAATATATATAGTGTTGATGAAGATAGAACTTTTACACAAGTAGAGCAGTGGGCTATGATACCAGACTTCCCAAGATACCACGTTAGTAATTTTGGACGTGTAATGGGTATGAATGGTAAAATATTAAAACCAAGCCCAAACTACCAAGGTTACTTATTGATATTGTTATATAAAGGAGATGGAAGTAAACCAGTGGGCAAACTTGTACACCGTTTAGTAGCAGAGGTTTTTTTAGACAACCCCAACAACCTACCGTGTATAAACCACAAGGATGAAGACCCCCAAAATAATTGTGTCTGGAACCTTGAATGGTGTACACAAAAGTATAATACTAAATACTCCATTTATAAACAAGAAAGAGAAGTAGAACAGTTAGACCGTAGTACTGGTGAAGTTATAGACACCTTTAAAAGTATGAATGATGCAGCAAGACAAACGGGAATAAACCAAGGAAGTATTAGTTTAGTTTGTAACGGTTATATAAAACAGTCTGGTGGTTACGGATGGAGATACGCAAAACCCTACACTCCAAGAAAAGTGAAACAAGTAGAACAGTACAACCTTAAAACGGGTAAAGTTATTGCTAGGTATGAAAGTAGTTATGATGCAGCAAGACACTTAGACCTTGGACGTACTAAAGTCACTAGTGCAGGAAGAAGAATTAAAGAATGTTGTGAAGAAATACGTAAGTCTTATAAGGGTTTTGGCTTTAGATATTGTTAAGTCTCGGGAAAAGGGAACTATAACCCCTTATTATAGACGGGGGGGGCGGTTCCTTTTTCCAAGACCCCCTAGTAAACCCCGCGCCTGGCTTTCTTCACACGCGCGGAAAATTTCAAACTTTTTGATTTGGTAATAAGTGTTTTTCCACTTTACTAGTTTCATAGATTTTGAAGTTAAGAAACAGTGGTTTTCTATAAGTAACGACCTTTTAACTAAACTAAACTAAATCTTTTCTATACAGTTACTTATAGGAAGAACTTTAGAGACCGTGAAAAACCAAACTTTTGCAAAGGTTGGGTAGTGGGAATTTCCGCCCTTCCCACTACAAGCCTTTTTACTAAGGATTTTGTTAGTATGAGAGTAACTTTTAGAGGTCGGCAGTGGATAGAGCCAGACCAACCAAGAAACAACGGGAAAATATATAGAAAAGCCCCAAGAAAAACGGGAAGTAGAGAAAATAGAAACCTACAACCCCAAGGAAAATAAGTAAGAAAATAGATTGATATGGAAACAAGATTATTTGATTTTTTGAAAGATTATGTAAACGGTAAAACAAGTACTGGAAGAGACGTAACCGACAAGTTAGTAAGAGATATGTTTGAAAGTCGCGCGGTTATTGATGTAAACACCGTAGGAATAAACGCAAGTAAAACCGTTTATAGACCAGAGCCAGAAATGAGACCAGAAAACCTTATTAGTGTTCTGGGTATAAAGTTTCTCCGTGGACTTGGTTTAAACGTAGGCTACCCAGTCGTAAAAGGGAATTATTGTAACTGGGTTAGTGAGACGCAAGACGGTACGGAATTGATAAACGACACGGTATTTTCAAGTATTGTGTTAAAGCCTAAACGCCTTTTGTCCTACTTGGAGTATGATAGAGATATTATTTTAAGTAGTGACGCGGAAATACAAGCGTCTTTAGAGGATGATTTGATAAACGCTATGTGGGAAAAAGTACAAGAAAGTTGTTTTAATGGTATTTTCCCAACCACCGCAGAAAGTGTTACAACCTTAGAAGATTATGAAGATATTATAAATTTTGAACTTCAAGCAAGTAAGAAGAAGATTAAGAACCCCGTTTACTTAGTTTCTCCAGACGCAGCAGCCAAGTTAAAAGGTTTGACTACTTCCGTCTTCCCAGTTGTATTTAACGGTATGATAAACGGTTATAGGATGATTGAAACCCCGTCGTTAAGCGGTGAGAAGATTATTTTTGGTGATTTTAGTAAGTTGGTTATTGGTCAGTTTGGACAAACGGACTTTACTATAGACTCCACCACCCAAGCCCACATCGGTATAGTAAGACTTATTATAAACACTTATTGGGATTGGGGCGTACTAGATGAAGACGGACTTATTTTTGGTACTACTGAAACCACAAACCAAGGCTAAAACTTTTATATAAAAATAAGACGGTGTAGGTTAAAGGTTCCTACACCGCCTTCCAGATTGATTTTTACTTTTTACTTCGGGTCGTTTTTGGGTGGAAGTTTTAACTTAAAAGCAGTACTTTCTACCGTTTTACCCAGAGCCACTTTTATACGGTTAAGTTTCGCAACGTTTTCCGTGTCGCTTTTAAGTTGTTCTGGAGTATTGTTGAGGATATAGGTTTGCTCGTAGTCGTACCCGTAAGCCTCACAGTAGAGTTTTGTTTTTTCAGTTAAGAACAACAGTTCCCTAAAGAGTTCTGTTAATTGTTCTTGTTGCTTTTCAGGCGTTCTTTCCACCCTAACTACACCAGAGTTTTTCTTTTTTCTTTCAGCCATTTTTGTAAAAAAAATTAGTTGTTATTAAAATATAAAATTAAAAAAAAAAGCCTTTTAAAAAGTAAAATCATAGTGTAACGGGCGCAAAGGTAGTACTTTTTGTCGGACTACCAACTACTTTAATCGGAAAAAGTGATTTTTTTGTGTTTCCGGTGTGAGTGGGTGCAAGGGTCGTAGGTGGTGAAAACGCGGGTTTTGGGCGGTTTTGGTCGCCTCGACGGGCGCGCGGTGGAGCCAGAAACCACGCTAAAACGGGCTTAAAACGGCTTGTACGGGGCTTTTGGGGCTTGGGTGGTAGTGTCGCTCTCGGGGACGCGTCACGGGCTTAAATGGGGCTTTTTCTACGGGGGTAATTTTTCAAACTTCCAGATTTTGCCCTAAAACCCACTGGAATAAGCGGTTAGTTGTTTTAATGGGTACAACATTGTGTTAAATAGTTATCCCCAACTCCGTCACAACCATCGGCTACGAGGCGTTTGATGGCACTGCTTGGTATAATAACCAACTTGACGGATTAGTCTATGCTGGATTGGTCGCTTATTGCTACAAAGGTACTATGCCCAAAGGAACAAGCATCACACTAAAAGAAGGGACAATAGGAATTGCAGACGATGCGTTTAGGGATCGCTCAAGTCTTACCAGCATCATAATCCCCAATTCCGTCACAAACATCGGCGACGAGGTGTTTTCTGGCTGCTCCAGCCTAACCACCATCGACATCCCCAACTCCGTCACAAACATCGGCGGTGGGGCGTTCATTCACTGCTCCAAACTGACCACCGTCAACATCGGCAACTCCGTCACTACCATCGGCACCGATGCGTTCACTGGCTGCTCCAAACTGACCACCGTTAACATTGGCAACTCCGTCACTTCCATCGGCTTCCATGCGTTCTCTGGCTGCTCCAACCTGACCACCATCAATATCCCCAACTCCGTCACTACCATCGGCGATGGCGCGTTCCTTTACTGCTCCAGCCTAACCACCGTCAACATCCCTAACTCCGTCACTACCATCGATGGTACTTTCTGTGGCTGCTCCAACTTGACCACCATCACCATCCCCCAATCCGTCACTACCATCGGCAGTGAAGCGTTCTCTAGCTGCTCCAGCCTGACCAACATCAACATCCCCAGCTCCGTCACTTCCATCGAGGATTATGCGTTCTGGGAGTGTTTGTCTTTAAACGACATCTATTGCTATGCAACCACTCCTCCTGAATGTAAGAACGACAATTCTTTTTCCAATTATTCCGCAACCCTCCATGTGCCAGCAGCCTCATTGGCAGATTATCGTGCAGCACCCGTTTGGAGCAAGTTTAAGAATATCGTGGGGGATGCCGTTGCCACCAACAGGTATCGCAATTAGTCGCGATAGTGTCAAAATCCAATCCGGTGAATAAATCAAATTGCCGACTATTGTTACCTCCACTAACTAATCATACAAAAAATCGCACAAACACCTGTCCATCAATCAGATAGTTGTTTGAGTTGTTTAAGTTGTTTTTTTAAAACAATAATCAAGATGAGGATTGTATATCTTGTATTTCTTGTTTTTGGATTAAAAAAGGGATGAGGGTTGTTTTTAACCTGATATGAAAAAAGGACGACGGTTGTCGTCCTTTCTGGCGGAGTGAGCGAGATTAGAACTCGGGATACGCTTTTGACGTATACACGCTTTCCAGGCGTGCCTCTTCAGCC
>JAEEGK010009460.1_pt1 | contig 22737 bp, 1 predicted proteins | sample 8958771 | NCBI WGS metagenome assembly JAEEGK01 (sample SAMN16246547, study PRJNA631951) | gut metagenome | biome: gut microbiome; feature: rumen; material: SC-attached | host: Bos | place: Iran: Karaj | collected 2018-10 | reverse complement strand
TCCGCCACCGCCTGCGGTTCCTACACCTGGAACAACTCCATCTACGAGGCATCGGGCGACTACATCCAGGAGTTCACCGACATTCACGGCGCCGACTCCACCGTCACCCTGCACCTGACCATCAACCCGGTTTATGAACAGGAAGTCGAAGCCACCGCCTGCGTGCAGTACACGTGGAACAACGAAATCTACACCGAATCCGGCGATTACACCCAGGAGCTCACCTCCTCGAAGGGCTGCGACTCCATCGTCACCCTGCATCTGACCATCCATAACCCGCAGCACACCGGCTTCACGGAGAGCGCTTGCGGCAGCTACACCTGGCATAACACCATCTACACTCAGTCCGGCGACTACACCTACGAGCATCTCGACAACCACGGTTGCACGCAGGTCGACACGCTGCACCTCACCATCCACAACCCGCATCACCTCAGCTTCACGGAAAGCGCTTGCGGCAGCTACACCTGGAATAGCACCACCTACACTCAGTCAGGCAACTACACCTTCGCGCACAACGACAACTTCGGCTGCACGCAGGTGGACACCTTGCACCTGACCATCCGGAAGCACAAGCACCAGGCCATCGAAGAGACCGTGTGCGAGAGCCAGCTTCCTTATTATCTGAACGGGGACGCGAACTACGCCTACAACGCGGGCGGCACGTATGAGGTCTCCCTCAACACGGTGGAAGGCTGCGACAGCACCATCTCCCTGACGCTCCACGTGGTCAGCGCGTTCGAGGAGAATCTGAACGCGACCGTCTGCAACGAGGAACTTCCGTACATCTTCAACGGGCAGTCGTTCAACGAGGCCGGCAACTACGATGTCACGGTGACCTCCAACGACGGCTGCAACACCATCGTCCATCTCCACCTCGAGGTAACCGACAACTGCAGTGTGGTGTGCGAAACCTCGGTCCTGCACGACGGATATGAATACCCGATTGTGAAGATCGGCAACGACTGCTGGTTTGCCGAGAACCTGCGCGTTACCACGGGCGTGAGCGGGGCCACTCCGTACCGCGACGATCCCGCGAACACCGACAAGTTCGGTTTGCTCTACACCTGGTACGCCGCCACAGCGCAACCTGAGCCGCAGCAGCCCCTGCATTCCGCCATGCCCGCTCCGGCCGCCGACCCGATGACCAAAGTGGCCTCGCAAGCCAAGGGCGGTTCGTTGGCCAAGGGACCGTCGGACATCACGGGCATTTGTCCCACCGGTTGGAAGATTCCCACGGTGGAGGATTTCCAGAACATGATTGCCGCGGCCGGATACGATGTGGACGCCATCAAGGATCCTGACATCACCACCTGGCTGCCCGGACACGCCGGCATCGACCCGGGCACGGGCTTCGACGCCCCCGCCGCCGGATACTTCGATTCGTTGAAGGCGCGCTACGCCTGCCTCAAAGACAGGACCTACTTCTGGACCATCACCTCCGGCAGCACGGAATACACCGCGATGGCCGCCGAGATCAGCTACTACTGTCCCGAGCTGATGTTCACGGAGATCCCGAAGCTCAGCAAGCTGAGTATCCGCTGCGTCAAAATCAAAGACTAACCCCTCCTATAGCCCATTTGGCGGGCGTAAGGCTCACATGGCCCTGCGCCCGCCTTTTTTTCTTACCCATGCTTAACTTTTATTAACATTCTCATTTTCATGAGTATCAATAAATTAATTTATTTTCTGCTCGATTTTTAGCCGAGCATAACGGAATTTTTGTACTTTTGCCGCCGATTTTTTTTGACCTAGACTATGACTTAGACTAATGACTATAACTTAGACTAATAACTATGACTTAGACTATAACCATTAACCTTTAACCTTTACCAAGAAATAAGTAAAAATAAAAGATATGAAGAAATTTACGATTTTTTGTGCGCTGCTGTTCTTGACAGTCGGCGCGGTGAACGCACAAACCATCACCCAAGCAAACACACAGTTCCCCAACCCGGGGTTCGAACACTGGGACTATCACTCCAACGCATCCTGTGCAGGTGAATCTTGGCTTTCTAGCTGTTCTTACACTGATGTCAAATACGTTCCGACTTTTTGGCATACGTTTGATGAAATCAATATATCGGCAGGCAGTGCAAACCATCACAACAGATATAACTCAACTAGCAACCCGAATAAAGTGCATAGCGGGAATTATTCCATTGGGCTTGTTGTCCATAGTATTTTGGGAGTAAAGGCAAACGGGACTATGACCACTGGGGTAACATACGTAGGTAACGTGTTAAATGCAGGTAGTGACGAAAACTACAATTATGATAACAACAACAGCACCTCTTACTCACAGTTTGGTAATGGAAAATTCAACTTCCCATTTGTTGGATGTCCAGATTCCCTTTCTTTGTATTATCAAACAAGCTGGGCATCAACCACTGTCAAACCAATGATCAAGGTTTACGGGCACCAGGGGTTACCCTTTTACGACAAAGCAAACGGAGATTTGGAGCCGACAAACAAGATCATCTTCGAAGCGACACCCCATTTCCCAACTTCTCAAAACACTTGGGCGAGAGGGACAAGCAAGCTAAACTACAACACGACGAATTTCCCTAACAACGGAGACAACACTTACACTCCATCTTCCATTTCCCGTCCCGAATATTTGTTAGCCTCCCCTTCTACCAGTCAATCGGCAGGGTCAGGACAAGCCGGGCACGAATTCATCATGGATGACCTGTATTTCATCTACGACAAAGGGCTTTCCTCCGTTTCAATCGGCGGCACAGCCAGTAGTGCGGCTTTGAACGTGTTCAATGCGGCGGAGTGGCTCACACACGAGCCTTCCCGCACGTACGATGCGAACGGAAACCCCTCTTTCAACAACAGCGGCACGGCATCCTGGAACTACACCACCTCATTCTGTTATACTTCCGACAGCGATTTCCCAACCGTCACAGCTACTCCGAAATCAAAGCTGATCACCGGCATTACCATTGTCCAAGCCTCGACGACCAACCATTACGCCACCATCACAGTAACCCATAACGACAACTCGACCTTTACCTATACCATCAACTTCACCAATGCGAAACCCGCGCCCACGGTCACCGCTTCCACCAACCCCACGGCGGTCTGTGCGGGCGCGTCCGCCACGCTGACGGCCACGGGCGCCAACACCTATAGCTGGAGCACCAACCAAACGGGGGCCAGCATCCCCGTGACGCCCAGTCAGCAGACCACCTACACGGTCACCGGCACGGCCAGCAACGGCTGTACCGCCACGGCCAACGTCACCGTGGGGGTGAACCCGCTGCCGAACGTCTCCATCACCGGCACGCCGACCATCTGCTCGGGCAACAGCACCACCCTTACGGGTAACGGCGCCAGTTCCTACAGCTGGTCCACCGGCGGCTCGGCGACTTCCATTTCTGCCAACGCCGGTGGCACCTACTCCGTGACCGGCACCAGCAGCTACGGCTGTACGGCCACGGCCTCCGTGACCGTCACCGAGCACGCCGCGCCGACCATCAGCATTGACGGTCCGGCCTCCATTTGCAGCGGCACCACGGACACCCTGACCGCCTCCGGTCTCAGCAACTACAGCTGGAGCGGTCCCGCCACGGGCTCTGCCGCAGCCTTAAACATCACCGCCGGCGGCACCTACACGGTCAGCGGCACCGATGCCAACGGCTGTTCCGGCACTGCCACCAAGACCGTCACGGGCAAGACCACCCCGACAGTCAGCATCAACGGCGCCACGGCCCTCTGCGACGGCGCCACGGGCACGCTGAACGCCACCGTCACCCCGTTGAACGCACAGCTGACCTGGACGGGCGGAAGCCACAACAACAGTCTCAACATCACCGCGGCGGGTTCCTACACCGCCACGGCCAACCTCGACGGCTGTGAGAGTTCCGCCACAGTCACGGTCACCGCAGCGGCAGCTCCCTCCGCACCGAGTGTCACGGACGGCACCCGCTGCGGTCAGGGAACCGTCACGCTTGCCGTCGCCAACCCCGACGCGGACCTCACCTACCACTGGTTCGCCTCCCAGACCGCAGGAAGCGAGTCGGGCAACGGCATCTCCTTCACGACCCCGAACCTCAACAGCAGCGCCACCTATTATGTGAGCGCCAAGAACGCCGGCGGATGCTACTCCGCCCGCGTGCCAGTGACTGCCACCGTCAACCCGCTGCCTTCCGTCCCAACTGTCAGCAACATGAGCGTCTGCGGAACGAGCGACATCACGCTGACGGCCACCGCCACGGCCCCTGTCAGCTGGTACACCGACGCTGACGGCACGAACGCCACCACCGCCAACCAGACGGTTTCCACCACCACGACGTTCTACGCCGCCGTCATCGACGGCAACAACTGCCGCAGCACCCTCGTCCCGATGACCGTCACGGCGAACCCCATCTATACGGACATCAGCGACACCAAGACCGCCTGCGGTTCCTACACTTGGGAAGGAACCACCTACACCGAGAGCGGCGACTACACCAAGACCCTGCAAAGCGTGAACGGCTGCGACAGCACCGTGACGCTGCATCTGACCATCAACAACGGCTACACCGTCAGCATCGACTCCACCGTCTGCAACCAGTTCGTGTGGCAAGGCGAGACCTACACCACCTCGCAGGTCATCTCCAAGCACTTGACGAGCCTGCAAGGTTGCGACAGCTTGGTGACCATCAACCTCACCGTGAAGCACAGTTCCACCTTCACGGACAACCTCGTGCTGTGCAGCGACCAGCTGCCTTACACGTATGCGGGCACGGAAATCACCTCCGCCGGCGTGAAGACCATCACGTTGATGAATGCCGAGGGCTGTGACAGCGTCATCACGTTGACCGTGACCGTGAACCCGCAGCCGGGCGTGCCGACCATCACCGCCACTACCCTCTCCCGATGCGGTGCCGGCACCCTCAACCTGACGGTCGCCAAAGGCAGCAACAGTGACGGATGCCGCTGGTACACGGATGAAACCGGCGGGGAGCCCTTCCAGACCGGTCTCAGCTACCAGCCCAACCTGACCGAGAACACGACCTACTATGTGTCGAGCTACAACAACGCCGGCTGCGAGAGCGGACGCATCCCCGTGGCCGTCACCGTGAATCCGGTGCCGGAAGTCCCGACCGTTTCCACCGAGAACACTACCCGCTGCGGTGCCGGCGAGGTCGTCCTGACCGCCACCGTTGGCGAGAACGGCACACAATGCCGTTGGTATGGCAACAACAACCCGAACAACACCACCGTGCTGAGCTCCGAAAACAGCTACACGGTGAACTTCAACAGCAACACGAGCGCCACCCGCACCTTCTACGTGGAGAGCTACAATGATGCCACCGGTTGTAAGAGCACGACCCGCGTGGCGGCCACCGCTACGGAGAACCCCGTGCCCGCCGCCCCGCAGGTGACCGCTGCCAGCCACTGCGGCTCGCTTACCGCCGACCTGGCCGACTACATGACCACCTCCGCCGACCTCTTCCGCTGGTACGACAACAACGAGGAACAGCTGGCCGAAAACGCTCATTACAGCACCACAATCGAAGAGACCACCACCTTCCTGGTCAGCGTCTATAACGATCTGACGACCTGCGAGAGTCCAAAGACCCCGCTGACCGTCACCATCCACCCGACCTACGAAGCACAGTCTATTTACGACACCATCTGCCAAAACACTGAATATCAGAATTATGGCATCAGCCAGACGTTCACGGAAGCCGGCGAGCAGAGCTTCGTGCTCAACACCGTCACCGCCAACGGCTGCGACAGTTTGGTGACATTATATATATATGTAAAACCGCAAGTGACCCACAGCATCACGGCACAAGCTTGCGACCAATACACTTGGAATAACGAAACCTACAATGAATCAGGTGTTTACACACAAACCTTCACCGCCGCGAACGGTTGTGACAGTATCGTGACGCTGACGTTGACCATCAACACGGCCAGCGCGACCGAATTTAACGCCACGGCCTGCGAATCCTACACTTGGAACGAGGTAATGTACGTCGAGTCCGGCGACTACACGCAGGAGTTCACGAACGTCAACGGCTGCGACAGCGTGGTGACCCTGCATCTGACCATCAACCCTGTCTATGAGCAGGAAATCGAGGTTTCCGCTTGCGTGGAATACGAATGGAATGGCGAGACCTACACCGAATCCGGCGATTACACCCAGAGCCTCACCTCCTCGCAGAACTGCGACAGCATTGTCACGATGCACCTGACCATCCACCAGCCCGCCGACGTGGAGCTGTACGACCAAGTGTGCGTCAGCAGTGAATACACGAACTACGGCTTCAACGAATTTTTCCTGGAGCCCGGCGAGGAGACGCTGACGAGCGAAGGACAGACCGTCTATGGCTGCGACAGCACCACCACGCTCCATCTGACGATCCTGCCCGTTTTCGAGACGGAGCTTAACGAGACCATCTGTCAGAACAGCACTTTCGTATTCAATGGCGAGGAAGTCAGCGAGGAAGGCGACTACACCGCCAACCTGACGGCCGCCAACGGCTGCGACAGCACCGTCACGCTGCACCTCTCCTTCTATCCGCAGAAGATCGAGAATCTCTACGCTGAAATCTGTGCCGGCGAATCCTACAACGAATACGGCTTTGACATCGCCGAAGCCATGGAGAGCCAGGATTACGAGCTGACGAGCGCCGACGTGAACGGCTGCGACAGTCTCACCATCCTGCATCTCACCGTCCACCAGCCCGCCGCCACGACGCTTGAGGCCACGCTCTGCCTCGGCGGCATCTATTCCGAAAACGACTTCGAATTCACCGCCACGGAGACCGGCTACTTCACGATGACCCAAAGTCTGCAGACCGTCTTCGGCTGCGACAGCACCGTCACTCTGAACATCACGGTCAACCCGACCAGCCAGGTGAACCTCATCGACGAGACCTGCCAAAATGCAGTTTACGAGCAAAACGGCTTCGAAGCAAGCTATGACGAACCCGGCGAATATACCCTGACCAACCTCGACCAGAACGTTTACGGCTGCGACAGTCTCACCATCCTCACCCTGACCGTACACCCGGTGTTCGAGACCGAGGTCCGCGACACCATCTGCTTCAACGGCGAGTATGATTTCCATGGCGAGATGCTCAATGAGACAGGTGATTACACCACGACATTGGCGACCGTGAACGGCTGCGACAGCGTCATCAACCTGCATTTGTATGTGCGTCCCGAGAAACGCCGCGAAATCTCCGCGGACATTTGCGAGGACGCCGACTACAACGAATACGACTTCGCCATCGCGCAAGCTATTGAATCTCAAGACTATGAGCACACCGTCGCGGATGTGAACGGCTGCGACAGCACCACCGTGCTGCACCTCACCGTCCACAAACCTGCCGTCACCAACATCCCCGTCACCCTTTGTCTGGGCGAAAGCTACAACAACTACGGATTCCAGTTCACGGCCACGGAGACGACCGTGTTGACGCAGCACTTGCAGACCGTTTACGGCTGCGACAGCACCGTGAACCTCCAGGTGACGGTGAACCCGACGCACCACGTGCTGCTCAGCGGGCAGACCTGCGCCGGCGAGCCTTACAACGAATACGGCTTTGACACGCTGTTCGCACAGGCGGGCACCTACACGCTGCACCACAACGACCAGAACGTCTTCGGCTGCGACAGCGTCACCGAGCTCAGCCTTACCGTGCGTCCCGTCTATCACCAGAACATCTCCCGCATGATCTGCGAGAACGGCAGCTTCGTCTTCAACGGGCAGACGCTCACCGAGGCTGGCATCTACACCGCCGAGTTGCAGTCGATTTACGGCTGCGACAGCATCGTGACCCTCAACCTGAGCGTGGGTGCCGAATACCGCGACACCTTAGTGGCGCACGTCTGCTACGGCAACGACTACACGCAATACGGCTTCGACATCGAGAATGCCACCGCGACCGGCTACCACGAGCAGCACACCACCGCCGTGAACGGTTGCGACAGCACCTCCGTGCTGCACCTCATCGTCCACGAGCTGAACACCACCGACCTCTACGCCACGCTCTGTCTGGGCGAGTACTACCGTCTGAACGGTTTCAACGTGACGGCCACGAAGGTCGGCGACACCACCTACACGCGCATCGTGCCCACCATGTACGGCTGCGACAGCACGGTGGTCCTGCACCTCACCGTCAACCCGACCAGCACCGTCGCGCTCAGCGACGAAATCTGCGCCGGCAACCGCTACGAGCTGAACGGCTTCGACACGCTCTTCACCGAGGCGAACACCTACACGCTCGTCAACCACGACCAGAACATCTATGGCTGCGACAGCACTACGACGCTGACGCTGACCGTGTGGCCGAACCTCACCGCCGAGGTCAGCGAAGCCATCTGCTTCAACACCAGCTTCGACTTCAACGGCACCACCCTCACAGAGGCGGGCACCTACCTCGACACGCTGCCCACCATCCACGGTTGCGACAGCATCATCACCCTGCATTTGGACATCTATCCTGAAAATACGACCACTATCGCCGACACCGCCTGTGTGACGTACACGTGGAACGACGAAACCTACACGGAGACTGGCGTTTACACCCAACTGTTCACCGACATCCACGGCTGCGACAGTACCGTGACGCTGAACTTGGTCATCAACGCCGCCGACACGATGGAGATTGCCGACACGGCTTGTGTAACCTACACCTGGAACGATGTAACTTATACAACATCAGGTGATTACACACAAAGTTTCCAGAATGTCAACGGTTGTGACAGCACCGTCACCTTGCACTTGGTCATCAACGCCGCCGACACGGTGGAGATTTCCGAAGCCGCCTGTTTGACGTACACCTGGAACGACGAAACGTACACGGAATCTGGCGATTACACTCAAAGCTTCCTGAATGTCAACGGCTGCGACAGCACCGTCACCCTGCATCTGACCATCCATTCCGCCGACAACACCGAATTTGCGGAAGTCGCTTGTGTCAGCTACGCATGGAATGATTCGATCTACACGCAGTCCGGCGATTATATCCAACATTTCCAAAACATCAACGGCTGCGACAGCACCGTCACCCTGCACCTGACCATCAACCCTGCCGACAACACCGAATTCACGGAAGTTGCTTGTGTCAGCTACACGTGGAATGATTCGATATACACCCAGTCCGGCGATTATGTCCAACATTTCCTGAATGTCAACGGCTGCGACAGCACCGTCACCCTGCACCTGGTCGTCAACGCCATCGACTCCTTCGAGTTTGATCACACGGCTTGCATCAGCTACACGTGGAATGATTCGACTTACACCGAGTCCGGCGATTATATCCAGCATTTCCAGAACGTCAACGGCTGCGACAGCACCGTCACCCTGCATCTGACCATCAACCCTGCCGACAGCGAAGAGTTCTCAGAGGTTGCTTGTGTCAGCTACACGTGGAATGATTCCATCTACACGCAGTCCGGCGATTATGTCCAGCACTTCCAGAACGTCAACGGCTGTGACAGCACCGTGACCCTGCACCTGACCATCAACCCGACCCACAGCATCGTGTTGTACGACACCATCTGCTTAGGCGAGCACTACATGGCCAACGGCTTCGACACCCTTCCGACGGCTGCCGGCGCCTACATCATGCTCAACCAAAGCCAGAACATCTTCGGCTGCGACAGCGCTACCACCCTGCACCTGACCGTCAACCCGACCGCCGACGTGCAGTACACCGCCACCGTCTGTTTGGGCACGGCGTTCAACCAATACGGTTTCGACACGCTGATGACCGCCGCCGGTGTCTATACCCTCGTGCATGAAGGCCAGAACATCCACGGCTGCGACAGCACCACCACCGTCACGCTGACCGTCAACCCGACCTACAGCGCCGACACCACCGTCAACATCTGCGACGTGGAAGTTCCTTACATGTGGGACGACGAGCAGTACTGGGAGACCGGTGACTACACCATCCCCTACTCCACTGTCAACGGCTGCGACAGCATCGTGAACCTGCACCTCAACGTCAACCCGACCTACAGCCAAGACACGGCGGTGACCGTCTGCCAGGGCGCGCTGCCTTACTGGTTCGACGCTGACCACAGCTTCAGCGAGGCCGGTCTGCACACCATCAACTTGACCACGGTCAACGGTTGCGACAGCGTATGGCATCTGCAGCTCACCATCACCCCGAATTCCGAGCATTCGGTGACGCACACCATCTGCGCCAACGAACTGCCTTACAGTTTCATGGACAGCCTCTTCACCGAAGCCGGTCAATATGACATCACCGAGTCGGATGCCGACAACTGTCTCACCATCACGCATTTCACGCTGAATGTCAACGCCACCTACCATGGTTACGACACCGTGACCGTGTGCGAGGAGACGCTGCCTTACACCTACGGCACGACGGCGCTCACGGAGAGCGGCGACTTCGACATCCACTTCAGCACCGTCAACAGCTGCGACAGCTTGGTTTCCGTTCACTTCACGGTGATCCCGACGGCGACGGGCGCTGAGGAGCAGTGGGTCTGCGTCAGCGACTTCCCAGTGGTTTACGGCGGCGAGACCTTCACGCAAGAGGGCGTCTATACCGTCACCTTCCACCGCGACAATCTCTGCGACAGCGTCGTGACCTTCACGCTGCATCAGGCGCAGGAGTATCTGTTCACCGAAACCGACGACGTGTGCGACCACGCGCTGCCATACGAATGGCGCGGCATGGCGTTCACCCAGACCGGTGTCTATTACGACTCCCTGACCTCGCAACACGGCTGCGACAGCGTTTATCAATTGAACCTGACCGTGAATGAGACGCAGCTGATCGTCGAGAGCCCCATCGTGCTCTGCAACGGCGAAAGCGAGCTCTGGCGCGGCATGACCCTGACGGAGAGCGGCACCTACCGCGACACCATCAGCAGCGCGACCACGGGCTGCCACGAAATCCACGAGGTGACCGTCACCGTGAACCCGACCTACCTGTTCCACGACACCGTGACCATCTGCAGCGACGAGCTGCCTTACAGCTGGCACGGCATGACGCTCAACGAGGCCGGTGTCCGCGAAGACTACCACCAGACCGTCAACTTCTGCGACAGCATCTACCGTCTCACGTTGGTGGTGAACCCGTCGTACCACGCCACGGAGACCGCCTCCGCCTGCGACTACGACCTGCCGTATCTGTGGCACGGACAGTCGCTGACAACGAGCGGCACTTACTACGACACGCTGACGACGGTCAACGGCTGCGACAGCACCTTCGCGCTCACCTTCACCGTGAACCCGTCGTCGTTCACGGCGCAGGCCGACACGGTTTGCAACACCGAGTTGCCGTACTTGTGGCGCGGCATGCAGCTCACCGCCGCCGGCACCTACCACGACACCATCCCGAACAGCTACGGCTGCGAGGACGTGTATGAGATGGTCCTGACGGTGAACCAGAGCGACGTCGTCACGATTCACGACACCATCTGCCAGGGCGGTTGGTACACGCTGAACGGCTTCGACACGCTCGCCTCGCAGGCCGGCACGCTCTACGACCAGCTGACGCTCACCAACGCCAACGGCTGCGACAGCGTCGTCAACCTCATCCTGCAGGTGATGCCGACCTACCTCTTCGAGACCACGGCCTCCACCTGTGAGAACGTGCCTTACGAATGGCGCAACGGCGAGTACAGTGTTGCCGGAGACTACTACGACAGTCTGACCACGCAGCACGGTTGCGACAGCGTCTATGTGCTGCACCTCAGCCTCAACCCGACCTTCGACATTTACGTGGACGACACGGCGATGGCGCACCACGAGTACACCTACGACAACTTCGTCGTCACCCCGTCCGACAGCGGCGTGTTCAACTACGACATCCAGTACCTCACGCTGGCCGGCTGCGACAGCATCGTCCACCTGACCCTCTATGTCGCCTTCAACGACGGCATCGACGACTACACGATCACGCCGGAGTTCTCCTTCTACCCGAATCCGACGAGCGTGCTCCTGAACATCCGCGGCGAGCGTATGCGCACGGTGGAGGTCTTCAACATCAACGGCAAGTTGGTCGGCCGCTCCGACGCCGAGACCCCCGAGTTCACCCAGATCGAGGTCTCCAACCTCCCGACCGGCCACTACTTGGTGAAGGTCACCTTGGATGACGGCAAGAGCGTCACCGGCAAGGTCGTCGTGAACAGAAGGTAATACATAACGATTACGGATATGGAAAGGGAACTCGAAAGGGTTCCCTTTTTTAATGGTTAAAGGATAAGGTTAAAAGGTTAAAAGGTTAAAAGGTTAAAAGATTAAAGGGTTAAAAGATTAAAGGGTTAAAAGGTTAGATGGTTAGATGGTTTGATGGTTTGATGGTTTGATGGTTTGAGTTTAGGGTTTAATGGTTTATAGTTTCGGTCGCGAACCACCCCGTTAGGGGTGAAGGGGTTGGTAGGTAGGTGGTTGGTAGGCGGTGATGGGGTTGGTAGAAATTGACGGGCGCGGAGGCAGGTCGCACGCCGGAGGTGTGCGGGGAAAATCGACATTACGGATTACGGCCGAAACAAAAAAAAATTACACAATATCGGAAAGTAATGCATTTAACACATTGTTGTTGCGTTTATGAATTTAACAAAACAAAGGTAATAAAATATACATTTTCGTGTTTTACAGCGTTTTATGAATGTTAATAATTGTTAACAGTAAAAAAATCAAAAAATTTGCATAAAACCCTAGAAATTAGTACTTTTGCGCGTTTTTTTTCAAGCGATTGCCGCCCGCCAAAGCGGATTTTCGTATTTATTATCTTTTTAAGAATCAATTAAGAAATAAGGCGGATTTTGGTTTGTCTTGAAAAATGACAAGTCGGTTGTTGTAACAATTGACACAGTTTTTCGTATTTAAAAACGCCATAATAGTGCAAGTAAATAAAAAAAAATAATATACTATGAACGAACTTTTACTACAAGTGTCTAAGTCAGAACATTTTAGAAGCAAATGTTCAGCACAGAGGATCAAGATGGCGACCCTGAAGATTCGAATGGTGATCGGGCTGATTGCCATGCTGATCGGGGGGCTGAGCCTCAACGCGGTCGCGCAGAACAACGCAAACATGCCCGCACAGCAGAAGAAAAACTGTCGAATCGCGAAAAACGGTGCCACGGTCAATTTCACCGTGGCAGGGAAAATACCTGCCGGTGCGGAATTAACCGCTGTCCCCGTGGAGCGTGTGGATGTGGACGGCAGCCCCATGCTGGCCGCGTATGACATCACCCTCACCGACAACGGCAAGGAGTGGCAGCCCGCATACGGGCAGCCCACGCAGGTGACCATCTCCGACCCCAGTTTCGGAAACGGGAAGAGTCTCGACATCTACCATGAAACAGACGAGGGTAGGGAGTATGTGGCCACCGTGGTTTCCGTGAACAATACCGTCACCTTCTTGGCCAAGCACTTCTCCGTCTATGTGGTGGGCGCCGCCGGCAATGAGCGGCTGGTGCTGATGTTCATGCGGGCCTACAACCCATACAACGACCCGAACAGCGCTGAATACGAGAGCCCTTTGGCCCCGGAGCATCAAAACTATTCCGTGCCGGATACCGTCTGCATGTTGGTGAAGCGCGCCGACACCGTTAACAACGGCGACAACCTCAAGACCCTTATCTACGCCCCTGGCCCCGGGTATATGTACCCCGGCGTGGGCTTCTTCGGCTGGGCCGGCACTCCCGACTACACCACCGACCCCGACGAACAGATGACGATCCATGATGTGCGCGACTCCGTCTATCAAAGACTTCTCGCCGAAAACTCGTTCAGTGATCTCGACACCTTGAAGTTCTTCCCCGTGCTTCTGTGCAACCACAACGTCTATTACCGCAGCTCCCGCAGCCCCAAAGTGGTGATCGGTGTCGATGCCGTCCTCTACCGCAGTGATTCCTCTAACATCCGTCCATACATCGTCAACGAAAGCTACGTGCCGGAGGACCTCAATGAAAACTTCAACGGTTGGAAATTGATGGATGGCGATGCCAATATCACCTATGGTATCAAAGAATCTAATGAATTGTATTTAAGCGGCGACTCCATCAACATCAAAGGAGATCTCACTTTTATAGCGGACATCTCCTACGGTTATTGGATGACGTTCGACGAAAACGGCAAGGGTGCCACCTACACCGCCCCGATATTCTTAAAATCCCCTGAGTTCGCCGGACAAACTGGCGACAAGCTGAGCGACAACATACCCGAAGACCCCACTCGGTTCGGATATTCTTTTGGCGGCTGGTACGCCGATGCCGACACCACCGTGCCTTTCGTGTTTGGTGATGGATACCTGGAACGAGACACCAGCATCTATGCAAAATGGATTCCCAACGAAAGAGCCAACTATACGGTGATGATATGGCGGCAGAACCAGGACCGCACCGGGTACGACCTCGCGCTTTCCCTCTCCGATTCCGGCAGAGTGGGACAAAGCATTACTAATGTGGCGAATATCACGACGGGTACCATAGGTCACCTGACCTATGTGAATGTACTCGGTCGGCAGTTTGGTGGAATCGTCTCCGTGCCGAACGGTACACTAACAGACCCCTTCACGGGCTTCACCCTATCCACGACCAACCCCATCCGGGATACAGTAATCGCTCCGGAGGGACAGTCGGTAATCGACATCTATTTCGACCGCATGCACTATACGCTTAAACTCTATGTGACACGGACTAACTTGGCGGGTACAGGCGATTATATAGGAGCTGGAACAGGAAACAACAAAACTTTGACGGTTGACACCAATGATGCTGGTGGTAAATATTTCGGATTTTGGACGGAGAGTCTCAATTATATCACCAGGATAAAAGGGGCCACTCCGGCAAGCTATGTGGTCAATGGGAACAACCGGTATTATTACCACACCATCACGGCCTACTATGGCGAAAACATAAGCAACCAATGGCTCGACTACAGCGAAATCCAGAGCAGCACAAGTTTTGTCAGCTGGATTTTAATGCCTACGTCAAAAGCGTGGGTCGGTCCCAACAATGGCGGTAACACGCTAAAAGGCGACGTGAGTATCATGGACGAGCAGTTGCTGGGAAACTTGGCCGATTCCATGGGCAATTTGATCACAGCCCGATACGGGCCGTATTCAAACTGGTACTATCATCTCTACCTTGCAGACGACCAGGGGAACTATCCATCCGAGCCCAGCATCATCGTGTATGCTAGATCGGCCGGTTCCCAAGATAATAACAAGCTGAAAATACCCACCGTGGAGGGTTATGAATACAATAATCGTACTGAAACACCAGGAAACAACATCATCCGTCATTACTACATCCCCGCCAGATACGGCATCATATACATGGATGGCAACTATGTGAACGGCAACGAACAGTCCATTCAGAACAAAAAGCGCAACGAGTTGCATTCTGTGCCGAACATCCCTTATGGCTCTGATATCTCCTCGTATGCTACCTACATTCCGGATCTTCCTGCCGGAGAATATGGGTTCGTTTTTGAGGGGTGGTATGCCGACGAGGCCTGTACCCAGCCCTACACTTTCACCACAATGCCGCTCGGCGGCGTGCGCGTGTATGCCAAATGGCGTCAGATACAGTACCGCGTGTTCTTGCATCCGCAGGCGGGCCGCGACCCAAGTCTCAACTGGGGTAGCGAAAGCCAAGCCATGAACTTCCGTATCAGTTACGGTGACAAAGTCAGCCCGCCCATGTTCGGACAGCGCGATCTCTACACGTTCGGCGGCTGGTACACCGAGCCGGAATGCACGGTGGTTTTCTACCCCAAAGCCAACCCGTTGAACGAGAACCGTGTCACTGCCGACTACGACAAGTACGGAGAAGATAAGACTGACTTGATGGACAAATGGGGTGACCTCCAAAATACCGTCGATGACCCGAGAAACCCGAACGGCCCGAATGGAGCGCCCTACAACAGCGACATTATCGGCTTTAACGGCGGCGACCGTTTCTGGATCACCAAGAAATTGGATCTCTACGCGCAGTGGAGGTACAAATTCGACGGTGCGGAAGGTGCGATGGTGGAGTATGTGTGCGCCAGTTGTGTGCCGAGCTCTATGCCGGTGGACACCAACCTCTACCTTGACAAATCCAAGGTGGTGTCGATGCCCGGATCCACGCCTTCTTCCCCTGACAGCATCTTCACCCACTGGATCATCCAGCGTTGGAGCACAGACGAAGGCAAATACGTGGACAGCATCGCCGCCTATCCCGGCGGCCCGTTCATCCTGGACCTCACGGCAGCCAGACGTCAGCAGATCACCCCTGACAGTGCCACCTACACGTTCCGCCTGCGTGCGAACCTTGAGCCCGTCACCGCGAAGAGAACCTTCATCGTGTGGTACCGCAACATTGAGGACGACCCACTCGGCCGCAGCGACACGGTCAGGCTTGACGCGCCCGACACAACGTTCTACAACAGGGAAGTGTCCATTCCTCATCCCGGTTCTCGGGAAGGTTACGTTTTCAAAGGATGGTACAGGAAGAACTACTGGTCCGAGACCGGAAAGGCTGACATCCAACCGGAAATCAAAATCGGAAACGACACCACCCACGTGAATTTCCTTTGGTACAACCCTGAGGATAACCATTTCTATTCCGCAAGCACTTTCGACGCCGAACATCTCGCTTTAGGTGTGGCCGCCGACCAGCAGACACCCTATCACTTCTTGTATGCCGTCTGGGAACCGATCGTCTATACCGTCCGTTTCAACCCGAACGTTCCGGCAGGCGAGGAATACACGGGAGAGATGGATTACGAGGATTTCACTTACAATGAGGAGAAGAACCTCTACCCCAATGCCTTTGTGTGGCCCTGCCACAAGTTCCTCGGATGGACTTTCACGAGTGACAACTCCGGAGACACGCTCGCCGACCAGCAGTTGGTAAAGAATCTTTCTTTGACCGACCATGACACGGTGGACCTCTATGCCGTTTGGGAAACGACGGCTCCGACACTGACATTGCATCCCGACAGTGCCACTTGTATCAATCCCGGCTCCCTTACCATAACGGTGAACAACGAAGTGCCCAGCTACCATTATATGGTATATGGCTTAGATATCACCCAAACGCCGGCCGTGGAGACTGCGGATCCCGTTTGGGAGGCGACCCTTGACGACCAGGTCACCGTGCCCAATCTCGACCCCGGGCGCTATCGCGTGAAAGTGGTCACCGCCACGGGCTGCCCATTGGAGAAAGACACGACCATTTTCGTCAAACCGGAGGAAATCACCTCCAAAGACAACAGTATGACCTTCTGCGGGCATTCCACCTTCAGCATCGTGCCCAGCAACAATCCCAATGTGAAATACCTGTGGAGCGATCCCATTATCTATCCCGAAACTGCCACCAATGTGACCGTGACCCCCGGTGCAAACTCAACCACCCCGGCGAGCAACATCTCCGGCACACTGATAAACAACAGTGGTTATACGGTAACGGTGACCTACGAGGTGTACCCCATTCTCGGCAACTGTCCTCCGGGGTTGATTGAATTACCCATCAGCGTGGGTGTTGCAACGCCCAATTACGAGATTTCACTCAGTGGGCCGACGGAAGACTTATGCGCCGGCAGTGAAGTTACGGTGACCGCCACTGTGAACAATGCCATCTACAATGATGCTTACACATTGCACTGGGTGATCAATGGAGTCACCACCGATCGGACGCTGCCTGCCCAAAAGGACACAGCGAAGACCACCGTGTCCATTCCTGCCGATCTCTGTGAAGGCAGCTACACCGTGGAGGTGTACTATGTAAATGACGACAACTTTTGCCAAGTTAACGCATCCACCTCCATCAATGTCGTTATGAATGGGTGGACTATGCCGTCTGACGGTGGATCCACTATCACCTGCGTGACTGACACCCTCCCGCCGCACCTGCTGAATCCCAGCGTAATGCCCAATGTCACTGACGGATGCGGCAACACACTGTCCCCCACGCTTACGGGTCGCACAAAAAATCTCGGTCTTCACGACTGTAGCGGAACCGTGACCTACACCTACCAATACACCGACTGCACAGGGGAGACAAAATACTGGAGATATGTTTACACCATCGAGCCGGTGGATCCGGTACTGACCATCAACGGACCGCAGACGTCCGTACCTGCCGGAAACTGCCGTCATCGCATTCCGGCGTTAGACTACACGTTGGAAGGATGCGGTAACATCACCGTGACACAAGATCCTATCGCCGGCTATGAAATCAGCCAAGGCGATAATCCTCAAGATATTACAGTCACGCTGACCGCCACCGATGCGTGCGGCAACACGGTTACAGATGTGGCCGTGGTGACCATTCCGGCCAAGCCGACGATAACCATCGATGTGACGCCAAGCACCGTCTGCCCCGGCACGCCCATTACTTTAAGTGCCGAAGTGACCGGCACAGATGAGACACCCGTTTGGACTTCCAATCCGTCCACCGGAGTCTTCAGCGGCAACACCTTCACCTCTGATGTTGCCGGCAACTACACGCTCACGGCGAGCGTGGGTAACATGGCCGACAACTGTCTTGTCACTTCGAGCAAAGCGGTGACGGTGAACCCGCCGGTCACCCTCTCGGCCACCGACACCACCCAGACCGTGTGTAAAGGCGAGCCCATCAAAGTGATCCACGTTAGCTATACCGCTGCGAACGTCAGTGTTTCCGGTCTGCCTGCCGGAGTGGGCTTCAACGATGACCCCATCGACCCCAACATCAACGGAACCCCCACGGAGGCGGGCACGTTCCACTACACCATCACGGCCACAAGTAATAAAACTCCACAGTGTGGTGTCAAGACGGTGACGGGCACTATCACGGTGACGGAAACCGGCGATGTGATTCCCATCTCCAGCGACTCGCTCTGCGAAGAAAGTACTGCCACACTGGTTGTTTCCTCAACACCGGGATCGACATACGCTTGGAAGAAAAACGGCGTTGATCTCGAAGCGACCACGCGTACACTGATCGTATCGGAAGCCGGCACATACTCAGTGACGGTCACATCTCCGCACGGAATGTGTATCAGCACAGGAAGCATAACACTGACCAAACACGAAACCAAGCGAGACACATTGCGCAGAACCGTTTGCGATGTCAAGTTGCCCTATACTTGGGATCATGTAACCTTTGAGGCTGCCGGGGCCCTTTCGGACACTCTGGTCTCTGTGATCGGATGCGACAGCATTGTGACGAGAGAGCTGACGGTGGTCACGAATCCCGTAGTGGAACTCGCTGACATAGAAATCTGCCCGAATGTTGAAACCGCCGACATAACAGCTATTGTGACCAGCTCGCATACAGCAGACTTCACGTATGCTTGGAGCGGTGATTTGACCGTTTCCTCGACCGCCAAGGCGGCCGACCAGCTGAGCGATACGGCCACAGTACAGATTCCCGACGCGCCCGGCTCCTGCGGACAGAACTACCCCATGTCGGTGACCGTGACAGACGACTACGGTTGCGAGGCAACCGCCAACAACATTGTGGCGGTGAAGATGCCAGCCAATCCAGTGATTGCCAGCCTGCCTGACACCAATGCCACGGCTATCCTTAACTGTACGTATAAGATGCCCGACCTCTCTGCCTTCACCCTCCACAGAACTACCGTTGAATGCGGCACACCCACTTTCGTGAGCCAGAGCATTGCTTCCGGCACCGAGTATCCGCAAACCGCTTTCCAACAGACTATCGAAGTCACCGTAACGGTGAAGGACGACTGCAACAACACTCAGACCGCGACGGTGTACGTCATCATCCCGGCCAAACTGAGTGTGAGCGTCAATGCCAATCCTGCCACCATCTGTCTTGGCAGTTCCTCCACGCTGACGGCCACCCCGGCCAATGCCACGGGTGTCGTGACGTACGATTGGACCCCGAGTACCACGCTGAACGCCACCGACGTCGCCACCGTAACAGCCACCCCGACGGCCGCTGGTGACAACACTTACACGGTGAATGTCCAAGATGTGAACGGTTGTACCAGCACTGCCAGCGTTACGGTGGTGGTGAACGACACCGTGAAGCTCTCCGCCAACAACCTCACGCAGAAGATTTGTCTCGGCTCGGGCATCACGACCATCAATATCACAGCTGAGAATGCCACTATTTCCCTTGATGCTCCTGCAGCTGCGGGTATGACGCTTTCCGGCAACAGCATCACGGGTACCCCGACCGCTGCGGGCACCTACAACTTCACCATCACAGCCGCGAACGACAAGACCCCGTCTTGCGGCAACAAGACCCTCACGGGCACCATCGTTGTGAAGGATCTCACCATTTCGGCTACCGGCAGCAATTCCAACTGCGACAACAAGTCCGGCAGTGCCACGGTGACCGCTTCCAACGGTTTTGAGCCTTACACCTACAGTTACGCTTACAAGTATCCTTCCGCCACCCATAATACCAATGTGAATCTGTCGGATGTGAACAACCTTAACACGAACAATCCGACCGGCTTGGATACCGCTGTCTATGTGGTGACCGTGACGGATGCCAACGGCTGTTCCAAGACGGCCGAGTTCACCGTGGGCCTGACCAACAACTTGAACGTCGAGGTGAGTGCCGGACCGCAACACATCTGTTCCGGCGGTTCCTTCGTGATCACACCGACCGCCCCTGAGGGCACCCAATACAGCTGGCTTAAGCCTACGCAGAATCCGGCTTGTAGCCCTGATTGTGACTATGTGAGCGGTACCGCTGCGGATGTCAACCAGACCACCGTACACGGTGAGAACCTGGTGAATAATTACACCTCCACGGTGGTGCTGACCTATACCGTTGTTCCGACCTACGGCATCTGTGTGGGCGCTTCCGTGCCCGTGACAGTAGCTGTGGACGTGACCACGCACCCTATACCCCCCATCACAGTGAAGGATACCACCGTGTGCGCCAATGTGGGTAATGTTGACCTTATCGCCACCTTTGCCAACGTAACTTCAACAGTGAATACCGTTTCCTGGAAGTTCCGCAACGACAGCGTGGCCCATTCTAACGCGGTCTCCAGTTCTGACCTTACCGACAACTACACGGCAGCGGTTCCGGCCACACCGTGCAACGATATGACCTATCCTTATGTGGTCTATTACAGTGACGAGTATGGTTGCAAGAGCCAGCGTTCGGCCAATGTAATCGTGAGTATGCCGGCCACCTTCACCATTACGGGTGGTACCGATAACAGCACCATCGAGTGTGTGGAGGACACGTTGGCCCCGCACCTCATTTCACCGAGTGTGATGCCGACGGTGAAGGATGCCTGCAACAACGACATCTCCAACCAATGGACGCTAACCCGTCCCACCAACACGGTGACCTGCGAAGGCACGATGGAGTTTGTCTATACCTATAAGAATTGTGACAACAAGACGACGACTTGGACCTACACCTACACCATTGAACGTACAACACCGCCTGCCGAAGTGAACGGTCCTGTTGCCACCACAAAGACAGTGGAATGTGTGGGAAATGCCACTGCTCCCACCACATTGCCTGAGGTAAAGGATGTGTGCGGCAATGCGCTGACTAATCCCATTATGGGGAGAACTGAAGATATTACCGATTGCGAAGGTACAGTCACCTACACTTACACCTACAAGGATTGTGTGGACAGCCCGTTTGTGTGGAAATATGTCTATACCATAGACGCCTCCACGGTTCCGACCGTGAACGCCTCGGGCATTGAGGCTTCCAAGACGGTGGTCTGCGTGGACAGTGCCAAGGTTCCCACCACCATCCCTACGGCCAAATCCAAGTGCGATGAGGCTCTGACGGGCGTGTTGACTGCCACGACGGACAACCCCACCCCGCTCACCTGCGAAGGCACGCGCACCTACACCTATACTTACACCGACTGCGCCGGTAATACTGCGACTTGGAACTATGTCTATACCATCACCAAGCAAGACTTCACGCTTCCTACCAACGGGAGCAGCGATATTGCCTGCGCTGCCGACACCGTGATGCCGACTCCTCCCTCCACTCCGGCCACCTATTGCGGCGACCTCACGGTCACCGGTCCGGTGAGAGGCGGCACCTACGACGGTTGCTCCGGCACCAAGACCTATACTTGGACTTACAAGGATTGCTCTGGCAGATATACGCACGACTGGACCTACACCTACAACATTGCCACGCCTGCAGCCCCCGCTTTGAAGACCCCCTGGCCGACCAACCAATCTAATGTGAACACCTGCTATGCTGGCAGGCCCGCCTTCCCGACGAAGGCTGCCGTGAAGGCCCTCTACACCGCCTCCTGCGGCAAGACCCTGACGGTGGACTCCGTGGAAACTGTTGTCAAAAGCAACGATTGCGACTGGGAGATCAGGTGTGAGTACACCATCACCGACGGATGCACTCCGGTGTCCCGTACCATCACCTACAAGGGTGGCGACCAGACGGCGCCGGTGATCACGGGTACGCTGGCGGACATCACAGTGACAGGATGCAGCTATGACGATGCTCCTGACGCCTATGCGGACGCTGCCGCGTTGGCATCTGCGTTGCAAGGTGAAGGAGCCGGCATCACAGACAACTGTTCAGCCATCTCCGATCTGACTCTGAACGTTTCTGACGGTGAAGTAACCGGTACCTGTGCAAAGACATTCACCAGATCTTACACGGTGACTGATCTATGCGGCAAAACCAGCAACGCGGTGGAACAGACGATCACCATCGCCCACAGCACCGCTCCTGCCGAGGTTGACGGACCTGTCGCCACCAGCAGCACCGTCGAGTGCATCGCCGACGCCACCGCGCCCACGACACTTCCGACCGTGAAGGATGTCTGCGGCA
>JAEEGK010009469.1_pt1 | contig 22746 bp, 15 predicted proteins | sample 8958771 | NCBI WGS metagenome assembly JAEEGK01 (sample SAMN16246547, study PRJNA631951) | gut metagenome | biome: gut microbiome; feature: rumen; material: SC-attached | host: Bos | place: Iran: Karaj | collected 2018-10 | reverse complement strand
ATTTAAATTATGAAGTTTTATTTTTTATTTTTGCGTTTTTTTTTTTTTTGTTTTTTTATATAATTTTGTATTACAATTTTCATTTAGGATTTTTTTTTAAAAAAAATTAAAAATTATTAATTATATTCATATACGATATACAATATTAAAATAAATAATAAAATAAAATATATTTTCATTTATTTCATATATTTCAATTTCCAAAATTTAATTTTACCATCATAAGATCCAGTAATTAAAATATTATTTTCAATTTCAACAATGGAAGGTAAACTATCATTATGAATTGACATATTTTTACTAATTAATTGATTTGTATTAATATCCCATTGAATAATATTTGGATAATAACCAGAAGAAACTAAACTACCATCACTTAAAAGATAAACACACCAAAAATAAGTTTCATTCTCAAATTTCATAATATTTTTAATGATATATTTTTTTATATCTATAACATAAATAGAAGTTAAAGATGCCAATGCAATTAAATTATTATTAATTTTATAAATACCATTTGTTCCAGTACAATTAATTTTTTCATTTATTTTTTTTTCTATATTTCCTATTGAATAATCAATTAAAAATAAACCGTCTTTATCTTCAGGAATAAATAAAATTTTATTTTCATTTTCTAATAAAGTCCAAACATTTTCACCAATATCATAATTACTAATTGTTTGTTTTGTTTCTTTATTCCAAACTCTTATTGTTTTATCTAAAGAACAAGATGCAAAATTTTTATTATTTTCAAGTTCAATTACATAATTAATAGGAGATTTATGACCAATTAAAATGAATAAACAATTAAAATTTTTCAGTATTAAATCATATGAAAATAATTTAATTAAACAATCTTTTGAACCAGTAATTAATTCTCCATTTTTTGTTTCAATTAATGCAAAAACTTGTTGTTCATGTGCATTAATTGTTAATTGATGATTATAAGGTGAAATTTTCTCATAAATTCTTATTGTTCCTGATTCCATTCCACAACCAAATGAAGGATTTTTTTTTAATAATATTAAAGGACCAATTTGTTCATTTAATATTATTGAATCTATATTTTCCATTGATGAAATATCAAAATATTTTTCCTTTTTTTCTTTTATTTCATCCATATAAAAAAATTATTTAGCAAGCATATTACATAAATAATATTTAATCATCTCCTCCAAAAAAAAATAAAAATAAAAAATGGAAGACATGAAAGAAATAATAACTTCAGAATTAAAAACAATAAAAACAAATCATCCAACAGATTCTGTAACTTCTTTTCAACTTCTTCTTCGTTTATTCCAAAACATAATATCAAACCCATCTGAACCAAAATTTCGTAATTTCAAAAAAACAAACGAAGTAATAAAAACAAAAGTTCTTCAAATTCCAGAAATTTTAGATTTCTTATCAATAATAGGATATACAGAAACAAACGATGAAATATTAACATATGAATCAGATACATTAGACAATCTAAAAATATCAATAGAAGTAATAAATAATTTATTATCAGAAAAAAAAGGATATAAAGTAACAATTTATCAATATGATTTAACAAATGGATTAGCAAAATCAATGGGACCAATGTTAATAGGAAGAAGTGTAGAAGGAGTTTGGCATACTGGAATTTGTGTTTATGATAATGAATATTATTATGGTGGAGGAATTTGTGTTGGAAAACCTAAAAATACTCCTTATGGTTATCCTGTTAAAGAAATTGATTTTGGTTATACTAATAAAAGTAAAAGTGAATTGGAAAAATATTTAAAGGATATTGATGGTAAATATAATATGGGAACTTATAATATTTTATATAATAATTGTAATCATTTTACTGATGCTGTTGCTTATTTTTTAACTGGGAAACATTTACCTGATTCTATTTTGAAACAACATGAACAATTACTTAATACTCCTATGGGACAAATGATTAGACCTTTTTTGGAACAGATGAGTCAACAGAATAATCAATTTTTACCTAATATGTTTGAAGGAAGAGGGAATAATAATAATAATTTTTGAAGAGGTTTTTTTTGTAATAATTATTTATGTAGTACATTTTATTAATTTTTTAAAAATTTAATTTGGCATTTTAGATTTATTTTTAAAATATAATAGAATATCAAAAAATTAAAATTTAATAAATATAAATTTTTATTTTAAAGTATAAAAAAATAATTAAAAGTTATTCATATATAAAAATATAAATTATTTTTAAAAATAATTTAAAAGAAATATAATAAAAATAAATGATTTCAATTATTTAAAAATTTATTTTTAATATATTATTAATTTATTTTTATTTCTTCATTTGATTATTTATAAAAAATTAATGATAAGTTTTATTTATCCCAGTTGTGTTCTACAATTTGGACATTCTTTTTTCCTTTCAAACCAAGTTTCTAAGCATTCAGTATGAAAAACATGATGACAAGGTGTTAACATATATTGTTTATTATATATATTTTCATTTAGTTTATAAAAACTAAAGAAATTTTTACAGAAAATAATTCTTAAGATTTGTTTAAAACTTAATTTATTAGTAATTTCTTTCCCATAATCTTTAATTTCTAATTTAAGAATCTGTTCATCAGGATTTGTATTAGCTTTAATATATAAATTATTATTTAAATGATCTGAATTTAAACTTGCAATAACTTCTTCTCCTTTTAAAATTTCATCATTATTAGTTTTTTTACTATTATTATTTATTTCATTTGAATTATTATTTTCTTTTTCAATATCAAAAATTGGAAATAAACAAATAACACATTCTTCACTTGCAATATTTTCTTTATATGCAATTAATTCTTCTTTAGTTTTATAATAATTAAAATCTTCTTTTTGATATTTTTCTGATAAGAAAAATCTATTACCAAAAAATAATTGTAAATATAATATTATAATGCATAAAACAATAAATGATAAAATAAAATGAATAAATAATAAATTTTTCTTTACACTGAAAAAATTATCAAAACCTCTAAAATATAAAGGAATAATAATTCTATCTAAAGTATTTCCAATAATATAAATTAAAGGAAATATAAATTTATTATTTTTAATTATATTTTGTAAAATTTGAGGAACCCATAATATAAAAATTAAAATAATAATATAAAAATAATCATAAAAAAATGTACAAAGAAAGAAAAATGAAGCAAAAAAACAAATATAAAATAAAAGATAAAATCTAAGTTTTAATCTTAAAAAAAGTGTATTAGTTAAAATTGAACTTTGAACTTTCCAATAAGAAAATAATAATCTAGAATCAAAAATAGTAAAATTAAATAAATAAAAACAACTAACAATACAAAATTCAATTGTAAAACGAGGATGATTCATTGCTAAAGAAATATTAGACATACAACAATAAGAATGCCAAATTAAATTTTGTGATACTGAAAACATATTTAATGCAGATAAAACACTATGATTATTATAAATATTTTGAGTTAATATTGTTGTTGATATCATTGATAAAATTGAAATTGAAATTAATAAATATAAATAAAAATTTACTTTTTTTTTCATTTTTGAATAATTATTTTTTAAAATATTTCCCTTAAATTTTAAACTAAAACCACATGAAGAATAAATTTCTAATTCACAAGTTTGATTATTAATTGATGTAATATTTGAAACAAATTTTGTTCCATTACTTAAAGAAAGAAATAATAAATAATATTTTGTAGGAAAAGAAATATTAATATTTGTATTACAATTAATATCAGGAGATTTTTTAGTAGAAAAAATTTGACCTATTTCATAATTGCTTATAAAATTACTATTTATAATAAAAGTATCATTTATATTTGTTTTATTTACTACAGTGAATACTAAATTTTTAATTTTTGCAAAATTTTTTGCAATAAACCAATTATCAATATAATCATTTTCATATAATTTAAAAATAACTGCTAATGCTTCTTCATTTGTAGTTGTTTCAATTGCTCTATCAAATTTTAATAATGCTTTCCCTTTTTTTGAACTACCTACTTTAAAATTTTTATTTGATTTTTCATCAAATGAAATTGTTTCCCATGTTCCTTCATAAAGTTTTGAAATCATTCCTGCAAAAATTGTTTTCTTTTGATAATCTCTTAAAAAGTCTTCTTTTGTATGTGGATAATTTAAATAAGCTAAATTTCTATTTTTTATTTTTGAAGTTTCTGTATATTGATTTTTGGAATTATTATCTGAAAAATTATCTAATGATTTTATGAGATTGATTTGATTATGAAATTGAGAATAGAAAATTATTGATATGAATATTGTTGTTATTAAGACAAACATTTCTTTTTTAGAATAATTATTTTGATTTGGTTGAAACATATTTTTTATATTTATAAATAAATAAAAAATAAAATATTAAAATAAAATTATTTTAAAAACTCAACAAAAAAAATAAATTTAAATGCAAAATTTTTCAGGAGGATTTAATGGAGGAAATTTTAAAAATATATCAAGTGAAGATATATCAACAGAAATACCAAAACAAAATTTAATAAATCCAAAAGAATTAGATTCAGATAATGAAGAAATATCATATATAATGAAACAAATGGAAAATTTAAGAATAAAACATCCAGATTCATTTCAAATGGTTTTATTACATAATAAACAAATTTTAGATATGATTCAAAATAATGAAATTAAAGGAAGAGAAGAAATAAAAAAATTAGATATAATATTTAAAGAAGTTGAATCACTTGATATTGATTATTTATTTTGGAGTAGTCATAAATGTATTAAAATAGCAGCATTAAATTTTAAAAATTTAGATGTTTTACATTATTTTATAATTAAAAAAGGATATAGATTAAGAAATAAAAATATATATCATAATTTTATAAATGAATATATTAAATCATTAAAAGATATTGATTTTATAAATTGTGATCAAGGTGAAATGATAAGATATGTAACAATATTACAAATGTTATTAAATAATGGTGATTGTGATGTTAATGATAATTTTTATGATCCTGTTAAAAATACACCTTTACATTATGCAATTGCATATAAACAATTACAATTTGTTATTGTTTTAATTAAGTTTAAATATACTAATTTAAGTAAAATTAATGAAAATGGTGATACGCCTTTAGATTTTGCTGTTGAAAATTTATATAATGGAATTGATGTTGCTTTAAATAAAGAATTTTGTAAATTATTAATTACTTTTGGAGCAAAAACTAATTCTATGAATAGACAATATAAAGAAATGTTTGAAGATAATATTGATTATAATAATACTAATGAAAAGAATGAAATTAATACTAATAAAAAAAATATTAAAGAAAATATTGTTTCTTGTAATGTTCAAACTAATAATAATAATGTTGATGAAAAAATTAATATTGTAAGTCAAAATAAAGAAAGTAAAAGTGAAAATACTAAAAAAGATTTAAATAAAAATGATAAAGATAATGATTTAGAAAAAGAAATTGGAATTTCATGTATGCATACTTTTTCTTTTTAAAATTTTATTTGAAATAATTCTTTTATTAAATATTAAATAATAATATTTATTCATTAATTAAAGATACAATATTTTCATGCTCAATTTTTTCTTTTTTCAATTTATAACTAAAATAGCAAATTATTATTATTATAATTATAATTAATATAATTATAACAATCAATGTAATTTTAAATGAATTATTATTATTTTTCTCTTTTATTTCTTTATCTTTTTCAGAAATAATTTTATTTAAATTGCTTATATTATAGTTTAAATCTTTAATTTTACTTTCAAACATTTTAATTTGTTCTTCTTTTTCAGAAATATTTTTAGATAAATTTAGATTTTTTTTCTCTAATGAGTCTATATTATTATTCAATTCCTTAATTTTATTTTCAAAATTTTTAATTTTTTCTTCAGTTTCTTTTTCTTTTTCCTTTAAATTTTTTTCCCAAATACTTAAATTTTTATTCAATTCATTTAACTCTCCTTCTTTTTTATTTAATTCTTTTTTCTTTTCTTCAATTTCATTATAAGTAATATTTATATTTTTTTCTTTTTCAATTAATTCGCTTTCCCATTTTTGTAAATATATAATATCTTTATAATCTTTTTTAACACCATCTCTATTTTCATATCCTAAACTTTGAACATCAAGAATATAATTTTTATCTTGTGGATAAACAAATCTAATAGTATTATTTTCTTTATCATATAAACGATGATAAAATCCAAAAAAATTACTATCTAATGAAATATAATCAATTTCTTTAGTAAATTTAAATGAAGTATAATTTAAGTCACTTACAGTATAAAATAAAATACTATTTGGAATTAAATGTGCAAATCCATTAAAAACGAAATAAAATTTGAATGATTCTATCATTTTATTCGGACATTTATAATTACTTAATGATGCTTCACAATTTAATTTATTTATAAAAATATCATCAAAATATATTTTATAATCATAAGGAATTAAATTATTATTACTTAAAGATTCGGTAAAAATAACTTCAGCATGAATTGCTTTTTGATTTTCTTCTGGAATATTTTTTGGATTAAAATCACCAAAAAGAACATGAGATAAATGAATAGACCATTTTTTAGTATATTTTTTATTTAAAGGGGAATAAGAACTTAATTTTGAATAAGCTATGAAAGGATCTGGAAGTCTTCCTAATTCTAAATAAGGTTCTGGAAAAAAACTTCCATTATTATAATAAAATGGAGAAAAATAAATAAAATATTTTTGAATTACATTATTTTTAATTAATTGAGAAATAAAATCCATATCATAATTTTTTTCTACTTCTTTATTATTATAATCTACTTCTCTTGCTAGTCCTAAATATGAATATGTTGAAGAATTTGAATATATAAAATTTAATGTTACATTTTCAACACTATTTATTTTAAATTTTCCAATTGCTAATTTACCTGATTTTTTTTTCTTTTCATCGATATCATCTGTTAATATATTAATATCTGTTATATTAAAATCATTATCTTTTCTCTTTTCAATAATAAATTGAGAATGAGTAAGTGATACTCTTACATATAAATTTGAATTATTAAATGGGAAAGTAAATTCAATATATTCTTCTAAACCATATTTTGGAGGGTGTAAGCTTAATTGATAATGTAGAACTTGTAATGCTAATATTTGCAGTTGAAAAAAAAATATAAATCCAAAATATTGCCTATACATTACGTCTTTTTTATTTTATTATAAAAATATTATTTTAGAATTTATAATCTTTAATAATTATTAAAATAAATATCGTAATTATTTTTATTAAAATATATTATAATATTATTCCTATATTGAATATTTTATATTATATGTATATATATAATTAAGTGAATTAAATGGATATATGATGTGTTATAAAAATAATATTAAAAGTATTTTCTTTTAAATGAATTTATTTCAATTTTATTTTAATGAATTTAAATTAATTTTGTAAATTTATGAAGAAAAATAAAATTTGAATAGTTTAAAAGATTCAAAATTATAAAATTTCATTGAAAAAAAACAAAATGCTCTCCAATTTCTCCAATTTATAAAATAAATAAGAAAAATTAATGAAAAAAAAAGGGTTAATATTTAAACTAAGATAATGTTATAACATGTTATTTTCTTTTGTATAAATATTATTTAAATTATTTCATTTTTTAAATAAATAAAAAAATATCTTTAAATCATTATTTTTTTTAATTAAAATAGTATTTTTTTATTATGTAAATTTAAACAAAAAATTTTTAAAAATTATTTTGTAGAGTAATAAATATTATATATAATAACAAATATTTTTTATTTATAATAAAAAATGGAATAATAAATGATTATTGATTCAAGGTATTGATATTTATTCAAATGATATATAACGTCATTAAAAACAGTTATGTATATTTTTTACATTCATTTTCATTTAATTGAATATAATTAATAAATTTGAAGTTTTATTTATTGATCAAACTAATTTATTTCTTATTTAGAATACATTATTAATATAATATAAATATTAAGTATGTAACTGTGTTTTTATTTTACTTTTTTGTTAATTAAATGAAACTAATATAATATTAATCATTTTAAAAATATATATATTTCATAAATAAGAAATTATTAACAATCTTAAATAGAAGTATATATTTTCCCACATTATCAAATTAAAATTTATATATTATTTAAAAATTAATTTAAATAAATTAATTTATTTAAATTTAAGAAAAAAAAATTCCATGAATTAAAAGATTAAAAAAAATATAAAAATGTCATTAGACAAAAAAACAAAAGCCCAACGAAAATTAGATCAATATCAAATAGATAAAACAATAGGAGAAGGTACATTTGGGAAAGTAAAATTAGGAATACATATACCAACAGGTGAAAAAGTATCAATAAAAATATTAGAAAAAGATAAAATTCAAGATAAAGAAGATTCAAAAAGAATATCTCGAGAAATAAAAATATTAAAACTTCTAAATCACCCAAATATAATAAAAATATATCAAATAATAGAAGATTCCAAAAATTATTATATAATAATGGAATATGCAAAAGGAGGAGAATTATTTGATTACATAGTAAAAAAAAAGCATTTATCAGAAAAAGAATCAAGTATATTTTTTTATCAATTAATAAATGCAATAGAATTTATTCATAAAAAGAATATATCACATAGAGATATAAAACCAGAAAATTTATTATTAAAATCAAATTTAATTTTAACATTAATTGACTTTGGTTTATCAATTCAATATTATGATAAAGAATTATTAAATACACCTTGTGGATCTCCTTGTTATGCAGCACCAGAAATGATAATGGGTAAAAAATATAATGGTTTATATTCAGATTTATGGTCTTGTGGTATTGTATTATATGCTATGGTTTGTGGTTATTTACCTTTTGAAGATAAAGATAATGAAAAGTTATATAGAAAAATTATTAATGGTAAATTAGATTTTCCTGAAAGAATTAGTTTTAAATGTAAAGATTTAATTAAAAAAATTTTAAATGTTAATGCTAAAAAAAGATTAAGTATTAATGATATTAAAAATCATCCTTTTTTAGAATTGGGAAAAAGTTTTTATAAAAAAGAATTTAAAAATTATTTGGAATTTGGAGATGATATTAAAAAAGAAAATATTAATGTTGATATTGTTGAAAGGATTATTGAAGATTTTGATGTTAAAAAAAGTAAAGATGAAATTATTGATATGATTAATAGAAATAAACATAATAGTATTACTACTACTTATTTTTTAATGCTTAAAAAATATGGTTTTAGTGGATTTGGACATGAAATTATTTTAAGTTTTGCAAAAAAGAAATTTTTAAAATTAGAAAAAAAAATTATTGTTGATGAAAAATTAATTGAACCTGAAAGTGATAATGAAAATGATAAAAATAAACATAATAAAATTAATAGTGAAAATATTATTAAAAGTAATATGAATAATTTAGAAAAAATTAATAAATATGATAAAAAAGAAAGTGAAGATTGTAAAAGTGAAAAATATGAAATTTTAAGTGAACGTCATAGTGTTGAAAGAAGTGATATAAGTCATAATTATATTGAAAGTATAGAAATTAATTTAAGTAATAATATGATTGAAAAAATTGATAATTTAAGTCATAATAATATTGAAAAAAATCATAATTTAAGTAATATTGAAAAAAGTAATAATAGTTTAATTCATAATTATGAAAAAAGTGAAAATAATTTAAGTCATAATTTTGAAAGAAGTGATAATTTAAGTCATAATTTTATTGAAAAAAATGAACATAATTTTAGTCATAATTTAAATGAAAAAAGTGAAAATAATATAAGTCATAATGATGAAAAAACCTATAATAATTTAAGTCAGGAGTCAATTGAAATTAATGATAAAGATGAAATATTAAGTAATAATAATTTTAATAATGATGAATTTTTAAGTAATAATATTGATAAAGTTGAAATATTAAATAATAATAATTTAAATAATGATGAATTTTTAAATAATAATATTGATAAAGAAATAAATATAAGTAATAATAATATTGAAAATGAAGATATACAAAGTAATAATAATATTGAAAATAATGATAATGAAAAAAATATAAGTAATAATGATATTAAAAATTTAAAAAAAGATGAAAATGAAGAAAAAAATAATGAAGAAAATAATAAAATTGAAAATAATGATAATAATAATATTAAAAATGAGAAAAATAATAATAAAGAAAATAAAAATCAAAATTTAAAAACACCACACACAGAAATTGAAAATGTATCAAGAAATGCAATAAATAATATAGTAAAAACAAAAACAGAAAATAAAATATCAAAAAAACTAAAAGAAAAACTTCAAAAAATTAAAATAAAAAAAAATAAAGATAAAGAAAAAGATAAAGATAAAGATAAAGATATTCAAATAGAAAAAAGAGTTCAAACTCCATTAATAAAAATAAATCATACTGAAAATAATAAACCTTTATCAAAACTAGAAAAAAATTTTGTTTCAACATTACCAACTTTAGAAATAGATAAAATTATAAAAGCAAATGGAGGATTTGAAAAAGATATTAATATTAAATATGGTTTTATAGATAATAATCAAAGATTAAGTAAAGCATTAAATTATAAAAAAATTAAAAAACCATTTATTAAAAATAAAAGAATAAAGTCAGTAAGTTATGAAGAAAAAGATAAAATAAACAAAATAGGAAATAATAATAATAATAATAAAGGAGAAATTGTAGACACTTCAATAACATTTGATAATTCAAATGATTTTTTCCATTATATAAAAAAAACAAAAAATAATAAAAAAGTATATATTAATAATTATAATATTCAAAATATAAATATAATAAATAAACAAGTTTTTATTCCTCAAAATACTATTAATTTAGAACCAGAAACAAAATTAAAATTTAAAAGAAAAATTAGTCAAAATTCATCTTTTTCAAATAATAAATCAAAAGAAGTTTCAAAATCTAGAATTTCACCATTCCGTCATATGACTGAAGGTAAATATAAAAGAAAAGGACAAATATTATCATATAGTCATAAGAAAGAATTAGATAAAAGACCTTCTTTATTAAAAAATACTTATTCAGATAATAATATGTTAAAAACTTCTTTTAGTAAAGATTCAAATATAAATAGTAGTCAAAGAAAAACTGATAGTTCTATGACTTCTAAAAGAGATTATCCTATTAATTCTAATATTAATAGTAATAGATATTCTTCAACTAATATTACAAAAAGAACAAAATTTTCACATTTATTTCAACCTAAAGTAGTTGATATTGATATTTCAAAAAAGAATTATAATAAAAAAACAAATAGTAATAATTTTGAAAAGAAAAATTCAAAACAAAAATTTCATTATTCTATTAAAACTGTTGATGCTTCTAATTCAAAAATAAAATATATAAATATTCCTAAAGGTTATGTTGATTTAAATAGTAGGAATAGAAATAATAGAAAAAAAGATAGTGGAATTTTAATTAATAAAAAATTAAATTTAGGATTTAATAAAATCAAAAATTCATCAAAGAAAAATATAATGGATAAAAAAAAAGAAAAAAATAATAATAATAATAATAATAATAATAATAATAATAATCTAATAATCGAAAAAAAAATTGATATACCATTAATAGGTTTAACTGTTCAACCTAATGATTCTTTTGCTATATGTACTTCTAATTTAAATTTTGATACTATAATTAATAATTTATCTACATTATGTAAAGAAAATCAATTTATTTTAAAAAAAAATGGCAAATCAAAATTTAATTGTGTTAAAGGTAATAATGAAATATTTTTTGAGATCACAAAAGCAGGAAAAAATAATATGCTAAAGTTATATCATATGAATGGAAAAAAAGAAATTACTAAAGATTTAATTAAAAAGATTATTATAAATATTGGATTTTAATATAAATTTAATATTCAAAATAATTGAAAATATTTTTTCTTTAACTTTATAAAATATTATAAGAGATATTTATATTATTAATATTTTTATGTATTCAAAAATTAATTAAGTCCATATCTTCCAATTAATAATGATAATATAATAAATAAGGTCATAATTCCATATAAAATAAGATAATTGATAAAATCTGCAAAATAAAATGTATAATATTGCCAAAATATTCCAAAGAAAAATACCATTAAACTTGCAATTAAGTTTGATATATTTTTAATACTTTTTATTTTTTGTCCTTTTGATTCATTACTAAAAACTTTTATATTGAAATAACCTATAATGACAATATTACATTCATTTCTTATTAAAAGTGTTAAAAAAATAAAATATAATAAAATTTTCATTTGAATTCTTTTCCAAGTATATAAAATATTAAAAATAAAAGATGAAAAAATACATAAATAAATTGCAACAGAATAAGTTAAATCTTTAATTTTTTGATTTTTAATAGATTGACTCATAATAATTTTATTAATAGAGGATAAAATCATTTGGAAAAAATGATAAATAGATAAAATAAAAAATAAAGTTTTTGGTTGATTATTAGTAACATTTTTCATTTTATAACATTTAAAAATAAGTAAGACTATTGAAAAATGGTTAATAAAATATAAAAATGAATAAATAATAATTAAATTAGTAAATTTTGTTTTTTTAAAAGTATTTTCTTTTGCAATAGAAACAACTCTATTAGTAATATTTACAATATTATTATTAATTGAATTATTTGGATTATTATGTTTGGGAGTATTATTTGAAAAATTAGTATTAGTATTAAATGAAAGATTCATTCCTAAATATTTTTTTTTTCCTGAGTTTGTTGTAGTTGTAGGTAAATCTTTTTTTGTACTTATTTTTTTAAAATTTCCTATTCCATTTGAATTATTAAATAATTGATTATTACCTGCTATTGTATTTATTCTTAATTTTTTATGATTTCCATTATATGGATTTAAATTATTATTATCTTTTATTATTATATTATTATTTGAAGTATTTACCATTGAATTTAATTTATTATTTATGTTAATTGAATTATCTATTGAATCAGAGTTTAATCTTTTAAAGTTTTTATTACTCACAGAACCATTTTCAGTATTTTTTTTTGGAATTTGATTATTATTATTATTATTATTATTTATACTGAAATTATTTAAAAATTGAAAATTTTCATTGATTCCTTTTAACTTTTCTTTTGAATTATATAATATATTATTTTGATAAAATAATTGGTCTTTGTTTGAACTTTTTTCCCTTTCACTGAAATCTATTTCATTAGGTTGATTAAAATATTTTCCATTTAATTTCTTTTCAATTTTACATCTAAATTTAAAAATATAAAGAATTAAATTCACAATATTAGAAATTGAAAAAAAGAATATTAACATATAATACTTTTCTTTGTTCATAAAAATACAAATAAAAAAAAGAATAAATGAAATAAAATGTTGAATAAAAGTCATTGTTTGAAGTACTTTTGAAATTTGAACTAAAGAAAATAATTCAAACATTGAATTAACAGTATAAATATGTAAATTATTAAACATTCCTGAAAATAATCTAATAATAATTAACATATTAATATTTTCTTTTTTTGTAGAAATAAAAAAACAAAAAAAAGTATTTGTTAAAGATATTAAAAATAATGAAAGTGAAACAGAAACATGAATTCCAAATATATGAGTAAATTTATTCCATAAATTTGAAAAAGTACCTTTAGTAATATCATAAATAGTAAACAATATGAAAATATATAAAATAGAAATAAAATTTAATGAATCAAATGAATAAATATAATAGATTACCCATGGCTGAATATAATGATAAGTAATTATATTTGTAGAAGATATTAGAAATAATATAATATATTTCAAAGGGGTTTTAAAAAATTCCACATAACCCATTTGTTAAAATTTATTTTTTTTAATAATTAATTTATTAAATAAATTTTTTAAAATTATTATTTTTGATAAAAAAATTCATAATTAATATATTATTATATAAATTATTTATTTGATAAAAATAATTTTTCATCAGGAAAAACAACAATTAAATTATTTTTATTTTTATCAAAAATTAAACATTCAAATCCTTCATAATCCCATTGGATAAAATATGGAATAAAATCTAAAAAATAATTTCCAATATTTAATCCATTTAAAGTAGAAAAAATATAATAAAAAGGAGATTCAGTTAAAATAATTAATTGATTATTTGAAGGAGACCATTTAAAATCTTTTATATTATGTAAAAAAATTAATATAGAATTTAAACTAATTTCAAACCCAATTTTCCAAATAAATAAAATTTTAGGATAAGATTCATCATTAAATGCAATATATTTTGAATTAAAATTCCATTCAATTTTTTTTACTCCTGAATTATTTACTTTATATGAATTTATATTTTCATAATTTCTTAAATTTATAATTTTACTTTTTTTCTTTTTTTTATTATTTGATATATTATTTTCATAATTTAAATCTTCTTCTTCTTTATAAATATATTTTGCATTTCCTTTATAATTATCAAAATTAATTTCTTTTAAATCCCATTTTTTAATATTGTAAATTTTAATTGATTCTTCTTTAGTTCCAATTGATAAAAATTCTTGATTAAAAGATTGCTTAATTGTTAAAATTTCTAAACTAATAAAACAAGGTTTAATTTCTTTTATTAATTTACCACATAAATTATAAATTAATATTAAATTTTCTCCAATTCCTCTATCCCAAATTAAAATATTTAAATCATGATTAACAAACATAATTTTTTTAATTTTATAAGTATTTAAAGGAAAAAATTGTTCTAAATGAAAATTTTCACTTTTATAAATTTGTAAATAATCACCTTCTTTAAGTAAAACAATAGGAATTGCAAAAAAATTTTTAGAAGAAGAATAGCAAATACATCTTTCATCATTAAATATTAATTCTTTAACAGTTAAAATAATTTTAGATGATAAAGAATAAAAATTCATTTTTAAAAGTGAATCACTTATTGTAATTAAATATTTACTATTATTAAACCAAGTTGCATATTTTATTCCATTTATTTCATCAATTATTCTTCCCTCCCATTCTGTATTATCTAAATTCCTTATTTGAACAATTGATGAATTTTTTTCTTTTATTAAAAGTAAGGAAGAATCAGGTGACCATTCAAAATATAAAATTTCATTTTGAAAAGGAATTTGATATATTTTTTTTAACTTTTTTTTTTCATATATTATTATTGATTTATGCATTTGTATTGCTAAATAATTATTATCATATGAAAATTTTGCATTTCCTGATATTTTAATACAATCTGAAAAATTCATTTTTCAAAAATTTAAAATTCAATTAAAAATAAAAAAAAAATAATAATTTTTCTAAAAAATCAATAAAAAATATAATAAATAAAAAATCATTTTAAAAACCTCAAATGGAAGAAATTGACTCAAATTCATCATCAAAACAATCATTTTACTACATTTTTCATTCTCCTTTAGACAAAGTATATAACATATTTAGAACACCAAATTTATTCACAAGTACATTTTTTCAAAATATAAAAATAATATCAATGAAACGTGAAACAACATTAGATGATGCAGGAAACGAAATATCAATAATATGGAATAATTCACTTAATTTTAGTTTTAAAGTTGATAATACAGTAAATCTTCCTTATTTTAAATCATTTACTCATAAAAGTTTAAATAATCCTCCTTCAACATCAGATTTTATAAATACATATTCTTTTTTTTGGAATTCAACTGATAAAGTAACGATATTTAAATTTATAGGAACTCAAGATGATACTGAACATAAAAATATTATTGCTGAATATATTATGGAAAATAAAGATTCTATGTGTTTATCTACTGAAAATTATTTAATGAAAACTGTTAATAATTTAGAAGAAAATGAAAGTATTTCAATTGATAAATCAATTGATGAAGTTTGGAAATTTGTTTCTGATATTAATAATCAAGTTTATTTTTATCCTAATAATAAAATTAAAATTAATATTATTGATAATGAGAAATTTGAAATTGTTGATATTGAAAATAATACTGTTATGACTTTTAAAGTTTCTAAAATGGAAATGAATGAAGATAAAAAACAATTTCAATGTGAATTAATTAGTTCTAGTGTGTCTTTACCTAAACAAAAAGTTATGATTTGTTTAGTTAGAATGGATGAAAATCAATGTTTTGTTATTTTTAAACATATTATTTTAGAATATATTCCATTTGATATTTTAATGAGTTATTCTTCTACAAAAAAAAAAGTTTTGAGAAATATTAAAAGTTTACTTGAAAAAAAACCATTTAAAGAAGAACAAGGTGAAAAATTATTTGAATAATAAAATATTAGATATAAAGATATAATTATTTGTTTTAAATATTTGTGAGTTAATTATTTGTCTCCATATATAAAATATCCTAATATATATATGATTTATTATTATCTTATTAAATGGTTTATTATTATTTTTTTTATTTTTTAAAAAATTATTTTTATTTAATAAAATATATAAAAATATAAAAAAGATATTAATATAGAATAAAAATAATATTATTATTTTATTAAAAAGTTAAAATGAATAAAATAATAAAAATATAAAATTTATTTTTTATTTAATTTTGCAAGTATTTGTAAAATTCTAATAAAAAGTTGAATAATATCAATATAAACATTTAAAGCAGCAAGAATATAATCATCTATTTCATATCCATTTCCAACTTTTGCATAAATCATTTGAGTATCATAAATTAAATAAACAGAATATACAAAAATTCCAAAAATTAAATCAAAAGAATATAAAAATCCTAAATTAGTGAAAAATAAACAAAGAATTAATTCAAATAACAAACCAACAGAAACCCATAAGAAACATTTTCCAACAGTAAAATCTCTTTTTGTTTTTAAAGCATAAACAGTTAAAACAAGAGTAATAATCATAGTTAAAGTAATTGCTAAAAGTACTATTTTTTGACTTAAAAATGCACAAATATAAGAAACCATATAACTTAAAGAAATAGTATAAGTAAATAATATAATATAATTAGTTGGTGATTTTCTAAATAAATTATTTCCACAACATGCATTAACAAAAATTACTACAATTAAACCTATTTGAATTAAAAATGATAAATTTAAAAGAAATTGATTTGATGTTATAAAATTTTTAATTGGATTTATAAAAGTTAATAAACACATCATAAATGTTATAAATAATTGAATTGATAATATTCCATATACTTTTCTTATGAAATTTAATCTTATTGAATCTTCTATTTGATCAATTACTTCTTCATTTGAGTTTTTTATATCTAAATTATTCTTTATAGGAACATCGTATATATTTGCATTATGTACTGGATATGGGTTTTCTCCTTGTTTTTGTTCTATTTGATAATTTTGAGGTTGTTCTTCTACAAATTCATCCATTTTTTTATTTTAATTATTATTATATTGTTATATCTTTTATATTGATTATTAAAGAGAACAAAATAAATAAATTAAATAAAAAAAAGTTTATAAAGTTATAGTATTCATTTATTAAATTTTTATAAAGAATAATTAAATAAAAATAAAAATATTTTATTATTTATTCTTTATAATCAAAATAGATAAAAAAAATAGAGCTCAAATAAAAAAATAATAAAATTACTCATCATCATCATCAGAATCATCAAAAACTTTTCTAGTCCCTTTACTTTCTCCAACATTAACATTAATATTTCCATTATTATTATTATTATTATTTTTATTCTTATTCAAATTTTTATTATTCCAATTTTTTTCATTATTATTGTTATTTTTATTATTATTATTACTTTTAGTAATAGTTTTTTCAATTCTTAATTCTCTCCCATCTAATTTATATCCAGTTTTATTAATAGCATTTTCAACACTTTCTTCATTTTCAAAATCAACATGAGCAAAACCTCTACTTTTTCCACTTTCATTTTTACATATTCTAATATCAATTATATTTCCACAATCATCAAAAAAGTTTTTTAATCCATCTTCATTACTTTTAAAAGATAAATTACCAACAAAAACAGAAAATTTTTCTCCAGAAAAATTTTTTTCTTTTTTAAATTGATTATCATTATTATTTTTAATTTCAAATTTTTCATTTGAATATTTAATTGCAATTGGTCTCCCATCTAATTCTAATTGTCCTGAATTTAAAACTTTTGTTGCTGAAGATGGTAATTTAAATTTACAAAATCCTACTCCTTTTGATCTTTTTTTTTCTTTGTCATATACTATTTTTGTCATTTCTACTTCTCCAAATTGAGAAAAAAAATTTTTTAATGAATCTTCTGTTGTTGAATATGATAAATTTTTTATAAAAATTTCTGGCCATGTTCCTGAAGAATATGATTTATTTTCTTTATTTGGATTTTTTACTTTTTTTGGAGATGAATTTTTTGAATTTGAATTTGATTTATTTTTATTTTTTATATCTTTTTTTTCTTTTTCATTATTTTTGTTTTTTAGGTTTTTTGAATTTTTTTCGTTTTCAGAATTTTCTGAATTTGAGTCTGAATTTTCTGAAAGGGAATTTTTTTTATTTTTTTTTTCTTTTTCATTGTCTGAATTTTCTGATTCTGAATTTTCAGTTTTTTCTTTTTTTTCTTTTTTTGTTTTTTTTTGCTTTATTTCATCTTCTTCATATTCATCTGAATCATCATCAGAAGAAATTTTTTTAATTTGCTTTTCTTTATTTTGTGGTTTTTTTTCTTTTTTTTCATTATTGGATTCTGATTCTGAATCAGAATCGTTATGTTTTTTCTTTTTATTAATGATTTTAATTTCTTTTTCTTCTGATGACGATTCTGAAATATGTTGTTTTATATTTTTCCCTTTTTTATTCTTTTTTTCTTTTTTTTCACTTTCTTCAGAATCTGAATCTATTTTTTGTTTTTTATTTGGTTTTTTATCTTTTGTTTTTATTCTTTCTTTTTTTTTAGATATTATATTTTTTTCTTCATCTGAATCTTCATTTTCTTCCTTGTTTTTCTTATTGGTTTTTTTAATATTTTTTTTAATTTTAACAATTCCTTCATCTTCTGAGTTAATATCAGATAAATCTTCATCAAATTTTTTTTTATTTTTATCACTCATAAAAATGAATGAAATTAAAAAATATGAAAATGATAAATAATTAAAAATTATTAAATATATAAATAATTGAAATATAAAATATATTTTTTTTCCTTTATTTAAAATATAAATATAATAAATTAAAATATTCATTTTTAAATATTAAAAGTAATTATTTTATTATGAATAGCGAAAATTTCTTCTAATAAAGAAGCAATATTCTCTAATTCATTATATTTTTCATTAAAATTATCAACATCAAAATGTAAAGTAGGTAATTTATCAGGTGCAATATATTTTAATTCTTTTTCATATAAATTATTAAAATCTTTTAAAAAATATTCAATAGCTTTATTAAAATTAATAATAGTTTTATATAATTCCATTTCATCTTCTTTTGAAATTATATCATAATTAATATTTAAAGAATTTAACTTTTCAATTTTACCATCTAATTTATTTATTAATAATTTAGTTTGCTCAATATTATCTAAATAATATTTTGAAGTTATTTTTTGTTCTTTATTAATTATAATACCATTAACCTCAGGAATAAATAATCTAATATCATCTTTAAATAATTCTATTTTATTTTTGTCCATAAAATTAATTAAAGATATTGATTTGTTTATTTCATTAAATTCAGTTTGAGAATTTGTTTTAATATTAATATACTTAATTGTAAAATTAATTAAATTTAATAAGCATTTATGATTATTTATATCTGTTGATAATCCTAATATATTATCTTTTGTTTCGTTGATTCCAAAAAATTTAAATAAAATTTGAAGACGATTTATTTGATCTTCATTATTAATAAAAATTATATTTATCAATTCACCCTCCATTTTATGAAATAACCATTCAATTGTATCTTTTCTTATTTGAGTAGGAGAAATTAAAGATTGCCAAAATAAATTATTATCATTTATTGTAAATGGGTATTTTAAATATTCTAATTTTAAAAGTATTTCTTCCATTATTTTTTTGACTTTTAAAATATTATTTAATTTAAATTGAAAAAATTGTAATTTATATAATAAGGAAATAAATAATATTTAAGAAATATGGAAAATAATAAATTAAAGACATTATAACATTCTTATATTTAATATACACTATATATTTCATAATTTTTATCTTATTTTCCTTTATATTATAATTATTATTTAAAGAAATATCTTTTTTTTAATTTATATAATATTTTTTAATTTCACTCTATTATAATAATTGTAATATATTAATATTATTTTCAATTAAATTAAATAATTAATAAACTATTAACTTTATTAAATTAATTATTTTATTATTCAAATTTTTATGATTATTTTAATAATATATATTATTATATTAGAATAAAATATGAAATTTATATAATTTAATTACTCTATATGAAATATGATTATTAATAAAATTTTTATTAAATCTATGAAAAAAAAATACATAAATAAAAGATATTTAAAATAATTTTTATTATAAAGTTAAAAAGTTGAAAAATTAATATTTTATTCAATATAAAACAGAAAGAAAAATAGCTTCAATTTTTTCATATATATTCCTTGATAAAAAAGATGTATTAAATATTTAAATATATTATAAAATTATTTATTGATAATTCCTAATATCATTTATATTCAAAAAATATATTTTTTGTATTTATTTAAAAGAAATTATTTATTAATAAATTTAATGAATGATTTTTCCCAATTGGAAATAGATGAAATAATATCAAAATCGAGAATAAAAAAAAATTCATTTTATTATCCAATATATCAAAACAAAGCAAAAAATACATATATTAATTACAGAAAAGAAATAATCCAATCAATAAAGACAATTTCTAACACTTATCTAAAATCTGTTCCAAATCATTTAGATATATTTTATCTAAGTATATTATATTTAGATATAATATTATCCAAAAATAAAATAGTAATAATGATAGAAAAATATAGAAAATTACTTTCAATTTGTTGTTTTCTTTTATCTTTTAAATTTATTGGTGAATTTGACTATTGTGAAAAAATAATAAAAAATTCAATTAAAAATGATTTTCCTAATTATTCTATTTTTGAAACAAAATGTTTATTTTTACTAGATTATAATTTAGTATATACAACAGTTTATGATTATTTAAATATGATTTTATTAAATGAAGATAGTAAAATTTTATATACATGTAAGTCTATATTATATTTATATATTGAGAATAATTCTTTTTATGATTATTCTCCTTTTTTAACTGCAATAGCCATTATAAAATTTAGTAGAAATATTAATAAAATATATAATGAAAGTTCATATGAAATTTTTTTTAAAGATACTGTTGTTAATAATATTGAAATAATAATTCAAAATGAATTCAAAGATTTAATAGAAGAAGAAAAAAATTATGATTTTAAACAAATTGCTTCTACTGTTGATGGAAAAAAACATAAAAGAATTTCATTAAGTAATGAAAAAAAATATAATATTGACATTTTTAACAATGATAAGAAAAATACATATAATAATAAAATAATTAATACTGATAATTCATTTAAAAAATCTTTAAATAAAAATACTTTTAATTCAGAAAGAAAAAGAAATATAAGTATGAATGGTTCATTAAGAGAAATCACTCATCAAAATTATATAATTAATAAAAGGTTAAATCATTATAATATTAATAGAATTAATATTGATTTGGGACAAATTTCAAGACTTCCATTTGAACAACTTGCAAAATTATCAATAAGATATATGAAAAAATAAATAAAATATAAACATTTTTTTATTCTTTTTACATATTATTATAAAAAATATAATTTATAAAAATTAAAGAAAAATTTAAATTAGTTAAATAAAATAAAAATAGTTATATTTAAATAAATGTTATTCTTTTGTTTTTTGAATTAAACCAAGAAATTTTTTATCGTTTATATAAAGACCATATTGTTTGAAAAGATATGAAAATTTTTTTTCAACTTCATTAACATTATAACTTTGGAAATTTGAAAAATCTAAATATAATAAAAATGAAGGATAATTATAAAAGATATAAGTCATATTAGTAATATTATTTGCATTAACATTAGATAAATATAAATTTTATAAAGAAGAACAATTATTAAAGATATTACTCATATTAGTAGTTTTATTTGTATTAAAATTAGATAAATTTTAATTATTTAAAGAAGTATAATTATAAAAACATATAGCTCATATCAATTACATTTTTTGCATTTAAATTAGATAAATTTAATGATTTAATTACTGAATCATAAAACAAATAATTAGTAATTTTAATATTATTTCTTGGATATAATTTTTTCATTGTTTCCATTTTTGCTTAAAAACATGTTTAAATCCAAAAGGGTTTTTGTTATTATTTAAATAATTTCACAATTATATTTTATTTTTTATAGTCACCTTTTAAATAAATAATATTTTGAGAAATTAATTCATAATTATTTATTTTTTGAATTATTTCTAACCTTTCAATTTAATTATTGCAAATAATATAATATAAATTTTTCCTTCAAAGATAATTTCATTATTCTTTTTTTATTTCTTTTATCTCAAATAAGCAAAATTTATCCACATTAAATATTAATTATTTTTTTATTATTTATTAAATAAAATTTATGTTTAATTTTAAAATTTTTATTATACATTAAATTTTTATTTTAT
>JAEEGK010009465.1_pt1 | contig 22751 bp, 27 predicted proteins | sample 8958771 | NCBI WGS metagenome assembly JAEEGK01 (sample SAMN16246547, study PRJNA631951) | gut metagenome | biome: gut microbiome; feature: rumen; material: SC-attached | host: Bos | place: Iran: Karaj | collected 2018-10 | reverse complement strand
TGATCTCGATCAGGCTCTTGGGCAGCAGACCGAAATAGTCGAGCAGCTTCAAAAACCAGACCGCGTTCTTCAAAAGAAGACCGGGGATATAGTTGAAGATCTTCGCCGTGCTGTCAAAGTCGCTGTCCGGATTCGCCTGACGGTTCTCCTCGATCAGCTTGGTGATCTTCCAATATACGTCGTCCGCCGTATCGGTCGGCGTGAAATGCATCTTGATGATGGTCTCCTCGGCTTCGAGCGTCATTTCACGCTTGATGGTCAGATTAATCACGATATCGTCGCCGTGCGAATACACGCGCTGCCCCGACAGAAAGCGGTTCACGGTCGGGCGCTGCGAGATGATACGGACGTAGCTTGCGATCAGCACATGCATGACGCCGAAGCCCTTCAGGCCCTGATTGCGCTTTTTGCGGATATAGTTTTCGACCTCGGTCACTTCAAACGAGTCATGAAAATAGACGCTTGCGCCGGAACGGTCCGGCATGATGTACGGCGAAACCTTGGACATCGGCTGCAGAGAGCGCAGACGGTATCCGTCCGGACGGTCGCCGAAACGGCGCTTTCTCTTCGGCGCGGGTGCGGATTCTTTTTGCTGTTCAACGGTCTCCGCTTCGGGACGCTGCGATTCTTGATCCATGGAATTACCCCCAAAATATCTCTGCATATCATATCAAATTCCGTTCCGGTTGACAAGAGGAATTTGCGGTTGCATTTGCAGGCTCCGACCGGTATAATAAGGGCATGACAGATGCAGTCGACATGAGAAATCCGGAGATTCTTGCGCCGGTCGGCACGGAAGGATCGCTCGAAGCCGCCGTATATGCGGGGGCGGACGCGGTCTATTTCGGCGCGGGCGCATGCAACGCGCGCCGAAACGCCGGACAGTTTACGGGACAAAAGCTGATCGACGCCGTACGTTTTTGCCACGCGCACGGAGTCAAGGTGCATGTGACCGTCAACACGCTTGTGCGCGACGAGGAACGCAAAGCCGTCGCGGACACGCTCGCGGAAATCGCGCAGAGCGGGGCGGATGCGATCATCGTGCAGGATCTGACCGTCATGCGCCTTGCAAAAGCGATCTGTCCGGAACTTGCGATGCACGGTTCGACGCAGATGGCGGTGCACAACGCGGCGGGCGTTCTGCAGCTTGAGGACCTCGGCTTTTCGCGCGTCGTGCTTGCGCGCGAGCTGTCGTTTCCGGAGATCCGCAGGATTCGCGAGCAAACGCATGCGGAGCTCGAATGCTTTGTACACGGCGCGCTGTGCATGAGCGCGTCCGGCATGTGCTATCTTTCCGCCATGCTCGGCGAACGCAGCGGAAACCGCGGTCTCTGCGCGCAGCCGTGCCGCCTGCCGTTCGTCTGCAACGGCGCAGAATACGCGCTTTCATTAAAGGACATGTCGCATATCGCGTACTGCGCACAGTACCGCGAGATCGGCGTTTCGTCGCTCAAGATCGAAGGACGTCTGAAATCGCCGGAATACGTAGCGGCGGCGGTCGATGCGGTGCGCCGCGCGCGCGACGGCGAACCGTATTCGGAGGAAACGCTCCGGAACGTGTTTTCCCGCGGCGGATTCACAGAAGGATACCTGACCGGCAAACGGAACCATACCATGTTCGGCGTGCGTACGCAGGAGGATGCAAAGCGCGCGCAGCCGGTGCTTGCCGGCATACGCGAGCTTTATCGCGCACCGCGAAAGAACGTGCCGGTTTCCTTTGAAATCACGGTAAAATCTAATCAGCCGTCGGCGCTGACGGCAAGCGACGGCGCGCACACGGTCCGAGCGCTCGGCACGGTGCCGGAACGTGCGCAGAAGGTTGCGCTGACGGCGGAATCCGTATCGAAATCTCTGTCCAAGACGGGCGGGACGCCGTTCGACCCGAAACGCATTTCCTGCACGATAGATGAGGGACTGATGCTTCCGGCGTCCGCGATGAACGCACTGCGCAGAGACGCGCTCGATGCGCTGTATCAAGCGCGCGCGGATGCGGTGCATTATACGGTCAACGAACCGGATCTTACGATTCCGGGAGCGCCGCGGCAGGCAAAGCCGCGCCTTTGCGTACGGTTCGCAAACGATGCGCAATGGACGGACGAACCGGAGATCGCGTATTACAGTTTGCCGGTCAAAGCGCTGCTTGCGCATCCGGAGCGGATCACTGCACGGGCAGCCGTCGAGATTCCGGCCCTCGTCTATCCGAACGACGAAGCAGAAATATCGGAACAGCTGCGTGATCTGAACGCGCGCGGCATACGGTATGCGCTCTGCGAGAACATCGGCGCCGTCCGCATGGCAAAGGAAGCGGGGCTTGTTCCGGTCGGCGGTTACGGGCTCAACGTCACCAACAGCGACGCGATCGCCGCGTACCGGGACATGGGCATTGCGGCGCAGTTCGCGTCGTTCGAACTGTCCGTTCCGAAACTGCGCGACCTGAAAAGCGAAATTCCGCTCGGCTTGATCGTTGCGGGACGGCTTCCGCTGATGCAGCTTCGCTCGTGCCCTGCGCGGTCCGATCGCGGCTGCGGCGCCTGCGACGGACATCCTGCACTGACCGACCGGAAGAATGCGGTGTTTCCGCTGATCTGCAGCGACCGCGGGTATTCGACAATGCTTAACAGCGTTCCGCTGTATATCGCGGACAAACAGCTGCCGCCGGTCGATTATTACGCGGTGTATCTCACAAACGAATCCCGCGGGGAAGCGGCGGATTTGATCCGGTCCGTACTCGAAAAAGCGCCCTGCAGCGGTCCGCATACGACCGGCCTTGCGTTCAGAACCCTGCTTTGACAACAATCTCCCATGCCGTTTGACGCAATCCGTCGAACGGCTTTTTTCATATGCAACAGAATCCATGCATAGGGTGAAAGCGGGAGGGACGAGCATGGAACACTGGAAGGAACAATGGTGTGCGCTTCTGCCTCCGAATGTCGGTGAAGTGCTGAAACGGCTGGACGACGATGCGCCGCTGCTCGAAATCCGGCTGAGGCGGGATGCGCCGATGGAACTGGTGTTCGACCGTGCCGACCGGATCGTTTACGGCAACAACGCCGCGCCGATGACGTCCGGCGACGATCTGCGCGAGCTCTGCGCAAGGCTGCAGGAGTTCTCCGCGTATGCGTGGGAGAACGAACGCCGCGACGGCTTTCTGACCGTACACGGCTGCCGCGTCGGACTGTCCGGCAGAATGGTGCGCACCGAACGCGGCGTGCTCGGATTCTCCAACGTATCGGGGGTGAACATTCGCATCGTGCGCGAAGTGATCGACTGTGCAAAACCGCTGCTTCCCATGCTTTCGGACGGCGGCGGGCTGCTCTCCGCGCTGCTGATATCTCCGCCCGGATGCGGAAAAACGACGCTGTTACGCGATCTTGTGCGCATTGCTTCCGACGGACGGCACGGTATAAAGGCGAAGCGCGTCGGCGTTGCGGATGAGCGGTTCGAGCTTTGCGGCGCATCGGACGGTTCGATTCCGTTCGATCTCGGCACGCGCACCGATGTGCTTTCCGGCATCACCAAATCGGACGCCGCGCTGCGCATCGTCGCAACGCTGTCGCCGCAGGTTCTGGCGATGGATGAGCTGAACACAGTCGCGGATGCCGCCGCCGTCACGGAAGCCGCGGGGAAGGGCGTCACCGTGCTGGCAACCGCGCCCGGACGCTCATGGGAGAGCGCGCGCAAACGACCGTTTCTGCGAAGGCTGTTTCAGGACCGCATCTTTGACCGGTATGTGATCCTGAGCGGCATCGGCACCTGCGCAGAAGTTCTGGATGCGGACGGTCGCCGCATCGATCGAACGGTATGAAGACGGCGGGGATTCTGCTGCTGTTCGCGCTGTGCACGGCGATCGGCAAGCGCGCTGCGTCGCGCAAGACGGAGCGTTACCGGCGTATCGGCGCGCTGATCCGGAATCTGCGTCTGCTCTCCGAAGCGGCGGACGCGGAGATCTCGCTGCAAGGCATCGCGAAGCAGTACGACGGAGAGCTGTTTTCCATGCTGCAGACGTATCTCAACGCCAGATCCGCCGCCGCGCGCGAAGCGGACGCCGCATCTGCGGCAGCAGAAATGTGGAAGCCGTTCGACTTCGAATACGAAACGCTGTTGTCCTTCTTCACAGGCCTGTCGACTGCCGGTTCGGAACGCCTGCACGAGCGCATACGGTCGCTCGAACGTGCGCTGTCGGAAGCGGAACAGGCGGCGGCGGAGACCGCTAAACAGGCAAAGACCATCCGCGCGGTCGGCGTCCTTGCGGGCGTCGGGCTGTGCATCTTATTGCTGTAGGAGTGCTATGGATATCAATTTGCTGTTCAAAATCGCAGGCATCGGGATCCTCGTCGCCGTCATCGTACAGCTGCTCCGCCAGAACGGACGCGAGGAGCTTGCGACGGTCGCGGCGATCGCCGGTCTGATTCTTGCGACGATGCTGGTGCTGTCGATGATATCCTCGCTGTTCGATACGGTCAGGCGCACATTTTCGCTCTACTGACATGGAACGCATGCTGCTGATCGCCGCCGTCGGATCGGTTACGGCGCTGCTGTTTCGCAACGAGCATCGGGGCTTTGCCGTCGCCGTCGGAGCGGTCACGGCGCTGTTGCTGCTGCTGACCGGTCTGACTTCGTTTTCGGGCATTGCCAGGACGTTCGAAAAGGTCTGCGCATCCTACGGCGTTTCGACCGCCGTGCTGTCCGCGGTGCTCAAGATCATCGGGCTGTCGTATCTCACGGATTTCGGCGTCGGTCTTGCGCGAGATGCGGGACAGAACGCGATCGCGTCGAATCTTGAGCTCGGCGGGCGCGTCATGATCCTGTCCTGCACGCTGCCGTCGGCGATCGCGCTGCTGGAAACCGGCATGAAGCTGCTGAAGGAGGCGATCCCATGAAGCGCATCGTTGCACAGACGCTGCTGTTGCTGCTGCCGTTCTGCCTGCTGTTCGAAGCGGAGGAGGCAAGGGACGGGGTGGACGCGCTGCTCGGGACGGTCGATCTGTCCGAATGGGATGCGTGGTTTTCAAAGGAAGCGCCGGATGTGCCGTTCCGACCGTCCGATTTCGTCCGTACGCTTGCCGGGATGGAGGACGAACCGGATGCCGAACGCTTCTTCGATCGCGCGCTTGCCTTTGCGCTGCCGTCAATGAAAGCCGCCTCTGCGAAGCTGATTCTTTATCTGGGACTCGCCGTTCTCGCTTCGATCCTGCACGGCGTGCATGCGCCGACCTCGGGCTCGGAAACGGCGGAGACGGCGTTTCGCTTTGCCGTTTCCTGCCTCGTGCTGACGTCGATCGTCACTGAAATTACAACCGTCTACCGGCTGCTCGGACGGATCCGGACGCTGTCGGAATGGATGCTGCCGGTGCTGCTGGGATTTCTGTCGCTCGGGGGGATGGAGCACACCGCGGGGGCGCTGACCTCTGCATTCACGCTGCTGTCCGGCGGGGCGATCCGTTTGCTGCGCGATGCGGCAGCACCGATTTGCTGCTTCGGCGGCGTATTGCTTTCGTTCGACGCCTGCGCCGCGGGACGTCTCGCGTCGATCGGCAGACTGTTTCTGCGCGCGGCAAAGTGGATGCTCGTGCTGATCTCCGGCGGGTACGGTCTTCTGAACGCGGTGCGCGGCGCCGCTGCGGCAAGCGCGGACGGGTTGCTGCTGCGTACGACGAGATTTGCGCTCGGCAGTTTTCCGGTCGTCGGCGGCGTCGTATCCGATTCGGTCGATACGGCGTTTCAATGTCTGCTGTTTGTCAAGAACACGCTCGGCGTCGGCGGCGCGGTGCTGATTCTGCTTCTGTGCGCAAAACCGGTGCTGACGGTGTTTTTGACGCGATGCGCGCTTCGGATCGCATCGGCGGTCGGCGAACCGCTTTCCGGAAAACCGTACGCGGATCTTTTGCGCGGGCTCGGCGACGCGCTGCATGTGCTGATGCTGACGGAGGTTGCGGCGGTATCGATGGCGCTGATTGCGGTTTCGCCGGTGTTTCTGACGGGCGGGCTCGCATGAACGCGCTGATCGGAAGCATCGGTACCGTAGCGGCGGGCGGGCTGATGCTCGCGCTGGCCGAAACGCTGCTTCCGCGATCCGGCGTGCGGAATACGGCGCGCATCGCAATCGGCTTTCTGTTCCTGGCGCTTCTGACGGAACAGATTCTCGGTATAATTCCGTAGAGGAGGGACTATGATGCAGAAGAAGGACGTCGAATCCGTCGCAGCGCGATGGAAGGCGCGTGTCAAAAAGAACCCCGGACTCGTCTATCTCCTGTATGCCGCTGTCGGAGGGATCGCCGTTCTTCTGTATCTTTTGGGCAGCAGGATCGATTGCGCAAAGAAGGAGCCGGCGAAAGAGATCGCCGCGGCAGCCGTTCCCGACACGCGCGATGCGCTGGAACGGCGGCTGATCGAGGTGCTTTCCAAAATCCGCGGAGCGGGAAAGGTGGATGTGCTCGTCACGTATGAGACGAACGGGGAGATCGTCACGGCGACCGTACGGCAGACCGATGAGGACGTAAAGGACGCAAGCGGAACGAGCGGCAGTCAGACCTCGCGTACGGTGCGCGAGGTCACCGAACCCGCGACCGTCGAAACGGAGAACGGACACGCACCGATCGTCCTGTACGAGAAGGAGCCGACCGTGCGCGGCGTGGTGGTCGTCGCGGAAGGCGCAGCCGATTTTTCGATTCGCGAAAAACTGCAAGCCGCCGTGCAGGCCGCGACCGGCATTCCGGTCTCGCGGATCGAAGTGTTTGAAATGTCATTCGGATCATAAATACTGTTTACAGGAGGAAACGAACATGCTGAAGGAAACGATGAGCCGGTATAAGAAGTATCTGAACAAGCGGGTGCTGACGGCGGCGGGACTCTGTCTGCTGGTTGCCGCGGCGGTGATCACCAATGTCGTGATCAACCGGTCGAAGACGGAGGAAACGGGAACGAAGCGCAATACGGAAGTGACCGCAGTCTCGGCGCAGAGCGCGTCCGTCGATACGAATTTCTTCGCCGCATACCGCGAGGAGCGGGACAACGTGCGAACGCAGGAGCTTGCGTATCTTGACGCGATCGTTGCGCAGGGCGCCGATCAGGAAACGCTGTCCGACGCGCAGCGGCAGAAGCTCGATCTTGTCCACGCGATGGAAACGGAACTGACCGTGGAGAATCTGGTCCGCGCAAAGGGCTTTTCGGACGTGATCGTTTCGATCCATGAAGGCAACGTCAACGTCGTCGTCGGCGCGAACCGGCTCAGCGACGAACAGGTTGCGCAGATTCTCGATATCGTCCTGCGCGAGACCGGAAAAACCGCCGAAAACGTCAAGATCAGCACGACGCTTTGAGCACCGGAGTTTGCAAGGAAGGGTTTACTTTTTCGAAGGAAGATGGTATACTAACCGTGTATCATGAATTTCCGGACGGAAAAGGAGGCACTTATGAGCGAGTATAAGGATATCACCGTTGAATCCGAGGATAACGGCGGCAAAATCGTCTTTGCGGAAGACGTAGTCGCAACGATCGCGACGCTGGCGGCCGCCGAGGTCGAAGGCGTTTACGGCATGAGCGGCACCGCATTCGAAGGACTGGGCGAAAAGCTCGGCAAAAAGAATTACACCAAGGGCATCAAGGTCGAAGTCGGCATGGTCGAATGCGCAGTCGATATGACGATCATCGTCAAGTACGGCTACAAGATCCAGGACGTCTGCCGCGCGGTGCAGGAATCGGTCAAGAACGCGATCGAAACCATGACCGGCCTCAAGGTCGTGCAGGTCAACATCGCGGTCAATTCGATCGCATTTGCCAAGGAACCGGCGCCCGAACCGCCGAAGCCCGAAGCACGCGTCAAATAATCCGGACTGCCGGAGGATTGCCCTTCGGCAATTCGCAAACGGACAAGCATTCACACCATTGGAGATCACTATGAAGCGAACCGTCAAGATCCTGTGCGGACTTCTTGCAGTGCTGGCAGTCGCGCTCGCGGTTTGCGTTCTTCTGGTTGTCATCGGATGGCCGGTCCGGGAAGCGCGCATGACGGAGATTCTCGCATCGATCCGCCGGTTCCCGGCGGCGCTGCTGACGATTCTCGCCGGTCTGCTTCTCGGCGCGCTCGGCGTATTTGCGCTGTACGGACTGTTCACGGAACACTTCCAAAAGCCGACATCCGCCACGATCGACCGGAACGCACTAGGCGAGACGTCTGTCTCCTTTGCCGCGCTTGCGGATCTTGCAAATCAGATCGTGCGTTCGCACGAAGAAGTGAAGAACAGCAAAACGAGGGTGAGGGCGAGCGGCGACAAGGTCAAGATCGCGGTCAACGTCACGACGTCGCCCGCCGTGTCGCTTCTGACCTTCACGCATACGCTGCAGGATGAGATTGCATCGCGTATTTTAGCCGTATGCGGCGTGCCGATCGGAAGCGTGGACGTCACGGTCGATCAAACGGACGAGTCGGAAAAACCGTCGCGTATCAACTGAACGGAGGTTCTGGAATCATGAAAGAATTCTGTCTGAAACACAAATGGGCGATTGCGCTGAGCGTGGTTGCCGTCGTCACGGTTCTTCTGATCTATCTGATCGGCTGGTGGACGCTCCTTGCGGCGGCGCTTGTCGGCGCGGCGATCTTCTTCGGAAAGCTGCTGGACAACGGCGGCACCGAAGCGGTGCGCGACTTTTTCAATCGCCTGTTTAAGGGGAAGAACGCATGAAACACACGTTATCCAGAGAGATCGCCATGAAGCGCCTCTATGCGGAGACGGTCGGCGGATCGGATACCTTGGAAGACGCGCTCGAACAGACCGAACGCGGCATGTCGGACGAGGACATGCTGTTTTCGGACCGGCTCTACGAGGGCGTTCACGCGCATCTCGAGAAAATCGATGAGACCATCGAAGCGCACGCAAAGGACTGGTCGATTTCGCGCATCGCGAAGGTCGATCTTTCCATCATGCGCATCGCGGTCTACGAGCTGCTCTTTGAACCGAACATTCCGGAAGGCGCGTCGGTCAACGAAGCGGTGGAACTTGCAAAACTGTTCGGCGGGGAAAAATCGCCGGGCTTTATCAACGGCATCCTGGGCGCAATCGCAAAGGAACTCTGAATGCAGGGGCGCGTCTCTTTGGGGATCGATACGAGCTGCTACACCACCTCGGTTGCATGTACGGACAAACGGAGCATCGTCTTTGAAAAACGGACGATGCTTTCGGTGCCTTTTGGCAACCGCGGACTGCGGCAGTCGGAGGGGCTTTTTCAGCATGTGAAGCAGCTTTCTCCGCTGCTCTGCGAGCTGTTCGAAACCGTGGACGCATCGCGCATCGCCGCGGTTGCGGTCAGCGCGTCGCCGACTTCGCGTAAAGACAGCTATATGCCGGTGTTCCTTGCCGGATTGAAACAGGCCGAAACGCTTGCCGCGGCGCTGCACGTTCCGCTGTATCGCGTCGATCATCAGAGCGGGCATATCCGCGCCGCGCTGTACGGAAACGAAACGCTGCTGGAACGCGAACGCTTTCTTGCGGCGCATATCAGCGGCGGAACGACGGACGTTTTGCTTGTGGAGCCGCATCGGGATGCGCCGTATCGGATTGAGCCGGTCGGCACGTCGACCGATCTGCACGCCGGTCAGTTCGTGGACCGCGTCGGCGTCGCGCTCGGTCTGCCGTTTCCCGCGGGAAAGCATCTGGAAGCGCTTGCAAAGAGGGCGCAGAACAAGGATATCAAGCTGGCCGGTACGGTCAGAAACGGCAGCAGTTCCTTCTCCGGCGCGGAATCCGCTGCACAGCGGCTGCTGCATACGGTGCCGGACGAGGAGCTTGCCTACGGCGTGTACGACTGCCTCGCAAGAACGCTGTCCAAGATGTTTGCGGCGGCGACGGAGCAATACGGCGATCTGCCGATCCTGATCTGCGGCGGCGTCGCATCGTCCGAACTGCTGCGCACGCTGCTCAGAAAGCGCTGCCGCGAAACGCTGTACTTCGGCGAACCGGCGTATTCGTCGGACAACGCAGTCGGCGTGGCGCTGCTCGGCGCGGATCGGGGGCTGCTATGAGCGAACTGAAGCCCGTATTTACGGTACACGAACTCAATGAATATATCGATCTGATGCTCGGTTTCGATCCGAACCTCAAGGATCTCGCCGTCGAGGGCGAACTCGAGGCGGTCAAGCGGCATTCCTCCGGGCATCTGTACTTTACGCTCAAAGACGAGCAGGCGTCCGTCAACTGCGTCATGTTCCGCCAGTACGTGATGGGACTGCGCTTTCTGCCGAAGGACGGACAGCGCGTGCGGCTCGTCGGCAGAGCGAGCCTCTATCAGCGCGACGGACGGTTTCAGCTGATGGCGACCGGACTGATGCCGAAGGGCGACGGTTCGCTGTACGCCGCGTTCGCCGCATACAAGGAAGAATTGAAGAACCGCGGATGGTTCGACGAATCGCTGAAAAAGCCGATCCCGTTTCTGCCGAAAGCCGTCGGCATGGTCACAAGCGCAAACGGCGCCGCGTGGCGCGACGTGCAGAACGTGATCGCGCGCCGATTCCCCCAGATGCCGCTTCTGCTGTATCCGACGGCGGTGCAGGGCGAGGGCGCGGTGGAGGAGATCGCAAAAGCGATCGACCTTGCGGATTCGGAACGGCGCTGCGACGTGCTGATCGTCGGTCGAGGCGGCGGAAGCATGGAGGACTTGTGGGCGTTCAACGAGCCGCCGGTCGCCGATGCGATTCACCGCTGTTCGATTCCGGTGATCTCCGCGGTCGGACACGAAACGGATGTTTCGATCAGCGATTTTATCGCGGACCTTCGCGCACCGACGCCGTCGGCAGCCGCCGAGCTTGCCGTACCGCAGTGGGATGCGCTCACGGCGTCCCTGCAAACGACCGGTGAACGGCTTAAAAACGCGCTGCAAAACGGCATCAGGCGCAAGCGGGACCGGCTCGATATCCTGTTCGGCGACTCCGTTCTGCTGAAGCTGCATCGCACGATCGACCAGAGAAGGCAGACTGCTGACGAACTGCACACCGCAATGCAGCGGTCGGCTGAGCGCTCGCTCGAAACGCAAAAACACAATCTCGAACGCGAGCACGAACGCCTTCGCGCATACAGCCCGCAGCAGACTTTGAAGCGCGGTTTCGCGCTTGTCGCAAAGAACCGTACCGTCGTATCGCGCGCAGAGGATCTCGGCGCGAACGACGGCGTCACGATCCGATTCTATGACGGAACGGTCCGCGCAACCGTGACCGGAAAGGAAGAAGCATGAGCAAAACCAAGACGTACGAACAGAAACAGGAAGAACTCGAAGCGATCGTCGCAAAGCTCGAAAGCGGCAACGTTCCGCTCGACGAGATGATCGCGCTCTACGAACAGGGCGAAGCGCTCTATCGCGAATGCGCCGAAACGCTCGACGCGTACGAAAAGCGTCTCGAGAGCTTCGCAAAGAAGGAGAACGACTGATGCTGGAACGCGAACGCGAACGGGTGGAACGCGCGCTCGGCGCATACATGGCTGCAGATCCCTCCGCGCCGCTTCTCCTGAAGAGCATGGAATACAGCCTGCTGGACGGCGGGAAACGGATCCGGCCGTGCCTTCTGCTGCTCGTTTCCGAAATGCTCGGCGGCGAGGAAGCGACAGCGATGCCGTTTGCCTGCGCATTGGAGATGGTCCATTGCTATTCGCTGATCCACGACGATCTGCCCGCAATGGACAACGATTCGATGCGGCGCGGCAGACCGAGCAACCATGTCCGGTTCGGCGAGGACAACGCGATCCTGGCGGGCGACGGACTTCTGACAAAGGCGGGGCTTCTGCTGATGCGGCAAAACGGCTTTGATCCGGCGAAGCAGGCGATCTTCGAAGGCGCGTATGCAATGGTCAGCGGACAGAGCGACGATCTGAATCTCAACGAACGCAGCGCGGAAACGCTTGAGCGGATTCACCGGCGCAAAACCGGCGCGCTGTTTCGCGCGGCGTGCAGAGCGGGTGCGTTCGTTTCGGACCCGGCCCGCGCAGACGAGATGGGAAGGCTCGGCGATACGCTCGGACTGCTCTTTCAGATGACGGACGATCTTCTGGACGCAGAGAAGGACCGCGAAGAGGACAAACTCACCTATCTGACGTTTTACGGCGAGGCGGAGACCAAACGGTTTATCGAGGAAGCGGCGCAGCAGGCGCAAATGATTTTGCAGGCATACCGCGGCGAAGCGGCGGACAAGCTTCGCGCGCTGGTATCGGCACTACGGAGCAGAACGGAATAATATGAACTATCCGATCCTGGATACCATCAACAATATTCAAGACCTCAAAGCGCTGAAGGAAGAACAGCTTCCAGCGCTTTGCGAGGAACTGCGCGCGTTTATGATCGAACACGTGTCCAAAACGGGCGGACACCTTGCGTCGAGCCTCGGCGCGGTCGAGCTGATCGTTGCCATGCATTACGTGTTCGACAGTCCGACGGACAAGCTGGTGTTCGACGTCGGACATCAGGCGTACGTGCATAAGATCCTGACCGGACGCAAGGATGCGTTCGACACCCTGCGGCAGGAGAACGGCATATCCGGATTCCCGAAGCACAGCGAAAGCGAGCACGACGTATTCAATACCGGTCACGCCAGCACGGCGATTTCCGCCGCGCTCGGTCTTGCACGCGCCATGAAGCACAACGGCGAAACCGGCAAGGCGGTCGCGCTCGTCGGCGACGGCGCCATGACCGGCGGACTGTCGTTCGAAGCGCTCGACGACGCGGGGCAGGAGAAGATACCGATGCTCGTCATTCTGAACGACAATCAGATGTCGATCAGCAAGAACGTCGGCGGCATCAACAACTCCCTGACGATGATGCGCACCAACCGCGCATACAACGCGTTCAAACGCTGGCTGAACGGCATCCTTGAGACGAGCAGCTTCGGCAAAAAGCTCGGGAAGCGCATGGAACGGTTCAAGAACCGCATCAAGCAGTTCTTTGCGCCGAATCTGCCGTTTGAGGAATTCGGGATCCTCTATCTCGGACCGATCGACGGACACGACGTGCGAAAGGTCATCAAGTACCTCCGCCGCTGCCGCGAGCTCAACAAACCGATCATCCTGCACGCTTTCACCACCAAGGGCAAGGGCTATCCGTTTGCGGTCGAGAACCCAGAAAAGTTCCACGGCATCGCGCCGTTCGAAGTGATGACCGGCGAGGTCAGCCCGCAGCGACAGAAGACCTGCTCCGAAGTGTTCGGCGAAACGATGATTCGCCTTGCAAAGGAAAACGATCGCATCGTCGCGATCACGGCGGCGATGTCCGCAGGAACCGGACTGCAGCCGTTTGCGGAACAGTTTCCGGACCGCTTCTATGACGTCGGCATCGCCGAGGGGCATGCGGTCACGATGGCGGCAGGACTTGCGCGCGGCGGAATGCGTCCGGTCGTTGCGGTCTATTCTTCGTTCCTGCAGCGCGCGTACGACTCGCTGCTGCACGATGTGTGCCTGCAAAAGCTGCCGGTCGTGATCGCGCTCGATCGCGCGGGGCTTGTCGGCGCCGACGGCGAAACGCATCAGGGCATGTTCGATCCCGCGTTTTTGTCGTCGATGCCGTATCTTGCGGTATACGCGCCTTCGACGCAGCGGGAGCTGGTCGCCATGCTCGAAATGGCGGTTTCGCGTACGGAACCCGCCGTGGTGCGCTATCCGAGAGGTTCGCTGCCGGATACGCCGATGCAGAACCCGGTCGAATTCGGCAAGTGGGAAATCCTCGAACCGATCCGCGACGTGACCGTTGTCACGCACGGAACGCTCGTACCCTTGGCGCAGCGGATCGCAAAGGAGAACAACGCAGGTCTTGTGAACGCGCGGTTTTTGCAGCCGATGGATGCGGACCTGATTGCGTATTTCAAAGCGCATCAAACGCGTCTCCTGGTACTCGAGGAGAACACCGTTTCGCTCGGAGAAAAGCTCGCGCTTGCGGCGAATCCCTGCAAAGTCCGTTCGATCGCGCTGCCGACCGAGCCGATTCCGCATGCGTCGGTGTCGCGACAACGTGAACGGTACGGTCTGTCGGAAGCGCATGTGACGGAAGCGCTGCGCGCGCTCAAGGAGGAAACATGACAAAGGTACGTCTGGACGTCGAAATGGTGACGCGTGGGCTTTGCCCCTCGCGCGAAAAAGCGCGTGCGCTGATCCTTGCGGGAGAGGTGCGCGTCAACGGCGTGCGTGCCGATAAGGCGGGGCAGGAGATCGCACAGGAAGCGGAGATCACGGTCGTCGAGGACGCGGTCCCCTTTGTGAGCCGCGGCGGTCTGAAACTCGATAAAGCGATCCGTGTGTTCCCGATCGATCTATGCGATCGCGTCTGTGCGGACATCGGCGCGTCCACCGGCGGTTTCACGGACGTCATGCTGAAAAACGGCGCAAAGCATGTGTATTCGATTGACGTCGGCTACGGGCAGCTCGACTGGACGCTGCGCAACGATCCGCGCGTGACGGTGATGGAGCGCACCAACGCGCGCTTCATGGAACCGGACTGGTTTCCCGAACCGATCTCGTTTGCATCGATTGACGTATCCTTCATTTCACTGCGCCTGATCCTGCCGCCGCTGTTTGCATGCCTGCCGGAAGGCGGGGAGACGGTCGCGCTCATCAAGCCGCAGTTCGAAGCGGGCAGAAGCGAGATCGGCAAGAACGGCGTCGTGCGTGACGCGGCGGTGCACGAACGCGTCATCCGCGATATGGTCGCGTTTGCGGAATCGATCGGTTTTACCGTAAAAGGGCTTTCCTATTCGCCGATCACGGGACCGAAGGGGAATGTCGAGTTCCTTTTATACATTTTTAAAGGATGTACCAAAAACGTCCCAGAACTGCATAAAATTACGGATACAATTCCCGAAATCGTGAAAAATGCCCATTTATTGGGCAAATCCTGTTAAAATTTATTCATAATTTACTTGCCATTTTGAAAAATGGTATGTATAATGGTACCGAAATATTCAAGAGTGGGAGGTTGCGCCATGCACCTTGTGTTTGCAGCGCATGCCGATAAAGCGGCGCCGAAAGCAGCCTGCCGACGATTGATGAAGATTTCGGAAGAGGCAGGGTTCACCTGTGAACTCCTGTCGGACGAACTGCAGATTCCCGAAGACGCGGAAGCTGTGATCGTTGCCGTCGGTGGCGACGGAAACTTCATTCGCACGGCGCACCGCGCATGCGAACGGAATCTGCCGCTGTTCGGCGTCAACTGCGGACACGTCGGATTTCTGACGGAATGGACCGAAAATGCGTTCCCGAGCGCGCTGGAAGCGCTGAAGACCGGCGACTACCGCGTGAAGGACGTGCCGATGCTCTCCGCAAAGGTCAACGATGCGACCGCGCGCGATTGTTTCAACGACCTGCTGGTGTATAAACAATCGTTTTCGGGCGTCGCGAAGATCTCGCTTGCGATCGACGGACAGTCGGTCGGCGCGCTGAACGGCGACGGTCTCATCATCGCAACCGCGATCGGATCGACGGGGTATTCGCTCTCGGCGGGCGGACCGATCGTGGCGGACGGTCTGGACGCAATGTTGATCACGCCGATCTGCGCGCACACGCTGCATTTCCGTCCGGTGGTCGCATCCGTCGATTCCGTGCTGACGATGACGATGGAGGACGGCGGGTTCCTCGCTTCGGACGGCGACCGGTTCTGTTCGGTGCAGAGCGGCGATCGCATCACGGTGACGCGTTCCGCGCAGACCGTACGGCTGCTCACCTTCCGAAAACGGAATCTCTTTCGGCTGATTTCCGAGAAACTGATTTAACTTTTAGAATAAACAGGGGTATTACGTATGAAAACCAAGAGACATGCCATGATCCTGAAGCTGATCGCATCCGAAGATATCGACACACAGGAGGAGCTTGCGCGGCTTTTGTCCGCACAGGGATTCACCGTCACGCAGGCGACCGTTTCCCGCGACATCAAGGAACTGCGCCTGATCAAGGTTCTGACCGGCGACGGACACTATAAATATGCAACGGTGGAGAAAGCGGAGACCGATCTGCAGGAACGCTTCATCCGCCTGTTCAGCAATTGCGTGGTTTCCATCACATCTTCGGGAAATCTGATCGTTCTCAAGACCATGGCGGGCAGCGCCGCCGTTGCGGCGGAAGCGATCGACTCGCTCAAGTGGCCGGAGATCGCCGGTTCGATCGCGGGCGACAACACGATCTTTGTCGCCGTGCGCGAAGGCAAGAACGTTTCCGATCTCATCAAGAAGTTCCAGAAGATGATGAAGTAACGGAGGACACGTGCTCACACGCCTGAAAATTGCGAATATTGCTTTAATCGATAAGTCCGACATTGTTTTCGATGCGGGCTTTTCTGCACTGACGGGCGAAACCGGCGCGGGCAAATCGATCCTCATCGAGTCGGTCGGTTTCGTGCTCGGCGAGCGCGCAAGCCGCGAAAGCATCCGCACCGGTGCGGACAGAGCCGCCGTGGAAGCGACGTTCCTGCTTGCAAAGCAATCGCCTGCGCGCGCGTTTTTGGAGGAGCATCAGCTCGACAACGGCGACGAGCTCGTTCTGTACCGCGAACTGTCGACCGCGGGGCGCAACGTCTGCCGCGTCAACGGAACGCTGGTCAACACGGCGGAGCTCAAGCAGCTCGGCGATCTATTGGTCGACCTGCACGGACAGCATGCGCATCAGTCGCTTCTGAACGTCGAAACGCATCTCGGACTCATCGACGCGTATGCAAAAAGCAACGCCGATCATCTCTCGGATCGCGTGGAGGAGGCGCGTCAGCATGCGCTGAAGGTCGGTCACGATCTTCATGTTTTGAAAAACAATCTGCAGGAGCGCGAACGCCGCATCGATACGATCCGCTATCAGCTCAAGGAGATCGACGCGGTTGCGCCGGTCGACGGCGAGGAGGAACAGCTCGAATCGGATCGCAGCAAGATGCGGAACGCGGAAACGATCGTCGAGGGACTGAACGCCGCCTATGAAGCGCTGTTTTCCGATTCCGGCGCGCTCTCGTCGCTCAGCGAAGCACGCGATGCGCTGAACCGGATCGGCGAATACGATCCTGCCTACCGCGCCATGTCGGAGCGTACGGACGATGCGTACTATGCGATCGAGGACGTCGCATACGAACTGCGCGACGGACGCGAAGCGTTCCGGTTCGATCCCGACCTTCTGGAGCAGACCGAAAGCCGCCTTGCCGCGCTGATGAATCTCAAGCGCAAGTACGGCGCGACGCTTGCGGAGGTCCTTGCGTATCGCGACCGGCTGGATTCCGAACTGTGCATCCTGACCGACGGCGACAACCAGGTGGATTCGCTCGAAGCCGCGTACCGCGATGCGGTGCAGTCGTTCGGAACGCTTGCGGAAGCGCTCTCCGCCCGACGCAAAGCGGCCGCGCGCGTGCTCTGCAGCGAAGCGGTCAAGCAGCTGAACGACATGGGAATGCCGCACGCAAAGCTTGAAGCCGCTTTTACGCATATCCCTGCGGAACAGCTTTCGGAAACCGGCGTCGACACCGTCGAGTTTCTGCTGTCCGCAAACCGCGGCGAGCCGGTCAAACCGCTTACGAAGGTCGCGAGCGGCGGCGAGATGTCGCGCATCATGCTTGCCATGAAAGCCGCGCTGTCCGATGCGGACAGCATCGAAACGCTGGTCTTTGACGAGATCGACACCGGCATTTCCGGCATGGTCGCCAATACCGTCGCAAAGAAGATGCGCGCGCTCGGCGAAAAGCATCAGGTGCTATGCGTGACGCATCTGCCGCAGATCGCCGCATATGCCGACGCGCAGTACGTCGCCTATAAGTATTCGGACGCGGAAAAGACACACAGCGTCACGCGGCGGCTGACCGAAAGCGAGCGTCCGAAGGAGCTTGCCCGCATCATGGGCGGCGAGGAAACCGATCAAAAAGCGATGGAGCACGCAAAAGCGCTGCTGCTTGCGGCAAAGCAATAACCGTTGATTTGTAAGAACCTCTGCGGAGGTTCTTTTTGTATGCTTTTTTGCAACCTGCGCACGATATCGGCAAAGGAGAATGCTCATGAAACGACTGATTCGCGCGTTTACGGCGCTGTTCGCTTTGATTTCACTCGTCTGGTACTGTCTGCCGTCTGTTTACCGAACGCTGCATGCGCCGGATTGCACGGAACGATCCGCGGTCCGATCGGCGCCCGCTTTGCGCGTTGCGGAACCGGAACTGCAGTTTGTCCGCTCGGGAAGCGACGAACGCCTGTCCTCGGTGCAGCAGACGGAGACGACCGTGCGCCTGTTCGGCGTGCTTCCGGTCCGGACGTTTCATTCGCCCGCAAAGCGCAGAAGCGTATCGCTCGGCGGAAGAACGGTCGGCGTAATCCTGAAAACGCAGGGCGTTCAGATCATCGGACTCGGCGACGTCGATACCGAAGACGGACGCAGAAGCCCCGCGGCGGACGCGGGACTCCACGCAGGCGATATGATCCTTGCGGTCAACGGCAGCGCCGTTTCGGATACCGCTTCCTTTATGCGGCTTTGCGAAGCCTCGGGCGGTTCCTGTACGCTTTCCTGTCTGAGACAGGGCGAACCGTTTACGGTGACGCTGAGACCGGAGCGCGACAGCGACGGCGCGCTGCGAATCGGGGCGTGGGTGCGTGACAGCACATCCGGGATCGGCACGCTGTCGTTCTTCGATCCGGATACCGGCGCGTATGCGGCGCTCGGACACGGCGTGACGGATGTCGACACCGGCAAGCTTCTTTCACCCGCAACCGGCTATCTGACCGAGGCGACCGTGACCGGCATCCGCAGAGGCGACGGAACGGAGGCGGGCGAGCTGATCGGCACGTTTTCCGCAAAGGAAAGCGACGCAATCGCGACGGTTGTGCAGAATACGGAGTTCGGCATTGCAGGCAGCCTCCGTACGCAGGCGGGCATCTTAGGGAACCGGATCGAGATCGCGCCGTCGGATGCGGCGCATCTCGGCGATGCATACATCTGTTCCACGGTCGAAGGGACCGATGTGCAAACGTATCGTGTCCGTGTGATACGCGTGGATGTGCAGTCCGCGCCGAGCGTGCAGGGACTGATGATCGAAATCGTTGACGAAGCGCTTCTCGACCTGACCGGCGGGATCGTACAGGGCATGAGCGGCAGTCCGCTTGTGCAGGACGGTCGGCTGATCGGCGTCGTCACGCACGTGTTTGTCAGCCATCCGACGCGCGGATACTGTCTGTATGCGGCATGGATGTCGGAAAAACTGCTTCCTTCGACATAGATTGTTTACAAGCGCACCGCTTTTCGCCAATGTTTCACGGTTGTTTCCCGGCGGTTTTCCGCGATACAATACGGTCGGAGGCGGGAAAAGACCATGCGCATTCTTCTCGAAACAAAGGATCCGCAGACGGAACGGAACTATCTGCAGGCGGCGGACATGCGAAACCGTCAGCGGCTGATCGTGCTGCACAGCGAAGCGCAGGTATCGGAGCGACTGTTCCGGGATCCCTTCGATACGCTGATCCTCGACGACGCGGACGCGCAAAGCCCGTGGCTTTCCGTATGCAGAAGAACGCACGCCGGGAACCTTGTTCTGCTGTTTCGCGATCCTGTCGAGATTACGCATTTACCGGACGGCGTCACATACGCGTTTCTGCGCTCCTATGAACCGGCGGAAGTGCTGCGCCGCATCGAATCCTTTCCGAAACACAAAGACAGACCGGAGCGAACGGAAGCGCTGATCTCCGCGTCGCTGCAGCGTACCGGCATACCGGTGCATCTCAAGGGATTTTCCCTGCTCAAAAACGCAATCCGGCTCATGCTGTCCGTCGACCGTCCGACGGAGATTCGCATGATCGACGGCATCTATGAGGCATTGGCGCTCTCCGAGGGCTGCAGCGTGACGCAGATCGAGCATGCAATGCGGCACGCGATCGAAGCGGCATGGCTTCGCGCGGACGTGCGCGAACTCGAAGCCCTGTTTGGATACACGGTCAGTCCGGACCGCGCGGCGCCGTCGAACGCCGGATTTCTCTTTACCGTTACGGACCGCATCAAAGCGATACACAGGAGGAACGCATCATGACAGACGAAGAACGGGAAGCCGTATATGCACAGTTTGCGGATTTGCAAGACGACCGCGAGGCGCTTCTCGACGCCGTGACGGACGCAACGCTGCACGCGCTGCGCGTTCCGGTCAAGCTGCTCGGATACCAGTACATTTTTCTCGGCGCGCGATACATTCTTTCGCGTCCGTCCAACGAACATCCGACAATGCTCAAGGAGATCTATCCGTATGTCGCGGCGCGCGTCAGCTCGAACCGCGTGATGGTGGAACGCGCGATGCACTACGCCATCTGCTGCGCGTGGAAGCGCGCCGACCCGGACGTCATGTATTCCTATCTCGGGTTGCGCGGGCGCGATCTCAAGAATCCGCCGACCAATGTGGAATTCCTGTATCTGATCGCGGAGCGCGTGCGGCTCATCGTCGGCGATCCGGAGGGCGAGGAACGGTATCAGCGCATGAAACGGGAAGCCGAACGTCGTTTCGGACTCGTTTTCCGTTGACGAATCCGGTCGGTATATGGTAAACTATATACAAATTCAGGAATGAGGTAACGGTATGAAAAAAAGAGCAATTCTGATCGTACTTGACAGCGCCGGAATCGGAGAGCTGCCCGATGCGGCGGACTTCGGCGACGTCGGAACAAACACCATCTGCAATATCTGGAAAAAACGCGGCAAGCTCGATGTGCCGAACATGAAACGGCTCGGTCTTGCGCATATCAACGGCTGTCTGCTTCCGAAGGACGGGGAAGAACCGACCGGCTGCTACTGCAAATGCGCGGAACAGACGCATGCGAAAGACACCACCTGCGGTCACTGGGAGATGGCGGGGCTTGCGCTCGACGAAGCGTTCAAAACGTATCCGAACGGCTTCCCGAAGGAATTCATGGACGCGTTCGAAGCGCGCATCGGCCGCGGTACGCTCGGCAACGTCGTGGCAAGCGGAACGCAGATCATTCAGGAACTCGGCGACGAGCATGTGCGCACCGGCAAACCGATCGTCTATACCAGCGCGGACAGCGTGTTCCAGATCGCCGCGCACGAGGAGATCATTCCGCTACAAGAGCTCTATCGCATCTGCGAGATCGCGCGCGAAATGCTTGTCGGCGAATACCTCGTCGGCCGCGTGATCGCGCGTCCGTTTGTCGGCGGCAACGGCGATTACAAGCGCACCGAAAACCGCAAGGACTATGCCGTTGCGCCGTTCAAGGACACAATCCTCGACGGACTGACGCAAAAGGGCATGGACGTGGTGGCGATCGGCAAGATCGAGGACATCTTCTGCCACAGGGGCATCACGACCGTCGACCATACAAAGAACAACCCGGACGGCATTGCGGCGACGCAGCGTTTCATCGACGCGGGGACGGGGGACTTCGTGTTTACGAATCTTGTCGATACCGACATGCTCTACGGACACCGCAACGACTATGAAGGCTACGGCAAGGCGCTCGAATACTTTGACGCGCATCTGCCGCAGATGATTTCCGGTCTGCGCGAAGGCGACATCCTGATGGTGACCGCGGACCACGGCTGCGATCCGACGACGCCGGGCACCGATCACACGCGCGAGTATATCCCGCTTCTGATCACGGGACCGCATATGAAACACGGCGTCAATCTCGGCGTGCGCAGGCAGTTTTCGGATATCGGCGCAACGATCTACGAATACCTGACCGGCGAGACGTGGCGCGAAGGCGAATCATTCCTGAAGGACATCTGGGAGGACTGACATGGAAAACATCTTGGAAATCATCAACAACGCGGTCGCGCTTCTGAAAGTGCAGGGCGCGGACAAGGCAACGATCGGACTGATCCTCGGTTCGGGACTCGGCGATTACGCTGAGACGCTTGAGAACAAGCGCTTTGTCAACTATGCGGACATCAAAGGGTATCCGGTCTCCGGCGTCGTCGGGCATAAGAACCGTTTCGTCATCGGCGAGAAGTACGGCAAGACGATCATTGCCATGCAGGGACGCTTCCACTATTACGAGGGATATCCGCAATCGCTTCTGACGCTCGGCGTACGCACGATGAAGAAGCTCGGCGTCGAAAAACTGCTCGTCACAAACGCGGCGGGCGGCGTCAATATGAATTTCCACGCGGGCGATCTCATGATGATCACCGACCACATCAATCTCTCCGGCAGCAATCCGCTGATCGGAAAGAACCTCGATGAATTCGGACCGCGCTTCCCGGATCAGAGCAACGTTTACGACAAGGATCTGCGCGCAAAGCTCGTTGACCTGTCGCGCCGTCACAGCATTCCGATGCAGGAAGGCGTGTATCTGATGATGTCCGGTCCGTGCTATGAAACGCCGGCGGAGATTCGCATGGCGCGCATCATCGGCGCGGATGCGGTCGGCATGTCCACCGTGCCGGAAACCATGTGCGCGGCGCACTGCGGCATGAAGGTGCTCGGCATCAGCCTTATCACCAACATGGCGGCGGGCGTGCTCGATCAGCCGCTTTCCCATGCGGAGGTCACCGAAACGGCGGCAAAGGCGGCGGTGCATTTCGCCGCGCTCGTCGATCTGATCCTCAAAGAGATCTTCTGAGATCAAGCAAAAAAGAAGGGGCTGCTTCCGTTGAAACAGCCCCGTTTTATTCTTCGCTGACGCGAAAGCAATATGATATTCGCCTTTCAAACTGCGCGAAGCGCAATATCGCTCGCCGAAGGCGAATAACGTTGAAAAAGGACTTGCAAAAGCAAGTCCTTTTTCCTGGTGGAGCATAGGAGATTCGAACTCCTGACCTCAACATTGCGAACGTTGCGCG
>JAEEGK010009464.1_pt1 | contig 22752 bp, 53 predicted proteins | sample 8958771 | NCBI WGS metagenome assembly JAEEGK01 (sample SAMN16246547, study PRJNA631951) | gut metagenome | biome: gut microbiome; feature: rumen; material: SC-attached | host: Bos | place: Iran: Karaj | collected 2018-10 | reverse complement strand
CAAAAATTTCTTGAAGATTAAATAAATATTCTTGATGTGCAGTATCAAAATAAATTACATAATCATATTTAAAGTCTTGGCAAAAATCTGTAAAGTGGTAATTATGCCAAAAGAACAGACCTTTCCATTGTGGAATTAAAGTGTCTTCAGTTTGGATTAATCTGTGCCAAGCATCAAATGGTATTTTCTTTTTCATTTCTATAATATAATAAAAGCCAGCTATGTTTTCAATAGCCAGCTTATGAAATTTGTTTATTTTGGAACTTGGTTATCTAATAGATTCTTCAAAAATCACAGCACAATACGATTGTGTATATTCAGTCATTCTATATGAATGGTTTACTGGAACACTATATGTCATTGACCCATTCATAGTAGTATAAGCATTTCCATTTGTATAACTGCTTCCTACATATCCATAAGAAGATGAATAATAATTTGTATTTGAACTATAATTAGTATTGTAATTATTATTATAATAAGCCGTTCTTGTTTCATTCGTTGTGTAATTTATATCATAAGAATATGAATTTACATCTCCCTTAAATAGAACTATATAATCACCGCCAAGTTTCTTACACAATTTTTCAGCATGTTTCTGTTGCCAACCGGGTTTTGCAGACCAACAAGTATATCCAAGTTCTCTATAATTATGTTCTTTTAACCATCTACGATTTTCGTTTACTTGGTCTATATCATACCAAATCTTAACTGAGCAATAATTTGTTTCTTCAACTTCAGTAGGTCCAGTATAATTACGAATAGCCCTAGAATAACCATTACTACATCCAGTAAATGCCATAGCACAAATAATAGCAAAAATCAAAAGTTTTTTCATAAATTTACCTCTTTTTTGATGGTTGTTTGTTGTTTTATAATAATATAGATAAAATTAGTTCAGTTGTCAATATAAACTTATGTATTTTATGTAAATTTTTGTTTACATTTCGTTTCAGTCATACTTGATATAAATATATCGTATGAATAAAATTTATTTAACAGAAGTTATTTTATTAACAAAATCCTATAATCTTCAGGATTTTAAAGATTGGCTGCATTGGCATTTAGATATAATTGGATTTGACTGCTGCCATATTTTTGACAATGAAAGTTCAGTAGACATTAAGAGTGTTTGTGATTCGTATGGTGATAAAGTCACCTATGAACTTGTGAAAGGGTGGCCGAATCAATATGCCTTGTATAACAGATACATTAACAATGAAAGTCCTGCTTGGTGGGTATTGCCCATTGATGATGATGAATTTTTGTATGTATCTGACAAGTATCACAATAATGTAAATGAAATGCTAATGACAGTTTCTTCACAGCATAAAGAATGGAATAAGATTTGCGTTGGTTGGAGAAATTTGTTCCCTAAAGAATATACAGAAGAACGAACAAATGAACATTTGATTTTTAACGCAACTGGTTGGTCAGACCAAGCAAGTATGGTTTGGCAAGTTGGTAATCGCCCGGTAAAGACATTTGTAAAGACTACACAGAAATACGAATACAGTGACAGAATAGGTCACAATACGCATGACCCTTTAATAAATGGAAATAACATTAGCGGTAAAACTTTGTATGGAATTGAAGTAAAGAATAGTTGGCAGGTGACTCCTACACCAGATAATGCTGATATAATTCTTTATCATTATCAGTTTAGATGCAACAAAGAATGGGTTTATAAATGTACTAAACGAATTAGTGCTGGAAGCAAATCATTTAAGAAAAACTTTCCAACATTATATAAAAGACTTTACGATTTTTCAAATAATGAAGATAATAGAATGGTAAATTTATGGCAGAAAGCATAGCATATCGTTCAATTGCACAACTAAATAATGCAATAATGAAAAATATAGCAAAATTTCCAAAAGATATTGACTTAATTGTTGGTATTCCGAGAAGTGGAATGTTACCTGCTAATCTTTTAGCTTTATACATGAATAAACCTTATACAGATATAGAGTCATTTTTAGAAGGTAAAGTTTATGCATGTGGTTATCGTGGAAATTACATTAAAGAGAAAGGCGTAAAAAAAGTTCTAGTGATTGATGATAGTGTATCTAGTGGTGCTGCAATACAAAAAGCAAAAGAAAAACTAAAAGGACTTAATTATGAATTTCTTTTTGCGGCAGTTTATGTAAGAAGCTCAAGTAAGAATAAAGTAAATATTTTCTGTGAAGTTGTAGATGGTCTTCGTGTTTTTGAGTGGAATATGTTTCATCATAGAGCAATTTTATCTTCATCATGTTTAGACATTGATGGTGTATTATGCAGAGACCCAACACCAGAAGAAAACGATGATGGTGAAAAATATCATAAATTTTTATTGACAGCCGACCCTAAATTTATTCCATCAGTAAAAATAAAAACACTTATTTCTTGTAGATTAGAAAAATATAGAAATGAAACAATATTTTGGCTAAAGAAGCATGGAATAGAATATGAAAACTTAATAATGCTAAATTTACCAAATGCCCAAGAAAGACGAAAATGGAATAAATACGGCGATTATAAGGGAACAGAATATAAGAAATCTGGATATATATTTTTTATAGAAAGTTCTTTATCCGAAGCAAAAAGAATTAAAGAAATTTCTGGTAAGACCGTTTTTTGTGTAGAAACTATGTCACTTATATAAAATTCTTTACTATAAATTTCATTTAGGTTTTTCAAATCTTTGTTGTTTCTGCCATCTTGGTATTCTACAAGAACCGCCATTAATGGGTTTTATTTCGTCATGAAAGAAACCGGGATAATAGTTATAAAGACCAATAATCTTTATTTTATTTTTCTGACAAACTTTTGCATAAAATCCATCATCTTGATTATCTTTTATTTCATATTTAGAAAATTCTTGCTGGAAAGTTTTATAAGCAGATGGAGGATAAAGAGCAGCACAACCACAAGGATTGGGTGGTTTATTGAAAGATTTTACATGAGATATTATTGCATTCTTATTCTCTAGCCAGTGAGAATATAAATCTTCACAAAAATTCCAAACATATACCATATCATCATCAGCAGAAATAACAGGAACATCACGATACTTATCCATAGTGAACAAAACTTTCTTAAATGATTTATAATTTTTATAAACCCATAAAATTTCTATTAAATCATTTTCTACAAACAACATTAAATTATCAGGAAGTTCGGCTTCTTTTTTAGGAAATTCCTCTTCCGATAATACCAAGACGATATGAAAACCTGGGCACTGTTGAATAAGGCTGTATAATGTTTTACTTACTGTATTAATACGAGCCTTCCAACTTGTTAAACTAATTATTGCTTTTTCACCATTGTATTGTTTCATACGATATATTTATTTAAAATACTCTGGGTGGTCTTTTCTAAATTTTTGAACAGCGGCACTAAAATTAAATTTGTTATAAACAGATTTAAAGGCTACTGATTGGTCGCCATATTCCATATTTTCAACAACATTATATTTCATTCTTCTGCTTTTAGTTCCTTGTAAAGCTGCTCTTAACCCATTCCATTCATCATCATTTGTATATTGAAAATACTCCCCAAAATAATGAGAAGGAATGTCGGCTAAACTATTAGGTGGGAACAAACGAATAAATGAAACTCTTATTATATTATTACAAGGACCACACAAACCACCTAAAATCATATCAGGTGTTTCTTTATGGTCAGTCATAATTGCTTCTACTGCATATACTGAAACTAACTCATCATCATCTAATGTAATAATAGGAACATCAGGATATTTTTCCATAGTAGGGTCAAGTTTCTTTAATGCTTTCGTATTTTTATCAGTCCACAGAATTTCAAACTTTTCATCAAATGTAAGAAATTCAAGAACATCTGGTAATTTATAATATTCACCAAATTCTTCTTTTGAAAGGACCAAAACTACTTTGTAATTAAAGTTAGTTTTTTGATTTAATAAACGATAAAGAACTCTTGGTAATTTTGGGTCATTAATTCGGCCTTTCCAAGTAGTTAAACTCACAACACAATCTAATTTATCCATTTAACATCTCTTTAATAATTTGTCTTTTTTCAGGTGTATCTTCATTAACATTAAAGAACCATTTGATTCTATCTTCAGCACTAATATGAGAACTATTTACTGCCCACCCAGTATTTTTACATCTTTTTTCTACATATTCTTCAATGGTTTTAGTTCCATAATGTTTAATATATCCATTCTTAAATACAGGTGGAGCAACTTGACCTGCGGCTGGATTCTGTAATCTACCATCAGTACTTCTACAAATACCATTTTCCATTATAGCCGAATGAATAATATGTTTCAACATTGGTTTACCACATTTTATCAATGCTTTTACATAATAGTCTTCAGGAAAGTTTTGAGCATATTTTGTATTTATCGGACATGGTTCTTTAAATCTTTCTTGAACTGGTCTATTATCATAATGAACTAATCCATTATCACCATAATATAACCAATTAAACTTAATTACATCTGTATCGTCAAATTCTTTATGTTCTGCTAACCAATCAGGTATAGTCTTGTCATTCAAATATAGAAACTCGTCTATATCAAAAAATCCCATATAATCATAGTCCTTACTTAACTGGTCATAAGCCATTTTATAACAACCAAACTGATAACCATATTTCTTTAACTTATCAGGACCACGAACATCTATTAAACTAACATCTGTATACTGATTTCGTTTTACTAATTCTGCTAATGCGGTATTGCCTTCATCGTTATTGTCAAAAATATAAAAATGGTTTACACCTATCTTACGATAAGCATTAAACCATTCTTCTATATACAATTCTTCATTCTTGGCTATTGCCACTACTGCTATATTCATCTCACCAATCTCTTAAACAATGTTATATGTATAAACTAATAACTAAATGCGTCAGTCCATTCATCCATTACATCACTTGCCCATCTATCAAGTTTATCTGTAATGTCAATTTTACCTTGTTTGTCAATTCTTACATTTTGTGATAAATCGTTAAAGGTATCTTCAAAATTACCATAATTCAATGTAACTCTTAATATATCAGTTTCATGATTATATTCACATATAACAGTAACATCGTGAATACCATCACTCAAGGTATAAGCAACAGTATTTGGTGTAGTAGATTTAATTTGGTGGGCATCTTCTAACTCAAATATTCGTAGAAGAATTTCGCTTAAATTTTCTACTAAATTACTTATATTGACTTTTTCTACGAGATAGCCAGCAGTTTTTAAGTATGTAATGGATTCGTGTAAATTCATAAATTACCTATTAGCAAAATAATCTTCAATTTCTGCTAAATCGTTAGCAATAAGAACCCACTGGTCGCCCTTTCTTAAAGCCAATCCACCTTTAGATGTTTTTAAATATCGGTCAGCTTTACGAACACCCTTTGTTTTACAAGTAAATGTTGTTCTAAATTGACTATCACTGTATTCATCTACTACATCATAATTTCGTGAAAGAACATTGTAGATTTCTTTACTTGTTGTCCATATTAACCACCTTTTAAAGCATTTTACTTGTTTTTACAGTATAATCGTGTTTACAATTTTCATCACCCCATTTATGGGCTTCTAATATATCTCTAAAAACGGCATAATCTTCATCATTTTCCCCACCATCCATTACAACAATGTAAACCTTATTAGTAGGTACTTTTTCATTTCTTTTTTTAATTTGTGCTAATCTATCACCTATATTAACATTTGAACGAACTGGTATATCATATTCTACGAGAAATCCATTCTCTTTTAATACTTCTTTAGCTTCTTTTAATTCCATATTAACCACCTATTTTATATGCTTCTTCAGCAATTTCTTTAATGTGTTTTACACATTCTTCAACAGATTTGCCATTTTCAAAGTCTTCTTTCATTTGTTCCACAATGTCAACATAACATTCCCAACGGCAATAGCCTCTTAACTTTTCAAAAGATTCCCAGCGTTTAGTTGTTTTAAGCCAGTTGTTTAGTTCTTTCTTTACGGCAAGTTTATACTGCCACAATTCAAAATGTTTGTTGGATTCACAAATGTAGCCATTATCTTTTAATGTTTCTAATGCTTCAGTTAGTTCGGTAGATTCTTTAACTTGTTTTAATTGTTTTCCGCACATTGGGCAAAAGTTTACTTCAAAATCATCATCACCATATTCTTCAAAGCCAGTGTAATCTACACTTAAAGTAGTTCCTCTTTCATCTGACCATTTTGTCATATAGATGGCGAATTTACCACTATTCTTTCTATCACTGCCTTCACAAAATTTACACATACTATTTTACCTTATTGAAATAATCGTTTAGTTGTCTTAAATTATATCCAATAACTACAAATCCGAATTTACTGGTAGATAGTGTTAATCTCCAAGGATAAAGTCTACCTCTGTATTCAAAGAATCTGTTTTTAAATTCCAATGTATAGAATTTATTATCTTTGGTTACGATTTTATATGTTTTGTAGCCTTCTTCTGCTGGAACTTCTTTTGTTCCAAGTATTTCGTGCTTTTTATTGATTATATTTACAACATCACCGAGGTCATCTTTATAGTCATCATCGTATGCTTCTAAAATATAACCATTCTTGTTTAGGACTTCTTCTGCTTCTCTTAATTCCATTGTTTACCCCATTGTGGCTATGTTTCTAATATCTTCTAATGTAGCATCAGGATATTCTTCTTTAATTTCTTTGTAATCTTTAAATGATTCAAGTTTGCAGTATTTTCTAATGTATGCTTGTAATGATGGTTCAAATCCACATCCACCTTTACCAAATGTGAACCAGTGTCTTTTACCATTCAATGTAAATTCACATTCCCATCCATATAAAGTTTTCCATAATGGACTTCTAATACTTCTGTTTGCGTGAATGTCAATGTCTTTGGCATCTGGGAAATACTCTCTTTTTAACAAATCATATTCGTAGTCATACTTACTTGCTTCTGTAATAGTGGTTTTACTTGCTTTACGCAAATCTTCATTTAGTTCTACTTTATAACCATTATCATTCAAAATCTTTTTAGCTTCTGTCAAATTCATACTACTTTCCTATCTTTTTAAATAATGTTTTTAATCCTATCCAACCCAAAGAAATTAGACCACTAACAAGAAGGCCTATTAGTATGAACTTTACAAGTAAATATGGGTCAATCATTAGCATTTATAGTATTTATAGTATTTATAAAAAAAGACCAAATGAAAATTTGGTCTTTAATTTTAATCCCAGTATACCCAAAATCCGTAATTGGTTTCTTCCCAGGTATTTCCTAATCCATTTCTTACTTTGTATTTAGTTTTGCTTTCTGTTATTTTAAAACCCTCAGCTCGCAGTCGGTCTTTTACTCTATATGAAATTACACCATTAAATATCCAAGATTCATTATAATATAAAGATGTACTGCCAGTTTTTGCTTCCTTAGCAATCATTTTCTTTAACATTTTATAATGATATTCATCTTCTTTATCTTCTTTTTCTAATAGTTTCTTTAATCGTTTCTTTTGCTTTTCTTTGGTTTTATTTGAAACCATATTATGTGTATCTTTGGCTTTGAAGGTTAAATCTTCGGAAGGCCTAAATACAGCATATAAACCTACTAGCGAAAGTATAATAATTATAGCAATCGTTATAATCATATTAACTCAATAGGAATAGTACAGCAAAGAATATAGTTAAGAATGTAATCGGTATCATAGCCCCAACTACACCCCAGGGTAGCATTTCTTTTATTACTTTAATCATTTTTATCTCCTGTTAGAAATTCTTTTGGTGCTTCTTGATATACAGTATATTGTTCGCCATTATCACGGTCAATCTTATACATTGGTGTGTATAAATCCCAACCTTTTTCAGTCTTTCGCCAAACTCTATGGCACTCTTTTCTGTATGGCACAAAATCCTTGAAACCCCATTCATTATCTTTAAGATATTCGGTTTCATAAATGATATGCCCATTTTCGTCTTTAATAGCTGGTTTTAATTCAACAGGTCCTGTTTTATCCACTAAAACTTGCCTGCGACCAAAATTAGTGTGGTGTATTCTTACATTTGGTATATCAGGGTCAAACACCTGTTTCCATAATTCTTCAAATTGCTTTTGCCATTCATCAGCTGTCATAATTAATCATTAACCTTAATATACTGTAGATAAAGTGGATAATCGCCTTCACCATCATCCCAATCGGAATCTATTACTACTTTACCTTCATCATCAACTTTACGAATAAGGTATTTCAATACAGTTTCATAACTTTGGTCTTCACCAACTTCTTCGGCTACTTCTGGTGAAATCATAAACCATTCATTTTTATCAGGGTTCCAGCAATTTCGTTTGAAACATTTTGTCAAACACTTTAATTGCTTCGTCACGCTCTTGTCCAGCATAACGAATTTTAATTGTTGGATTGCCACCCCAATAATCAATTTCCGATATTACATAAGTTGCCATATTATTCTCCTTCAACCATTCTAACATGAATTTGAATTTTATCCGAACTTGTTTGGTCTAAATCCATAAATGGTTCACGATAGAACTTCATATTATCCAATACAGTCTTATAAACAACTTTCTGTAATTTGGTATCGTAGAAATTTATGGTTACTTTGAATGTTGTATCATCATCCAAATTATCAAAGTATTTGCTTACATAGAAATCTTGATATTCGTCAAAATACAAGTTCCTTTCAAATGTAACTCTCTTACATCTGATATTCAAATCAAATTCTGTTCTCTTTGTTTTCTTATTGTAAATTGAAACATTAAATAAATATGCTTTTGCTATATCTGGGATATTTCTCAAATTACCGAGAAAATACTGATTTCATTAAATTCTTTTTTACAGCCAAAATGGAGACTCCTTATAATTTATTCGTTGTAATTGTTTGTTAAATTCTTCTTCGTAAAAATCTTCAATTATTTGTAGTGTTATATCTTGATAAGTTTGTAATGCTACACTGTTAGTAAAATTCAATTTTTTATGGAGTGTATTTAGACCACGGGATAAATACTTCAAAAATGTGGCTTCTACAAAATCTTTATCGTCTGTATTGTAACGATTAGTCCAAGCCAATGTATCAGCTCTTGCATCGTCAATTATTTGTTGGCGAAATCTTGGTGATAATCCGAAATAATGCGTCTGCTACCTTATCTCTATACATTTATTTGTATATGTCCTCTAATGAAGTTGTTAATAATAAGAATAATAGTATTAGTCCACTAACTAGCATATAAGAACTTGCTATTAAACCCACTCTATCATACCAGTGGAATTTCTTGTCAAAATGAGCTGTGCCATAAACGGCACAAACAATCATTATAACCACACTAATTATACAACTAATTACTAAAAATGCTATCATAATCTCAAATATAAAAAATGATTGACGCAAGTCAACCATTTGGATTTATTTTTTATTTAATAATGAACTGATTATCTTTCGTTTCTCATTTGTATCTTCATTTATCGTGAAAAACAAATCAATCCATTTAGCAGCATTTCGTGGATGTTTATATTCAGCATCACTTGGTGTAATACATTTCTTTTGGATAAATTCTTCTACCGATTTAGTCATATAATGTTTCACATATCCATACTTGAAAAATGGTTGTGTATAAACATTACTTAACATATCTGTTATTTTACCATCTGTGGCTTTACAAATTCCATTTTCCAAATAAAAAGAATGGCAGTTTGACGAAATCATTTTCTTTCCACATTTCACCAAACATTTTATATGATAACTCTCAGGAAAGTCATGACGATAACAACATAATGGGTGGCAAGGAATTGTAAATCTTTCTTGAACAGGTTTTGGTTCGTATTTTAATTGTTCGTTATCACCATAGATTAACCAATTAAATTTGATTATATCAGTATCAGCAAATTCTGTATGTTCATTTAACCATTCAGGAATTGTTTTATCACACAAATACAAAAATTCGTCAATATCAAAAAATCCTATGTAATCAAACTGCGAAGAATACTTATCATACGCAAATTTGTAACACCCATGCTGGAAATCCATTTCTTCCAGTTTAGTTCTTCCACGAATATCTATCAATTCCACATCGTAAACATTTTTTAACAATTCTTGTAAATCATTATTGCCAACTTCATTGTTATCAAAAATGTAAAATTTTGAAACACCCAGTTTTCTGTAATAATCTAACCATTCTTCAATGTAAAATTCTTCATTTTTGGCTAATGCTACGATTGCGATATTCATAATCCTATTTATGTAAACAATTATTTACAAATATGGCTATTTTTTGTATTGACGAACTGACTAAAATTTGCTATATTATAAATGTAAACAATAAGGAAACATTTATGAACAAAAATATCATACCCATTCCCGAACATTGGAGAGAACATCGTTTGCTCTCCTTCGTGTATTGGTTCGCTCACTATGTAGCTGTTAATCTTGTTGCTATTAAACATTATCACAAGATTTTCCCATTCCACGATATTGAAAAGCCATTTAAACTGTTGATTGGTGTTCCATATACACAGGTCAAGAAAGAACACACATTGAAATCGCACCATATCACAGGAAAAACAGATGACCAGGTGAATTGGATTGAAGCAATTTGCGATTGGGAAGCAAGTGGCTACACAAAACCACATTCTTTGTTAAACGCAGCAGAAACATGTAAGAAATACCACCCGGATAAGTGGCATATCGTTGAACCATTGTTGAAAAAGGGAGGTTTGCTCAAATGAGTAAGCAAGTTCGTAAGAGATTTGGCGACCATTCTAAAAATAGAATTGAACAAGGTCAAAAGGCCTGGTCGCAGATGAAGAAAATCAAACACAGAAAGAAACGAGCATTTAACAAAGAAAAGTTAATGCAGGTTATTCAGGGTAGGTCGGAAGATGAATCATATTCCGAAATTAAGAAACATAATGGATGGATTGTAAGATAATTTTTACATTCTTTTTGTTGACAACTGTGTAATTTATTACTATATTATACTATGTAAACAATTAACAAAGAGGTAACAAATGGCAACAATCACTAGCGAAATCGTAACTGAGTATTTTTCCAAATTGAATCTGCGTAATGCTCCATTTACTATGTTTGACGAATTTGTAATCCCACAGTATTTGACCTCTAAGGATGCGAAGCGTTGGTTGGCAAAGATTGACAGAATTTCTATGACTCCGGTTGGAACACAGATGTTTGAACTGAGTTGGGGTGATTATTACAAGTTCACTATGAACCAGCTTATTAAGAAACATGACTAAAAATGAAATTAAAACATATCTAATTGACGCAGGATTTGAATTTGTTGAAAGAAATCAGGAATTTCTTTATGACTCATATTTCTTTGCGTCTTTTGAAGTGAATAATTCCATTATGTTATGTCCCGATAAAGCCGGTCAACACACACGATGGTTCTTAATTAAAGATATTGACGAAAATAAATTAGCAGATGAATGTGGCAAATTCTTTAACAGAGTTAAAGACCATAAAGAAAAATGTATGCTCATTGATTTACAAAGGGATTTTAAATGAGATTAACTAGGAAGAAACAAGACGAATACAAAACTCGGATTTTAACCGAATTGAAGAATGCCACAGGCGTGGATATGACAGAATATAGTCTGTTTTATCCAACACGAAAAGCCTGTGAAACTCTTCAGTTGAGTATTTACCCACACTCTTCAAAAATGTATGTGGAAGTTCGGAGAGCTGGCTATTTCAGTTATTATTATCCTGATGATTTGTTTTGTGAAATCCGGCACCAACCATATAAGATAATTTCTAGGAAACAATTTGATAATCTTATTAATAGTGCTTACAACCCGGAAGAAACTCTCCCATCTTTGGGTGAATGGAACACTTTAGTTCGTGAACAAATTCAACTGGAGCTGAAGAAAATTCAAAATCAAAAAGAACTCAATGAATTACAGTTGGAATTTGACGATAAAATTACATTGGGTGAAATTAGAAACGAATTTCCAGGTCTTTATGTTCGTTACAGAAAGACTAAGTTGACTTTCCACCAATGGGCAAATATAGAAAAGACCAGATATTGGACTGGACCAGTATTCACTATTAAGATTAAGCCAACTATGACGGATAGTTTGAGAATTGACAATTATGTTTACAACAAACGAATTTTTAACCAAAAACTTGACGAGGTAAATTACTAATGAATAAGATTTACACCAAGAAAACCGAAATTCTCCACACAGAAACTCGTATCATTGAGAATGTTGTGGTTAAGTTTAACATTATTCGTGTTAGGCGAAGTTGGTTGTGGGGATTTTTCCAGGTAGCAGCCAAATTGGTTGTTCCGAAGTATAACAGGAACGATGTTTCAGCAGATATTGAATGTAAATTTGATGCGGGTGTTAAGGCAGTCAAGTATGCCATTATGAATAAGCATTGGGATGAACTAACACAGCACGAAAATGACGATTGGGATTAAATGAACATTGAAACTGTAAGAGAAATCTGTAAAGAAAGTGGTCTGCCATTTGAATTTAATGGTTTTGAAATCGTTGTTAAGAGTGATTTGTTTAACAATGACTGGGACTATTTCTTTTGTTTGGAAAAAATGCGTCAACTTTCTGTTTTCTGCCTAATTAGACCTGGATTTAAAGATAGATACGAAACTGTTCACGATAATATACAATCATTTCGTTATCATATTGAAGGTGATGAAATTGTTGGTCTGACCGAAGAAACATTAAAGAAATATCTACAGTTGTTTCATAAAGATTTTATAGCAACATTGGAAAAACGAGCATTAAAAGAACTAGATAAGGATTTTGAATGACTTTCAATGAAGTTTTTAAAATATGTTTGGAATATCCCGGTCTTAACTTGGAGACTGATAGTATCAATCAGGTTAAAATCACATCACCACTCTTTTCTAATGGCTACGATTATTTTATGATGATTGTAGATACCAAAGATAGAATTGTGGTGTTCTATCCTAAAATTACTTATGAACATCGTGAAAATAACTATTACACAAATGATTATGACGATAATGGATCTGAGTTTCATTATAAAAGAAATGAAATTTTTGGATTGACCGAAAAGAGATTGAGAACATATCTTGACGAATTGAATCTAAATTTAAAGAGAGCAGTTGAAAAGAAAAACTTAAAAGATATAGAGAGGGATTTTAGATGACTTATATTGAAGCAGCTAGAATTTGTGAACGATACACTAATTTGAATTTTAAACACGATTTTAGTCAAATAAGTGTAGTAAATGAACAACTACAGGATGGTTATGATTTCTTTATTAGTAAACAGAGAAACACAGTCATGATTTATCCAACAGTTAAACCTGGTAGTGTTTTTAAAGGCTATTACACAGCCCATTTACCTAAATATAATTCCGATTTTGATTATGACCAGGAAACTGACGAAATTGTTGGATTGACGAAGGAAAAACTCCAAGAAATGTTATCACTATTGGAAAAGGGATTTAAAGTAGCACAAAACGATTTACTCGTAAAAGAAATAGAAGAGGATTTTGAATAATGAATCTTAAAGAATTTGAAGATTTAGCCAAGAAATATAATTGTTTGGTAATGACCGATTATGACTTGGATGGCACAAATTATTATCTTTATGCTCCAACTTTGGCTGACTATCGTCTTGCTACTTTCTATCCACAATTTCAAGCCACCGAAATGTACACAATTATTGATAAAAAACAATTTACAAAAATTGAAGACCTAGAATACGAATTAACTACCAAATTTAAATTGTTAAAACAAAAAAGATTTGAAAAGAAACTTAACGATTTAGAAAAGGATTTTGTATAATGGATAAAGAAAAATTAACATTGGGCGATTTTGCCGAACTCGGTAGAATGTTGAAATACATTGACCGACATGACGAAGAAGAAATCAGAGCCACTATCAAGCAAGAAGGTGAAAAAGAAGCAGAAACTGCTAAAAAGAATCTTGATTTGGCAGATGATTTGATTGAAGAAACAACTGGTGAAACTACTAGCACCGAAACACCGGAGAATAAAGAATGCGACAATACTTTGTAAAAAGAGAAATGTATAGACCTTGGAATTTTCGGTATCTCTCACCAAATGAAATTACCAAAGATTTATTCAAACTAGAACTGCGAGCCTTTTTTCCTGGGTGTAAATTCTTTGATAACGATGAAATCATCTATACTGTGGTTCAGTTCTATAATAAGAATTTGGATATGACCGGTGGATTTTACACAATTTATTTCATTAAAGAAACTGAAAAAGTTTGTGTACTAATGGGCAACATTACAGAAAAGAAATTTACATATTACACTGGTGAGTTTGCGGAAGAAGTTATACCGGAACATTTCGTGAATATGTTAAAAGATATTAACGAAAGCAGTTATATTTCCTACGATTTTGTGGGATAATGTAAACAAAATTTTACATATTTTACATATTTAATCCATTGACAAACAATGGATTTTTTGCTATATTGTACTTAACAATTAACCACACTAACAAAAGAGGTACAATTTATGCAGATGCTCAATGTTCTTATTCTCGTTTCTATCGGTCTCGCAATCGTCGGTTTCATTTATGATATTGTAGCAGATAAATGTAATGGAATGGAGGTCTTTGGATTTTTCGTTGGACTAACATTCTATATTCTCGCAGCCGTTTTTGGTGGAACTTGGGCACTCGCCATTGGTCTAATTTATGGGGTGGGTGGAAGATTCCTCTTCCTGGGTAAAGAAAGCAACTCTAAAACCCATCCAATTAAGTATCTCGTTTCATTCGTAATGGGTATTCTATTCATTATCGCAATTATCCGATTTGATAATGGTGGTGCTGTGGCACAGACGATTACAGATGGTGTTCTTTTGGTTAAGTAAAAAGGAGAAAAACTATGGATATTGAAAAGATGCGTAAACTCGCTTTTGGTTGTAATATCGGTGCCATTGGCTTTATTTCCGGTATGACAATATCTATGGCAATAGAAGGAAGACTCACTATCGCAGCTGGTGTAATCTTTCTGTTGCTAATTATAGCAAATGCTTTCGCAGCAAGAGGTCAGTGGTAATGCGAACAAAAGAAGATGTTTACAATCTCCTGAGAAAAATTGGGTTATCCGAAATTAACAGTGGTGGCGCAGTTTATAATCGCACCAATGTTAAAGACCCATATATCGGTTGTAATTCATTTTCTTATGACCAGCATAGAGCACTGATTTATATGGACTACTACACAAAAGATAATAAAATTCAGTTGAAATGGTATCACATTGACCTGGATGATTTTGAGAATGGTAGTCAGTGTATTGATGAACTCTATGATTTACTCACACAATTTAACAAATGGTTCGTTTATCTTGTAGATGCTACCAAAGAAAATGAAGAACAACGAATGAAAGAAGTCTACAAAGAATTTGAAGCATTAGAAGATTTTTACGAATAAAGGAACTAAACAAATGAAAAAGAAATACATTAAACCTGAAATGGAAATCATTGAATCTGGTGTACAGAATCAGTTGCTTGCTGGGTCTGGCGAAGATCCGTGGTGGAAAGAACCTGACCCACCTGAAGAAGGTTGTGAAAGTTCGTGGCATTGTGGTGGTTGGGGCAATTAATGTTTCTTGACGAATTAAAAGATATTCTTCTACCAATGGGGATGTATGTTGATAAGAGAGAAACTGGCGAGGGCTATGAGTATTTCTTTGAATTTCCAGCACCCTGGACTGGGTTGAATTTCTTCTTTCTTCGTTATGATGAACCAAATGGTTTATGCGAATTTTATCCACAATACAAAAATGTAAACAAATTCAAATATCATCATGACGATGATGAAAATGTATTGGAAGATATTAAGAACTCAGCTATCACCTTTAAAGTAGGTTATGAGAAACGATACAAACGATATAAAAAATCTCTAATAGAAAAAATGAAAATGAACATTAACGAGGACTTTGAATGAAATTTGCTTTGATTGGTAAAAACATTGGTTATTCTAAATCAAAAGAAATCTTCAATACTGATTTTAATTCTCAGTATGATGTTTTTGATATTGATGAAGATAAAATACCTGCGACCATTGACTATTTGAAGAAATATGGTTATACTGGTTTCAATGTTACTACACCATACAAAGAAATCATTTGTAAGTATATTGATAATGTTGAAATCGTTGGTTGTGGTGTAAATATCGTGAGAATTACTCCAAAGGGGAAAACCATAGGTTGTTCTAGGGATGGTTTTTCAATGAGATTAGCATTTGAAGATTGTGGTATTACAGATTTTCTTAAAACCGCTAAATCTGTTGCTATTCTTGGAAATGGAAGTGTGGTTCCTTCTATTTTATACGAATTATCTAACGAAGCATTTAAGAATGTAAAACATTTTACTTTATATGCTCGTAATCATCGTAATATGATGGGTGATAATCGTGTAAATAAGCAACCATTGAGCGAATTTAAGGTCAATAATCACGATGTTATCATTAATACCATTCCATTTAAGAGCGGGTTTGATATTGATTTTACTTGCGACCACCCATTTGTGTATTTTGATTTGAACTATGCCGACGATACTCTTATAAAGAAAGCCAAAGATTGCTTTAATTGTAAGATTGCGGAAAATGGTTACAAAATGCTTTGGTGGAACGCAAAATTTACTACTGAACTGGGGCAAAGATATGACACTTACAGAAGTAATTAACTATATTGCTGGTAAGCATAACAACATTGAAATCGTTAATGATAACGAATTTGATATTAATGGTGTTGTTTGTATGTTCAATGGATTAAAGATTTGTTTTGGTTATCCTAATCAAGAAGTAGTCTTTTATAAGAACATTGTTTTTAATCATACAGTATCTTCTAACTACAATGGCAATTTCAATAGTAGAGATTTAACCACAGATAAAATTGACACCTTGTACGAAATTTTTATGAATACATATCGTCAAGCCTGTTTGGATTTGAAAGAAATTAAATTGGATGAAAACCTTGAAGAAATAAAGAAGGATTTTGTATGATTGACCCTATTGTTGAATTAAAAATTTTGTTGCAGCATATCATTAATGATAAATTACCTCCACAACAAAAAGAATTAACAAAGTTGAGAATTAAAGAACTCATTATACAGCTAAATTTAGAAAATTTACAAAAGGATTTTAATGACTAAAACAGAATATAGAAATAAAGTAATTGATGCTGTAATGTATATCCACGAATGTTTCAAGGAAGAAGCCGTAGAAATGGTTTCACGAATGGAACATATCATTGATAACAATTACGCATGTGATTCTCAGGTTTTACCCATTACTGAAGATGACATTTACGATACCGCAAGGGAAATCGTTTATTATTCTTAAAAGAGGTTTTATGTTAGAAATTCAAGGAAAATATAACACAGCCAAAGTGTTCACAGAAAACATTGAGAATGAAGCATACACACAAATTCTTAATATGATGTGCCAAATTTGGGCGAAAGATATGAATGTGGCTATTATGCCAGATGTACACGCAGGTAAGGGTTGTACAGTTGGTACTACTATGACCATCAAAGACAAAATCGTTCCTAATCTCGTTGGGGTAGATATTGGTTGCGGTATGCTCGTTGCCAAAATCAAAACCAAGGGACATATTGAATTTGGGAAACTGGATAAGTTAATCAAAGAAAAGATTCCTAGTGGTAAGGAACACCGAAATGATAAGCATAGATTTGCCAAAGACTTTGAACAGTTTGATGATTTGATTGCTGATGTTCGTAGAGAAGAACTTAATTCCATTGGTTCACTTGGCGGAGGTAATCACTTCATTGAAATTGACAAGGACGATGAAGGAAATTTCTATGTTGTAATACATAGTGGTTCTCGTCATCTCGGTGTTGCCGTTTGTGAATACTGGCAGAATGTTGCTATTAAAGAATGTGAACAAAAGACACAAGAACGCGGCGCCATTGTTGCTAAATATCGTGAACAAGGTAAGACAGACAAAGAAATTGACGAATTGATGAAGGACTATGACCATTTCTCAGTTCCAAAAATTCTTTCTTATTTGAGTGGCGAAAGTTTCAATAACTATCTTCACGATATGGCTATTGTTCAAGAATTTGCTAATCAAAATCGTCAGGCTATGTTGGATGTAATTGTTAAGGGAATGGGTTGGAAAGTTCAAGAACAGTTCACTACCATTCACAATTACATTGACATTAAGAATATGATTTTGAGAAAGGGAAGTATCTCGGCACAAGAAGGTGAGAGAGTTATTATCCCAATGAATATGCGTGATGGTTCGTTAATTTGTATTGGAAAGGGAAATCCTGAATGGAACTACAGTGCTCCACATGGAGCAGGTAGACTTATGAGTAGAGCAGACGCAAAGAATAGCATTTCTATGAAAGATTATAAAGAAGCTATGAAGGGCATCTACACTACTTGTGTTTCCAGTGCTACAGTAGACGAATCACCAATGGCATACAAACCAATGGAAGAAATCATACAGAACATTGAACCAACTTGTTCTATTGAAAAAATCATTAAACCAGTATATAACTTTAAGGCTGCTTTTTAAAGGAGATACTAGAATGACAAAAACATATTATATCATTTCTTATAAAGTAAATGGTAAATCCGTCTATTGGGGCACTGCAAAAGAATTGTGTTATGTAGATGGCACTACTGATATATTTAAAGCACGATGGTATGAAAAACCAAAAGATGCCAAATCAACTATTACTTACTTGAAGGCAGAAGGTTATAAAGACATTCATTTGTTTGAATATACGGTAGAAGTAACTGTGAATAAGGAAATAGAATTGTAAGGAGAAATCACTATGAGTATTCTAAACAAACTAAAAGACATTCTTCACATTGAACACCACCCTTCCTTTACTACCAGAATTGTAAAGATGGAAAATGACGAATACCTTGTACAAATCTGGGACACTGACCCACTTCCGCTTTTTTACCATCACTATTGGCAAAATAGAGCCTGGCGTTTTAATCAAAAAGAAATTCGCTCAGTTTCTTTGGAAATTGCTTGTGAAGAAAAGAAAAAACTTGATGAACTCATTAATAATAAAGTTAATGGTGGTAAAATTAAAGAAGTAGTTGGGGTATAAATGAAATCACTAGAAGAATATCTCAAAGAAAATCATCCCGAAATCATAGACGAATACAATAAATATGCCAAAGAAGCAAAGATTGTAGATAAAGAAAAAGCAGAAAAGGAACGTGCGAACTATCGTTCCCAACACAGATTTTGGGATTTTGATTTTTCATATACTGTGAAAGAAAGTATCTACGATGAAGATGGAGAAGAAAAATATATCCCATTCAATTATGCTTTCAATTTATTTTCCGATGATGAATTGGCAGCTAAACTCGTTATCGTAAAACCAGGTGAAGAAGGCTATGAAAATAGCAAATCTTTAATTGAAATCATTAAAGATGTTGGTTTAACTCAGTCTTACATTAAGAAAGAATTTAAAAAATTCTTGTACAATGTGGATTACACTTCTTTGTGGATGTATGTGGATGATAGAGAAAAACACTTTGGTGATATTACTTGGGATGGTAAGTTCTATTGGGATAAATCTCATTACGAAGAAATTTGGAATGATTTAAAGAACTGCCGTTTCATTGAAAAAGAATTGGATGAAGATTTTTAATGATGACAATTTTAATTGACCAGATATTGATGCTCATAGAAACCGTTGGCTTTATAGCCGGGATAGCCATTATGGTTGGTATCGGTTATTTGCTCGGTTGTATAGTTTATGATAAATTCTACAATGACGAGGATGATGACGATGTATAAATCTAATCTCAAACATGACGAATATATACAACAACAGAATATCGTAAGAGAACTGTGTTATTCACTAGGTCTAAAAGAAGTAAAAAATGGCTATGAGATACAATTTTGGACTCCTGGTCATCCAAGAATTTTTGGTGAGTGTGTAAGATTGTTTGATTACAATTCTCATCCAACTGATAAAGTGGTATTCTTTTATGGTTTGAGTGAATATGATACTACTGACCACAGTTATTGTTTTCATAATAACTTAGCGGAAATTAAAAATCATTTTGGCATTGAATGTGAAAATAACCAGTTCAATTTTCCATTGAGTGAAAAAGATTTGGATAGTTTGACTAGAATTATCAAAGCAAATATAGAAGATGCCAAAAGAGTATCTCAATTACTTTTGTTTAAAGAAATATATAAGGATTTCAAATGAATCTAAAAGAAATAATAAAAGATAAAATTGGTGATATTGTGAATTCTCTGTTTGAAAGATTCATTGGTTGCCCAGATATTCACTCTATTCAAAAATACTTAAACAACCAGGGTTTGTTAGTTTATAATCATTACGATGCTTTTAATGACCAGGTTTATGATGTTTATTTTAATCTATCAAATCTTGATAATGTAACTTTTAAATGCGATGATATTAGTTGGGGTAGTTTAAATTCCAATTATATCAAAACATTCAAAAACCAACAATATCTTCATATTGGTAAGATAGATTGTAGTAATAATCAGGTCGCTTGTTATAAGTATCTAACTAAATTCACTATTGAAAACGATGATGGTAAGTATGTTTCACATTGTAAATGCAAAGCCACTTTAAGATTTAAAAATTTTACTGAACTTCTTTTTAATCAAATTGAAGAATTGAGAAATTTACCATTAAAATTAAAAGGGTATAGAGAACATAAACTATTAGACGATATTAACAAAGATTTCTAAAAAGAATAGCGGCTCATTGAGCCGCTTTTTTATTATTCTTCTACTGGGGTTTCTACCACAGGTTCTGTTTTCTTCTTTTTCTTTTTAGTGGTTGTTGTTTCATTCAAGATTGGAGCAGTTTCTTCTACTGTTGCTACTGTTTCAGGAATTACTGGTGCTTCTTCTTGAACTGGAGTTTCAGGAATGATTGGTTGTTCTTCTGCTTGTTTTGGAGCTGCTTTTGGTGCAGGAGCAGGAGCAGAACCATTCTTCTTTGATTTTCCGTAATAACTAGATTGTGGGAATCCTTGTAAGCCATGTGCCATAATTTTATACCTCTTAAAATGTTTGTTTTATTCTATTTATATTTGTTCGCAATTACAACCGCTTTCTTCCCACGCTGACAAATACATTTCTTCTGTATCAGGTAGTTTCTTACGATTTCTACGAAGCATTTCAATAAATTCTTGATATTCTCGCTCAAATTCTTCTAAACAATTACAAGCATTAGTTTGTGGTACAGTTTCTTGTTTAGGTGGTTGTGTATCTTTTTGTTTACATTCACAATCTTCTTTACATTTACATAAATTTACATTTATATTACCCTTAAATACAGTTGGTGTGGTGGCACTAAAATCTTCTATATCAAATCCACTCACAAACGCACTCAATTCTTCAAGTGCTGAAATCTCTGTGTTGAAAACATTGTATTTTGGGTATTGTAAATAATTTTTTACAATTTCTCTCACCAATGTTGGACTATAAACCGTTCCACTTGGTGGTGTTTGATAGTTTGGGTTCTGTAATTTGTATAATTCACTGTTCAAATAGTGGTCTAACCCACCACATGCCGAAGGAATCGCAGCACTTGGCTCGTAAGGACCAGCAAGGCGCTGGGTGTTATAGTCTATGCCATCATCCCATCTGGTCCAGGAACCACTAAAAGCTGAGAAGTACTTGACGGCACTGTATGTAACTAGCCCATTCTCCAAAACGGCAGGAGTTATGCTCATTTTTGAGCCATCCAAATCCGTTTTATCCATTGGATTGTAATAACTGTGAATCCTCGCCCTGGGTAGTCTTTTCATTCTTCTTGGCCTTTAATTCTTCTATGAACTTTTGATATTCTAATTCAAAACTGTCCATTTGAGCCTGTATATTTTCTTCTGTATCAGGCTTTTTGGGTAATACAGGTTTACGAATAATTGGTTTATTCTTTCTTATAAATCCACGATACTTTCTCATATTATACCTTGTATGTAAAATATGCGATTATCTTACCATCATTATATTCAATACCGTTTAATTTGAAACTCTTTAATGTTTTCAAATCTTCTACACTTTTTACACCACCCAATTCAATCTTCATTTGAACTAACTGGTATGACTGACCTGGTGTACTTTCGGCATCATCTATTACTGTAAATTTATTATCTTCTATTAGAACTTTTATCATATAGTATTTATTAACACTGGTCACGAAGGTCCCATCTACTATCACATTTCTTATACTGCTTTATGAATGTTTCATACCACTGTTCACAATCGTCCTTACTATCACAATTCAATGGTGGGTCATAGTAAACTCCACATTCATTTGTTTCTACACAAGTATTTCCATTGTACTTACAATTACAACAACAGTTTGCGTGTTCACCATCAAACTCATATTCTTCACCCATTCCAATAGGAACTCTACCAAAATAAATCATAATTGTTTTCCTTCTGTTGGTTTCTTAATTGTGTATGGAATACCTAATACTTCAAACATTTTCTTTGTTACTTGTAATTTCTCTGCTTCATAATGCCCAATTACTTTAATTCCACTACCAACTAACAATTTCTTTTCATAAAAGTATCTATCTTCAATGGTTAATCTATCGTGGATTATCTTTGCGGCTGCAGGATTCATTACAAATCCATTATACCAAGCAATTTCTTCATTTGTTGTTATAGGGCAAATTACTTTTGGTTCATCACCTTCTATTTGTTCTTCATACCAACCTTTGTTCTGCTTAAATTCTCTTTTCCACAATGCTCTTACGATTTCTTGAACTGGTGTGGTATTAGCAGCACCCTTTGTAT
>JAEEGK010009463.1_pt1 | contig 22755 bp, 21 predicted proteins | sample 8958771 | NCBI WGS metagenome assembly JAEEGK01 (sample SAMN16246547, study PRJNA631951) | gut metagenome | biome: gut microbiome; feature: rumen; material: SC-attached | host: Bos | place: Iran: Karaj | collected 2018-10 | reverse complement strand
GTAGAACGCATTCTCAAGGAAGCGGGATTCAAGAAGTATCGCTACCAAGTCGACGCCGTTGCTCAGGCGATGGCGCGTCTCGACGCCTATAACGGCGTAATTATTGCCGACGTTGTTGGTCTCGGGAAGTCCATCATCGGTGGACTTATCGGCGCGCTTCGATCCAAGCGCGGGCTTGTCATCTGTCCACCGGCGCTCGCGGGTACTCCTGACGGCGAATCTGGCGGATGGTACGAGTACATCTACAAGTTCAAGCTCCACGGCTGGGAGGTTTGGAGCCGCGGCAAACTCGACGCGCTCGTGGACAAGCTGAAGCACGATCCGGATTTCGACATGGTGATTGTCGACGAGGCTCACAACTTCCGCAATGAGGGTACGGAAGACTACGGACTTCTTGACGACATATGCTTCGGTCGCGAGGTCGTGCTGCTCACGGCAACGCCGTTCAATAACAGACCTGATGACTTGCTCGCACTTCTGCATCTATTTTCTCCTGGCAAGCAGAGTCCATTTATCGTTGGCGGTGATATCGACGAGCGGTTTCGCTTCTTTAAGCTTCGCTATCAGAATATCGTGAAGCTCAACAAGGCTATTGCACAGCGAGACAGCGAGCAGATTGCGAAGATTCTCCCTAAATGCGGTGTCGACGCCCTTATCTGCAATTGCGGGCATGACTTAGTAAAGGCGCGAGAGGTTGCAGCCAAGCTTTCTCAGAATCTCACACGCCAAATCCGCCAGGTCATGGAAAAAATCGTCGTGCGGCGAAACCGTCTTGACCTTGTAAGTGATCCAGACTGGAAGGACGAAATTAAGACTCTTTCCAAGGTGCAGAACCCCAAGGAGCAGTTCTTCGAGCTTAACGACGCGCAGGACGCGTTCTATGACAGTGTCATCGAAAAGTACTTTGGCGGAGACTGCGAATTCAAGGGCGCCATATATCATCCACAGGCCTACTTGAAGAACAAGGACGGAACCGACGAGGCACAGGAAAGCTTGTACAAGATGCTCCTGCACAAGCTAGTGCTTCGCTTCGAAAGTTCGTTCGGCGCATTCAAGATGTCGCTTCGGAACGTTCGTAAGGCGTTGGTGCTCTCGCTTGAGTTCATCGACCGCATGCACACATTCCTCTATAGCAAGAAGGCGATGGAGAGCATACTTGAGTTTGACGACGAAGTAGAAGCGATTGATGCGATGCTCAAAGCCATACGAGAGCAGCAGCAGAAATACGAGGAGAAAGGCGTCAAGATTAAGAACGCCATTTCCTACGACATGGAATCTCCTTCCTTCAACGGCAAGGCGTTCCGTGCGGACATTGAATCCGACATCCGGCTCCTTGACGAGCTGCTCGAGAAGGTGAACGAGCTGAATCTCGACACAAAAGACCCCAAGGCCGCTCGGCTTGTCAGGGCGCTTAAGGACATCTTTGACGAGAATCATCCCGAAATCCCGATCGAGTCGGATTCGCCCAAGCGCAAGGTCGTGGTGTTCTCGAGTTTCAAGGACACAGTGGATCATGTCGAGAAGTTTGTTGAAAAGGCGTTCCCGGGACGTGTGCTGGTCGTAAGTGGTTCGTCGTTCGGGCGCGAGATGGCGATCAAGGTTAAGAGCAACTTCGACGCTTCCTTTGAGCGCCAGGCGGATGACTACGACGTCTTGATCACGACCGACAAGCTTTCGGAAGGTTTCAACCTCAACCGTGCGGGACTCGTTGTTAACTACGACATACCCTGGAACCCAACGCGCGTCATACAGCGCGTCGGTCGAATTAACCGCATCGGCAAGAAGGTGTTTGAGAACCTCTATATCTTTAACTTCTTCCCGACAAAGAAGGGTTCAGGCGTCGTCGCAAACAGAGAGATCGCCGAGACGAAGATGTTCGCCATCCACAAAATACTTGGCGAGGATGCGCGCATATTCTCAATGGATGAGGAGCCAACGCCGTCAGGTCTTTACGACAAGCTCGCGCACCTTGACAATGACGAGCAGATAAGCCTGTTCACCGAGGCGAAGATCGAGTTCCGCAAGATACACAACTTCCTTTTGAAGAGCCACCCAGAGGTTCTGGAGCGTATATCGCGCTTTCCCAACAACGTCAAGACGGCGTGGGAAGGGCGTCCACATGGCGTTTATCAGTTCCGCAGACAGGGCCCGGGATTCTTCGCCTTGGTCAAGTGGGGCGACAGCGACCAGGTCGAAGAGGTTCAAGTCAAGGACGCGATACAGGGGATCGCTTGCGATTGGGGAACGCCGCGCACCGAGTTCACTCCTGAGTTCTGGCGCTATGCGACGCCTCCGCCTGATGGACCGAAGGGCATATACGAGGCACTTAAGCACTACAAGCCGCAAGCCATGCAGCAAAGCGTCGGCACGATGAGCGACGAGGTGCAAGCCGTACAGACGCTCGAAAAATGTGCGCCGCTCTTCTCGTCCCACCTTCGCCGCTTCGCGCGCGACGTGTCGGACGACATTCGCAGCTTTGGAACCCTGCCGCGCTACACGATTTCGCGCATCGCCCACGCCGGCAACGTGAAGATGCTCGAGGAAACTGCGGAATCTGTCAAGGCGATCTTGTCGGACATAGAGGCGATACGCGGCGCAAACTATCTCGACGAAGCGCGTCGACAGGTTGAGTCTGATGCAATAGTTGTCACTGTGGAGAAGAACTGATGAAGCTTGAAAAGACTTTGGTCGAGATGGTCGGCCATTTTACGCCAGCCCGGGCATCTGACTGGCTTCGTGTCCTCTTCTCGTCGTTTGAGACGGACGCCGAGCCAATAGCAGTCGACACCACGAAAAACGAAAGCGCATACTTCGCGGAGGCGCGTCGCCTTGGCTGGGTCGCGCGCCTGCCCGAGACCGACTCCGCAGAGGCGGCCAACAAGCCGCTTGTCGTTGTTGCCGTCAAGATGAAGGGCGATCTTACGGAGCGCACGAGCCGCCTTGTCCAGTTCGCGTTCGCCAAGAAGGTTGTTCAAAACGCCATCGCCCGTGGCGGTCGTGGCATACACGGACTGCCGACGCAAGGTCTCTTTTTCTTCTACGATGCGGATGGCTACTTCCGCATATCACTCGTTCATGGAGAGGCGGACGGTCGCAAGCTCAAGTATAATTCCGCGAAGCGCCAGAGCTTCTATGTTGATCCCACCGCCACAAACAATATCCTTCGCCGTCGGCTGGGCGAGCCAATTGCGACGTTTGCGGAACTCAAGAACGCCTTTTCCGTAGAACAGCTTACGAAGGAGTTTTACGGACGGCTATTTGAGTGGTACACGTGGGCGCTTGCTCCGCGCACAGGCGTCACGTTCCCCAATGATCTTGCGGACGAAAAAGACGACCGCAAATACAATCATGAAGCGATCATACGACTCATCACGCGCCTCATGTTCACCTGGTTCATCCGGCAGAAGATCCCGGCGCTGAAAGAGCTTTTTGAGCGTGACGGTCTTGATGAAATCCTGAAGGGGAATCGCGGCAAGGGTAAGTTCAATCCTGATTCGATGGAGGACGATAACTACTATCGTTGTATTCTCCAAAACCTATTCTTTGCGACGTTCAACTGCCCGCAATCAGGCAAGGGAAAACTTCTTCGCCGCTGGATAAACGTTGACCTCGATGAACGGGGCGACGGCAAGGGTCTCAGCGACGATTTCAATGTCACGACTGTCTATCGATACCGAAACGAGTTCAAGAACCCCGATGCGTTTCTTGAGAACATGCGCAGCGTTCCTTTCCTCAATTGCGCACTCTTCGACTGTCTCGACAAGGCGGAGCGCAAGCAGGATGGCGGCCGCAAACTTTACTTCGATGGTTTTTCGACTAAGATCAAACGCCAAGCCCATGTGCCCAACGGACTCTTCTTCAAGGAAGGGCAAGGACTGATCGACCTTTTCAATGGGTATGAGTTCACTATCGACGAGAACAGTGCAGACGATGCGGATGTCGCTCTCGACCCTGAACTTCTTGGGAAAGTGTTTGAGAACCTTTTGGGCGCATTCAATCCCGAGACTCAGGAAACGGCTCGTAAAGCGACCGGCAGTTTCTACACGCCGCGCGAGATCGTGGATTACATGGTCGAGGAATCGCTGAAGAACTACCTCAAGGGGAAACTCTTAGGTGCCAACGGGCAGTCAAATGATGGTGGGCAACTGTCCCCAATGTCTCAATCGTCCCCGAGGTCCCCGACCCCAGCCTCATCTCTCGACTCCAAGCTGGACGACCTTTTCGACAGGACTAAGGCGGCAGAGGGGGAGCGCACCATGTTCTCTCGCAAAGACGAAGAGACATTGCTTAATGCGCTCTACGATTGCAAGGTGCTTGATCCTGCGTGTGGCTCTGGCGCGTTTCCGATGGGTGTCTTGCATTGCATGGTTCGGCTGCTTGCACGTCTTGACCCTGATTCCATTTCCATACGCGAGCGCTTGATTGCCCGCTATCGTGCGGACAAGGATTCTGTCGATCCAGCAGAAACCGCGGCAGATAGGCGTGAACGTCTCGCTGAACTGGAGAAGTGTCTCGACGAAGGACAGCATTATCCTGACTACGCTCGCAAACTCTACCTGATTGAGAATTGCATCTACGGCGTTGACATCCAGCCTATCGCCACGCAGATATCCAAGCTTCGGTTCTTCATTTCGCTTTTGTGTGACCAGTTCCGCACATCCTTCAATGGCGAGGACGCCAATTACGGGCTTCTTGCACTTCCGAACCTTGAGGCGAAGTTTGTATGCGCCAATACGCTAATCTCGCTCCCCGAGACAAGCGGAGAGCTTGATTTGACGGCATCAGGAGTAATGGAGGCGCGGCAGCGGCTCAAGATTAACAGGCATCGCATCTTCGGCGCGCGTTCGACCGGCACAAAGGAAAAGTACAAGAAGCGTGATTTGGAAATCCGCGATGAGATACGTGATGCGGTTATTAGCGGCTTGGCGAAGCCAGACGAGTCGGTTATTGACGCATGTGAACGTCAGATCAAGGCGGCGAAGTTGCGTAGAGAGAAAGTGGCGGAGCCAAAATGGGAAGAGCGTGTCGTCAAAGTGCAAGCGGACTTGTTCTCGCCGTTTGAAGCACGAACCGAGCGTGTTGATGCCAATCGCCAGGAGCGCGATAATATTGATGCGGAGATTGCTTGGGCGGAGCAGCGGATTTGTGATGAACGCGCAAAGGCAGAACGGTCGAATGTGAGTGCTGCACAGGACTACGCCAAACTTGTCGCGGGCTGGGATCCATTCGACCAGAATGCTTCCTCGGAATTTTTTGATCCAGAATGGATGTTCAATGTCACGGATGGTTTTGATGTCGTTATTGGAAATCCGCCTTATGTGCTTATTAGCAAAGAAGAATACAAGCAGGAGTACGCCGACGGGTTTCATTATCAGAGCGGTAAAATTGATCTTTACAGATTGTTTATTGAAAAAGCGTTTGCGTCATTGTCAAAAAGAGGGAGTGGAGTTGTGTCATTCATAACGCCAAATACCTTTTTGACGATTCCAAGTTGTGTTGCGCTACGCAAATATATTATTGAAAGCAATTCGCTTAGACGTATTGTCAATTTTACTAGTGACGTGTTTGAAGGAGTAAGTGTAAATAGCGTGGTTTTCGTGGCCTTGGCCTCCTCGCCTAAGGACAACGATGAGATAGCAGTTTCTGCAAATGGCGATTGGGTGCATCAGTATGGAATTCGACTTTGTGATTGTGCCAGTAATGGGTATGCAATTAAAATCTTTGCGAGTTCTAGCACAGCTTGTATTATAGAGAAGATGCGTCAGTATCCTTCATTCGCGGAATGGGGTGCAGAGGTTTGCCTTGGAGTGCAGCCCTATCATAACAGCATCCATTCCAAGAAACAAATGGAGGCTCGCTTCCTTCATGCTGATCATCAAAAGACCAAGGAATACTTACAAGAGCTTAGTGGAAGAGACATACCAAGATATGGTGTGCCGACGGGGCGTGGAATTTGGTTGAACTATGCAGCTGAGTTGTACATGAAACCAGATATGCGTTTTTTCTCTGGTAAGCGTATTGTACTGAGAGAAATACCTTCGGAGACGCTTATTGCTACGCTCGCAAAAGACAAATTGCTTGTTAATAAATCTTGCTATATCATACGCCTAAAAGATGTTGGGCTCTATTCGTATCTTTTGGGAGTCATTAATTCGAGAGCGATTGGCTTTTGGGTTGCAAATGAAGGTGACAAAGCAAATCAGAATTTGTTTCCGAGGATTACAATGGCAACAATTAAACGATTGCCAATCCCAAGCCCATATATGAGCAATGGGAAGTCGGATGGCGTTGCCGCCATTCAATCTCGGATTGCGTCACTTGTTGAGAAGGTGTTGGGGGCAAAGGAAAAAGATTCCAATGCAGACACTTCTGCACTGGAATTAGAGATCGACAAACTCGTTTACAGACTCTACGGCTTGACTGACGATGAGATTGCGATTGTGGAAGGAAGGGACAAAGCCGCACAAGAGCCGCAGAGCGACTCTGCCAGCCGCCCCGCCGCCTCTTCCCGCAGACGCAGGCAAGCGACCACCCCACCCACGCCAGCGCCAACCGACGACGAGGTGCTGGAGTAGGAGAAGAAAATTTGGTATAATATGAGAAACAAGAAAGGAAGCCCCCATGCTCATTCAATTGACAATTTCAAACTTCAAGTCTGTTCGAGATGAACAGACGATAGATTTCTACGCGCCTTTTAAGCGAGATGAAAGAGCGGAGAATACTTTCCCTTTCCCTGAGTCAAAAATGAGGGTTCTGCGTGCTGTTGGATTCTACGGGCCGAATGCGGCGGGGAAAAGTACCGTGTTTGAGGCGCTTGGAGCAATAATCGAAATGATAATTGACGATGGATTCAAGCCCGAAAAGCATATACCCTACTACAATCCTTATCGATTTGACCCTGCGTTACGTTCAAGTCCTACTTCGTTTGCACTTGAATTCGCACTGCCAGTAGAGGGCATATTGCCATATCGCCGCTTTGTGTATGAAGTGTCATTCGATAAAACATCTTTCCTAAAGGAGAAGCTTTCAGCCTACCAATTGACTGGGCGGTCTATTACATTGTTTTTACGGAAACCCAAGGACACGTACAAGTCGATAAGGCTCCATGCGAAGCTTTTATCAGAGGGGAAGCGGATTTCATTTTTCCGCAATCAATCATATCTCTCTGCGGCATGGAAGGCAGCTGACGCGCCAGAGACATTGAGGATACTCGCGTCGTACTTGTGTGGAGAGTTTCGCCTTTCCAAATACAAAAAGTTGCCAGGTATACGCTCGCTTGATCGTGACAAGATAGCTTCAGCATTGTTGCCGTATGCAGATTTTGGCATCAAGAAGGTTATTGCCAAAAAGCGAAGTATCGATCCGGAACGCATTGCTGCCATGCAAAAGTATTTGTCAAAAGACGAGTTTGAGGCTGCGCTTGCAAGTATGAAGAAACGCAACGATGCACCTGAGTATGTGTTTAGCCACTCGGATGACAATGATGATAAGAGCTTGATAAAACTAGAGGAAGAGTCGGATGGCACTCAGGCATTTTTCAGCATATTGCCAAGGGTGATAGATAATCTTGACAATGGTTTTACGATGTTAGATGATGAAATCGATACGTCAATGCATCCTTTTTTGGCGGAATTCATAATCCGATTGTTTAATGACCCAGAAGTAAATGTAAACAACGCGCAGTTACTGTTTTCCACTCATAATCTGGCTTTGTTGTCAGAATCGCTCCTGCGCAAGGATCAAATCTGGTTTGCAGAGAAACGTAACGGAGCATCTGAGTATTTCTCGTTACAAGATTTTGACGATAAAAATGTTACTCCTTCAAGTCCGTTTGCCAGTTGGTATTCTGAAGGTCGATTTGGGGGCATCCCGCGTATAGACTATGATGGCTTTGTAAAGGCTATCAAGCGGCTTAGGAAGGAGGCGGAAAATGCCTAAGAAGCGACATGCAAAACGGTCTCTTCGTCCTGTGTTTTACATCTTTTGCGAAGGAGAAAAGACGGAGCCATATTATCTTGAGCACTATATACGGCGGCATTGTGCCGGATTTCGGTCGGTGCAGGTCAATCGGATTAAGTTAGATGACATTGTCAAAATTCCAAAGACAAATAGGACTGATCCCAATTCACTTGTTGGTTTGGCAATAAAGCAAAAGAGCAAATCTCCTTCTCCTGACAAAGATCAATATTGGTGTGCTTATGATCGAGAGGCCGAGAATGTTGTTCACGAGTCAATCCACATCAAGGCGTTTAATGCTGCATCAGAAAATGGAATTGAAGTTGCATTTTCAAATGTCTGTTTTGAGGTTTGGCTTTTGCTTCATAAGCAAGATGGATGTGCTCCGTATGTTTCGTGCGATGACCTTTTAAAGCGGAGTGCGTTAACGCGTTATTTCCCAGGATATACAAAAGGCTGTCGTAGAGAGTTCGAGAGCGGCGATATTGCGAATGCGCGCATGCGAGCTGTTAAAATGAACGCGCGAACATGCAATGTTAAGGTTCAGGAGTTGCCAACTAAAATTGATCCGTGTAGATTAGTTAATTTGAATCCGTACACCAATTTCTATCGATTGTTAGACGCGATAGATGTGTTTCTAGAATGTCAGAGATAAACATATGCAATTTGTTGATAAAGAGGTGAGTACGAAGGATTAATTATGAGTACATTGAAAATCAGTCAGCATTCCGACGTTCCGGCGGCACTCGACCTTGTGAAAGAAGAGGTTGAGAAGGAATCAAAGCGCATCTTCTCCGCAGGTGGTGATGCGCTAAAGGCAGGCAATATCAAACCCGCGAAAGAGGCGATAGCATACGCCGAGAAACTTGCCGACTTCGTGAAGAAGATCCAGAAGCTTGGCGAGGAATGGAAGAAGCTCGAGGCGAAGATCGACGCCGCCGCACCCGAGGTGAAAGAGATCGTCTTGCCCACAAAGCCGCAGAAGGGGCACAAGACCGGGTATAAGCGAAATGTGACACATGTTTCGGCAAAGACCAATTTTACGGTCAAACTTCCAGATGGAAAGGTCATTACAGATTCAAAAGCCTTTTGGGTAATGGCAAAGGCGATTGAGGCGATGGGTGCGGATAAGGTTGCTGCGCTAGGTGTCCTGTGCGGCGGCGAACCACTTGTGACCAAGGATAAGTCTCTCCTTAAGAAGCACCCCTCGGCAATCGTAGAAATATCTGGTGGTTGGTTTGTAAAGACGCATTCCGGCACGGCAGCCAAAATCCGCTACGTGAAACAAATCGCCAAGGCCCTAAAGGTTAAACTTGTAGTGACTAACGTTTAATGCGCACACTATTTCCCATCATCAACTACGACATCAAGTACCGCATTGGCGACAAGCTCAACGACGCATGATTGAAAGGACATACAGTAATGGAAAGCATTTCCGAGGGTAACCCTACAAGCGCTACAATGGTCGCTCAGTCACAATCGCCTCAACCCCCTTTCGTCTATTATGAAGATGTTTTCCGTCTCCAATCGAACGGAAGTCTCAATGGACAGGATGTTGATATTTCCGGCGAAACGTCTGTCGATGAAAAGAAGCGAAAGAGGTTGTCCAGCTTCTTTGAGGAAAATTCATTTCGGCACATTCTTGTTTTGTCTGGGGCCGGGACTTCAATCGCCGCAGGGGGGAAAACACGTGAAGGACTGTGGGTGTCATGCGAAAATGAAATCAAAGCAGTAGTCAAGGCGGCTGGAAAGTATTCCCTTCAGGGCGAAGAGACTAAAGATATCGAAATGTTTCTATCCTATGCGGAACGATTATGCTCTATCTTGGAAGACGACAACCTTAATAATGCAGTCGCAGTTCTGAAAAAAGCAATACTAGGTTATTGCAGTCTCACGAATAAGGAAATCAACGATCACGCTAACCTTTTGCGTAAACTGACGGCCAGAAAACCAGGATTGCCGCGTGTTGAAGTTTTTACGACAAACTATGATACACTTTTTGAACAGGCCGCGCGAGAAAGTGGTTTTGTCGTTATTGATGGTTTCTCTTTTTCGTTGCCTCGGACATTCTCTGGCAGGAATTTTGATTTAGACATTGTTAATCGTGAGCGGACTCGTCTCAAAGGGGAAGAAAATTTTATTCCCAATGTTCTTCATTTGCTAAAGTTGCACGGGTCAATTGATTGGTTTCGTGACTCAGAAGGTGTCATTGAACAACGAACTGGGAATGTGTCTGAAGAGCCATTGATCATATATCCGTCATCAGAAAAGTACGCGACCTCGTATGATCAGCCATATTTCGAAATGATGTCTCGCTTTCAAACCGCATTACGGAGAGACAATACACTCCTAATTGTCCTTGGTTTCGGATTCGCTGACAAACACATTAACAATGCAATTATTGAAGCAGTTAGGCAAAATCCTGGGTTTCATCTTTTAATTTCTGACTATGGACATCCGTCAAAGGGGATTGATTTTGAAAAATACTTAAACCTGTTTAGACAGGTAGGCGGAAATATTTCCATTGTCTATGCTTCGTTTCACGATTTTGTGGAGGCATTACCTATGAATAGGTCCTATTCCGTCCAGCCATTTGATCAAACATATCCTGTTCCGGGAGGGAGTAATGAACATGGGACCCTTTGATTCAAGTAGATTTCTTGGGTACGTTAGTGCGGTTTCTCCAAGAGGAATTCAAATACACTTCCCTTCGGCCTCTCTGCTTTCCCGTTTTCGTCATGAAGGAATTCAATATCCCGGTGGGAATGTGGGTGAGTTCATTGTCCTTGAGGGTGAGAATTATGGTTTTGTGGCTCGAATCCTTTCGCTTGAACTTCCTGACAGTGAGAGAAAAGTGTTGTCAGAAAAAGCCGTTAGAGAGGAAAATTCATCCTTTCACCCCATTGCAAATGCCGAACTGGCTTTCTCGTTCTCAATGACTAGTCCAGAAGACATGGAGCGGACTATTTCGCGTTTCCCTGAAATTGGTGCAAAAGTATATTCCTGCCCGATATCTTTTTTGCAAAACATTATGTCAAGTTCAAATAAATACCTCAATGAAACAATGTGCGCTTCATTGGGGAGAATTGCTTCCAATGGTATGGAATGTTCCATCTCGTTGGATGCGGTTTTTGGCCGCCATTGCGCAGTTGTTGGTACTACTGGCAGCGGTAAAAGTTGGACAGTTTCACGGCTAATTGAGGCATTGGTTTCTAAAACACGAAACAAAGTCATCATCCTTGATCCTACCGGCGAGTATTCTTCGCTGGATGAAAACAACAGAGTAAAATCTTATACGATTGGTGTTGATTGCCATTTTCCTTATGAGAGTCTTTTCATATCTGATCTTTTCTATTTGCTTAGACCAACAGCACAGTCTCAACGACCTATATTAATGGAGGCCATAAGATCATTAAAGACGGTGAGAATAGCTAGCGATAGCGACATTTCAAAAATACAGTCGGAGGTTGAGAAAGAATGTCTTGAAAAGTTGCAACCACAAATTGAGAAAGGGTGTCTTAAGAAACATCAATTTGAAAAGGCTGAGATTGAGAACTTTCAGTTCATTCACCAAAACGAACTTGATGGGGCGTTCTGTTCTTTTGATTTCTCATGTTTGATTCGACAAATTAAGAATGAATGCGTCAAGTCACAATATGATCCCAAGAAATGGGATACTTTTGATCCTAAGATGTATGATTATCAAACCTCTTTGATTTTCCGAGTGCGCACTTTAATGACGACGCAAGACTTTAACTCTGTCTTTCAGTTTGCAAAAGTAGATTCTAAAACATCAAATCCAATACCTCAAATCATTGATTCATTTTTGACAGCAACAGATGCAGATATTCTTCGCTTTGACTTCTCGCAGATATCTGCATCTTTCAATGTTAGAGAACTTGTTGCCAACATCATCGCAAAGAAACTTTATTCAGATGCTAAGGCAGGGATGTTCAAGGAGTGCCCGGTTTTAATGTTTCTTGACGAAGCGCATCTCTTCTTGAACAAGAATCTTTTTGATGCCGATCAAACCATTATCCCGCTTGATGCTTTTGATTTAATTGCGAAGGAGTGCCGTAAATTTGGCTTGTTCTTGTGTATTTCTACACAAATGCCAAGAGACATTCCTGTTGGGACTTTGAGTCAAATGGGAACATTTGTTGTACATCGTTTGATTAATGAACAGGACAGAAAGGTCGTTGAGACTGCATGTTCTTCGGCATCACATACGTCATTGTCCTATTTGCCTGTACTAGGACCTGGCGAGGCACTTCTTTCAGGCATGGATTTCCCTATCCCCTTGTTAATCAAAATTGATAAGCCAACTTTGCCGCCAAAATCTGAAACGCCTAGACTTCTTCAGCGCTTAGAAGAACACGGAAAAACAAATTCGCAACCTAAAAATGAATCTTGAAGATTCGACATAATACGGAGAAGATCAATGTCTTGTAATGATTTGAAAAATATTGTTGACGTAGCAAAGGCCATGGGCGGTTTTGAAACCATTGCAGGTTGGATCGGAAGCGACACCAATGCCTTGTTCGGGATATTGTCCTCACGGGTAAGAAAACGTTGCGGCTGCTGGTTCGTAAACAGTTTGGAGGAGTACCATGATCGAACGTAAATGGAAACCGGAAAACCACAAACTGGAAGATGCGTTCTTCCCGGTGGAACTTTGCGATTTGAAGTTCGTCTATCCGGCGGAGACGGATCTCTTTGGCAAGGTTGTCCGTACGAAAGATGTACTGGCGAAGGGACACAAGGCGGTCGTGGATATCGACAAGTGCCATGTGTTTGCGACGGTCACAGACAAATATAAGCTTGTCACGAATGAAGATGCCTACAAGTGGGCTGAGCCAGTCGTCGGAGCCGTGTTCAATCGCTCGCAACTTAAAGACTTTTCCTGTTTCAATGTTCGCATGACGGCGACGCGTTCAAGTTGTTGCATAGACCTTATCCGCAAGTTGGAAGGTGGGAATGTCGTTAGCTTCCAGCCGTTCAAAGCTGACGACCCTTGGACGGCGTTCATCCGCATCATCAACAGCTACAACAAGACCGCTTGTCTCAAGTACCAGCTTGGATTCTGTCGCTGGATTTGCCAGAACGGCATGATCTTCGAGTCGAGGAGCGTGGATTTCGTTTTCACGCATACGAAGGGGATTGTCAGCGAGGCGCGTATTCGCCAGCAACTCGCTGCGGCGGCTCGGGAGCGCATCGGTGAGATTCGGTCTCTTGAGGATCAGTTCATTGCAAAACTCCAGAACTTGAGGAAACATGCCGTTCCGCAGAACGTCATGTTGGCTCTTGCCTGCAAGGTGTTCAATCTGCATCTTACGCGCGATGAGGCCGAGAAGATGTCTAACGCCGAGCGGAAAAAGGCCGTGGCGTTCGTGAAGAAGATCAAGGATGACACAAAGGAATACTATGGTCAGTTTGGCGCAAACGCTTACGCGGCAATGAACGTGTTGACGGACTTTGCGTCTTATCCTAAAGGGTTGAGAGGCATGAATACTGTGCCAGTTTTACAGGCAAAGGCGGGGGCGTGGATAGATGAGTTTGTAGAAGCGAGCGCAAAGCCGGGATTCAACATGACCAACTATCTCGGCACTGATGCCATCGAGGCGGCAACGTGGTATGATTCACTCACGGCGGCATAGAAGATTTAGATGTTGTGAGTGCAGTGCCGAAAAAGAATCTTGTATGTGAAAGGGGAGAATAACTATGGCTGATTCGTTAAAACAGGCAGAGGACATTCTAACGTCTCAGGAGCTCCAGGAGTTGATTTCTCTCGGACAGTTGAGCCCGTCGTCTCGTTCGTCAGATGATAGAGGGACAGACCCCATTGGTGGAGTAGAAATGGTGGAGTAGAGAAAGTGGCGATGACGCAGAGAGAAAACATGATCGAGACATTCTGGAGCAAATACAGCTTGCACTAAAAAGAGGAACGCGCATGGATTCAGACAAGTTCAAGAATGATCTGATGATTGGCGAGACGTCGTCAATTGAATTCAAGCGGTTCGAAATGGCATGTCTTGTGGTAAAACATCCAGTAAAGGTGCGGTATGACACTTGAAGAACCTAAGAAACAGATTGCCGACGATGAGAGTGAGATGATGGAGGTGAAACATGCGTAGCAAAAAGAAAAATGACTTTGAAGTCCTGGTCGGGCGTATTCAGGCGACGTCGGATGCGTTGCAGCAGGATGCGCTCGTGGTCATCAACCGCAGCGTGACGGCGCGGGCGTGGCTCACGGGCTACTACATCGTCGAGTACGAGCAGCATGGCGCAGACCGCGCTAAATATGGCGAAGGGCTGTTGAAGAAACTGGCGGCAAGACTGCACAGCGACAATTTCGCCTTGCCGAGTTTGAAGAATTATCGCGCCTTCTACAAGGTTTACCCTGAAGTGGGTATTGAAGTCGCGGCCTATTTGCGGGAGAGGTTTGGAAAAGGCTACACGGCGTGTAGCCTTTTGGCGGACGCGCCGACTTTGGCGCTACAGGACAAAAGCTACGACGATTCGTATGAGCGTGTCGATCTTGTGTTCTATCACCGAATCCTGAAATGCCATGTATTGATTGAATTAAAGGCCAAGAAGCTTAATCATGCGGATGTGTCTCAGCTTGGCGTGTATATGGGCTACTATCGTAAGCACGTGATGCAACCCGACGACAATCCGCCCGTTGGGATATTGCTCTGCACGGAAGTCGGTGGCGAAACGATGGAGTATGTGAATGCCTTTATCGATCCGAGACTTTTCGTCTCGAAATATCAGTTGCAGTTGCCGAAGAGAGCGGAGATGACAGAGTTTCTCAAGAAAGAGAACAAGGCAAATACCACCGCGCAGACGCAGATGAAGCAGAGAAGGCGAGGACGAGGTTGAACAAATGGCGATGCCAAAGAGAGACGAAATGCTGAGGGCGCGAGGTGTGGTATAATTTCAGTGCGAGCTAAAGGAGGTCTTATGAGAAAAAGAGAAACGAGAAAAGCAATGACAAGCAGCCCTCGGTACACTTTGAGCGACAAGATGATTTCGCTTGTCGCCGAGATAACCGAGATTGCCACGCACCTTGAAATGAGGGAAAGCGCGATTGATCCGCTTCTGCGAAAGAAGAATAGGCTTAAAACCATTCATTCGTCGCTTGCCATCGAGCAGAACACGTTGACGCTGAAGCAAGTGACCGACATCATCGACGGCAAGCGAGTGTTCGGACCGCCAAAGGAAATCGAGGAAGTGAAGAATGCGAAGTCCGCATACGCAATCCTTGAAAAGATAGACCCGTATTCCATGAACGATTTGCTGAAGGTTCATGGCCTCATGGTCGGCGGCCTGACTGCGCAAGCGGGACGGTTCAGGACGGTTGGAGTCGGCGTGTATTCGGGAAAGAAGCTTGTCCATGCCGGACTTCCCCACAAGTTGGTACCTGCGAGGGTTAAGGAGCTGTTGTTATGGGTGAAGGATTCGGGCTCGCACCCGCTGATTGCCAGCTGTGTGTTCCATTATTGCCTTGAATACATCCATCCGTTCACCGACGGCAACGGACGTATGGGAAGATATTGGCAAACGGCTCTTCTTGCGTCGTGGAGACCGCAGATGGCCTGGGTGCCGGTCGAGGAAATCGTCCGCGACAGGCAAGACGCCTATTATCGGGCGATATCCAATGCGGACAGGACTGGCGACGCCCGCTTGTTCATCGAGTTCATGCTAACGGCCTTGCGCGATGCGCTGGTGGTGGTGAAGAAGAGTGTGGGAAAAGGTGTGGTAAAAAGTGTGGTAAAGATTCTGGAGCTTCTCAAGGAGTTTCCCGAGATAACGCGCGAAAGGCTTGCGTCGGAAGTGGGGCTGTCGATAAGAGGCGTGGAGAAGAACCTCGCACAACTCAAGTCTGCGGGCAAGATTCGTAGAATTGGCGGCCGCAAGGGTGGACGTTGGGAGGTCGTGAACGGTGGCGGGAAGTAGTGGCGGATGATTAGAGCCGGCTACCACCGGATTTATATAAATGCGGGGGTAGATGAAAGGTGTGTTATAATATCAGTGCTCGCTGAAGGAGCGGATATGCCAACGGGAAATGCAAAGTCAAGATGCGCATGGGAGGCGGTGAACGCGCCTGCCATGCGGCGTCTGCGTGCAATGCGCCGTGGCTGTGGTAACGGAGACAGAAATCTGAGAACAGGAGGAGCAGATGACAAGTGAAGAATTAGAGAACATTGTGAGTAGGCATGAGATGCAACGGCTCGAGCTGAAGGAGTCGTTTGGTGCGGAGTGCATCGAGACGGCTTGTGCCTTCACCAATTCACAGGGCGGCTTCATCCTCATCGGCGTCGATAACGACGGCAACCCGTCGAAGCATCAACTTCGCTTCGAGGGATTGCGCGACTATGAGAACAAAATCTCCACGGCCACGGAACCATCTGTTGCCGTCGATGCCGAGAGGGTTGGATTTCGAGGACGCGAGGTTGTTGTCCTCAAGGTGTCGGAGAATCCCCTCAAACCAGTCGCCTACAAGGGACGCTGCTATATCCGAAAGGGCAGCGTGAACCACCAGATGACGCCGGCGGAGATTGCCGAGTGTCATTTGAAGTCAACAGGCGCGAGCATGGATGCGGTATTCATGCCGGGCGTGACGAAGGACGATCTGAGCATGGATACCGTGCGCAAGTACATGCGCCGGTCTGTCGAGAAAAGGAGGCGCGCATATTCTGAGGATGATGATCCTTGGGATGTCTTGCTGAAGTTGGAATGGGTAAAATCGGAAACAGAGATCACCCGCGCCGCCTATCTCTTGTTCGCAAAAGATGTTCAGCGGAAGTTTTCGCAGGCGATTGTGCATTCCGGCGCCTTTCGTGCCGATGGTGCGCTGATTGTTGATTCACGGGACTCGAAGGGGAACATCCAAGACCAAATTGACGATGCGATGGCGTTCATCCAGAAGAACATCCATTGTGCGCTCGTCATCACTCCTGGTAAGGTCGATCACGATCCTGTCTGGGATTATCCGCTTGAGGCACTTCGCGAGACACTTGCAAATGAGATCTGCCACCGCGACTACGGGGTACCGTATGACATACAGGTGAAAGTATTTGAAGATTCCCTGCGGATTTCAAGTCCGGGGCAATTGCCATTCGACATGCCGATGGAATTTCTCATGGATTCTACGCATCCGTCTCGGCCGCGAAACAAGATAATCGCGCAAGCGTTCTTCGACATGGGCATCATTGAGCGGTATGGTAGCGGAATCAAGCGTATAAAGAAAGAGTGTGACAAGAACGGTAATCCATATCCTGAATGGAGCGATATATACGGAGAGTTCGCAACGACATATCGTCCTCGGGTTGCAAACGGCGGAAGCCAGAAGGGAAATAGTCCTAGTGAGGGTCTGAACGCTCAAAGCGCAGACGATGCGCTTAAGAATGCGCTTAAGAATGCGCTTAAAGGATTTGGCAAGAGCAGCGGGGATGATATTGTGGCAAAAATAATACAGGTTTATGGGGAAATCGCAAAGAACCCCAGTGTTTCTTTAAGCGCAATTGCGCAAGAGCTAGGACTTTCAGATCGGACAGTTGATGAGTATGTTGTCATATTGAAGAATGCTGGTGCGTTGCGCCGGAAGGATGGTAAGAGGTTTGGCACATGGGAGATTTTGATGTGATATAGAGCCGACTGTCGTGGTGCGGTTCGAGGACATTGACGCCTGGTTAATGCAACGGCAGTTGGTTGATCTGTTAAATATGGCAAGACAGAATATAATGCAGCACACAATGGTGATTTATGGCTCTGGAGAACTGGGCCGAAGTCGAACTGTCAAGAAATATTTGACAGTTCAAACCGAGGGTACAAGTGACGCGCGCAATGCGAAGATATTCAACATCTTTTCCCTTGTTAAGATTGGCGAACGGTCAGGCATGGGGCTTTCGCAGTTGTATGGCAACTGGGAAGAGGCGGGGTATGCCAGACCTCAACTTTCCGAATCGTTCAGTCCAGAGAGGACAAAGGTTGAGATCGAAGTCGAGGTTACAGAAAACCGTGGCGAGGTTGCAGAAAAACGGGATGAGGTTACAGGAAAGCGTGGCGAGGTTACAGAAAAGGATACAGAAAAGCAGAGTGAGGTTACAGAAATTCCGAATGAGACAGATGAGCGAATAATAGCCTTGATTCTGTCCAATCCGCATATCACGCAAAGGATGCTGTCAGAAGCAATAGGATTGACGCGTCCGTATATTGGACGTAAGCTCTTGGGGTTGCAGGCTCGTAAGATCATTCGTCGCGTTGGTCCTGACCGAGGTGGCTACTGGGAGGTCATAAAAGGCAGCGGGAGATAGTATATTAGAGAGCTGAATGATGATGTAGCGAGGTGTGATATAATTTCAGTGCGAGCTGAAGGAGCGGATATGCCAACGGGAAAGACAAAATCAAGATGCGCATGTGAGGCGGTGAACGCGCCTGTCATCCGGTGTCTGCATGCAATGTGCTATGGCTACGGAAACATGAATCTGGTAGGAGGAGGATCAAATGACTCTTGACGAACTGAAAGAACTGATCGCGAACGACGAGGGCGAGACGGTCGAGGTAAAGGAATCGACCGGACAGCGCCGTGACGCCTGCGAGACGCAATCAAGAGGAGAAAATGCATGACCGTTGAAGAGATATTGACGGCCAAGGAAGGCGAGAAATACTATCAGAGGGCCGGCCTTTCCGGAAGATATACACGCCTCAAGGGGCTAACCGATGATGCGAGCAAGGAATTGCTTTGCCAGCACATGCGAAACGAAAGTAATCGCGGTTTGCGCTTGACGGAGTTTTCCCAAGTGCTTCCGTCGTATTCTGCACGGAAAATCCAACGGCTACTGAATGCACTGAAAAGCGATGGAAAGGTCTCGGTTGAAGGATTGACGCGTGCGGCAAGATGGTATTTAACCAATCTGGATTAACCACACTTTAACCATCAACAAGGCTTGTAATCTGTGGAAACCCTCGCATTATCGCCAAGAAACATTAATTAAATTGTTTTCGCCGTATGGAATTGACAAGTGAATTAACCATAGCTTCTAGGTGTCCAGACCGAAGAACTGGCAGTGCCACCGCAAGAACTGGCACTGGTCACGGATTATCTGGACCTGATAAAGGGGGGTACTGGGAAGTATTAAGGAATGCGCATGAAATGTCGAGCAGTTCATCCTTGAAATGGGCAAGGGGTTCGTCCGCGTCGGCAGGCAGGTGCGGTTCACATTCCAGGAGAAGCATTTCAGGGTCGATCTGGTATTCTACAATCGGATCCTCCGATGCTTCGTTCTTGTCGATCTCAAGACAGGCGAGCTTACGCACGGCGACGTCGGGCAGATGATGATGTACGTCAACTACCACGACCGCAAGGTCAAGATGGCCGATGAAAATCAGCAAGCTTTCCGATGTTCCGGCGGCGCTGGATCTCGTGAAAGAGTAAGTCGAGAAGGAGTCGAAGTCGGCGGGGCGCGCTCATAGGAGAGTGAAGGATGTGGTATAATATTGGGCAATGAAAGGGATGGGAGCGACAGAAGGGATAAAAGCGATGAAAGGGATTAGGCAACATCCCTTCTATCGCTGTTATCGCTTGAATCGCTTAAATCGCTATGATCTCTTCAATCCCGTTTCCTCAAACGCAAGATGCCGCTGATGAATCAAGAGTCGACCAAGATTGTATTGCCGCATTCGGGCTACAAGAAGCTAATCGTCTACAAGAAGAGCGACGTAATCTATCAGGGAACGGTGATCTTCTGCCGTCGTTTTCTGCCGGTGCACGGCGACCGAACTGTCGACCAGATGATGCAGGCCGCCCGCAGCTGCAAGCAGAACATCGCCGAGGGCAGCGCCGCTGCAGGCACGAGTCTTGAAACGCAGCTGAAACTCACCAACGTCGCTCGCGCCACGCTCGACGAACTCCTCGAGGATTACCTCGACTACCTGAAAGCCCATGGCGCGGCTGAGTGGTCGATGCAAGACGAGAAGAAGACTGCTGCTCGAGAGTTCGCCAAGGCGCACGCCGATTGGGAGGACTGGAAGCCGTTTTTCGACACGCGACCAGCGGAGACAATCTGCAACCTCATGATTGTTCTTATCCAGCAGACGCGCTATCTTCTCGATCGGATGCTGAAATGGCAGGAGGACGACTTCAAGAAGCACGGTGGCGTTCGCGAGCGCATGCACGCCGTGCGCACGGAGGCTCGCGCCGAAGCCTGGGACAAGGGCATCTATTCGATGCTTGACCTCGCGACTGATTCCGCTGACCTTGCGCGGCGTGTCGAAGAAATCGAGCGCACTGTCCGGCGTACGGCTGCCAGCATTGCTAGAAGAAAGGGATGGTAAGGATTTGAGGGATAAAAGGGATGGAGTCGCCATGCCATTTCTGTCGCTGCGAGTGTCATGCGCACGCAGAAAGGCATTCAAGCGAAATCAGGAGCATTATTCATTCCCGGAAACGCCGGGGGCTCCCGTCTTGACGCAAGGTCCGTGACTGCCGTCCTGAAATCGCCTGATGAAAGCAGTATATCAAAACGCACCGATGGCGTAAAGGTGGCAACTCAAATAATCTAAGGTTCGGGGTAAAGGGGTCAGGAATTCCTGGGGAGAGCCCCCCGCTTTTGAGTGGCGGTTTAGAGCGTAAAGGGACGCATGGGACTACCATTGCGCTTCCTCCGCGAGGCGGCGGAGACTGGGAAGGGCGTGGTCGAAGAACTTAAGCCAGCCCGTGCAGAGCGACTGGCGGCTGCGCGGGCAGTCGCCCCGGCAGAACCCGAAGTGCCGGCAAGAGAGGCACTTCGCCGGGATGTCCGCCGACTTGCGCGCGGCGAATTCGCGGTAGGCGCGGGAGGAGAAGATTGCCTCCCACGAGTCTGTCGCGACGTTCCCGAGGTGAAGATCGGGGCGGACGTAGAAGTCGCACGGATAGACCGAGCCGTCGTGCTCGACGACGAGGTATTCGTCGCAGGAGCCGCCGAACTGGCAGAGCGTGGGGCGTCCGAAGAGGATCTGCGAGACGACGGAGTCGAAGTGCCGTATCGACACGGTGTGCGCGTCCGATGCGACCCACTCGTCGAAGAGCCCCACGAGGAAGCGCCCCCATTCCTCGCCTGAGATCGCCTCGGAAGGGTCGGGTCCGGTGCATTCGATGTACTGGTGGAAGCGCGTGGAGAAAGTGTCGCGCAGGAAGCGGTACGTCTCGGCTGGGCGCGCGGCGTTCGCGTGGGAGACGACGGCGAGAATGTTGTAGTCCGCTCCCGCCGCCTCCAGCTTGCGGATGCCGCGTACTGCGGCGTCGAACGATTCGCCGCGCGCAGCGTTCAGCGCGGGCGGTCCGTCGAGCGACGCGCCGACGAGCCAGCCGCCTCGCGCGAACATCCGCGCTAGGGCGTCCGTGACGAGCGTGGCGTTTGTCTGGACGGACTTGCCGACGGGACTACGGTCGAGCGCGGCGAACACCTCCGGAGACGCGAGGAGGGGCTCTCCGCCCTGGAGGGCGACGGATTTCGCGGCGAACGGCAGGGCCTCGTAGGAGGCGAGCATGCGCCGGAAGAGCGCGGGATCCATGCGCCCTGCGGGGTGTCCGCTGTAGAAGCAGTAGCGGCAGCGGAGGTTGCAATCCCCGCCGGCGGGCTTCACGAGTAGCGAGAACGGCTTCATCGCCGCATATTCTACCATAAATCCCCAGGCCGGGGGCGTCCGGCGGCGACGCCGCTCGGAAGTGCGGATGACGCGGCGCGGCGAGATTTGGTATAATGTGCGCGCCGTTGCGGAAACAGGCAGACGGCGACTTGAAAGACAGAAAATGAAAAAGACAATCATGACGCTGGCGGCGGCGCTTGTCGCGGGGACGCTCCTTGCGGACGTCTATATCATCAACGGCGAGCGGGTCGAGGGCGAAGTCCACGAGATGGACGGAGTGCGGACCATCTGCACTGCGGAAATGTGCATGCTACTTCCGGACGACGCGCAAAAGGTGGAGGACGACGGCGCAAAGCCCGCAGAGCCCGAAAAGCCTGCGGGACCCGCCCCGGCCGTCCCCGATTCGGGGACTGTCCCCGGTTCTCCCGCAGGGACTGTCCCCGAATCGGCAGGGACTGTCCCCGAATCGGCAGGGACTGTCCCCGGTTCTGCGTCCGCCCCGCGCCTCGCGCAAGGCTACATGAAGCCGGCGGAGTTCCTCTCGTTCCTGAACGGCGCTGCGAGCGGGGACGGCGCGGAGGCGTCGCCTCTCTCGGACAAGCCGTGGTGGCTCGTCATAGTGCTGGTGGTGTTCGGCGGGCTCTGCATGAACCTCACGCCGTGCGTCCTGCCGATGGTGCCCATCAACCTCATGGTGATCGGGAAGTCCGCAATGCGCGGCGCGCTCTACGGACTCGGCATCGCGGTCGCATACGGCGCGATGGGCCTTCTCGCCGCGCTTGGCGGGATGGCGTTCGGCGAGATACAGGGGAACCCCTGGTTCAACGTCGCGATAGCGGTGCTCTTCGTGCTGCTGGCGCTTGCTTTGATGGACGTCTTTTTCATCGATCTCTCGAAGAAGCGCGGCGCGATGGCGCAGAAGAAGACGTCCATGCTCCCCGGGCTCTTCGCTTTCTTCATGGGCATGGTGAGCGCGGTCCTCGCCGGGGCGTGCGTCGCGCCTATCCTGATAGCGGTCCTGCTCCTGACGGCCAAGCTCTCGGCGGAAGGCTGCCGGATCGCGCTTGGGCTTCCGTTCCTGCTGGGACTCGGCATGGCGCTTCCGTGGCCGTTCGCGGGCGCGGGGATGCAGGTCCTCCCGAAGCCCGGCGCGTGGATGAAGAA